>Ga0181522_10002599_pt1 | contig 10258 bp, 8 predicted proteins | sample PEATcosm2014_Bin_27_FD_121103 | JGI IMG/M metagenome (GOLD analysis project Ga0181522, IMG submission 121103) | Peatland microbial communities from MTU Mesocosm Facility, Houghton, MI, USA - PEATcosm2014_Bin05_10_metaG | ecosystem: Environmental > Terrestrial > Soil > Wetlands > Peat | place...
CAGGTGGATGTCGTCGAATCCCACCACGGAGATGTCCGCCGGAACCTTGAGAGTGGTTTCGTCAAGTGCGTGCAGAACGCCGATCGCGGTCATGTCGTTGGAGCAGATCACCGCCGTGGGCAAATCAGCCGGGGCGATCAGCTTTTCCATCGCCGCTTTGCCTCCCTCCATGGTGTGGTCGCCTTCGACGATATAGGCGAGGGGAACATTGAGTCCCAACTCGGTCATTGATTTGCAAAAAGCATCGCGGCGCGTCACGGCGGTGCGCATGCGCAGCGGCCCGCTGATGAAAGAGATTCGGCGATGACCGAGCGCTGCCAGGTGCTGCACCGCCTCGCGGATTCCTTCACCATAGTTCACTTTTAGCACCCGAACGTTGGATCGTTCCGGCCCGGCGTCTGAGAAGACCAGTGAAACATCTTGCTCCACCATCTTGTGCACCTGGTCCTCTTCAATGCCAAACGTCATCACAGCCACGCCATCGACGCGGCGCTGCAGCAGGCGGCGAATCAGCGACTCGGTTCGCTCAGGATCGTTGCTGGTCGAGCCGATCATCACTTCGTAGCCCTGCGCTACGGCCAGGTTCTCGAACTCTTGCACCAACTCCGGGAAAAACGGATTGGTTAGATCCGAAACGATGAGGCCAAGGATGTGGCTGCGCCCTGACACCAACGCCCTGGCCTGGGGATTGGGCTGGTAGCCGATCTCTTCCACGGCCTTCCTAACCCGATTGGCCAGAACTGGATCCACAGTGGAGACGCGGTTGACAACGCGCGATACCGTGGCGATGGAAACGCGGGCGCGCTTGGCCACGTCGTGGATGTTGGCAGTGGAGCGGCGGCGCATTCGTTGAGCCTTGCCGGTTCGTCTCATGGGCAACGACGATTGTACCCTTTTCCGGGCTTTTCTCAGGAGAGGCGGAATGGAAGGACGCGGAAAACTCCTTCGCATTCAACACTTTTTGCCGGTCGTGCGCCCACGCGTCGTCATTCGAAAGCAGAGAACAGACGAGTTCAGGGAAACGATTACCTGGTGTGCAGTAGGCCCACTACTGGGCGTGCTGGTTTCGGCTACGGATGGCTTTGCGCTCCGGCCATGACGTCGAGCCCATGACGCAACAAAGGCAGAATTGCCTCCAGGCTCTCTTCGGCGCCGCGCCGGCTGCCGGGTAGGTTCACGATCAACGTATTCGCCCGCAGTCCCGCAGCACCTCGCGAAAGCCGCGCATAGGGATTGCGCTCCGCTCCCTTCGTGCGCATCGCCTCAGCCAGTCCCGGCGCTTCGCGATCGATCACGCGCCGCGACGCCTCGGGCGTCCGGTCGCGCGGACCCAGGCCGGTGCCGCCCACGGTCAGCACCAGTTCCGCGTTCGCCCGCACCAGCTCTTTGAGCGCCGCCACAATCCCGTCTTCGTCGTCGCTCACGAGCGACGTTCGAATCTCCGCCTGCGGCCACTCGCGGCTCAGCAGCGTGGCCACGGCCGGGCCAGCGGTGTCGGCCATCAGCCCCTGCGAGCAGCGGTCGGATATGGTGATGACGGCAAGCAGCATGAGGCGATTGTAAGCGCTACAGCGGTTCCACAATTGCAATGGCCACGCCCCCGACCGCCAAGGGCCTTTTTCATTAAGAAAAAGCCCCCTTGCAAGACCCCAGATAACGCACACGAATTGTGAAATCGCCTTCATTTTCCGGCGGCGGGATTATCCGCGCGCCTCTTCCCATATCCGCACCAGCAGAGCTCCCGTGTCGTGGCGAAAGGCCACCGACAATACGTCGGTCGTACGCGGCCCCATGTAGAGTCCGTCTGTCGCCACTGAGGATTCGGGCACGTCCATCGAGCAGGGCCGCGGCAGCGATGTTTTGATCACTCCCCCAAGCATGTTGGCGATCTCTCGAGTCGCGTCGAGCGCGTCGGCCTTCGTTACTGTTTCAACGGGCTGCATGAGCATGGCTGCAGTGGCGGCCAGCGCAAGCGCTTCCGCCAGGCGCACTTCGATGCGTCCTTTCCACATTCCGTTTAGGCTCACGCTGCCGATCAGGTGCCCCGCTGCCACGCAGAACTCCTCGGAGCCTGCCACCGGCTCCAACCGCATGGCGATCATCGGCTCCCAGAACTGGGCGTTGGCCTTCACAAGAAACGCCTCGTCCAGCTCGGCCCACATGAGACAGCCCTCACCCTTTCAGCCCGCTCACCGCGAGCCTTACGGTATATCGGTCCATTCGTTCAAAACGATGAAGCCGGCGCAGGACGAATCTTCGATGGTAATTGGGAGCCTGATTCTGGCAACATTTGGCAACCAGAGAGTGATCTAAATCACATTCCGTAGTGCGCTCCGGCACATCACGGCCCTTGACTCGGTGACACGCTTTCCGGTGTGAGGTGTTCGCCATGCAGGCTTCCGATTTGGGCCGCTGGACGCATCCAGCCACGATTCTTGTCGCCACCGACCTAAGCGATCTGGACCATCTCATGCCGTTTGCCCTGGAACAGGCGGGTGAAATCGGGGCGCGCCTTATTCTTCTGCATGCTCTTTCTTCCTCCGCGCTATTCAGCGCCGACGCTTCGGGAATGCCGTACTTCGACAAAGGCAGCGCACTCGAAACCGCGCACGAAATGCTGCGGCCATGGTGTGAAGTGGCCGCTCGCCGCGGCATCCGTTGCGACGCGCTGGTGCGCGAGGGGCACCCCACACAGCAGATTGCAGCCGCCGTCGGTCAATTCAAAGCCGACCGTGTGCTGCTCGGGACACGGAGCCGGAGCAAGATTGGCAAGCTGCTCCTTGGCTCTGTTGCAGAGCAAGTGCTGCGCTCGGTCTACCTCCCGGTCATGACCGTGGGACCCGAGGCTCATCTCCCCGTGGCCAGGGGCGAGGAACGCGTCGTCCTCCATGCCACCACACTCAGAGAGACCTCTCGCCCGAGCGCGGCGCTTGCCTGTCAGGTGGCCGCAACCCAGAACGCAAAGCTGGTTTTGCTCCACGTCCTTCCGCCCATCGAAGTGATGAAGCGCAAACACTTGCCCACTGGGCTGGATTCGTCCGCCATGGTCGAGCTGCGCATATTGGCCGAGGAAACCGGCGCCCAATGCTGCTCCGCCGTCGAGCCGGTCGTCGCTCACGGCAATCCATCCATCGAGATTCTGGCTCTCGCGTCGGAGCGGCGCGCCGGCCTGATCGTTCTCGGCGCCACGCACCGCCTGGCCCTGGAAAACCTGACCCGCGACCGCACCATCTATCGCGTGCTTGCCCACGCGCGATGCCCCGTGCTTACGCTGCGTGAGCCGCAGGCCCTGCCCGAAGAAGCTCTGGCCAGTGCCACAGCGGCTCATCGTTAGGGCGTTTTCGACTCACTTGTTAACATCGCCGGCATCCCGCACTCAATTAAGAGCAGAATCGAAAACGCTGTGAGGCACAATCGTCCCACTCAACTGCCGTGGATTCGCGGACTCGGGTTCTTGTTTGGCGGGGCAGGTTCAGGTGAAGTTCTTCAGACGCTTCAGGAATTTGTCCTGCAAGTAGTGCAGTTGGCGAAGGCGAGCCAGCCCCTCGGGATTTGGGCCATCGGTCTGGGATGCGACGATATCCGAGGCCAATTCATGAACCTGCCGGTGCAGGCTTTCAATCGCCAGGATTCCCGATTGCGTGCCGCGCGACGACTGCTTTTCGCCCTCCAGCCACATACCCACGCGGCATTGGCCGGCATCGAGCGGCGGCGGAACGGCGCGTCTGCCTTGCAGGCAGGCTTCCAAAGCTCCCAGCCAGGCGCGGTGCTCTACGGTGGCAAACAGAACTTGCCGGTTGTCCGCGCGAACCACAGGCACTTCGGCCCAGCGGGGATCGGGACGCCATGAAGCAGCCCACGCCGGCAATTCGCGCGCGGGCATTGACGCCGCAACGCCGAATCCCTGGGCCAGATCACACCCCATTTGCAGCAGCATCAAGCCGTGTTCTGCTGTCTCCACTCCCTCCGCGATCACCTGTCTGTTGAACGCCGCCGCCAACCCCAACACGCCCTCCAGAATCGTCAGGTTCTCCGGTTCTTCCAGCATGTCGCGCACAAAGCTCTGGTCGATCTTGAGTACATTGGCGGGGAGACGCTTCAGATAGGTCAGCGAGGAATATCCTGTTCCGAAATCGTCGAGGCCAATTGATACGCCGATCTCCCGGCAAGCCGCCAGGACCTGCGAGGTTCGCACGACGTCCTGCATTGCGCTGGTTTCCACCACTTCCAGTTCCAGGTTCGAAGGCTTTACTTGCGGATGCGCTGCAAGCCTTATGCGCAGGCGATCAGCGAAATCCGGTTGCTGCACCTCGATCGCGCTCACGTTGACGCTCACAGGCACGTGGAAGTCCTCCGCCTGCCACGATTCCATCTGCTGGAGCGCGCTCTCCATCACCCATTCGCCCAGCTCGACGGCCAGCGGGTGATCTTCAATCACCGGTAGAAACATGCCCGGCGGCAGCAATCCCCGCTCTGGGTGTTGCCAGCGAATAAGGGCTTCGGCACCCACCACCTGGCCGGTGCGCATATTCACTTTAGGCTGGTAAAAGAGTACGAATTGCCGCGCAGCCAATCCCTGGCGGATGTGCTCAATGTTCTCGAGCCGGTCGCGAACAATCAGGTCCTGGCTCGGATCGAACATGCTGAAGCAGTTGCGGCCGGCCAGCTTGGCCTGATACATCGCCTGCCCCGCCTGGCGGAGAAGCACGTCGGCGTCCACGTCCCCCGCTTGCGGATAAAGGCTGACTCCGGCGCTCGCTGAAACGCGCAACACTGCCTCTCCGATCTGGGCTTCTTCGGATGCCGCCGCAAGCAGGCGGTTCAAGGTGAGCATGCACGCCTTGTTGCTGTCCAGATCGAGGATGACGGCGGCAAACTCGTCTCCTCCCAGCCGGGCCAGCGTGTCGCCCTCGCGCAGGGCGCGCTTCATCCTGAAGGACAGCGCCGTCAACAGCGCGTCGCCGGTCGCGTGCCCATAGCGGTCGTTGATTCCCTTGAATCCATCCAGGTCAAAGTAGACGACGGCCAGGAGATTCTTTTTCCGGTGCGCATGAGCCATTGCCTGGCGAAGCCGGTCAGCGAACAGTACGCGATTGGGAAGGCCTGTCAGCGCGTCGTAGTGCGTGATGCGCTCAAGCTGCTGCTGGTGTTCCTTGATCTCTGTGATGTCGCTGAACAGCCCCACATACTGCTCCGCTTCGCCGCTCGAGTTGCGGATCGCATTGATGGTGAGCATCTCCGCGTAAATGTCCCCGCCCTTCGTGCGGTTCCACAGTTCCCCCGACCAATAGCCCTCGCGCAAAAGGGATTGCCACATGTTCCCGTAGAATTCCTTGCTTTGCAGGCCGGATTGAAGCAGCCGCGGGTTTTTTCCTACCACTTCTTCGCGCGCATACCCGGAGATGCGGCTGAATGCGTCATTGACGTCCAGAATCGTCCCCGTACGATCGGTGATCACGATGCCTTCGCGCACGCCCGTGAAGACGTTCGCCGCAAGGCGAAGCCGCTCCTTGGTCTCCTTCCGCTGCGTAACGTCTTCGGCGAACAGCACGATGCCGCCAACGGAGCCCTCGCCGGCCCGCCAGGGGATGATCTCCCACCGGATCCACTGCACCTTGCCGTCGGCACGGTCGAAGCGATCTTCGTCGGCGCGTTGACGCTCGCCCGCCAGGCCGCGCTGATGCGCCTCTTTCCACCGCTCCGGCACGTCGGGGAAGACCTCGTAATGCGACTGTCCGATGATCTCGCGGCCCGCCAGATCGTAGTCCTCGAGCCATCTCCGGCTCACAGCCACGTAGCGCATCTCGCGGTCGAACATGGCCAATGCGACCGGCGCATGCTGGACGAACAGTTGCAGCAATTCCTTGCTCTCGCGCAGCGTTTCCTGAGCCTGCCTGGCCTCGGTGATATCGCGAATGGTGCCAGGCATCCTTATCGGACGACCTTTGATGTCGAACTCCAGCCGTCCCAGGCCGTGCACCCATCGCACCGCCCCGTCTGTCTGGCGAATAACCCGATACTCCCTGTCAAACGGTTTGCCTTGGCCGAGTACTTCATCCTTAAAGTAGGCAAGCATCGACGATCGATCGTCGGGATGGATCAGGGCTGCCCATCCCTCAACGCTGCGGTCATAACCTTTATCAATTCCGAATATTTCGTCCAAAACATCCGAACTCGTCCACAGTCCAGCGTCGATATCCAGCGAATAGCTGCCCAGACCGCCAATCCCCTGTGCCTCACGCAGAGATTCCTCGTTCTCATGAATCGCCGTCTCGGCAAGCTTGCGCTCGGTGATGTCTTCGGTGAAGATGATGATTCCGCCAATGATGCCATCGCCTGTCCTCCAAGGGAGGATTTCGCGCCGGACCCATTGCACGGATCCATCCTTCCTCACAAGCTGTCTCTCATCGGCTCTTTGACTTTCTCCTGCCAGTGCGCGCCGATGCTCCTCGCGCCATGCCTGCGGAACCTCGGGCATGATCTCGTAGTGCGAACGCCCGAGAACATCCACATCGACGGCCGAATGCATCTCCAGCCATTTGCGGCTCACGACCAGGTACCGCATCTCCCGATCGAACATGGCCAGCGCAACCGGTGCGTGCTCGATGAATAGTTGCAGCAGATCTTCGCTTTCGCGCAGCTTCAGCCGCGCCTCGATTTGCGGGGTAATCTCCGGAGCGATGCCGAAGATGCCGGCCATCTCGCCGTCGGGACCGGTGATTGGGTATTTGCGATCGTCGAGCCAATGGATCGATCCATCCTGTGCCGCGAACTGTTGGACCTGGTTCATGCGCCGGTTTTCGGCGAATGCCTGGTTCTCCAGTTCGTAGGACAGATCGGCGATGGCTTCGGGGTGAAGGTCGTAATCGGTCTTTCCCGTCAGTTCGGCGCGGTCTTTCTCCGTATCGGTCAGGAACGGCACCGCATAGCTCGCCGCCAGGATCACATGGTTGCGATTCTTGATGTAGATGTAATCGTTCGTTTGTTCAATCAGCGGTTTGAAACTCGTCAACAGAAAAGCGTCGCTGGGCTCGCGTACATTTCGCGCGTCCTCCAGGGTCAGTTCGAGAAGAACGTTTTCCCTGGAGCGGGCAGGCTTCTTGGTGTAGAACCCCTTGACGCAGCGAATGCGCCCGTCAGCGTGACGCAGGCGCAGATTGAAGCAGCCGGAACGGGCCTCAAGATCGGATGAGAAGATGCTTTTCGTGATCCCGGCGTCTCCGTGATGGATTAAATCCTTGAGACTGACCTTGCCGGTGAGGAGTTCTCGTTGGCTATATCCGAGCAAGGCTTCCGTACCACCCCTGACTGACACGAGCCGGGGAGGATCGACCGAGGCGAAGCAGAAGGTAGGGTTCACCATGTGGCCCGGTGCCTCTGCGTCCAAACATGCTCGCGAGCGGGAGCCTAACATATCGTAAATTCAACAGACAATGAAAATCGTAGGCCATTCATCGGATCAATGCATCGCCCCGCCGACGCAACCCGGTACAACTTTCCGGTCGTGGCACGGACTGGAGGAGAACAGACCATTTCGGGCCGCTCCTCAGCCTGGCCGAATGATGCCAGTCGGCACTTCTGTCTGCGACCCCACTTATCCCGGTCCGACGCGTTTTTGTATTCCACTGGAGCCTCTTGAGGCCTCCGGCAACCGCAAGCGCCGAATGAACCAAATCATGCACTCGTTATCCACGAGTTTTTAGTGACTGCATCGATTCCAGTGCGCCTATTTGCGCGCGCTCTTGGCATAATCGCAATGGGAACGATTCCTCCGCAAGTGTTCCGAGAATTTTCGTCCGGATCTGACTTGCGGTCCAAGGTCTTGGCCGGAAATCTGAGTTCAGCATCGGCAGCCGGAAGTTGAGCTCGCATGCCGCGGTCAATTGGTTTCACCTGGGGGAGCATCCAAGCGTGACCAGCTATAGCCGTCAGGACGTTCTGCGCATCCTTGAAATCAGCGCCCGCCAATTGCAAGCCTGGGAACGAGCCGGGCTCATCTCCCAACAAGAAATCTACAGCTTCCAGGATCTGGGCCAACTGCGCACGCTGCGCTCGCTGCGCGAGGATGAAGTGCCCGCTGCGTCGATTCGCGATTCGATCCTGGCCATGAAAGCGGTTGCCGGCATGAGCAACCCGCTGCTGGAGGCGTGTGTGGTGCGCACGGGAACGCGTCTCGCCTTCCGCCATCGCGGCGCTATGGTCGATCCCATCCGCCGCCAATTGCTCTTCGACTTTGAGCGCCTGGGTGGGCCGCAACAGGCCGCCTCGGGCCCGGCTCCGCTGCGCCGCATCGGCGTCCCGGACGCCCGCGGCCTCCAGGAGCGCTTCCATGCGGCGGTTCAGGCCGAGGAGGCCGGCGAGAAGCAGCGCGCCATCGACCTCTATCAGGAGATTCTGTCCATCGACCCGCAGTATGCGGCAGCCTGCATTAACCTGGGCACGCTATTCTTCCACCTGCGCCAGTACGGCCGCGCTGAGGAGCTCTACCGCCGCGCCACGGAGGCCGACCCCGGTTACGTGCTGGCCTACTTCGATCTCGGCAACGTGCTCGACGAGCTCGAGCGCCTCGACGAGTCTATCGCCGCGTACCTGAAGGCTGTCACGCTCTCGCCCCGCTACGCCGACGCCCACTACAACCTGGCTCTCGCCTACGAGCGCAGCGGCGAACACCGCAGTGCCCTGCGCCACTGGCGCGCCTACGTCAAGCTCGATAACCGCGGCCCCTGGGCCGACCACGCGCGCGGCCAAATTCACAAGCTCATCAACCGCGAAGGCATCGCCATCGCTTCCCGCGCCGACCATTTCATTGCTCCTCGCAAAGGCACAGCGGCGCTCGAGCTGGTGTAACGGTTTCAAGCTGTGGCAGAATTGACCGCCTCAGCCACCGCGCGAATGTGCGCCGGCCGCGTGCGGCAGCAGCCGCCCACGATCGTTGCTCCGGCCCTGAACCACTCGGCGGCCCGCGCGCCGAAGTCTTCCGGATCTGTGACGCCCGTCCAGCATCGCCCCTCCGCGTCCCATCCCTCGCCTGAATTCGGATAAACCGCAATCGGCTTGTCTGAACCGGCCTGCAACTCCGCGATCAGAGCTGGAATCCATCTGGGCGGAACACAGTTCACTCCGATGGCCACCGTCTGCGGGAACGAGGCGACGAGCGCCGCACTGTCGGCCACGCGCTCGCCGTGCGATACGTGACCAGAGTCGCGGCAAGAAAAGCTGAACCATGCGCGCAGGTCAGGCCACGGCGAAATTGCCTCGCCCACCGCGCGCGCTTCTTCAAGCGAAGGAAAAGTCTCGAAGGCGAGTAAGTCCGGGGCCTGCATGCCCTTGGAGCCGGCAAAGACCTCGATGCGTTCACGGTGAAAGCGGACCAAATCGGCATAGGAACAATCGTAGTTGCCGTGGTACTCGCCGCCGTTGTGCAGCGCCGCGCCATAGGGACCGAGCGAGCCGGCAACAAGAACGCGTCGGTTGGGAAACTCACATACCACCGACCGCGCCAGCTCAACGGAACGCAACAGGGCGGCATCGGCGTGCTCGGCGGTCAGACCCACCTCCGCATAGCCCATCCGCGAAACTTGGTAGCTGCAAGTGGCAATGCACTCGGCGCCTGCTTGAATGTATGCGCGATGCACGGCAAGTAGCTTTTCCGGCTCGTCCTCGAGCACGTGCGCCGACCATAGCGGCCCGTCGATGCGCGCGCCCTGGCACTCGAGCTCCGTAGCCAGCCCGCCATCGATGACGTGGACATCGTGCAGAATTGCGTTCCGGCCGTCACCCTTCTCTGTCATGAAGCGATGGTAACGCCCGGCAAAGGGAATTCGAACTGCCTTGCCTGGGCGGAAATCCTTATTGGCTGGCGGCGTCTTTCTGGCGCGTGGCCTTCACGGCCGACAGAATCCCAATGCCGATCATCACGACAGCGCCCACAAGAATCCAGTGCGAGGGCATATGCACCAGGTGCGCGGCGTACACCAGGCCGGCGATTACGATTGCAAAGCCAGCGGCATAAAGTCCGAAAGACATGTGATCTCCTTAGCCAGGTACTGTGCGGTTATGCGGAATCTCGCGCACAATTCCAGCCTCCCACCGCGGCCACACCAAGTCTGAGCAGTTCAGACCAGCATTTGCGTTTTTAATGCATGCGCGTCGCGGCCGCGGCGCAATTTGAAAATTGCGTCGCGGAATGGCATTCGGAGGATTTTCTCTGGCGGGGGGCCGATCGACCGATGGACCGGCTGAGAGCTGAAAGCTGATA
>Ga0181522_10002600_pt1 | contig 10257 bp, 3 predicted proteins | sample PEATcosm2014_Bin_27_FD_121103 | JGI IMG/M metagenome (GOLD analysis project Ga0181522, IMG submission 121103) | Peatland microbial communities from MTU Mesocosm Facility, Houghton, MI, USA - PEATcosm2014_Bin05_10_metaG | ecosystem: Environmental > Terrestrial > Soil > Wetlands > Peat | place...
AGCCACCTTCGAAATGCGGCTGGATACCTGGCTTGACACTTGTGAAGCAAGCACCCCTACCGCCGCCTGATTTGTCGTGGTCGCGGCGCCGTTCACGGCGCTTGCCTCGGTGGTCTGTCCAAACGCGAGTAAATTAATAATGTCCGCCTGCGGCAGCGCTGGATCGGAACTATATTGCGTTCGTAATTGATTGGTTGTGCCTTCAAATCGCAAAGTAATGTTGTACTGCTGGATCGTCGTGCCGATGGATAAATTGAGGACGGGCTCGGTCTCTGACGGATTGATGAATTGGATGGTGCCGCCGTCAAGGACAAAGCGGTCGCCATTCAGTAGGATATCCCCGCCGGCCAGGTTCACGCGGCCAAGAATGACGGGATTCGCGGCCGTGCCCTGAACCTGGAGATTCGCCGAGCCATTGAGACTGAGGTTACGGCTCACCAGGTTCACATCGTTTGTGGAGTGCACGCCGATTCTCAGTTGCAGGTTCTGGCTGAATCCGGGACCCGATGGGACAGTGACACCTCCGGAGAACTGTCCGATGAAGCTCGATAGGTCGAACGCAGGAGTGAAGCTGAGGTCGGCAAGGTTCACCGTGCCTCCGAGGACGGCGTTCTCCGTCGATCCGGATAGCCTGAGATTTGCATCCACGCGTTCGCGCATTCCTTGGGGATAGAGCACGCGAATGCCTTCCGCGATCGCGCCAAGATCGAACTGCAGCTTGGGCCGATAAGCGACACCGCCCTGCGCTGTCACTTTGCCTCCACCGATCATTCCCTCAAAGCTCGCAATGTTGACGCGATCCCTCGTCACTGTGAGCGTGCCGTTTGCATGCTCCAATCCTACGGGTAAGTCCGGCGTGGTGAAGCTGGCATCGGCGATGTCAATATGACCGCCGATGTCAGGCCCGTTGGTCAGTCCATTCGAGTTGAGATTGAACTTTATCTGCCCCGCGCTCCGGATGTCGGGATCGAATAACTGCGCGATCTGAAGATTGACGGTACCGAGAAGCAAAAGCGACATCGGGCCGCCCCGAGCGATCGGAATCGACCCCTGGAATTCGAGGTCGGTATCCGTTCCACGAATCGCCGAGCGCTGTATATTGATAACTTGATTCTTGTAATCGACATGGATTGGCGAGGCCGCAGCCAGCTGAATCGATTTTCCATAGGCCAGTTTAAGATCTTGCACAGTTACGTGGACCTCGAGCCGACTCTCATCTTTGAGCGGCCCATGAAGCGTAGCATGGATCTCAGCCTGTCCGCCGATTTGCGCGGCCTGATCCGGCGCAAATTGGGCCAGCAGCGGCGCGACCGGAATCTGCTGAGTGTCGAGCGTCGCATCGGCCGGATACTCGCCCGTCAATGCTACCCGGGCTTTCGCCTGGATAGAGGTGTTCACCGCGGACGCTGTCAACGAGGTGTTTGCAACATGATTGGAGAGGTCCGCCTGTAAATTGATACTGGTGACGGTCTGACTCTGGATCGTCAGCTTCGGAATCTGCAGCGTCGCGTTGACCTGGGGGTTGTCAAAGGTTCCCTGCCCGCTTGCGTTGACAGTAAGAATCCCCGCGGCATTGATCTTCTTGTTCTTCACGAGCTCCAGTTTGGATAATTGAATTCCGCTGGATGTTAGTTCCGCGGTATAGGTCTTTTCCTTTGGTCGCACCGTCGCCTTCCAATCGAGAGTGCCTGCGGCAGCTTGTACGGATAGCTCTCCGCGAACTTCATCTCCTGCACCGGCTAAGTTGACTTTCACAAGGTGAATTGGCTCGTCATAAGCCGTTCCGTCGCTGAGCGAGAGATCTCCCTTGCCTACAGGGTTCAGTTCCGTACCATGAAGAGATAGCTTGGCGGCGAGCGTGCCAGTAACTGGAATCTTCTGCCCCGCGAACCTGGTAAGATCGACGACATTCAACTGCGTCGCATTCAGGTTAATCTGCACATCGCTCGTATTGGTAAACGCCCAATTTGTCAGCGCAACACTTCCATCCAACCTCATGCGGCCATGCGACGCGGGCTCGAGGTCAGCATTGCGCACCCTCACCAGCGATGGGCCTGCGTCGAGATTCGCACGAACGGTCTTCCACGAGCTTCCGTTGAATTGGAGGTTCGAGGCGATAAGTTGCCCGCCAAGATGCGGGGCAGACATTGAGCCCTGCACGGTGCCTTGGAACGACGCACTCCCCGCCAGCCCCAGGTATTGCGGCGCCTCTACGTTCGTTCCGTTGCGAAACAGGTCGGCGATTATCTCCACTTCCTTGAGATCTTTCGCATCAAGCTGGACACTCAGGCTTGAGTTATTACTCACTACCCCGTTCATGGTCAGGCTTGTCTGGGGCGTGCGCAAGTAACTGCTCGCAAGCGCCAACTGCCCGCCCTTCGCGTTGTATGTTCCATGAACCGCACTCTCAATAGGAATCGTGCTTCGGGCTTGCGCTCCTCTCGCCGTGCCGGCAGTAGCTCCGTTCACTGCTTGCTGCGCACCGCCGATCTCGCCATCAATCGTCGCATCGGCGCGTGCAACAAGGTCGTCAAGCGTTTTTCCCCAAGAAGCGGTAGCGTCTCCATTCAATCGGCCGCTGAGCGCAAGATTGAGATTCGACGCCGGCCGGCCGAGCGTACGCTCAACCTCATCGAGCGAGATACCGTGCAAGGTCGTTCTTAGTTCGGAGTGCGGGTTGTCTCCGGCGATCTGCATCGTGCCCTCCGCCTTAAACTCGCCGCCCAGCAACTCCGCACGCAGGTCCTTCAGTGCTACTTCGCCGTCTGCGAACGAGTACTGCGCCGCAAGGTTCTCCACCGATGCGCGTGCTCTCAACGTGTTCAAATCCAGGCGGCGGCTGTTCAGGCTTCCGCTTAGAGCGATCGACTCAAGCAATTCGCGATTCGGAACATATTGATACCGGATCGATCCAACGGTGCGAATGATTCCAGAAGGAACCGATCGGTTGTGCGTGATCCGACCAACTTCGCCGCCATCCACGGTGATGTCATACCGCCCCTCAACTGAGGGCGATTTGTAATCTGCCAATGAGGCGGTCACATTGATTTGCGACTGACCAAGAGAGAGCTTGGCCTTTGATAGATTTAACTTCGTTGGAGTGGCATCGAAATCGGCCGTCAAGCTGTGCTGAACTGGTCGATACGCGCCATAAACGATCTGTCCATCTGAGTAAGCGACCGTTCCCGAATACTTTTGGTTAGCGCTACTGAATGACGCATGGAACTCCAAATCGTGGAGATCGGCGTTCAGCTGGCTTGCGCGGTTGTTGTAATACACCTCACCGTTGTCGAGGATCGCGCGACGAACTCCGAGATCGAACATTTCGTTAGGATTCGAACTTCCTCCGCCGCCTTGAAATACCGGAAGGTTCGAATGTCCGTCTTTGTCGACGAATATCCGTACGATCGGATGCTCGATGCGCAAGTTATCCAGATACCATTGGCGGCGCAGGACGGAAACGACACGCACACCTGCCTCAGCATGCGGCACCAGGAGAAGCGGTGGATCAGCATACGGAGCAGCTCCGGCGACCTTGAGCCCGTATAAGTCGAGGTTAAGCGTCGAGAGATGGAGCGCGAAGTTCTGGAGCGTGACACGCGCCCCCAGAGCATTGCTCGCGCGGGTTTCGATCTGCCCGATAAGATAGTCGTGGAAGCGCTGACTGTGAAGTAGAATCGCAACCGCGGCGACCACAAGAATGACGAGGCCGCCGAAGAAGCCCGCACTCCAGACGGCTATCCTCACCCCAACGTGCCGCGGCAGACGCCGGTGCCGCTCGACGGGATCGGGATCGGCAGGCACTGGCAACTTCGTTTCCATCGTAACTCCTCTTAGAACGCCTGACCAATCGTGACGAAATACTGTGTCGCATTGATTCCGGCGACGGGATTGAGGTTGCGACCGACATCGATGCGAATCGGACCCACTGGTGTAGCGTAGCGCAGGCCGATGCCCACGTTGTTGCTATAGAGCGACGTAAAGTCATGAAAGCCAACGCTCGGGAAGACGTTGCCGCCGTCATAGAATGGAACGATTCCGAGGCCTTTCTTGAACGGCAGTGGGATCCGCGCCTCGGAGTTGATCAAGAGTAACTCATTTCCGCCGGCAGGCACTTGGATCTCAGGGCATCCCGAGCTTTGGCCGGCGCTGCACACATACACTTCGCGCTGTGGGCCTGCGCCATCGAGAGGGTAGCCGCGCAGCGAATTGCCTCCTCCGGAGAAGAATTCCTCGCTCAAGGGAACAAAGCTGTTACTGAATGGCTGCGCGAGGCCGATGCGTACGCTCGAGGCCCACACTATGTTATGAAAACCCCGCCTGTAGAGCGCGGCCTGGGCCGTCACCTTTGCGAAGTCGGCACTTGAGCCAAGTTTTGTCGAATTGAAATCTATCTCGATGGAATCAAGAACACCTTTGTGCTCGTCGAGGGGGTTATCTCGAGTATCGCGCGTGAAATTCGCCGCGATCGTAGAAAGGCGAATGTGTTGATCTTCTTCAGGCACCAGCGCGGGAATCAGGATGCGCGTGAGGTCGACTTTGCTGAAGCTATACCGAAGAAAAAGCGTATTCTTCCTGTTCCTATCCAGATTCCGCTGAATCTGCATGGTTGCAAGCTCCTGTTGCGACGAGAAAATCGGGTTCTCCTCGTCACGCTCATATGAAAACGAGGTTGTAGCCTTCCACAATGTCCACTGAAAGTTCGGAACAATGTAGTAAGCCGCCGCGCGTTGGTCCAGCCGCCCGGCAAAGCCAGTCACTGAAACCGAGTCCCCTTTGCCATCGACGTTGTTTCGGGTGTACTGGAAGGAACCCCTTGGCCCATAAAAGGTAGCCTCGCTCGTCTTGAAATTCGAAGGCAGACCGATCGGCGGCAGATTTGGCAGAGCCACGGTCCCGCTGGGAATGCTGCCTCCGCGATCGATGACTTCAAATCCCACGCCATACGTGGCTGAGTTGCGTTGCGCCTCGTGAACCTTGACGACGACATCTTCGGTAGTTTGCGTCGTGATCGGACGCTTGGGATCTACCTCGGCCCAGTCGAAGACGCCCGTGTGGTCGTAGAGTTTGCTTCCGGAGGTAAGGAGTTCGGTCTCGGTGAGGGGTTGCTCCCGCTTTACGCCAGCCACGTCGCGGTCAATAAGGCGCTGCTGCGTGTGCACGCGGCCAAGCGTGAGCACGTTACCGGTGTTGACGCGAGGACCTTCATCAATGTTGTAGATCACGTTGATGCGATGCGGCTCGCTCTTTGAGGCTTCGGTCGCAGTTTCGCGGAAACTGCAATTGAGGTAGCCGGCCTGGAGATAATGGGCGACAATGTTGGCGCGGTCCTGCTCAACGTGTGCCTGCGAATAAGGTTGGCCGGCAACCACCTTGAGACCGCCGGGGGCAAATTGCGATTGGGGAAATGTATCGGCTCCTTCGATCGTCAGGGAGTTCACGACATCCCGCGGACCTTCAGCGACTCGAAACGACACTTGTACATCACCTGTACGATTAAAAAGCTCAGCCGTAACTTTGACGCTGCTAAAGCCTTCGGACTGATAGACGGCGGTCAGATTCTTTACGCTTGCGCGGATAAGCTGGTCGCTGAACTTTCCCACCGAGAACAAGTGTTTCTTTTGCACGGTGAGGTGCGGTGTAAGTTGCGCAGATCGAATGGACGCATTTCCCATGAGCGTTACGGCGCCTACCTTATGCTTTTGGCCCCTGACGATTCGGTAAGTTATCGTGCCGCCGGAACTGGATTTATTCACTCGAGTTTCGACTTTCACGTCGAAATACCCCTTGGCTTGAAAGTACGACTCGATAGCCTGCCGCCCTTCCTGCACAGACTCGTCGTCGACGCCGATACCCTGGTAAACAGGCAGTAGCGATTTGCGCGTCCAGCTCCATAGATGGGCGCCTTCGATTTGAACGTTCGTCTTTTCTCCAAGATCGACGCTAAAATGAATGTCGGCGCGGTTGGTTTCGGAATGATATTCTGCGCCGACAAGTGTGACATGGGCACCCAGCCAGCCCTGCTTCTGGAGTCTGGCCTGAAGCAGCTTCGTAGCTCGATTCAGCGTCGAGTGATGATACGGCTTGCCCGGACGAACTGCAGCGGCGTGCATGCGCGCAGAGAGGCTTTGGATGTTATGAGTCAGATCCGCTGCCTGCCCCGGTGAGACGTTTGCGATTTCGATATCGCCGAACTTCGCGCGGCGGCTGAGGGAAACCGCGTAGACGATGTTGGCGATTTCGTGCCCTTGATCGACTTTCACTTCCGGACTGACGCTTACCTCAAAATAGCCTTCCTGTTGAAAAAACGCCGCAAGTTTCTTGCGATCGTCTTCAACATCGCCTGCGTTGTAGGGCGTCTGAATCGGATAATTCGCAACCTGGAGCACTTTGGAGTAAGGAAATCTTTCCGCACCCGGAAATTGGAAGATACCGAAGTAGACAGCCGGCTCGACGATGTAGAGGATACGCACACCATTGAACTCCGGCTCAACCTGGATCCTCACTTCTTCGAACTTTCCTGCAGACTTAATTGCGGCCGCGGTTCGATTCACCTTCTCTTGAGAGAACGGCTCGCCTGGCTTTTGCGCGAACAACGAAGAGTACGCCGAGGACATGAAATCCGGACGGCCTGCGACCTCGACGGACGAGACGTTTTGTCCTTCGTAGGACGCAAGCATCTGATCGATCGTGGCGTCGGTTCCGATGGGCCGATTTGCGGTCAGTCGTGCGGATTTGTTCTCGGCCTGCGGCATCGCAACGGGCGAAGCAATCGCACCTGCGACAAGAGCAGCGCTCAGGCTGACAGCCCTCAATGAAACTGCGGCGCGCGCCAAACAACTCCGCCGTCCGCCCCGGACACCACGGCCGATCGAATTGCAGAGCAGATGTCTGACGAGCGACATTTCTACTCTCAGTTCAGATGCGTGGCGCATGCGCTTGGTTTGACGGGCGCTTTGCCGCCCCGCGTTTAGCACCCGCCGGGCTGAGGGAAGAATCTGCTTCAGTTGCGCGGCGCCACCCAAGCAAGTGTCGGGCCCGCTGGAAACCCAATGGACACAAACGCGCATCCATGATGGCAGATCTAGAAGTGCGCGCATCAAGAGGATTCATGTATGGCCGGGGCTCATTCGACGATCGGCCAACCGCTCGACAGCCGCATGAAATCGGCCAAGGCATACGTGTCCCGCTGGCCGCTCCGCTCGCTCTGGGACCTGCAAGGCACTCCGATTCACGTGCTGGTCAAGAGGACCTGGCGGTCGATCATCGACGATCGGCTATTCGGCCGCGCAGCAGAGCTTGGATTTTATTTTCTCTTTGCGCTCTTCCCCACCCTCTTCAGTGCGAGCTCGATCCTGGGGTTGGCGGCGCAGTCGGCGAACAGGATCTATGACCGGCTACTTGATTACCTTTCGCTGGTCATTCCCACCTCGGCATTAGGAACGATTCTCTCCACATTCAATCAGACGACCGCTGCATCGACTTCAGGGAAGATCACCTTCGGCGTAGTGGCGTCGCTTTGGTCGGCTTCGGTGGGAATCTCTGCAATTCAAGATACGCTGAACGATGTGTATAAGATCAAATGTACACGAAGTTACATTTATGCGCGCATCTGCGCGATCGGACTTACTGTCCTTCTCACGGTTCTGATTACGTCGATGCTTGGGGCGCTGTTCGGCGGCGATCTGGTGGCGCGAATCGCCGCGCGCCTCGTCCGCGGCTCGCTCCTTGCCAGCGCGCTGGGAATCGCGGCAAGGATTGCCGGATGGACCATTGCTACGGCTCTGCTTACACTTTCATTCGCGGTGATCTATTACTGGGCTCCTGAGTTCAAGAAGCGCTGTTTTCATTGGCTTACGCCCGGAGGCGCCATTGGCATTGCTGGATGGCTGGCCACATCGCTGGCGTTCCGGGCCTATCTGCATTTCTTCAATAGTTATACCGTTTATTATGGCTCGCTTGGCGCAGTTATCATCCTGCTCATGTGGTTTTATACCACGGGACTTATGCTGCTGCTGGGCGCGGAGATCAATAGCGAGATTGAAGCCGCGGCCGCGGATCGGCGCCTAGCAAGCGTGCAGGCCGCGCCGCGAATTGGCCGCGAGGATTCCCAGGTCCTGAACCGCGAAGACTTGGGGCAGCCAGAATAGTGGCCGAATAGGCGATCAGGTGCGGGTTCCTCAACTCGCTCAGGAGCGCGGGCTCGCTCCGGATGACAAGTCAATCGGAATCTCAGAAGTGGCGAATGGTTTCGGCTGGGCCGTTTACCGAGGAAGCGGGCGGCGCCATGCCACGGTCTGTGCTGCGCTCGACGTGACTTTCGAGAGACCGGCTCACCAGGTCGCGCGAACCGAGTCCGACGGCGAGCGAGAGCGTGAGCACGATGCCTCCAAAAAGGATGCCGAACGCCAGCTCGACGATGGCGCCACCGATCTGCAGGTGGTCGAGCACCATGGCGGCGGTGAGCACCATGACGAGCCACTTGACGCCGAGCGATAGAAAGCGTGCGTACTGGAGTTGCGCATTAACCGCGCCGATCAGCACCGACCGCGCGAGATAGCGCGCAATGATCGTACCGGCAATTAGAAGGAAAGTTGCGCCCACGGCATGGGTGAAATAGGGCAACAGCGAGATGGGCAACGCCGTGCCCGTGGCGTACGAAGTGTCGAACGCCGAAACGCCGATGATGAGGCCGATAAGAACGCAGGCCCAGAAAGAGACGCGGGCAATAAGCGCTGTGGGCGAGCTGCCAGGGGTCCAGTCAACGTCGCCGCGCGTGCGCGCAATGCGGTCGTCGAACTTGGCCGCGGACAGAACACGGCGAAGCAGGCCGGAGATGCCCATGCCGATCAGGGTGAAGACTCCGAGTGCGACAAAGAACGCGAGAATGCCGGGCAGCACGGCGATGAGAAGCGAAAGAACGCGAAAGAGCGATTGATGGAGCGCGTCAGACATGTGGTGCCAGATGGTGTTGTTCTCCGCGTATGCCGGCGGCGGCGCCTGAAAGGCGATGGAGATGAGAACCTGGGGGAAAGTAGTCGTCATTGAACTTACTCCTTTCATCGCATTTACAGGAAAACGGCGAAGTGGGAACGCAAGCTGCTCAAGGATTGAACCGGTCAGGCCAGCGCCAGCGGGAGACCAGGTATGGTTTTTCCGTATCAAACGCGGCTGCCACCTCTTCGATGTGGCGTTCGGGGTCCGATTCAGAGGCGATGATGTTGAAGTGGCTGGCCACCCACGCGAGATACAGCGGAATCAGCGCTCCGAGCAGGTGCCCGCGATTGATGGTGCGCAGTCGATAGGCAAGGACGAAGTCATAGACAATGCGCGCCCAGAGCTTGTCGGGCATGCGGAAGGCAGCCGGCTCGGCAACCGACAGCCGCTTGAGACCGAGCAGCGAGTTGGGCGGGAGAACGAGCGACCAGATCTCCTGCAGGTTGGTGTAGGCGAGGCGAAAGGCGTCGAGCATCGGGCCTATGTCGGCGGTGGGTTCGGCCTGTGTGCCTTTGGGCCGGTGAAAACGCTCGGAGGCAAGCCGCCGCACGCGCTGCCAGAAAGTGGCCTTGGCATCGATGTCCGCGAACAATGATCCCGTGACATGTGCAAGGATGGCGTTGATGTCAGGATCGACGGGCTGCGCGAAGGAACGCCGGCCGGCGTCGAGTTCATGGATGGAGAATCCGGCAACCGAGGCCTCTGTGACCGGCCAGATGAGCGCTTCGCTGAGATTGAGCGAGACAAAGCGATGCGATGCGGCGGCGAGACGCTCAGCCATGCGCAGCGAGAGGCCAAGGTCAACGGCCAGCGGAAAGCGGGCATTGCTCGCGAACAGCGCGCGCGACAAGGGGTAGAGAATCGCGGAGTTGACCAGGCCGGCGTTGGGCGGCAGGTCGTAAAACGGAATAGCGAGATCGGTTTGAGTGGCGAGCACGGCTTGTGCAAGGTCGCGCATGGCGCCGGGCTCGAGTGAACCCGCTTCAGGTCCGAGCAAAAGGACGGCGCGAGCCTGGTATTTTTCCGCGAGTTGGTGCGCATTCACGAAGTCGGCAGCGCTGAGCGTCACTGAGGGTTTGGCGGGCGGGGATGGGACGATCTGCAGGCCGGGATAGGCGTCGGCGGCGAGCGTTTCCGGCGTGGCAACGACGAATTCTTCCCGCGGAAAGGCGGAAGACAGATTGGCGAGGACCGCTTCAAACTGCTCGGGCGACAACGGGGCGAGCAAGACGAGCAAATCGCCACTCGCTTGCACGGGAG
>Ga0181522_10002603_pt1 | contig 10256 bp, 6 predicted proteins | sample PEATcosm2014_Bin_27_FD_121103 | JGI IMG/M metagenome (GOLD analysis project Ga0181522, IMG submission 121103) | Peatland microbial communities from MTU Mesocosm Facility, Houghton, MI, USA - PEATcosm2014_Bin05_10_metaG | ecosystem: Environmental > Terrestrial > Soil > Wetlands > Peat | place...
AAAGTCGTCATCCGCCGGAAGAGACACACTCTGCAGCGCAGCTTTGATTACACTTTCGCAATCTGATCTGGTGCCGGATGCGTGGGCCCGCCACGCTTCCCTAAGCTGGGTTCGGATCTTTAGAGCGGGATTCAGAGAGGACATCGGACTTTGCAGAACTAGAGAGATGGCGCGCCCGCGTAGATCGCGCAGTTCGCGCTCGGGAAGCTGCAGCAGATCAACATTCTGGAAGCGAATTTCGCCTTGGGCTTGCGATGCTTTTTTATCGAGCAGGCCCAGGATCGCCATCGCCATGCTGCTCTTGCCCGAACCGCTTTGTCCGACGAGTCCAAGCACTTCGCCGCGCCGGATTTCCAGTCGTACGTTGTCCAGAACCGGCGGCTTACCCGCGTAGCGCACGGTGATTTGCGCTGAAAGCAGAATCTGGCCTGGCAAAGCTTCGGACGCCATTTACGCACCTTCTTGGTTTACTGAGTTTGCGTCTCAGCGTAAATCCGTGTAGCGCCGGCATCCTGCCGGCTGTCCCGAGCGCGTCTCGCGCTCGGCAGGGGCTTGCATACCCAAGATTCGGTGCCCGCTATTTTGCCGAGACCGTGAGCCACTCCGCATTCCAGTATGTCTGCGGCGAAAGAATTACCGGAGCCGCACCATGCACCGAAGTCGAAACTGCGGAAAGCGCATTCTTGTTAATCAGAAAAATAAACGGCTGCTGCTCTACCGCAATTTCCTGTACGCGATCAAACGCCGCTTTGCGCTTGTTGGCGTCGCTGGACGAGGCCTGTTCGCGCATCAGACGGTCAATCTCCGCCTCCCACGCAGTGTCCGGAGTTTTTTGCTGCGGATTCCATTGATGATTCTCCGAAGAACTCAGCCACACATTCATTTCACTGTCCGGGTCGAGATCGACATTCGTCAGGCCGAGAAGGATGGCTTCGTAGTCAAAGCTTTGTGTCATGCGTTCGATGAGCGAGGGAAAGTCCAGTGTGACCACATTCACGTGGATGCCAATCTTCTGCAAATCGTCTTGAATAAGCACGGCCATGCGTTCACGCGCCTTATTGCCGGCGTTGGTGATAATCGAGAAAACTACGGCGTTCCCTCCTTTATCTTTCAGGGTGCCGTTCTCCATGCGGAAACCGTCACTCTGTAGCGCCTTCAGCGCGGTCTCAGGACTGTAGCTCTGCGGCTTGAGATTGCTGTTGAACCAGAATTTGTTTGCCGGTGAAACCGGTCCGATCGCAGGCTGAGCGTGCCCGTGGTAAACCACACGGCTCAGATCTTCACGGTTAATTGCCTCAGAAATTGCCTGGCGAAAGTTGGTGGAGCGAAACCAATCTTTCTTATACCCGGGAATCGGAGCCTTTGCCACCTGGTTGAACCACAATTGCTCGCTGTCGAGGGAAGGCCCGGCATCGTGCGCCACTTGCGGCGACGTGGTCGCGAGTTTGTCGAAATACTCGCTGTCGAGTGAATTGATCAGATCGAGCTCGCCACGTTTGAAACGCAGCATTTCGACATCGCGGTTCGCCTGAATGTCGAGTTCGACTGAATCGAGATAAGGCAACTGCCGGCCCTGCGCGTCTTTTTTCCAGTAATTGGGATTGCGCTTGAGAAGCACGCTTGCGCCCGGTTTGTAGTCAACGACCATGAAGGGTCCAAGCACTGCCATCTCTTTTTTGGGCGAGTGCTCGGAAAGAATTGCCACTTGGTCGAACAGCCGATCGAGCCCCGCAACCTGCGCCGGAAAATGAATGGAAATCTGGGTTGGCGAAATGATTTTCGTCTCGACGTTACCCGTGCCAGAGCGAAGTGCATCCCCGGTCGGCGAATGCAGTGCGGGATCCATCAATTGCTGAATTGTGTACGCGACGTCCTCGGCGGAAAACGGCGTGCCGTCGGAAAACAAAATGCCACTGCGCAGGTGGAAAGAAATCGTGCGGCCATCGTTTGAAACTTTCGACGAGATCGCCAGTTCCGGCTCGAGTTGCTGGGTCTGGCGATTGATGCGCACCAGCACGCCGCCGGTGAGATAGCGAATAGCCATGGACGCGTCGTCATCCACTTTAAGCGGATCGAACGTCTTGGGTTCGGTGCGCAGGCAAAATCGCAGTTCGCCGCCCTGCGCCAGCGCTTGAGTAAAAAAAGAAACCAGGCACAGCGCCAGCAGCACTATGCCCTGTGAAATTGGGATCTTGTATTCGCGCTTCATGCGGCTATTTCCTCCTGCCCTGAAAGCAACAGCTGAAACGACGTGACTACAACGATCAGCAATATGAGCGATACAAATTTCCATGGTTGTTCGCCGACGGAGACCAGACCCTCAAGTTCCTTCAGCAAGCTTCCCCATGACGGCATCGGCTCGGCAATTCCTAAACCCAGGATGCCCAGATTGGCCTCACTCAAAATGAATACCGGTATCGAAAGCCAAAACTGTGCATAGAGCACCGGCTTGAGATTGGGCGCTACGTGCACCCAGAAAAGCCGTGTTCCCGATGTTCCTGCCGCGCGCGCCTGCCGTACAAAATCGGACTTGCGCAGCGCTGCCGCGCTCGCACACAAAACGCGGGCCGCTGCCGTCCAGCCCAGCGTTCCCAACAACAGAAATGTCACCGCCACCGAAGTCAGCGGAGAAACGTTCAACGGCATTAACGCCCGCGCTGTAATCAACAAAAACAGCCAGGGCAAAGACAGAAACAAATCGGTCACTGCCATGGCCAAACGCGCCCAAGCTCCACCCAAATAGCCGGCGAGTCCGCCAATTACCGCCGCCGCGAGCGTGGAGAGTAAGGCCGCAGCCGGAGCCAGCAGCAGTGAAATGCGAGTGCCATAGAGCACACGCGCAAAGCGATCGCGTCCCAGTTCATCGGTTCCCAGCCAATGCGTGCGCGATGGAGCGGCGTCGGTAACCTCGCGGTACTGCCGCGCGTATCCATCAGGCGCCAGCCAGTTCGCGCCCAATGACGCGCCCATTACCAGCGCAAGTACGACGCACGCTATTTTTTGCCGGAAGCTCATGCCTCCTGCCCCCGGATCACACAACCGATTACATCTGCACTTGAGTTTGCCAGCAAGGTTACCAGCGTCACCAGAACCGTGATGTTCACCAGCAAAGGCAGATCGCGACCCAGCGCTGCCTGCCAGGCAAGTTGACCGATCCCGGCAAGACCGCACAGCGCCTCCACAGGAATCGCCGCGCCGATCGCCATGCTCACCGATATTCCGGCGACCGCCAGCAATTGCGGAATCACGATGGGCACCACGTGCCAGAAAAGAATGCGGGCCTCTCCCAGTCCCTTGGCTCGAGCGGTAATGATGTGCGGCTGTGAATAGGCTTTGAGCAGGAGGTTTCTCGAATACCGGTAGGTATGAGGGAAAACGATCAGGGCAATCGCCAGAGCGCCGGGCAAGTTCCACAGCACGGAAAACAGTGCGAGCACTGCGGCAGGCAGGCAGAGAAACGTTCCGCTGAGAGTGGTCGCCATGGCGTCATAAATGGAAAGCCGCAGCCATGCAGCGCTGAGGGCGAGGGCCGCAGTGAGCAGCCACGCAAGCCCAAGCCCGAACAGCAGTAATCGAATGGTCAGCGGAGCCCGGTCGCGCAGCAGGGTGCGGACCGGTTGCCCCAGAGAGATCGAGTTGCCGAAATCCCCGTGCACCGCCCGCCGCATGTAGGAAAAATAAAACCTGGTGATGTTCCGGTCATGCTGCCTTGCATCGCGCAATGCTTGAACACTTTGCGAGTTCAGGTGCGGATCGAGTTCGCGCTCGTCGGAGTCGAATCCCGGCGCCAGGCGCACCAGCGTCGCCGAAAGAAATCCTCCAACGAGAACCGTCGCCACCAGCGAAAGGATGTGGCCCATGATTTTGCGGCCGAGGCGACCCATTATTCTCCTGTAGCGCCTTGCGCAAGCGCACTCTGGCGGGCATCTCGCTCGGCGTGGTGGACCTGCTTTACTGAATACATGCGGCGATCGGCCTCAGCTATAAGATCCTGAACATCGAAACCGTCGTTCGGGCAAAATGCCGCGCCCACACTTAGCGAAATTATGTCCGTGCCGCAAATGTTTTTGCCGGCCTCAATCGCCGCATTATTCAAACGCTCGATCTTTTCTTCGGCTGCCTCGGCCGTCAGTCCCGGAGCCGTCACCACGAACTCGTCCCCACCCATGCGCGCCACATAGTCATAACCGCGGCATGCCTCTCGCAAGCGCGTCGCAAATTCCCGCAAAACTTTGTCGCCCACCAGATGCCCGAAGGAATCATTCACTTTTTTAAGGCCGTCGATGTCGCAGACCATCACTGCAACCGAAGTCTTGGTACGCCGGCTTCGTGAAACTTCCTGCGCCAGATGCACAAACAGCGAGCGCGCATTCGGCAGGCCCGTGAGAAAATCTGTTGTAGCTGAACTCTCCGCCTGCTGATACTTCAGCGCGTTCTCTACTGACAGCGCGACCTTCGACGCGACGGCCAGTAGCACCCGCAGATGATCCGGAGTGAATGCGTCGGGCATGGCGTGATACATCGCCAGAACACCCACTACACCATTGAGCCCTTGCAGCGGGACCGCCAATGCTGAAGCAAGAACTGCGTGCTTTCCGTTTTCGCTGGGATAACCAGCTTCAACTTGCGGATTGCCGTTAATGATCGGTTTGCAGTTTTCGGCAACCCACCCGCATAGACCTTCGCCCACGCGTATCTTCAGTGACGATAGGGCGCGAAAGTTTTCGCCGCTCACCAGTTCTGGCAGCAACCATCCGTTCCGATTGACGAATATGGCGATCGAATCGTAGGGAATCAGCTTGCGAAGCCGCATCGACAGAACCGACAGCGTCTCGCTCAGACTGAGCGAGTTGCCCAGGTCCTGGCTGAGATCGAACATGGCTTGCGCCTCTTGACGAGCCGATGCGATTGAGGTCAGGAAGTCCGTGTCGTTCTGTGTCTGGTCGAGTGCCCGTTCAAAGCCCGCAGCGGGGGCCAATCCGCGCTCGACGCGAATTTCTTTGCCGAACCCGCTGGGATTAAATCCGTCGTCGGAAGTATGAGCGAGATGCTCCAGTTCGTTGTAGCGCCGCGCCAGCAACTCTACAATTTTGGGATCGAACCACGTTCCCGCTTTTTCTTTTACCGATTCCATTGCCCGATCGAGCGGTATCGCGGGACGATATTGGCGATCGGATGCCATCGCATCCAGGCAGTCGACAACCGCAAGAATTCGCGCACCGATGGGAATGTTTTCACCTGCCAAGCCTGCCGGATAGCCGCTGCCGTCCCAACGTTCGTGATGCGAGCGGACGATGGGTGCAACCGGATACGGAAAAGCGACCCGCTCCAGAATTTCCGCTCCCACCAGCGGGTGCACTTTCATCTTCTCGAATTCTTCGGGTGTGAGCTTTCCGGGCTTGTTGATGATGTGCTCGGGAACGCCCAATTTGCCGATATCGTGCAGCAACGCGGCAGCGCGCAGGGCTTCAATTTCGTCCGCCGAGAGTCCCAGTTCCCTAGCGATTTCGATTGCGTATGTCCGCACCCGCTGCAGGTGCGTGTGAGTGGTGTGGTCTTTTGCTTCGATGGCCAGGGCGAGCGCTTCGATGGTTCGCATGTTGAGCGACGCGATCTGCTCCACATGCCGCTTCTCAATTTCAACTCGCTCTTTTTCCGCTTCCAGGCGACCCAGGTAGAGCCGATACGAGCGGTAGACCCAATAGATCAACGGCAAGACCAGCAATGAGGTTTGCCAGCCTGCGCGCTGGTTCAGAATTCCAACCAGGCCAATGGCTGCGGCTCCGACAAGGTAATAAGGGAACGACCAGAAATAGCACTCGGACCAGACTTTTCTGCTGGACTTGTTCTCGGTCAGAGCGATCACTACTGAAACCGGCAAAGTGTTCGCGAGAAAGAATACCAGCGCCGCAAACATCAATAGCAGCGGCCCGTTTGCACCCATTCGAACATAGAGCCAGTGATAGCTCGCGTAGCAAAGCACGGTAGCGTTAGCCATCATGCCGAACACATTAAACAGGACCTTGATGGGATCCGGCCGGTTGCGCGAATTCCAGACACTTTGCACCAGAGTCGCGGTGCAGCCAATGACCAGGGTTTCCGGCAGGCTCAACTCCATCACACCCAAAAGGATGAACAGAAAATTCACCGACATCGTGCCGTCAATGCCGGGCAGTTGCACCTTCATGCCAGAGGCCAGCACCGCAATCGCGAGATAGCAAATGAACCGGGTGAAATCGGCGGAGTGCCAGTGCGCGAGCGAGAAACACAAGACCGCGATCCCCAGCGAGACTGTGGCTCCGACAAAAAATTTTGTTACTTTCGACATCGCGCCCTGTGCCGCTTGCGGAACACAGACCGAGTCCCGGGCGCGCCGGTACACTGCGCACTCAGGACATGCCTGTCCTGTGAATCCTATGGTTGTTGCAGGGCTTGCAGTAGCTTACTGACGTAACTTAAGGCCCACCTGTGGGGGAATTTGGCACCCTGCCTGAATAAGTCCCCTGCTGATCCAGTGATGGACTGCACCTTACGCTATTACTTTCGTCATTGCTGGAAGTCGCATACTTTCTGTCGCGGTGCCCGCATGTGTCAAGATCAATTCCAAACGTGCGGATGTCATCGACAGACCTCAATTCGCAGCCCCAGGGGCGAGGAAGCGAAGCGGTTCGCGCCTCACGCCAAATCGATCCGCCTGTCAGGCCCCCAACTGCGACTCTATTGGCGGATCTCGAGGGTCGCATCCTGAGTTACGACTCTGGCGCGGCAGAGATTACCGGCTGCAAGCCCAAAGAGCTTATTGGGAAAACATTTTCTGCCTTCATTTCAGCCGGAAAGAATGACGTCACGAACGACGCACTCATTCGGACAGTTCTGGAACGGGGACACTATCGCGCAGCGCACAGCTTCTCGTCGAATACGCGAAAGCATAGGGCCGGTAAGCTGTCGGTCACATTACTGCGAGATGTCACGGGCGCGCCAACAGGAATGGTTGCAGTATTTGTCGCTGACGAAACTTCGGAGTGCGCGTCGCCCACAGATGCGGAACATGCAGAGCCGTCCCCAGGGGAAGAAGCCGAATCTTCTGGCTCTACCTACCGTGAGATCGAGGGCACGAAGTTTGTCTTTTCCAGTCCCGTCATGCATAGGCTGATGCGCATGGTGGACCGGGTGGCGGCGCACACCGAAAGCGTGCTGGTGACCGGGGAAACCGGAACCGGAAAAGAAATGATTGCGCGCACGATTCATTTGTCTTCGCAACGCAGCACTCGTCCATGGGTCGATATCAACTGTGCAGCGCTGCCCGAAAATCTGGTCGAGAGCGAATTGTTCGGTTATGAAAAGGGAGCTTTCACCGGCGCCGATGCTTCCAGGGCCGGACTCTTCGAACTTGCCGACAAAGGTACATTGTTTCTCGACGAAATCGGTGAGTTGCAGTTGCAGACGCAGGTCAAACTGTTGCGCGTGCTCGATGGACAGCCCTTCTATCGACTGGGTGGCCACCGCAAGATCAAGGTCGATGTGCGAATCGTCGCGGCAACCAATCAGGACCTGGACGCCGCGGTTGCCGCTGGCCGTTTTCGCCAGGATCTTTTTCATCGCCTCGGACAATTTCAGCTCCGCGTTCCTCCTTTGCGCGAGCGGCCCGAAGACGTGATTACCCTGGCAGAACACTTCCTTGCATTGAAAAAGGCGCGCCATGGCCTGTCTCCCGAGGCCATCTCTGCACTGCTTTCGCATTCGTGGCCCGGCAACGTGCGCGAATTGCGCAATCTCGTGGCCAGGGTCGCGGTGGAATCGACCCGCGCGGAAATTCAGAAATCACAGATTGTCGATGCGATGTCGGGCAATCCCGTGGCGCAGCGCCAATCTGCTTCCATACCTGTTGGCAATCTCGAAAGCATGGAAGAGCAGATGATCATCCGCGCTCTCGAACGCAGCGGCGGCCATCGCAGCCAGGCTGCCGAACAGCTCGGCATTTCGCGGCGCACCCTCAGCCGCAAGCTGAAGGAATACAACATCAACGTTAATTCCGGAGATGGCGCGAAGTCGCTGGGGTACATCAGCCTCGAGCAACAGAAGTTCTTTCGTGCCCGCGTCCAGCTCACGGTAGCGCTGAAAAATCAAAAGGGCGAAGAAACCAGCGTCCAGGGCGTGAACCTCAGCACCGGCGGTATGGGGCTCGAGGGACTCAAAGAGCCGATGAAATTTACCGGGCTGGTTGACGTCAGCTTTCCGCTGCCTGGGAGTGATGTGACTTTTCGCGCCAAGGCTCGCATCGTTTGGTTCGGCGAAGGGCGCGTGGGCCTGCGTTTCGCGGTGATCGATCCGGTCCTGTTTGAGCAGCTGCAACACTGGAGCAACAAGAAGATGAAAGACGAAGGCTGGGAATTGCCGGCCGAAGTGGAATAAGAAAGTGCAATAACAAAGTGCAATAACAAATTCGCTTCAACCAACCATTCTAAGCCGCCAACTTCTTCCTGCTCCTTAACAGTTTCTTCAGCACTCGAATTCCCTTGTCGACGTGCTTTTCCTCGAGCAAGTAAGGCGGCAAAAATCTCACCACCGTGTCCTGCGTACTATTGAACAAAACGCCCTCAGCTAGAGCTGCATCGACAATCGGCCGCGCGGGAATTTCCAGATTGATCCCCTGAATAAATCCACGCCCCCGCACTTCCTTCGCCAGGGCGCTCTTCTCGGCGACCGTTTGCAATTCCTGCTTGAGATATGCGCCGACTTTGTTGACGTGATCGAGCAGCTTTTCTTCTTCGACGATTGCCAGAAATTCCAGCGCCACGCGGCACGCGAGCGGACCGCCTCCAAAAGTTGTTCCATGTTGCCCGGGCGAAATCGCGTTCGCGAATTCTTCCTTCGCGATAAAAGCTCCCAGCGGCAGCCCGGCCGCAATCGGCTTGGCGATCGCCACAATATCGGGAGTCACGCCAAAACTCTGGAACGCAAACATCGTTCCGGTGCGCCCCAGGCCGCACTGAATTTCGTCAAAGATGAGGGCAGCTTTGTGCCGGTCGGCGAGATTACGGCACTCCTGCAGGAATTCCACCGAGCATTGGTAAATGCCGCCTTCGCCGAAAATCGGCTCGAGCACAATGGCGCAAGTGTTATCGGTCACCGCCGCGCGCAGGCCCTCGATGTCATTCTGTGCAACGAAACTTACTTCTTCCAGCAGCGGTTCGAATCCCTTGCGATGCTTTTCCTGGCCGGTCAGCGAGAGTGCGCCGAAGGTGCGGCCGTGATAGGAGCCTTGCAGCGCGACCAGCCGGCATTTGGCTTCGCCGCCGGCGCGATGTCCGGCGAGGCGAGCCAGCTTGATCGAGCCTTCGATGGCTTCGGTGCCGCTGTTGGAAAAGAATGCTCGGTCGAGACCGGAAAGCGTACACAGCTTTTCGGCGAGCGCGCCTTGATATTCGTGGTAATACAGATTGGAGACGTGAATCAGCTTCGCCGCCTGCTCGCGGATGGTTTTTACGATGCGCGGATGCGCGTGCCCTAGCGCGTTCACGCCGAGGCCGGAAACGAAGTCGAGATAGCGGCGATCGTCGAGATCGTAGAGAAAGACTCCTTTGCCGCGGGTTAAAACTATGGGATAGCGATTGTAGGTTCCCAGCAAATAGCGTTTTTCGAGATCTGCAATCTGTTCGAAGGTTTTCATAGGAAGAGTTGATTTTACCGGAATCGAGGTTGCGTTTTGCCTGGTTTGAGCGTCGGTTTTGCGGATTTGGATTCTGTAGATGGCGGATTTTGGCTAATTGGCAGGAAATCGCTGTGTTTGGGTGCAAGAAAAGGGCGCGTGGGTGTGGAAAACGCCACATCGGGAGATAACGATGGAGTTGTGCCTCGAATTGTAAAAAGTCAAAATCCCCGCCCCTTCGCCAAGCTCAGGGCAGGCACTGTCGCAAAAAGCTCGACAAGGACGGGGCAGCCCCGAAAATGATTATTCGGAAAGGTTGGGCCAGCCCCCACCCCCGCGCGCCCGGTTGCGCTGCCAACATGGGTCAGCCCCCTCTTGTCGGGTTTTGTTGCGAACTCTGCGCCACGGAACCCGCTCAACCGCAGTCGCGGGTTCGGGTAAATCCTCACCGGTCCTTCGGACCAGTTCGGAATGACATCGCTTTTTTTGGGCCCACTTTTCCCGCCGACCTTCGAGTTTTGTAACAGACTCTTACGTCCGGGGCTACTGTCTGCCTTCCCTACGGGGATTGTGCAGAATCGGCCGGAAGAACCGGGCCGACCGCCTT
>Ga0181522_10002606_pt1 | contig 10248 bp, 6 predicted proteins | sample PEATcosm2014_Bin_27_FD_121103 | JGI IMG/M metagenome (GOLD analysis project Ga0181522, IMG submission 121103) | Peatland microbial communities from MTU Mesocosm Facility, Houghton, MI, USA - PEATcosm2014_Bin05_10_metaG | ecosystem: Environmental > Terrestrial > Soil > Wetlands > Peat | place...
CAAGGAGAAGGCGTGAAATAGAAAGCGTTTGATTAAATTCATCTGTTTCACCTCAGGGAAGATTTGGTTTAGTTCGCAAGCGAAGCGGCTTGGCCGGCAGAGGGTTTTCTCTTGAATTAAAGGCCGCAGATCAGCGGTGGTTTTTTGCACTCAAGTTCACAGGGGGACTGCGGTGATCGCACTGGGAAGACCATGCAAACGGGATGCCATTGTCCAAGGATTGAAAACACACAGGTTGAGCGGATTCACAGGGGCTGGCGCCGGTAAGAATTTCCTGCACCTGGAAAAAGAACACTGTAAGGCGGACGGCGACTTTCAATTTCCCTTGTGGGCGCATGTTGGACCTCGAGGAATCATGGACGGCAAAGTGCGCAGGCAGTTATAGTTGGGGCCAAAGGTGCGACCTATCCATTCGCTCCATGAAGAAAGGACACACGATGGACCGGAGGAGATTTATCGGCGCTGCATCGGCGGCCACGATTGCGGGCGCTCTGCGCTCCACACCTGCGCCGGCAGTAACGCTCAAGCCGATGGACGTGGGCCTTTTGGTCAGTCCGTTCGGCGCACCCGAAGCTACCATTCGCCGGGTTCACGACCTCGGCTTTTCAAACTGTTTTCTATCATTAGACGGGTACATCAACGGCTTCACCGCGGAACTCGCGGCCCAGCTTCGAGACCTGTTCTCAAAATATTCTGTCGTTGCTACGACCGTTGAAGTGGTTGGCCCCGAGCCGCTGGTTTGGGACTTCATGCGCGGGCCAGCGACCATCGGCCTGGTTCCTCCGCAAACGCGCGCCGCCCGCATCGATGCCCTTCGCCAGGCGTCTGACTTTGCCAAGCTGCTCGGGATCCCCCAGGTGCAAACCCATTGCGGCTTCATTCCGGAGAATCCGGACGACCCGCTCTACGCTGGAACCGTTGAGGCCATCCGGGCAGTCGCACGGCATTGCCATGACAATGGACAGCACTTCCTGATGGAGACCGGCCAGGAGACACCGACCACCATGTCGCGCATGATCCGCGATGTTGGCCTGCCGAGCCTGGCCGTTGGGCTCGATACAGCCAACCTGATTCTCTACGGCAAGGCCAATCCGGTGGACGCGGTGGACATTCTGGGACCGCATATTTGCAGCGTGCACGCGAAGGATGGACGCTGGCCCACGGACCCCAGCAAGCTGGGCGAGGAAACGCTTATCGGAAAAGGGCTGGTTGACTTCAAGCAGGTGTTCACGAAGCTGCATCGCATCGGCTACGCAGGCGCAATCACCATCGAGCGCGAGACTTCCGGGCCGCAGCAGATTGAAGATGTGCGCCAGGAGAAGACTTATTTGGAGAAAGTACTTCGCGAAGTTCTGGGGTGAGCGGGCGGCTCGGTCCATAGAGACGATCTGACAAACACGATTCAGTTCGTGCAAGACGTCCCTCAGGGGCTGAAGCCCTCCGTTTTATTAGGCATTTTGCGGCACGGCTAAAGCCGTGCCCTTTCAAAGCCGGTCTATGCCGGGGCCTTCCGGCAGCGTAAACTCTCGATAAAAGGAAAGAAGACAATGAACCGTCGTCAATTTCTTCACACCGGAACTGGGGCCGCTGCCGGCCTGCTCTTGCTCAAATCGCACGCGGCCTTCGGATATGAGGCCAACTCCGCCGTGCGGCTTGGTCTGCTGGGCTGTGGTGGCCGTGGCACTTCAGTGGCTACTTCTTTCGCGAAGAACACCTCGGCCCAGATTGTGGCGCTTGCCGATCTTTTCCCGGATCAACTCGCCGCGGGCCGCGACCACTTCAACCAGCTCAACGCCAGCCTGGGCCACGAGCCGATCGGCGAGAAGCTTCTCTTCGTTGGGCCGCAAGCCTACAAGAAGATCGCTGCTTCGCCCGATGTTGACCTGATTCAGATTTCCACCCCGCCTTTCTTTCACGTTGACCATCTTGGCGAGGCGGTGGCGCAGGGCAAGCACGTCTACTGCGAGAAGCCGGTGGGCATCGACGTTCGACAGGCTCAGGCAGCGCTGGAGATCGCCAAGCACATCGGGTCCAAACAGAGCGTCGATGTCGGCTTCCAGTGCCGCAACGCTCCGCCGATTGCCGCGATTGCGGAGAAAATCAAGGCCGGCGCGCTGGGCAAGATTGCCGCCGTGACGGGCTATTACTATGCTTCGGCTTCCGGTGAAAAGAAGAGCACCGGCACTTCAGCCGACGAGGCCCGCTTGCGCAACTGGCTATGGGACCGCGCGCTCTCCGGCGATATCCTCGTTGAGCAAAACATTCATATCATCGATTTGTGCAATTGGCTGCTGGGCGCCCGGCCTCTGAAAGCGACGGCGACCGGTGGCCGCAATGTCCTGAACCATGCCGGCGACTGCTGGGACAACTACCAGGTTGACTTTACCTATCCGGGTGACGTGCATCTCGCGTTTTCTTCCACCCAGTTTGGCGACTACAAGGTCTTCGACGCCGGCCTGCGATTGTTTGGCGCCAATGGTTACGCAACTGTCCCCTATGCGGGACCGATGGAAATCACAGGCGCTCAAGCCTGGGCATGGCAGGAATCGACCAGCACAGCTCCAGGTTCAGGCGCTTTCGCGGCCAATGGCGCTTTTGGTGACAACCTGGCCTTTGCCGATCGTGAAAAGGAGCGCATCTTCATCGAGAGCATCACCTCGGGCAACTCGCACAACCAAATTGCTGCGGGAGTTGAGACGGCGCTCAGCTGCATGCTGGGCCGCATGGCCGGATATCGGAAGCGCGAAGTGACGTGGGAAGATTTGCTGGCTCACGCAGAAACGTACAAGCTGGGCATGAGCCTGGATCAGTTCGCGTAAGATTTCGAGATTTCCCACCTTAACGACAAGAACAAAGACGTCGCGAAGGTGGGGCACTCGCTATTTGGCTCGATGAAAAATCTGGCTCAGGTTCGAGTTTCCCGATCCTGATGCGTAGTACGCTGCCCAGTAGTAGGGATGGCGGTAGCGCGCATCGCGTGCAAGCGATTGGCGCGCGGCGGTGAGGGCTCGCGGCACTGTCATTCCCTCGGCAAGCCCGCCGTAGAAAGCATCCATCATGGGGACGGCGGAGGCGGAGTCGATCTGCCAGCGTGTGGCCACCACATCCGGCACGCCCAGCGCGGCCATGGTGTTCACAATGTCGCCCATGCCGTGATTCCAGGCTTCTTCTCTCTTCCCCGTGGAGCAGGCGGAGAAGACCGCTAGACGCGCGGCGCGGGGTGGATGCTTACGAAGCAGCTCGTCGTCCATGTACGCCTTGCCATCGCTTGAAGGGGCAAGCATGAGCCTGGTAGCTCCGTCCTGTTGCGTGGCATGGCCGGCAAAATGGATGGCCGAAGCTGTGGCAAGCCGCGCCGCAACCTGCGTCTCGGTAGCCTGTCCGGCAAGAAACAGGTTGGGATTCTTTCCAAAGCGAGCCACTGCTTTGGCCTCATCCAGAACCTCCGGCAGAGCGTTTTCATGGCCGGACGGGAGAGACGCACCGACAACCAGCGGCCCGCTTCCAGAGACCGATGGCAAGCCGGCTCTCGGAGCGAGCAACAGCGAAGGCATCTCTTCAAGATCGAAACGCAGCCCGATGGGCGCACCGTTGGCTTCGACAGCCGGCCAGGGTAAATTGCCAAGAAGCGGATCCGGCTCAACAAAAAGCTGGCTGCCTTCCTGTGAGGGCTCCTTCAGTCCATCGAGAATCATGCCGCCCACTCGCTTTGCCGCCCAGGTCACGGCGTCCTGCGAGGTTGCCGGCGAGCTGGCGGCGCGTTCAAGGGGAGCGGTACTGGCCAGCAGATCCTCTTTGCCTACGGGGACGGAGGTCCAGCGGATTCCTTTAGCGGAGGCCTGGTAAAGCAACACACGGTCGAACAGTACAATCTGCCCCAGCAGCCGGCCTTGTCCGAGGCGTTGGATGGCACCGACCAAGTCCGGCTTCAGGCACGCAAGGCCCCGGGCGGCGCAGACAGGCACGCTCTTGCCGAGAACCCTCAGCCGGTATCGCTCCCACAGGGCGAGCACGTCTTCGCCAGGACGGCCCTGGGCAAGCCAGATGCCGGCCAGCACGGCGTACATGGCCCTATCCTGCTGGGCAAAGGTAATACTCTCCGCTCCTCCCTTGGCGGCAAGGCGCTCCTCCTCGATGAGGGCTTCGCGCAAAAGGGACTCAGCCCTCTCCGGATGTCCCTGCGCCAGCTCGAGCCGGCCGTGAGCCAGCGCATATTCCCGGCGATGAAATGAGTTGTTTTCGCCTTCCATGTGGCCGTGAGCCGACTGCAGCATCTTGGCCGCATTCACCAGGTCGCCGCGGTCAAGATAGAGGTCGGTCATGGCGTTTTCGTTTTCAACCAGAAACCCGCGAATGGATTTTCCGCCGTCACCGGCCGCCAACTCTTTCTGTGCAATGCGCATCTGGTCTTGAGCCTCGGAGACCGCGCCTGCACGAATGGCAACCGCCGCCAGGTGCAGCCGCTCTGCCGGAATGAGGCCCCTGTTCTGCGACAGCTCGAGTGCGCCCATCGCCTCCCGTTGCAGCAGCAGCGCGTGATGCAGTCGCGGCGTGGACTCTTCGATCTCCTCAAGCCCCGACAGAGTGGAGTAGAGCCGGCTGGCGGGATAGTCGCCGGCCCAGAACTTTTGAACTGTACCCAGATAGATATGCCACGTGTTCTCTACATCACCGGTGTCTACAGCAGCCGCGCCGAGCCAATTCCGGGCTCGCAGTTCCAGAAGAGTGTAGTGGTGCTGCTGTGCCTGGCTCACCGCCCGCAGGAATGCCGGATTGTTCTCCGCGCTGGTCCCCGGTGCAGGGTCACAGGCGCTGTCTTCGGTCAGGTCGTGGATCTGGATCCAGGCAAACTGCGGGTCGCGGCCCAGGAGCGAATGAGCTGCCCGATAGCAGCTGGGGGTGTTTGAGAGAACCTGAAGCGCATAGGCCTGTTCGACGGCTGCGCGATCTTCTCCGGCAGAGTTTCCCAGCCGGTGAAAGAGGCCGTTGGCTTTGAGCGCCCATTCCTGGCCTTGGGCATAATCGCCAGCAACATCCGCGCCGATAGCCTCGCCCAGAGTGTGGGCCGCCACAAGGAATTGGTCATTTGGAAGAGGAGAACCGGTGGGAAGAAGCTGGGTGAGCCAGGGGTCCAAGTGGTTGCGTTCAAGAGAAGCGGCCAAAGCGTGCAGCAATTCACGGGCGGCCAAGCAGTCGGGATTGCACGGCGACCCTCGGGAACGGTCAACGGGCAGGGGAAATGCCGGAATCAGCAACTTTGGCAGCAGCGAACTGGACAGCTCTTCATCGATGGCGGCCAGGGATGAAGCATTGGCTGCCAGGGCAAGTATGGCCTGCGGAGTGGCCAGGTACTGTTCCATGCGGCCCTGATGAGTCTTTAGCTGTTTCAGCTTCTGTTCCAGCGCTTCAAGCCTCACCCGCCCCTCGGCCAGCCAACGCGGGTCGCGCTCAAAGCGCAGATAGCGGTTCCAGGTCTCGACGGCGTTCATGACCTGGCCTCGATCTTCCATGGCCACCGCTTCATTGAACAGCACCACCGGGTCGCCGGGGTTCAGCTCGTCGGCACGGCGCAGGTAGTCCAGCGCGGTGGCGCGGTCGTTCTCGCTGCCGGTGGCTGCCCCCCGCTGAAAGTAGGCGGCTGCATCGTCGGCAAGCAGGTTCGCCGTGACCGGGCCGGCCGCCAGCAGGCGGTCCAGAATGTCGATGGCCGGATCGAACTTCTCCTCGAGCAGGTCGGCACGGGCCTCGAGCTGGAGCCAGTGCGGATCGTTGGGCGCACTCTCAAGCCGGCGTTCAATCCGGGCGCGCGCGTCCAGAAGCTTCGACGCTTCGCGGCCGGCCTCGGCGCCGCGCAGATGTGTTTGAGGGGTCACTTCCGCAAATCCGGCGCCCGGCATGCGCAACTCAAAGATGCGGGAGTGGGAATAAGCCTCAGCCAGAAGCAGTTCCGGAGTATGGATGTGTTGCCACCAAAGCGCAAGCCCGGCGGCCAAAGCCAGCGATGCCGCCAGTCCGGCGCCGGCCCAAAGATATGTGCGGGTTGTCTTCTGTTGCTCCCGCCGGCGCGGAGTGCGGGCAAGCTCAACAGCCAGGCCGGCTTGCCAATCCTGGGAGGCCGAAGCAAGACCTGCAATCTCGGCCGACTCCTCCTCGGAGGCCTCCCCAGCCAGCAACGTCAGGCATTGATGCAAGCGCGTTGCACAGATATCGCACCCCGCCGCGTGGGACATCAGGGCATCTTCTTCGGGCGGCTTCACATCGCCGTTGGCCAACCGCACCCACGCACCCAGTTCCGGACAAGGACCTGGCTCACCCGCCGGCCCATCGCGGCCTTCGGGTTGCTCCCTCAACAGATCCTCAAAGACCATTGCGAAAGCGTCTTTCTGGCCTTCAGAAGAGCGGTCCGTCGGTCGGTTTGGCGGGCGATTCTGACTCAATTCATCACTCATTTCCGCTCACTGTTTATCGGATTTTCAACCCGATTTCCTTTTGCGCTACAATTTTGGACTGCTTCCGTAATCCGGTTCGGCCTCCTGCCGGGATGCCTCAAGCTGCTCCCGCAGCCATATTGCGATGCGGCGCAGCGCGCTTTCCACCCCCTTGGCGGACAATCCTGCGCCTGGCAAAGCGGCTATCTCTTCCGCCGTAAACCCCTGCCTGTAATAGAGCCAGAACAGCACACGGTCCCGCTCGGTCGAGACTCCCGGAGCCGAACGCAGCTTGCGGTCCAACTGGGAAAAGAGCACCTCCTTTTCCGCCTGTCCCGTTTTGGAGGTCCGGTTCGGGGTTGATTCCTCATCGAGCGAGGACGTTACCGCTTTGCCACCCCGCTTCACCGAGCTATGGCGGCGGAAATAGTCGTTGCCGACCGACGAGGATACGACACGCAGCAGACCCAAAAATGAGTCTTCCCCCCGGGGCTCGAAATTCCGCAGGATACGCCGCTCCTGATCGCACAGTTTGAGAAAGACCTCTTGAACGATATCGTCAACAATTGCGGGCTCCGCACGATTCATCCACAGGCGGCAAAGGCGAAGCGCCACCAGCGAGACCAGGGGCGCGCAGCGGCGCAGAAACTCCTCCCATTCCGCCGCATCGGCGGAGCGGGCACATGCCTTGGCGAGATCGTTGACGGAGCCTCGAAAACTATCCATTTCGCGGGACACCAGTTTACCGCAAGGGCGGGCAAAGGGTTATTTGTTCATAAATTGGCCCCGCTTGCCGGGAAGCCGGCTCACCGCGCCGGGCTTTCATCCTGTGCTAGTATCCCGGCAAGCCGCAACGTTCGAAAAAAAGGACTCGAAAATGGAAACCAGTCTTCGGCCTCTGACCCTCAGCGAGATACTCGACCGGACCGCGCAACTCTACCGTGAGAACTTTCTGCTGTTTGCCGGGATATTTGCCGTATACAGCGGCGTTGCTTTGGTCCTAAGCATACCGTCGGTCTTTTTACTCGCCGGGATCAAGCCGCAACAACCCACCGGCGCTTCCCAGGCTTTGCTGTTGTTTTCCGTCATCGGCGTTGTTTCGCTGCTTCTCTTCGTCTTCTACGGAGCCGCCACTGCCGCTATCACCCGGGCCGTGGCATGGGTACACCTGGGCGAGCCGGCAACTGTTGGCCGCGCGTACTCCAGCACTTTGCCGCGCCTGGGCCGCTACGTGTGGCTAAAAATCATCACTGGATTCATGATCTTTCTGGTTCTGTTCGCTTGCATCATGATTCTGGCAATCCTTGCTGTGGTTGTTGCGGCGGTTTTCGCGGCAAGCCACAGTGCAGGCGCTCCCGTCGTCACGGCAATTGTTTTCCTGCTATACATCCCTTCCGGCTTCCTGGCAATCTGGATGGCACTCCGATACTCCCTCGCCATCCCGGCCTGCGTGGTGGAAAACCTCCCGGCACGAAAGGCAATCCGCCGCAGCGTCGAGCTGACCAAGGGCTCGCGGGGACGCATCTTCCTTCTCTGGCTCCTTGTCGGCGTTGTCTGGGCCGGGCTGTTCGGGCTAACGCACTCGTTCTTCTTCATCTACAGCGCCATGCACCAGAACACCCTGCCCATTGGTCTCAGCATTCTGGAACAGATCCTTACTTTCTTTATGAACACCTTTGTCGGACCCATTCTGGCCACTGGCACTACGCTCTTTTACTACGACCAGCGGATACGCAAGGAAGGCTATGACATCGAGTGGATGATGCAGGCTGCGGGGCTCACAGTGCCGGAAACGCCGCTCGCTGCGGCGGCTGAACCGCCGTCAACCGCGGAGCAGTCGTAACGCCAGCCGGGAGTATACTGGCGCGGAACCGGGAGAGTGGGATCAAGCTCCCGGAATAGTCTGCTCTGCAATCTTCACGGAGAAGCCATGTCCTATCTGCGCTCGACACTGCTATGCCTGCTTGCATTTTGCGTCGCTGAAACACTGACGGCTCAAACTGGCGATACTACCCCTCTGAGAGTCACTTCGCCCAACGGCCAGATCGTGTTTCTTCTCTTTGAAGGCCAGGCGGCAAAAGGGGCCGCGGATCGCGCTGCCTTTGAAACCCCGGCGCCGTCGAGCCTGCGTTACGCGGTGGAGTTTCGCGGCAAGCGCATGATTGCCGAGTCGATACTGGGCCTCGAAGCGGCGGGCCAACCGGCCCTGGGGCCGGGGATGCGCAATATGGGCGCGGAGACCGGAAGCACCGATCAGACCTACACCATCCCCGTGGGCAAAACCAGTTCCGTCCGCGACCATTACAACTCGCTCCATGCCGATTTCGAAGATGCGGCCGGGCGCAAGCTGGGGATTGAAGTGCGCGTCTACGACAATGGCGCGGCCTTTCGGTACACCGTCCCGGACCAGCCTGAGTTGAAGCAGGTGAAGATTGCGCACGAGAACACCGAGTTCGTGTTTGCCAAGGACGCAACCACTTATCCGCTGATCCTGGATGGATACCAGTCTTCGTGGGAGGACGAGTACCAGGAGCGCATGGTGAGCGGCCTACATAAGGACTGGCTGATCGGGCTGCCGTTCCTGACCGAGGAGCCGGGCATCGGCTGGGTGGCGATTACCGAGGCCGACATCGACAACTACGCGGGCATGTACCTGCGCAAAGGCAAGGGACGTTTTGACGTCAGGGCGGACCTGTCACCGAGGGTGGACGATCCGGCCTTTGCAGTGGAAGCAAGCACGCCGTTCGTAAGTTCCTGGCGCGTGCTGATGATTGGCGATGAGCCGGGGCGGCTGATCGAGTCCAACATTGTCCTCAACCTGAATCCGCCATCGAAGATCCAAGACACTTCGTGGATCAAGGCGGGAAAATCGGCTTGGGACTGGTGGTCGGGGCAGGCGGCTCCGAGCGTGACATTCAAGACCGGCATGAACACTGCGACCATGAAGCATTACATCGACTTTGCTTCGGCGTCCGGATTCCCCTACATGCTGATCGACGCAGGCTGGGCGGTTGCTCCCGCGCGCAGCGGACCGGAAGACTACTCCGCGCTGGCCGATATCACCACCGTGGTTCCGGAAGTGGACATGCCGGAGTTGCTTCGCTACGCGAAGGAAAAGAACGTAAAGCTGTGGCTGTGGTCGCATTGGACTTCAGTGGACAAGTACATGGACCAGGCGTTTCCTTTGTTCGAGAAGTGGGGCATCGCGGGCGTCAAAATCGACTTCATGAATCGCGATGACCAGTGGATGGTGGACTTCTATCATCGCGTGGTGGAGAACGCGGCCGGGCATCATTTGATGATCGACTTCCATGGGGCCTATAAGCCGGACGGCCTGCGCCGCACATGGCCCAACCTGGTTACCCGCGAGGGCGTGATGGGCAAGGAGTATCTGAAGTGGTCCGCGAGGACCGGCCCGGTGCATAACACGACACTGCCGTTCACGCGCATGCTGGCCGGGCCTATGGATTACACGCCGGGAGCCTTTGGCAACAGCAATCGAGAAAACTTCGTGGGCCGCAACTTTATGCCCATGGGGCTGGGAACCCGCGCGCATGAGTTGGCGCTCTTTGTGGTGCTGGAGAGCCCGTTCATGATGGTCTCCGATTATCCGGAGCACTACCAGGGTGAGAAGGCCTTCGACTTTATCAAGCAGGTCCCGGTCACCTGGGACGAAGTGCGCGTGCTCAACGGCCGCCCCATGAAGAACATCACCCTTGCGCGACGAAGCGGCACAGACTGGTTCGTAGGCTCCATCACCAACTGGGACGAGCGCAGCGTGAAGGTGCCGCTGAGTTTTCTTGGCGAAGGCAAGTATGTA
>Ga0181522_10002608_pt1 | contig 10240 bp, 8 predicted proteins | sample PEATcosm2014_Bin_27_FD_121103 | JGI IMG/M metagenome (GOLD analysis project Ga0181522, IMG submission 121103) | Peatland microbial communities from MTU Mesocosm Facility, Houghton, MI, USA - PEATcosm2014_Bin05_10_metaG | ecosystem: Environmental > Terrestrial > Soil > Wetlands > Peat | place...
CGGCTGGAGCATGGATTACCAGGCGCTGCCGCCGGTCGATCTGTTTCTGTCCGCCGATCCCGACGCGGTCGTGCCCGAACTAATCAAAGCGCTCGGATCGGGCGGCAAGCCGCGCGAAGCGGCGCGACCGCGCCCGCAAGCCGCTGATCAAGAGCCGGCCGGCTTCACCAATGAGCATATCGCGCGAACCTTGCGCAAAGTCGTCGGCGAGCGGCCGGTGACGCTCACGCACCTGCCGATCTCTTGGGAAGATCGCTGGTGGACGTTCCGCCATCCGCTCGACTTTCTCGGCTCCGACGGCGGCGGCGGCATCGGCGGCGGTCCGGGCATTTCCGTCGGCGCAGCGCTGGCCTTGAAAAACTCCAGCCGGCTGCCAGTCGCGATCTGTGGCGACGGCGATTACCTGATGGGCGTCACCGCGCTGTGGACCGCGGTGCATTACAAAATTCCGCTGCTCTTCGTCATCGCCAACAATCGCTCGTTCTACAACGACGAACTGCATCAGGAGCGCGTGGCGCGCATGCGCGCGCGCCCGGTCGAGAACAAATGGATCGGCCAGCGTATGTCCGATCCCGATATCGATCTCGCGGCGATGGGTCGCGCCCAGGGCGCGGCTGGCTTCGGGCCGGTCGGCAACACGGCCGATCTTGCCGCCGCGCTGAAGGACGCCATCGCCGTGGTCGATGCGGGAGGCGTTGCCGTCGTCGATGTGCGCGTCGAACCCGGATATTCTGCCAATATGACCGCCGCCATGACGCGGGCCAAAAATTAAAGTGAGGAAACGAACATGAACACCGCCGTGCCGCTCAAATCAATCAAAGCCGAGCCGCTCAAGCTGCCCGACCATCGCGACGCCTATTACGGCGGCGAATGGCACAAGCCGAAATCCGGCCGCTATGTCGACTCGATCAATCCCGGCACGGCAGAGTCGCTCGGGCCCGTCGCCGATTGCGGCGCCGCCGATGTCGATGCCGCGGTCGACGCCGCGAAAAAAGCGTTCGAAGGCTGGCGCAACACGCCGCCTTTGGAACGGGCGCGGCTTTTGAAACGCATCGCCAATGTGCTGCGCGAGAACGCCGACGAATTGGCGATGATCGACGCCGCCGACTGCGGCAATCCGGTGCACGAGATGGTGATGGACGCCACCGTCGCCGCCGCGCAGATCGAGTTTTACGCCGGCCTGGTGACGGAGATGAAAGGCGCGTCGATCCCCATGGGTCCGGGCGTGGTCAATTTCTCGGTGCGCGAGCCGCGCGGCGTCGTCGGCCGCATCATCCCGTTCAATCATCCCTTCATGTTCTGTGCCGGCAAATCCGGCGCGCCGCTCGCCACCGGCAACACGGTGGTGATGAAGCCGCCGGAACAGGCGCCGCTGTCGTCGCTTCGCCTCGCCGAACTGATCGCCGGCATCTTGCCGCCTGGCGTGTTCAACCTCGTGCCCGGCGGCCGCGAGGCCGGCTCGGCACTCGCCTCCCATCCCGGCGTGGCGATGGTGGCGCTGGTCGGCTCGGTGCCGACCGGCCGCGCCGTGATGAAAGCGGCGGCCGACACGTTAAAGCCGGTAATGCTCGAACTCGGCGGCAAGAATGCGCTGATCGCCTTTCCTGATGCCGACCCCGACGACGTCGCCGGCGGTGTCGTCGGCGGCATGAATTTCACCTGGTGCGGCCAGTCCTGCGGCTCGACCAGCCGCGCTTTCGTGCACGAGAAAATCTACGACGCCGTGCTGGCCAAGGTGAAAACCAAGATCGCCCACTTCAAGCCCGGCATCGCCACCGACCGCTCGACCACCATGGGCGCGATCATTTCCAAGACCCAGTACGAACGCATTTTGGGTTTCATCGAGTCGGGCAAGCAGGAAGGCGCGCGGTTGTTTAACGGCGGCGGCCATCCCACCGATCCTGCCTTGGCCAAAGGCTTCTTCATCGAGCCGACGGTGTTCGTCGACGTGCAGCCGACCATGCGTATCGCGCGCGAAGAAATCTTCGGACCGGTTCTGTCCATCCTCAAATGGAGCGACGAAGGCAAGATGCTGGAACAGGTCAACGCGGTCGAGTACGGGCTCACCGCCTCGATCTGGACCAACGACCTATCCACTGCGCATCGCACCGCCGCCGCGGTGCAGGCCGGCTTTGTCTGGATCAACGAAGTCTCCAAGCACTTCCTCGGCGCGCCGTTCGGGGGATTTAAGCAATCCGGCATCGGGCGCGAGGAATGCATGGAAGAGATGCTGGCCTACACGCAGGAAAAGAACATCCACGTGAAGCTGAAGCCGGCGAAGTGATTCGCCTATTCCCGCAGGCGGGGCGACGCCAAAGGCGGTTCGCAGGCTCACCAAAGCTTAATGTCCTGGTCATCGGTGGTTTAGCTTTTGGCGCCCATCATCGGTGACAAACCGGAACGGAAACATCCGGAACGGAGGCGAAAATGGCCATGACGTTTTTGTTATTGATCACCTGCGCACTGTTGGTCGGCACCGCCGTCGGTGCTCACGCCGATAATTCGACCTACATTTGGCTCGGCAAGGGTCAGTGGACCGACGCCGAATTGCAAGCTGCCGCGCGCCATTGCGATGGGCTCTATGGCGAAGTGAAAAACGGCGCGGTTACGCCCCCCCAATATAAGACATGCATGCTCAAGCAAGGCTGGCGCTACGATCACACGACGCGCGATAAACTCTATCACGATCCCAACCATCCCGGCCTCGCGTGCAGAGATTTTACGATCGGCGGGATCGTCGGACAGAGCTGTTCGAATTTTTAGCACTGACGGATTCGCGGCGTTCATCCCCAAACTCAAGTTGGGGCGAAACCAACGTCCGCAGTGCGGGGGAGAATGGTTCTATAACTTAAAAGTCTCCAGCGTGCCCGGGTGGAACAGCTCTTCCACTTTGAGCTGCCGGGGCGACAGCCCCTGCGCATGATGATGACGCAGGAAAGTCTCGAGCGTCTTGCGGTTGGCATCGATGCCGTAGGGCCAGAAGTTGTCGCCCATGAGCGCGCGCGCTTCCATCAATCGCTCTTCGACAAACGGCAACGTCACCTTGGTCGACGAGGTATCGTTGAGTTTTTCGAGCGCGATGGCTTTCGAGTGCTCGAACGCTTTGAGCACCGCGCCCGGCAGCCACGGATGTTGTTCGGCGAGTTCGCGCCGCACGCCGATCAGGTGCATGATCGGAAAAATGCCGGTGCGTTTGTAATAGTCCTTGGCCGCCGCCACCGGATCTGCAAATAGCCAGCCGACATGCGGATCGCCGCGCTCGAACGCCGGCGGCAAGCGCGGGCCGATGAAGCCGTCGATTTCGCCGGCGTCCAACATCGCCGACAAGGTGCGCCCCGGCGGCACGTCGTCGAGCCTGACGTCTTTCGGCAGCGTGACGGTGATTTTCTCCAGGCGCCCGGCGTGCACCAGTCCGCCCCTGATCCAGTGTATGTCCGACGGCTTGACGCCGTGGTCGTCTTCGAGGATCGCGCGCGCCCACACATTCGCCGTGAGCTGATATTCCGGCACGCCGATTTTCTTGCCCTTGAGATCGGCCGGCTGTTTGATGCGGTCGGTGCGCACATAGATCGCGGTGTGGCGGAAGGTACGGGACACGAAGGCCGGCACGCCGACATAGGGGCAGTTGCCCTGCGCGGTCTTGACGGTGAAGCTCGACAGCGACAATTCGCAGATGTCGAATTCAGCGCGGCGAAAGGCGCGGAAAAAAATCTCCTCCGGATCGAGCGCCATGAATACCGGATCGACGCCGTCGATCTGCACGATCCCGTCGGACAGCGGCCGGGTGCGGTCATAGTCGCGCACGGCAATGGATAGATTGAGCTTGGACATTTCCCCCTCGTTTGCGTGCGCCGGGTTATGCCAATAAGGGAAGCGATGCAAGCCGCAGGAGGCAAGCAGTGGAGCGGATTTGACATTCGCTATCCCGGGCCGCAATCTCATGAAGCGAATGTCAAATCCGAAGCTCCACTGGGACTAATATTTGCTAATGGTCCTTTGATTCTAACATTCGCATCATGGCCTGCGGAAGCGGGATGCGAATGTTAGAATCGGACCATTAGTGCAAGTGCCCATCTATCAGGTCGATGCGTTCACCGACACTCGGTTCGGCGGCAATCCGGCCGCGGTCTGCCCGCTCGACGCCTGGCTGCCGGATGCGACCATGCAGGCGATCGCCGCGGAGAATAACCTGTCGGAGACCGCGTTCTTCATCCCGCAGGGCGGCGATTATGCGCTGCGCTGGTTCACGCCGACCGTCGAGGTCGATCTGTGCGGGCATGCGACGCTCGCCAGCGCTTTTGTGATCACCCGCTTTCTCGAACCGCAGCGCGCCAGTATCAATTTCCATACCGCCAAAGCCGGCACGCTCGCCGTCAAGCGCGACGGCGATGTGCTGGTGATGGATTTTCCGGCTTGGCCGCCCGCGCCGTGCACACCACCCGCCGGCCTTTTCGCCGCGCTCGGCGGCAACCCGCGCGACGTTTTGTGCGCCCGCGACCATCTCGTGGTCTACGACACCGCCGAGGAGATTGCGGCGCTCAAGCCCGATCTTGCCGCGCTTGCCAAGGTCGATTGCTGGGCCGCGATCGTCACCGCACCCGGCGCCGACGGCATCGAGTTTGTGTCGCGCTTTTTCGCGCCGAAGCACGGCGTCCCCGAAGATCCGGTCACCGGCTCGGCGCATTGCACACTCACCCCCTATTGGGCGAAGCGGCTCGGCAAAACCGCGCTGCAGGCGTATCAGCTCTCGCGCCGCGGCGGCGTTCTGTCGTGCACGCTCAACGGCGAGCGGGTCAGCATCGGCGGTCGCGCCGTGCTTTATCTGGAGGGTGAGATCGAGGTGTAACCGGCGGCTCTCGTGTCGAATGTCGGCTTCGCCGCGGGAAGGATCGCCTCACAACTGTGCCGTGCACTGGTCGGCTTGGCCCGTTGATCCAGATCAACGGGAACGCACTGAATTAAATGTTATACTATATTTTAAATGACACTCATGAGGACACGACCGTGGCAAAAGCCTCCAACCCCTTGGAAGAATTGAACGTAACGGCGAAGAAAGCTGCTGAGCAGACAACCGAGCAAGCCCTGAGCGCGGCGAACGGGTATTTCGATTTTCTTCGCAAGACAGTTTCATCGTTCCCTTCCGGCGGGACCGACTTGGGCGAACACCTGAAAAGCTATGCCGAGAAAAACATCGCCGCGACTCAGGACTACATCCACAAGCTGAGCCAAGCAAAGGACTTCCAGGACGTCGTTCGCATACAGACCGAATTCATGCAGACGCAATTTAGTGCGTTCGGTGAGCAGACCAAGATACTGGGAGAAGCATTCACCAACGACGCAGCTAAGTCGCCCTTGAAAAATCTTATACCCTCTATGTGACCTTTTCGGCGCTCAATCTGCTGCTGTTGATATTGGCTACCGGCCCCCGAACGGCTCCGCCGGCGCGACGTCGGTGACGCGGAACTGCACGCGCTCCTCGCCCTGATAGCGATCGATCGCAAACGAGCCGGCCGCGTGTACTTGCCGGCCGCGGCCCTGCAGAAGCGCCGTGCCGAGTTTTTGCCCGGTGGCGCGAAACGCGATGGCGTTGACGAAAGCGCCGCCGGCGGATTTCAGCCGCACGCGGACATGCGCCTGGCCGACCTCTTCGGCGTAAGTGATGGTATGCGCCGGCAGTGCGATCACCGGCTCAGGATTGCCGGCGCCGAACGGACCGGCGCGCTCGATCAGCGCCACCAGCTCCACATTGGCGGCGGTCGCGCTGACCGCGCCGTCGATCAAGAGGCCGTTCGAACGGCGGGCGATTTCCACATCCGGGCCGAGAGTCGATTCCAGGAAGGCGCGCAGCGGCGCGAGCTGCGCCTTGCGCAACGTCACGCCGGCGGCCATGGCGTGACCGCCGCCTTTTTCCAACAAGCCCTCCGCCACTGCGCGGCGCACGGCACGGCCGATATCGACGCCGGGGACGGAGCGGCCCGATCCGGTGCCGATGCCGCCGGGCTCAAGCGCAATTGCAAAAGCCGGGCGGCCGAATTTCTCCTTCAGCCGCGCCGCCACAAGCCCGACAACGCCGGGATGCCAGCCTTCGGCGGCGGTAATGACGACCGCGCCTTTTTCCTCAAGGCCGAGCGCGGCCATCGCTTCGGCCTCCGCCTGCGCGACCGTGTCCGTCTCGATCATCTGCCGCTCGCGGTTGAGGCGATCGAGCTCGGCGGCCATGCGGGCGGCTTCGATCGGGTCTTCCTCGAGCAGCAGCCGCGTGCCGAGATCGGCGCGGCCGATGCGGCCTCCGGCATTGATGCGTGGACCGAGCAAAAAGCCCAGGTGCCAAGCCTCAGGTGGACCGGAGAGCCGCGCCACGTCCATCAGGCTCGTATGCCCGAGGCGGTTGCGCCCGCGCAGCGCAATCAGCCCCTTGGCGACAAAAGCACGGTTCAACCCGATGAGCGGCACCACGTCGGCGACGGTGCCGAGCGCCACGTCATCGAGGAACAACAAAAGATCTGGCTCGGACCGTTCCGTTGTCCAAAAGCCGCGCCCCCGCAACACCCGGTTCACCGCCACGACCGTCATGAAGGTCAGGCCGACGGCGGCGAGATGGCCTAAGCCCGAAAGATCGTCGCGCCGGTTCGGATTGACGATGGCATGAGCCGGCGGCAGCGTTTCGTCGGCCTGGTGGTGATCGATGACGACGACATCGACGCCGAGCGTGCGCGCTTCCGAAAGCGGCTCGATGCTGGTCGTGCCGCAATCGACCGTGACGAGCAGCGTCGCGCCACGCGCGGCGAGCGCCCGCACCGCTTCGACATTCGGCCCGTAGCCTTCGAACAGCCGGTCGGGAATGTGGATCAAGGGCTCGATGCCGGCGTGGCGGAGAAAGCGCCCGAGCAGCGCCGCCGAGGTGGCGCCGTCGACATCGTAATCGCCGAAGATGGCGATGGTCTCGCCCCGCACGATCGCGTCGGCGATGCGGGAAGCCGCCTCGGGCATGGCGGTGAGCACGTGCGGATCGGGCATCGAGCACTTGACGGTCGGATCGAGAAAAGCCTCGACGGCGTCGACATCGACGTTGCGGCCGGCGAGAATGCGCGCCAGCAGCTCGGGAACGTCGTGGCGCTGCGCGATGGCGAGCGCCCGCGCCGAGCCGCGCGCATCGAGCCGGTCGCGCCAGGCGCGTCCGGTCGCCGAATGCTCGACGCCAAGGAAATAGTCGTTGCTCACGGCGAAATCGCGCGTTTCGAAACCCATGCGAATCACACTAACTGATTCGGAACCGGCGAAAGGGCCTTCCGCGTCAATTCGCGAGCGCTGGCGCCGAGTTTAAGTCGTTAAAATCTGCTGCAGCACGTCCATCAACGCCACCGGCGCGGTGATATTGGGGCTGTGGCTGGCGTCGAGATCGTAGACCGGCCAGCCCGCCGCTTTGGCGCGGGTCGCGAATTGCGCAAACGGCTTTTTATCGGCGTAGCGCGTGCAATGGATGTAAACGCGCGGCAACGTCAGCGCGGCGGACAATCGCAGCGGGTCGGTGAAACATTTGACCGACTGCGGCAGCCGAAATTTGCTGATCCATTCGAGGTCCTGCGGCGACGTATCGGGCGGGGTCGGGTTCGGGGTGACGCGCCAGCCGTCGCCGGCCTTGACGCTGCCCAGCAAGCGGTCGCGTTCGCCCGGCGTCAAATCGACTAAGGCCTGGCCATTTTCCGGGACGAAGGCGTCGAGATAGATCAATTGCGCAACGCGATCGCGGGCGCGGTCGGCAACGCCGGTCGCCACCATGCCGCCGTAGCTGTGGCCGATCAGCACGACATTGTGCAGATCTTCGTATTCAATCACGCCCAGTACGTCGGCAATGTGCGTCTCGAGATCGTTGGACGGACTGGCGAGATGCGCGCGCTCGCCCAATCCGGTGTAGCTCGGCGTGAAAAACGCATGACCGGTTGCCGCCATCAGCGGACGTACTTTCTTCCACGCCCATGCCGACGACCAGCCGCCATGGGCGAGCACGATGACCGCCAAGACGTCCTCCCTCGATTTGCTTCGGCGCCTTGAGCGCTAAAACTTATCCAGCTGCCGGTGCTCGGCCTTGATCCAGCGCACCGTGCCGGTGACCGAGCGCATCACTACGGTCTCGGTTTCGATAATGCTGTCGCCGAATTTGACGCCCTCGAGCATGCGGCCGCCGGTCACGCCCGTTGCGGCGAACAGACAGTCGCCGCGCACCATATCCTCGATCTGATATTTCCGCTTCGGGTCGGCGATGCCCATTTTGGCAATGCGCTCGCGCCGCTCCTCGGTGTCGACTATAAGCCGCGCCTGCATCTGGCCGCCGATGCAGCGCAACGCCGCCGCCGCCAGTACGCCTTCCGGCGCGCCGCCGACGCCGAGGAAAATGTCGATGCCGGATTTCTCGGGATCGGCGGTGTGGATGACGCCGGCAACGTCACCGTCCGGGATCAAACTTACCGAGGCGCCGGCCTTGCGGATGCCGGCAATCAGCGCGTCGTGGCGCGGGCGATCGAGCAGCATCGCGGTAATCGATTGCGGCTTCACGCCTTTGGCCTTGGCGAGATTGCGGATGTTCTCCTCAACCGGCGCATCGAGATCGACCACCCCTTTGGGATATCCTGGACCGATGGCGATCTTGTCCATGTAAATGTCAGGCGCGTGCAACAGCGTGCCGCCTTCGGCCATCGCCAGCGTCGCGATGGCGCCTGGCATGTTCTTGGCACACAAATTCGTCCCTTCCAGCGGATCGACGGCGATGTCGACCTTGAAACCACCAGGAGCGCCGACCCTCTCGCCGATGAACAACATCGGCGCCTCGTCGAGTTCGCCCTCCCCGATCACCACGGTGCCGTCGATCGGCAGCTTGTTGAGCTCGCGCCGCATGGCGTCGACGGCGGCCTGATCGGCGCCGTTCTTGTCGCCGCGGCCGCGCAGCCGCGCCGCGTTGACAGCGGCACGCTCGGTCACGCGCACGATTTCGAGCGACAAGATGCGCTCAAGGATTAGACTTGGCGGGACCGTGATCGACGCCATTGTTGTTGCCCCTTTTTTCTAGTTCTTCTCGATCCGGATCACCTGCGGCCGGCCGGAAATAACCCGGTCGCGACGTACCGCTGCGAGCGCCTTGTGCACGGCGTCTTCGGTCGTAGCATAGGTGATGAGAATGACCGGCACCGGCTCGCCGGAACGGCCCGGTTGGCTTGAACCTTCGCTGCGGCTGTCATGCCGCTGCACGATCGATTCGAGCGAAATGCCCTGCTGCGCCAGCCGCCGCGCGATGGTCGCGGCGCTGCCGGGACGGTCGCGCGCCAACAGCCGGATGTAATAGCCGCCTTCGTGGCGCTGCATGGGCGCTTTGCGGATCGCGGTCATGCGCGCTGCCGGCCGCCCGAATGGCGGCGTGCGCATGCCGCGCGCGATATCGGCGAGATCGGACACGACGGCCGACGCGGTCGCCATGCCGCCGGCGCCGGGGCCGACCAGCGTAATCGGCGAAAGTCCCTCGGCATCGACGGTCACGGCATTGGTCACGCCCATGACCTGGGCGATCGCGCTGTCCTTGCGCACCATGGTCGGGTGCACGCGCTGTTCGATGCCGGCTTCGGTGCGCACGGCAACGCCCAAGAGCTTGACGCGGTAGCCGAGTTCGGCCGCGGCATCGAGATCGGCAAGCGTGATCGATGAAATGCCTTCGACATAAATGGCCGCCGGATCAACCTTGGTGCCGAAGGCCAGGCTGGCGAGGATCGAAAGCTTTTGCGCGGCGTCGTGGCCCTCGATGTCGAAGGCCGGATCGGCCTCGGCGTAACCAAGCCGCTGCGCTTCGCGCAAGCATTCCTCGAATGAGATGCGGTCCTCCTCCATGCGCGAGAGGATGTAATTGCAGGTGCCGTTGAGAATGCCGTAGATGCGCGAGATGTCGTTGCCGTTGAGCCCTTCGCGCAACGTCTTCACGATCGGAATACCGCCGGCGACGGACGCTTCGAAATTGAGGGCGACGCCTTTGCGCTCCGCCAAGCTCGCGAGCTTAAAGCCGTGGCTGGCGAGCAGCGCCTTGTTGGCGGTGACCACGGGCTTGCCGGCCGCGAGCGCGGTCTCGACGGCCCGCTTCGCCGGATCGCCGGCGCCGCCGATCAATTCGCAGAACACGTCGATCGCCGGATCGGCCGCAAGCGCCGCCGGATCGGAAACCCAGCGCAGCTTTTTCAGATCGATGTCGCGCTTCTTACCG
>Ga0181522_10002609_pt1 | contig 10237 bp, 4 predicted proteins | sample PEATcosm2014_Bin_27_FD_121103 | JGI IMG/M metagenome (GOLD analysis project Ga0181522, IMG submission 121103) | Peatland microbial communities from MTU Mesocosm Facility, Houghton, MI, USA - PEATcosm2014_Bin05_10_metaG | ecosystem: Environmental > Terrestrial > Soil > Wetlands > Peat | place...
TCAAGAGCTTTATAGTTTTTGATTTAATTGACTGCCTTTAGGGTGCTGCTTTTATTTAGCGAGGCACTTTTAGTCGCGACTCCGGCAAACGCCGGGATCGAGCAATCCGGACCTGCACCAGAGCGACCCGGGCAGACATGCTTAATGGTCAATGGGGGTTCTAACCGGGGTGAGCGCAACAGAGAATTGCTGAGTGACACTTCAACCTACTGACGGAAGGCAGTTTAGCCAAATCAATTATGCCCATCCCTCCAGATTGTTTGAGACGGGTCTCGCTGGTTCGTGGGGGAAGCCGTCGAAGACGCCCAAATAATGTCAATCTCGAAGATGCGCAATAATGAAGATGCGCAATAATAATGATGTCGAAGAGGCGCGTTTTCGGTCTGGGCCCGTACAGTCATCACTCCTGTGGCCAACGTTTTTTATTCGTGTCCGCATATTGATCGGGTTGAGCGACTGCTTCCGCGCGCCGGGCGGGTGCTTCGCACCATTTCTGGTGCGGCTTCATGCCTTGCCTCAATGGGAACAGTCTGCGTATGGTTAGCGGATGAAGTTTCCGCGTTGTAGTGGGATCCTTCTGCACATCACATCGCTGCCCGGGCGCTATGGCATCGGCGATCTGTCCGATTGCGCTTACGAGTTCGCCGATTTCCTCGCTGCGGCCGGCCTGAAAATCTGGCAAGTCCTGCCGCTGAATCCCACGGGCTATGCCGATTCTCCGTATCAATGTTTTTCGGCGTTCGCTGGAAATCCACTGCTCGTCAGTCTTGAAAGGCTGCGCGAAGCCGGACTGTTAAATGCCTCCGATCTGGCGAAGCCGCCTGAGTTTCCGGAAACGTCGGTAGAGTACGGCCATGTAATCGAATTTAAGTTGGGAACCCTAGGACGCGCTGCACAGAATTTTCTCGCCGATGCCTCGCGATCTGATCGGGCCACATTCGAGCTGTTTTGCAAAAACAATGCGTCCTGGCTCGACGACTACGCGCTCTTCATGGCACTGAAAGATCAGCACCGGGGCGCGGTGTGGACTGAATGGGACACCGCACTTCGCCGACGCGAGCCCACGGCTTTGCGAGAAAGTTCTCGCCGGCTGGCGGCGGAAATCAAGAGGTGCAAGTACTGGCAGTTCGAATTCTTCCGGCAATGGAGACAGTTAAAAACTCATTGCCAGGAACGCAACATACAATTCATGGGCGACGTTCCCATTTATGTGGCCCATGATAGCGCCGACGTTTGGGCGCATCCTGAATTTTTTGAGCTCGACGAAACAGGCTCTCCGACAGTGGTCGCCGGAGTACCGCCAGATTATTTCAGCGCCACCGGTCAGCTCTGGGGAAACCCCATTTATCGCTGGGGCGCGCTAGAGGCAAGCGGCGACGTGTGGTGGATCGAGCGCTTTCGCGCATCGCTCAAAATGTTCGACATGGTCCGGCTCGATCATTTCCGCGGATTCGAATCCTACTGGGAAATTCCGGCGGGAGATGCGACCGCCATTAACGGCCGCTGGGTGAAAGGGCCCGGGGAAAAGTTTTTCGCCGCGCTGCAAAATGCCGTGGGCGACCTACCCATCGTCGCAGAGAACCTGGGAGTGATCACCCCGGCAGTGGAGAAACTGCGACATCAGTTCGGGCTTCCGGGGATGAGCCTTCTGCAGTTCGCTTTCGGCAACGATCCGCAGGGGCCATCGTTTCGCCCGCACAATTACACCCGCGATCTGGTCGCCTATACCGGCGGACACGACAATGACACCACGGTTGGTTGGTGGAGCAGTTCGGGCGTTGGCGACAGCACACGCACGCCGGAGGAAGTTCGTAAAGAACACGAGTTCGCGCGCGCGTATCTCGACCTGCGCGACGATTCCGAGATCAACTGGGCAATGATTCGCACCGTCATGGCTTCGGTTGCCGACATCGCCATTATTCCCCTGCAGGATGTGCTCGGCCTGGGAAGCGAGGCGCGCATGAACCTGCCGGGAACGCTTGGTGGAAACTGGAAATGGCGTTACCGCCGCGGAGACTTGAGCGATGAACTCAGCGCGCGCCTGCACTCCCTCGTCACGCTGTATGATCGGTAAGCGACGCGCCAAACAAGAAGCGCCACTCATGGACAAACCTCCGCGCACCTTCTGGCAAATCTGGAACATGAGCTTCGGCTTTCTGGGCATCCAGTTTGGCTGGGGGCTGCAGATGGCCAACATGAGCGCCATCTATGAATATCTCGGCGCGAGGGCTGATCAAATTCCAATTCTTTGGCTTGCCGCGCCGCTCACGGGTCTGATCGTACAACCCATCATCGGCCATGCGAGCGACCGAACGTGGTGTGCACTCGGCAGGCGCAGACCTTATTTTCTCGCGGGTGCGATTCTGAGTTCGACTGCACTCGTTCTCATGCCGCGAAGTTCCACGCTGTGGATGGCGGCGGGGCTTTTATGGGTGCTGGATGCGTGTATCAACATCAGCATGGAGCCCTTTCGGGCGTTCGTCGCCGATATGCTGCCCGACTTCCAGCGCACGCGTGGTTTCGCCATGCAGAGTCTATTTATTGGCCTGGGTGCTGTGGTTGCGTCGGCGCTTCCATACTTGCTGAACAATGTTTTCCATGTCAGCGCGAGCGCGGATCACGGAACGATTCCGATTACGGTGCGGGTTTCTTTCTACATTGGCGCGGCGGCATTCTTAGGTGCAGTTCTTTGGACGATTTTCACAACCAAAGAATATCCACCGGAAAATCTCGCAGAGTTTCATCGCCAAAAGGCTGCGCGGTCGGGTTTCGTGGGAAATGTGCGGGAGATCTTCGCCTCCATCGCCGAGATGCCACGCACCATGCGGCAACTGGCGTGGGTGCAAATCTGCACTTGGATGGCGCTGTTCTGTATGTGGCTCTACTTTCCGGTGGCGGTAGCGCGTAACGTCTTCGGCGCCGCGGATACGACTTCAATTCTCTACACCTCGGGGGTCGAGTGGGCCGGAGTTTGTTTTGGAATGTATTCTCTGGTGTGCTTTGGATTTTCTTTTCTACTGCCCGCGCTTGCCCGCCAGTTCGGCCGCAAAGTCACGCACAGTCTTTGCCTGGTCTGCGGAGGGCTGGGCCTGCTCTCGGTGGCCGTAATTCATAGCAAATTTCTGCTACTACTTTCGATGGCAGGAGTGGGCATTGCCTGGGCCAGTACGCTGGCGATGCCGTACGCCATTCTCGCCGGATCGCTTCCTTACGGCAAAACTGGCGTGTACATGGGCATTTTCAACTTCTTTATAGTGATTCCCGAAATCGTCGCCTCGCTAGGGTTCGGATGGGTGATGAACCATCTGCTCAACAACAATCGGTTGTCGGCCGTGGTCGCTGGAGGAATTTTCTTTTTGCTGGCGGCGATGCTGACCCAGCGCGTGGAAGATTTGTACGACGCCCGGCAGCCGAGCAATAGCCTGGCAAGCGACGCGGTGGGAGCAAAACTGTGAACGACGTGTCGCTAAGAAAATGACTGGATTGTCAGGAAAACGACCCAAGAAGAGTGAAAGTTACCGCACCCGCACGCCGATCAATTCCTCATCGAGCGGGACGCCGCGCGCGATTTTTACTCGCACTAAAGCTTCAAACGGCTTCATTGCCGAAGACGATCCCGGAATTTGCCGCAACAGTTTCACCAACGAATCAGGACGGCTCACAAATTCGACGGCGCCTTGCGTGCCGAACGTGGTAGTGCCCGCCAAAATCATGACAAAGCGCCCGGAGCGCATTCCCGGGACTAATCCTATAACCGCATAATCTTCCGTGAGCGGCGCGCCAGAAGGACTAGCCACAAAATTGCTGGATTCGCCCGCCTTTGGATGGCGGCTGACGATTGAAAGATCGCCCTTGCGCGCACCGGACTCAACTCTTTTAAAAACGTACTCCTGCGTTCCGGGAATATCGAGCAGCGAAAGGTTTTCCGACGGCGACCCCACAAAAATCAGATTGGCATTGCTGGCATCATCCAGAGTGAACAGACTTCCCCGCTTCACAAGGATTTGGCGACCCAGAGTACTAAATACATCGTCGAGGGCATGCACCGCCAGCACTTCTCCTACGCCGGTATAGTGATCGTAGACCGCGGTATTGGAGTCCAGGTGCGAGTTGTAATAACGCATACCCGATTCAGGCCTGCCGACAAAAGCCGCATTGCTAAAGATCACCCAGGGTTGGTCTCCGTCAGAGAGAAAGGGCCTCCAGAATTGTCCGAGGGCGGCGGGAACCGCTGGCGTAGAAGGAACAGCCACGGCGGCATTCGACTGCTTTCGCTCTAATGCAAGGCTCAGCAGCACTGCCAGGGCAACGATCAAGGAAAGGGAAAGGGCCACCACCGCAAAACGCCAAGGTGCAGGAACACTTTCGGTTGAAGGCGGAAGAACTGGTTCCTCGGCTGCAGGCGAAGCCTGGGGATGCGGTATGGTCTGTTTCCATTCGAATACGACGTGGTAGTTCCCCTTGGGGATTTTCACGACGATTGGATCCGTCGCCCCCTCGGTGGCGTAGTACTCGGCCAACTTCATGCGCAAACGTCCGGCCTGGACTCGGATAGTTGAATCCGATTGCGGATCGAAGTCCGCGTGCCGCCCATACACTTCGGTGGCGATCTGGTACTCCTTCAGCGGCGCGTTGGGATGTTCCAGCGCCTGCTTCGCCAAATACTGTAGCAGTTTGCAGAGAGATTCCGATCCGCGGAGCGTATGACTTTTTGTAATCTGATCTATTTGCTGGAAGAATTGCTGGGAACCCACCGCGGAGCTGGATGTAACAGCCATTTAACAGAGGTAACAGAAGTTTATATCGTGCTGCAACCACGGCATTTTACTCCAGTAACCGTTTAAAAACCTAGAGAAACTTTCTGCGGACGGGGTTTGTGTTAAGAATTGCAAGTTTTCTGGATGCAATCGGAATCTGCTTGCTCGCGGCACTGGTTGTCGGCCACCTAACGCGCTAGCGGCAGCGATCCTCGACACTGCTCAGTGAACCGAAGGAATACAAATTGGCTCTTGCGATTCGACCCGCGGACGCCGTCCCTGCCCATGCGGTTTCAAAACTGGAGACGATCATGATCGCGAAAAAAGCATTCTTTCTCTTTCTCTTCTTGACCATGGTGTTCAGCTTCACCGGCAGCGCTCTTTCTCAGTCGAGTTCCGGAACGATTCAGGGATCTGTGAAGGACGCCCAGGGTGCGGTCGTGCCGGACGCAGCCATCACGGTTACGAACACCGGGAAAAACACCGTGGTTACGGTGAAGACCAATGGAGACGGCCTCTTCAGTTTGCCCGGGCTCGATCCGGGTCCCTATAGAGTTGAGGTGAAGCAAACCAACTTCCGCACCGAGACCGAGCAGGTAACGCTGGAGACGGCGCAGGTGGTCAATCTGGAGCTGACGTTGCAGTTAGGGTCAACCAGTGAAAGTGTGGAGGTGACCGCAGAGAGTCCCATCGTCGACACCACGACCTCGGGAATCAGTAACGTGATCGTTGGGCGTCAGGTCACCGAATTACCTCTCAACGGACTTAACTTTACTGAGCTGGCCGCGCTGGTTCCGGGCGTTACCAGGGGGCAGCCCGGCAACCAGCAATCTGGTTCGGGCAACCAGGCCGAAACTTTCCGCTACGCCAGCAGTGGCGGCGCTGCTATCTCCGTCAACGGTCTGCGCGTTCAAGCCAACAACTTCCTGTTCGACGGAATTGACAATAACGAGTCGCTGGTCAATACCATTGTGTTCTTCGTTCCGCCTGATGCGATTCAGGAATTTCGCGTAGACACCAACGTTGCCCCGGCTGAATACGGACGCGCCGGTGGAGGCGTGGTGAACGCTACCTACAAATCAGGTACCAACGACTGGCACGGCACAGGTTTCTTTCAGCTTCGTAACAGCGCGGCGGATGCCAGCCCGAACTACTTCGACCCCACCACGCCCCCTCTTTTGTTCCACCGCGAGCAGTTCGGAGGATCGGGCGGAGGCGACATTATTAAGAACAAGTTCTTTATTTTCGCCGACTATCAAGGATTGCGACAGAATCTGCCGCTTAACGACGGCCCCATCACCGTTCCAACGGCGCTCACTCGCACCGGAAACTTTTCCGAGCTGCTGCCCTCGATCCAGCTCTACTATCCCGGATGCGGCAACACCCTTGCCCCTTGTGCTGTTCCGGGCAATATCTTCACCGCTCCGTTTATCACTGCGGGCCAGAATTACTTGAATGCTTTCCCTTTGCCGAATATCACCGCCAGCGACTCGCGCTGTACGTTGCCAGCTGCCGATGGGGTCTGCGTCGAGGACAACTTTCAACCCGGCCGCATCCAGCACCAACGCTACGATGATTTCGACGTGCGCCTTGATTACGTCTTGAGTGCAAAAGACCAGAGTTTTGCGCGTTGGAGCTACGGCCAGGATTTGGACATCACAACATCACAGTTAGCGACTCTGCCGGCTGGGTACGGCTCCGGAGTTCAGTTCCAGCATCCGCGCAGCTACGTTCTTGGCGAGAACCATATCTTCACCCCGAGCCTATTTAATGAATTGCGTTTAGGATACGTCCGCTCGTTTCTCGGCTACCAGCCTCCACTTGGCAACATTCCGGTCTCAGCTGACCTCGGCATTCCCAATGCCAACACCAGTCCTCTGCTGGGTGGCGGAGCCCTCATCGGTAACAGCGGCAGCCAAATTTCCTACACCGGAGACTACGGTGATTATTTCGTTCCCGAAAATACCTACCAACTCGCCGACAACGTGTCTTGGGTGAAAGGCCGCCACACCTTCAAGTTTGGCATTAACCTGATCCGCCGTTATGTCGACTTCTTTAATCCTATCGCCGGCAAAGGTTTCTTCCAGGCCAGTTCAAGCGCCCCGGAGTCAACTGGCTTTGAGCAGTCCGACATGCTGGTGGGCTGGATAAATAACTACCAGGTCGGCCCTGCGAGCGCCATGTTCCACACCCGCAGCTGGGAAAACGGTTTCTACGGGCAGGATGATTTTCGCGTAACCAACCGGTTGACGTTGAATCTGGGTCTTCGCTATGACCTTTTCACTTGGCCAACCGAACAAAACAACCGCATGGCCAACTTCGACCCCGCGACCGACACGATCGTTGTCGCCGGGCAAAACGGAGTAAACGATGCCGCCGGCCTCACCACTCCGAAGCACGATTTCGCGCCTCGCATCGGTTTCGCCTACGACCTGTTCGGAACTCAGAAAACCGTGGTACGCGGCGGTTACGGCATCTTTTACTTCATCGATCGCGAAGGCATCGACAAGCAGATGTCGCAAAATGCTCCGTTCGGTGGGAGCGCTTCGTACAATTGGACAACCGCTGTCACCAATGACGGTTATTTTGGCGACGGTACTGGCACGTTCCTGACCCTGGGTGGCTTGGCAACGATGAACCCGAATGGCAGTCCAGACCTCAGCACTCTCTCGACAGCTGGCTTCCCCAGCAAGGCGTCCCTCTCAACCGTTAGCCTCGTCCACCCGCAAAACGTGAGCCTCACTGGTTGGTTGACGCACGATGATACGTCCAACGTGCAGGAGTGGAACTTCCAGATTGAGCAACAGATAGATACGAAATCTGCTTTCACGCTGGCGTACGTCGGAACCCGCGGAAATCATCTCTCAACTTTTTATGACATAAATCGTCCCGCCTATGGAACTGGGATCTATCCCTACCCTGGGTTGGGCACGGTGCCGGTGAACGACACCGAAGGGTCGTCGATCTATAACGGGTTACAGGCGCAGGTACAGCGCCGGATGACAACCGGCCTCTTTTTCCACGGTGCGTATACGTGGTCACACGCCATCGACAATAGCCAACCAGGATTTGATACTGACTTCCGCTACGGCGGCAACCCGGTTGATCCGTTCGATTGGTGGTACAGGGAGCGCGCCAATTCAAACGTAGATGTGCGGAATCGCTTTGTATTTAACGCTATATATGAGTTGCCGTTCGGCCGTGGTAGAGCCTATGGTGCTAATTGGAACGGGCCGCTCGACGCCGTCCTCGGAGGCTGGATTTTCAGCCCCATCGTGACCCTGGCCAGCGGCTTTCCATTTGATGTTGTCTGCGACTACTGCTTCAGCCCCAGCACGCGTCCAAACGTGATCGGGCCTCTGCAGCAAACCAACCATCCGGCGGAGTGGTTTAACACCGCTTCCTTCCAAAAGCCGGCGACCAATTCTGCCACTGGCGCTCCTTTGGCTCCGGGAGACTCGCCACGCAATCCATTCACCGGAGCCGGCACCAAAACGATGGACCTTAGCTTCGGCAAGACGTTCCCGTTAGGCGAACGGGCGCACGGTGAACTTCGTGGCGACTTCTTTAATTTATTCAACACACCACAGTTCAGTCCCCCGGACGGAAACATGAACGATGGGGGCGGGTTCGGAAAGGTCACCAGCCTCAGACTCGATAGCCAGCGCGAAATACAGCTGACACTGCGGTTCAGCTTCTAACCGATCCTCGGGGAGAGCGATGCTTTAGCTCTCCCCGTCCTTGTTCCGATAAATCGGGCCCGCCATGAAAAGCCGATCCATCTGTCGCTGGGCGAAAGCTGCGCTTGTGCTCGTCGCGCTGCAGTTGCCCGGCATGGCCGGGGCGCAGGCGGTCGCGGTCCATAAGATCGAGCCGCCCAACTGGTGGGTGAACTACACACCGGAACTCACACTGCTGCTTACCGGCGAAAACCTGCATAACGCCCATGCGGAGAGCACAACCAAAGACGTCACTGTTCTCGATTCCTACAGCTCTGCCAACGGGCACTATCTTTTCGTTCATCTGCGCCTGCCGCCTAAGCTGGACCCGCAGAAGATTGTTTTGCAGTTGTCTTCAGAATCAGGCCAGGAAACATCAACCAATGTGGAACTACCGCTATTGCAGCGGCAGAATTCCGCCACAAACTTTCAGGGCTTCTCGCCCAATGACGTCATCTACCTGATCATGCCCGACCGCTTCGCCGACGGCGACCCTTCCAACGATCATCCGCCGGGCTCGAACGGAATCTACGACCGCAACAATCCCAGCGTGTATCACGGCGGCGACCTCCGCGGCATTCACGATCATCTTGCGTACTTCCACGATCTTGGCGTGAACACTCTCTGGCTGACCCCGGTGTGGAAGAACAACGACTCCGACTACCACGGCTATCACGTCATCGACTTTTACGCTCTCGACGAGCACATGGGCAGCATGGAGGAATACAAGTCGCTGGTGGCCGACGCGCACAAGCTGGGCATCAAGGTCCTTATCGACTACGTGGCCAATCACACTGGGCCAACAGATCCTTGGGCCGACGATCCTCCCACCCCAACATGGTTCCACGGAACCCCGGCACACCATTTGGAGCCGTCGTATAACTTCAACGGACTGGTCGACCCGCACGCCTCGGCGCGAGAATCACGCGCGACTTTGGAAGGCTGGTTCGCCGGCAAGTTGCCGGACCTGAACCCGGACGACCGGCTAATGGGACTGTTCCTCGCGCAAAACGCGATGTGGTGGGTCGAGACGGCCAAACTCGACGGCTTCCGCCTCGACACATTTCCATACTCTTCGCGCCAGTTCTGGAGCGGCTGGGACGAACGCCTGCGCGATGTCTATCCGCACATGAACAGCGTCGGAGAAGTGGCGGACAAGGACCCGACCATCACTTCCTTTTTTGAAGGCGGACGCAAACAGTTCGACGGCATCGATACCGGACTGGCAACAGTTTTTGATTTTCCGCTGGAAAGCGCCCTCCGGGACGTGGTCATCAAGGGCGAATCGATGCAGAAAATCGTCGACGTACTCCAGCGCGATTCGCTTTATCCGCATCCGGAGACGCTGGTCACATTTTTCGGCAATCACGATCACAGCCGCTTTGTCAGCGAGAAAGGCAGCAGCCCCGCCAAACTGAAGGCAGCATTTTCGTTGCTCCTGACCATGCGCGGTATTCCGCAGATTTATTCCGGCGACGAGATCGGAATGCCGGGTGGCGACGATCCGGATAATCGGCGCGACTTTCCCGGCGGCTTCCCGGGAGATAAGCAGGATGCGTTTCTCCGCAGCGGTCGCACGGCCGAGCAGCAGGATGTGTTTGCGCACGTGCAATTTCTGCTGGCGCTGCGCGCGTCACACCCCGCGCTGCGTACCGGCAGGCAATGGCACATCGCATGGGACGACGGTTACTACGCATATCTGCGCGAAGCGCCCGAAGAGAAGTTGCTGGTGGTTTACAACAATGCCTCCGTCCCACGCGA
>Ga0181522_10002610_pt1 | contig 10236 bp, 7 predicted proteins | sample PEATcosm2014_Bin_27_FD_121103 | JGI IMG/M metagenome (GOLD analysis project Ga0181522, IMG submission 121103) | Peatland microbial communities from MTU Mesocosm Facility, Houghton, MI, USA - PEATcosm2014_Bin05_10_metaG | ecosystem: Environmental > Terrestrial > Soil > Wetlands > Peat | place...
GAATCGAGCTCATTGGACGGCGAAAAGATGGAAGCGATTTTCCGATCGAGATCATGTTGAGCCCGCTGGAAAGCGCTGAAGGAATCCTGGTCACGGCGGCAATCCGCGACATCAGCGTGCGCAAAGCTGCGGAAAACCATCTGGCAGAGATGGTTCGGGAGCTAAGCAACAAGCACCGGCTGCTCGACTCTATCGTCAAGGGAACCACGGATCTCATCTACATCAGGGACCTGGAGAACCGCTTTACTCTTGCCAACAGCTCCTGCGCCAAAATCTTCGGGCGCACCATCGCTGACGTGGTGGGGAGGAGCATGCGCGAACTCCTGCCCAACGACAGCTACGACGCCGTCGTCCAGAGTGATCAGGAGGTCGTGCACACCGGCACCACTTGTACCATCGAGGAAGCGGTCGAGATCGACGGCATTACGCGGCTCTTTCTCACCACCAAAGCCCCCTACCGCAATGCCGACCTGGAGATTATCGGGACCATCGGGATCTCGCGGGAAATCACCGAGCGCAAGAGAGCCGAGGAGCATCTGGTAAAGACGGTGGCAGAGCTGAAACGTTCCAATGATGAATTGGGACAATTTGCCTATGTCGCATCCCACGATCTGCAGGAACCATTGCGGATGGTGGCCAGCTATACGCAGCTACTGGCCAAGCGCTACAAAGGGCGTTTGGACGACGATGCCGATGAGTTCATTGCGTATGCGGTAGACGGATCGAACCGCATGCAGGGGTTAATCCAGGATCTGCTGACCTATTCTCGAGCGGGAGCAGCCGGGAAGACGCTCAACGAGATCTCGAGTGAAAACGCCCTGAGCGAAGCGCTTGCGAACCTGGGGGCAACCATTCAGCAGAGCGGCGCGGTGGTGACGCATGACGCGCTGCCCGCGATAACGACGGATGATACACAATTGGCGCAGCTATTTCAGAACCTGGTTGGGAACGCCATCAAGTACCGCAGTGCCGAAGTCCCGCGCGTACACGTCTCGGCCACGAAAAACGGCGGCAAGGAATGGGTCTTTTCCGTGCGCGACAATGGCATGGGAATCGACCCTCAGTATTTTGAAAGAATCTTCATCCTTTTCCAGCGGTTACACGGGCGAGCGGACTTCGCGGGCACGGGAATAGGCTTGGCCATTTGCAAGAAGATTTTGGAGCGGCTGGGTGGGAGAATCTGGGTCGAGTCACAACTCAAAAAGGGCTCGACCTTCTACTTTGCCCTGCCGGAAAGCGGGAAATGATGGAATCGATCGAGACCAACGCGACAGCTATCGAAGTTCTTCTCGTTGAAGACAGCCCGGGCGATGTCCGGCTCACGCGGGAAGCGTTTAAGGACGCCAAGGTGCACATCAACTTGCACGTGGCATCGGACGGGGCTGAAGCAATGGCTTTTCTGGAGCGCGAGGGGGAGTACGCCAAGGCTCCTCGGCCGGATCTGATCTTGCTCGATTTGAACCTGCCCAAGAAAGACGGCCGAGAGGTTTTGGCAGAACTCAAGCAGAGCGCGGAACTGAGGAGCATTCCGGTGGTTATCTTGACGACCTCCGCATCCGAGGCGGATATCCATGGGAGTTATCAGCATCATGCGAACTGCTACATCACCAAGCCTGTGGACCTCGAAGGGTTCCTGAAAGTGGTGAAGAGCATCGACAGTTTCTGGTTGTCGGTGGTCAAGCTTCCGCGCAAAACACGCTCATGAAACAAAAGCCACTCCACGTTCTGCTGGTTGAAGATAACGCGGGAGATGCCCGTCTGCTGCGCGAGATGTTCGGCACCGAGCAGCCCGGCAGTTTCCAATTGACGCACCTGTTGCGCATGAGCGACGCCATAATTCATCTGGGGAAAGGCGGCGTGGACGTGCTGCTGTTGGATATGGGACTGCCGGACGCTCATGGTCTCGATACGGTGCGGCAGGCCCACGCGATGGCCCCGGACATCCCGCTCATTGTGCTAACCGGTTTGGACGATGAGGAACTGGCGGCCGATGCCATGAAAGAAGGTGCGCAAGACTATCTGATCAAGGGCCAAATCGAAAATCGCGCGCTTCCTCGCGCTCTTCGCCACGCCATTGAGCGCCACCGCATGCAAACAGAAACCGACCTCATCCGGACAAACCAGATGCAGTTCAAGGATGAGTTCCTCTCGCACGTGTCGCACGAGCTTCGTTCCCCACTGACCGCCATCTATGGGTTTGTGACCATTCTCCTGGACCAATTGGCCGGGGATTTGAATTCGAACCAGCGCGAGTATCTGGAAATCGTTCTGCGGAATATCAAGCAGCTTCAATCGATGATCAATGACTTGCTTGAAGTCACTGGCATACAGACTGGAAAGCTCCAGATCGAACTGCAACGTACTTCGGTTTCTGACGCAGTCGAATACACGGTTGACACTCTCCTTGCGTCCGCCTCCGCCAAAGGTATTACCCTCTCGTCAGACGTAGAGCGCGTGTTGCCGTCCGTCTGCGCCGATCCGACTCGCCTTCGGCAAATCCTGGTCATTCTGGTCGATAACGCCATCAAGTTCACCCCGGCAAGTGGCGTGGTGAAGGTTCAAGCTCGTACGCTCGAGAAAGATCCGAATTTCCTGACCGTGGAGGTTTCAGACTCGGGATGCGGGATCAGTCCGGACATGACCGAGCGAATCTTTGAACGCCTCGTGCAAGCAACAGATCCGGCTTTGGCAGGCCGTAAGGGCCTCGGCCTCGGGCTGTATATCTGCAAAGAGCTGGTTACCCGGCTAGGCGGACGAATCTGGGCCAAAAGCGTACCGGGACGAGGTTCCGTCTTTTGCTTTACGGTGCCTGTTTTCTCCCTATCCAACCTGCTCGCTCCGGCCTTCAAAAGGGAAAAACTAATGGGGAGCCCTATCACCCTTGTGGTGACCGAGATAGGTTCACAGACCGGCTGGCTTTCCGACGAGGTGCGCGCGGAACAGTCTCGCGGGGTCCGTGATCTTCTGCAACGGTGCTTTCATTCCGATCTGGACATTCTCTTGCCCAAGATGGGCTCGGCAGGAGCGGTGGAGCTCTTCTTCATTGTGGCTATTACCGATCGAATTGGCGGGGAGGCGATTACCAAGCGGATCCGGGAACAATTCGACGATTTCGAACATACCCAGCGAGCAGGCTTGACCCTTCTAACCTCTTACCGGTCACTTGAAGCCATCAAGCGAAACACGAATGAACCGATGAAAGACTTTCTGGAGAAGGCAGCCACCCAAATTCAGGAACTTCTGAACGAAGAAATCTCACTGAGGATGGTAACAAATGGCTAATAAAAAAATCCTGATTATCGAAGATGATGGCGATGTGCGCCTGGGATATCACGTCCGTCTCAAAGCAAACAATTACGATACGTTCTTCGCGGTCGACGCGATTGGAAGCTTGAGGGAAGCGCGCGCGAACAAGCCGGACTTGATTGTCCTCGACCTGGGATTGCCGGGCGGTGACGGATTTGTGGTCATGGACAGGCTAAAAACGAACCCTCAGCTTGCCGTGATTCCTATCATCGTTGTCTCCGGTCGCGGCGGTTTTGCAAACAGAACGCGCGCGCAAGAGGCGGGCGCCAGGGCCTTTTTCGAAAAACCCGTGGACAATGACGAACTTCTGGAGGCCATCCGGAAGGTCCTTGGAGGACCTGTACAACTGGAGAAGGCTGAGTTTCTTCCAGGTCCCAAACGTCGCAAAGTCTTGTTGTGAGGGGTGTGCTCGAGGCGTTTGGGTGACTCGGTGAAGAAACATCGATATTTCCAGCTGATGAGCGTCAAGGGGCATTGCTGAGGCATAAGGACGGTATGAAATGGACAATAAGAAAATACTTATAATAGACGACGATCCCGATGTGAGGCTGGGTCTTCATGTGCGCCTCAAAGCAAACCACTACGATGTTTTTTTCGCGGCCGATGGAGTCGCAAGCATCGCCGAAGCTCGAAAACACACGCCTGACCTTATCCTGTTGGACCTCGGCCTGCCGGCCGGTGACGGCTTCGCCGTCATGGAACGGTTGAAAGCAACCGACATCCTGTCTTTGATCCCGGTGATTGTCGTGTCCGCGCGCGACCGCAACATAAATATGGAACGGGCGCTCAAGGCAGGTGCAAAGGCCTTTCTCCAAAAACCAGTGGACAATGCCCAACTTTTGGCGGTCATCCGCAAGGTCTTGGGAGAACCGGCGCTGCCCCAGAAACGTGTCGTGCATGATCTGGGATCCATCTGACCGAGAACTTCCGTCAGGGCCTGGCCATCGGAAAGTCTTTTGATGAAGTGTGCCGAACCCATCGAAAGCGGTCCTCAAGGCGCGGCGGGGCCGTCGCCGAAGGCCCGGAATCGAGCAAGTGATCACAAAGTTGCAAAGTTGTACCAGAACCTTTACGTTCTCTCGCGCGAAAGGATAGTCGGCGTCTACCATTCCGCGGACACCAGTTGGGTGCGATGATGCGTTTTTCGGCCATGGCTCGGAAATAGAGGACAAGGATCACGCATGCCTCGGTGGGAGAATACCGAGAGCGAGAGCTGGGCGGCAAGCCGCGTCGGCGGGAGAGCTTCTGTATTGCGTTCCTGTTGGCGCGTCATGAGGCGTGAGCGTTGTCGCGACCAAGGATTACGTGGTAGCGGAGACGCACTGTAGCAGTTCCTCGAGCCGCTTTTCCCGCGACTTACCACCAAACCGCGTGGTCTGGCCTTGCCGCGCATCCAGAAGGGCGATTTCGACCGGAATATCGGAGAACTTTGTATGGCTTTCTGCCGAAAAGAATCGATTGAACTCGGCAGAAACCGATTCCCATTCATACAGTCGTTGAAACGCAAGCAGGAAAAGAAAATGACTTTTCCGGACAGAACGATTGCAGCGTGCGATGATACCCTTCGAATAATTCGTAAACTTCCTGGCAGACGCGAGGTTCAGGACGCCAAAACCGAGCCCCGCCACACAAAAGTGGGATGACCAGGAAGATCCTTCGAGCCCCCAGTCAAACCCTTCCAGGGCTTTGTCTTTCCAGGAAATACCTTTATGGTGCGCCAAGAGATTGGCGCGAAGTTGTTTGGATAATTCGCGCGCTACGATTAAGTCGACATCGTCGTGCGGTGCAGCGCGCTCATTGGATTTAGGCTCCGATACAGTTTTTGTCACCCGCGGTACCGCATCGTCGGACTGCAAAGAACTCAGGATTTTTAGCTTCTGGTCATATTCGCGCCGTAGTTTCGCGTCTGACAGAACGGCGTATGCCCCGTTCAGCTGCGCCATGTACGCGGAGAACCGTCCTCTTTCTGATTCCGTAGAGTCAACCTTCCCGTCAGGATGGTGCTCCCGCGCCAAACGCCGGTAAACAACTTTGATGGACTCCTCCGAAGCTCCGGGATCGAGGCCAAGGATTGAGTAATAGTCCTCCACGCTATATTCCATAGGTTCTTCGAAGCAGCCGAGAAACGCGTGCGACCAGATCGGGAGGGCTGAATGGTTTGTTGACGAAATCGTCGGTCCCGATCAGATAACCTTTGGTACGCCTTTCCTGGCTGCCATTGGCCGTCAGCATCAGAATCGGCAGAAAGGCGGTACGAATGTCCTTACGCAGCCTTTCGCAAACACCGAAACCATCCATTCGCGGCATCTTTACGTCCAGTATCACCAGATCGACTTTATTTGCTTCGATGGATTCGAGAGCCTGGATCCCGTCGGATGCCGTGAAAATTTCCACATCCATGGATAACTGGCGGAGGGCGATCACCAGCATTTTAAGGATATCTTTGTCGTCATCCGCAACCAGAATCCTGGGACGCTTAACCGCCGGCAATTCCGCGACCGAAGAGGATAGCCGTTGGCGTCGCGGGTTGGGGTCCTCGCTCGTGGCAAGTGACAGCGGAGAGGCTCCCTCCGTTGTGGTCGTGGCCCCCTGTTTTGCTGCAGTTCTGGCGGGACTGCTGCAATACGGACACAGACTCCATTCTGGATTTAGATCTTGCCCGCAGGCCTGGCAAACATTTCGCAAAGCAAACCCACAGTACGGGCAGCTCTTGAATTCACGATCCACCATGGAGCTGCATTTCGGGCAAGGAAATGTATCTTCAGTTCCCACTTCAACGACGCGGACCACTTCGTCCGGATTGGTCACGCCCTGGCGCACTTTGGACATTGCGTCTTCCAATAGGGTTGTGGTGCCCGCTATCGCAGCGACTCTCCGCAAAGCGCTCTCGCTTGCGTTTTGCCGGACGAGGTCCTTCATGGGGTTCGTCATGCGAAGCATTTCGTAGATTCCCACTCGCCCGTCGTACCCTATCTTTCCGCACGACTGGCAACCTTGTCCTCGATAGAAGGCGAGATCCGATTCTTCCAAATATAGTTTTTTCAATACCTCTTTCGACGGCGTATAATTCTCCTTGCATTCGGGACAAATGCGCCGAGCAAGGCGTTGCGCCACGATCAAGCTCAGGCAACCACTGATCAGGGACCGATCAACTTTCAGGTCGAGGAGGCGCGTAATCGCCCCAAACGAATCGTCTGTGTGGAGGGTACTCAACACCAGGTGGCCGGTATTGGCCGCTTGGAAAGCAATTTCAGCGGTCTCCAAGTCGCGGATTTCACCCACCAGGATCACGTCGGGGTCCTGACGCAAGATGGAGCGTAAGGTTCCCGCAAATGTCAGACCAGCACGCCTATTCACTTGAACTTGATTGATTCCCGGCAGCTGGTACTCGACCGGATCTTCCACCGTGACAATGTTGATCTCGGGCGAACGCCGTCTCGAAATCATTGAATAAAGAGTCGTCGTTTTCCCTGAACCTGTAGGTCCGGTCAGCAGAATCATTCCCTGAGGCTGACTCAAGCAGTCGGTCAGGGTCGACAATTGCCAGTCCGAAAACCCCATAGACTCCAGTTCCGGAATGGACATGGTCCCCAACACTCTCATGACAACCTTTTCTCCATATAGCGCAGGAAGTGTTGAGACGCGCACGTCAGCCGATTTATTTTGGAGCTTTACTTTGAATCGGCCGTCCTGGGGTAAGCGGCGCTCCGCGATATCCAGAGAGGCCAAAATCTTGATTCTTGAGATGAGTGGATGATGGAGCCATTTGGGAACATCGATATATTCTCTGAGGACGCCGTCAACTCTCATCCGGACCTGCAAGCAGTTCAGCGCCGGCTCCAAATGCACGTCGCTCGCCTGACACCGAATGGCCTCTTGCAGGATCAGGTTGCACATCTTCACGACGGGAACCTGATCAATCTCGTTTCTGTGGTCGGACCGGTCCAGATCAATCTTGTCCGAATCGTCGCTCACAATTGAAAAATCGGCGCTGTCCGAGACCTGCGACAGGAACTCTTGCATGCGCTGGCTGGTATGGTAGAGTTCCTCGATCCCGTCGAGGATTTCGCTACGCGTGGCAACCACTGGCTGTACGGTAAGGCCCGAGGAGAACTGCACGTCCTGGATCGCATCGTAGTCCGCCGGGTTGGCCATTGCCATCACAAGCCGGGTGCCCTCAACCTTCAGGGGCAGGCATTGATGTTTGAGCGCGATTTTCTCGGTAATCGCCTTTGCCGCCTCGGGCTCGATGCTCAAACTAGCGATTTTCACTCGTGGGATTTTTAACCAATCCGCGAACCCGTCGGCGAGTCCTTCTTCCGAGAATCCCTTCTGCAAGAGATGGTCAACGGGCGCGACGCCCTTTTCGCGCGCCAGGGCGAGACCGTTTTCGATTTCGTTACATTCGGGGACGACCCTTTGCAGGGACACCGTTGGTTCGCTTTTTGCGGTCATTCACTCTCGCTAGGCGTACTCATGTCTACGGGCCGCCTTAACCGGCTGAAGCCCTCAGTTGGCAAGAATTCCTGCCACGCCTGCCTGAAGCAGTACAGCAAATTGCGCGGCAGGCAGTGGCCTGCTGAAGAGGAAGCCTTGTCCTTCTTCACAGTGGTGGGCTTGCAGGTACGTCCTCTGTTCGTTCGTTTCGATGCCCTCGGCAACTACGAGATGCTTGAGGCTCCTTCCCATACTTACAATCGCGTTTACAATTGTTGAGTCACCGGAATCGGGAGTGATCTGGTTGACAAAGGATCGATCAATTTTCAGGATATCGATAGGAAATTCGCGAAGATAGCTGAGGCTTGAATAGCCGGTGCCAAAGTCATCAACCGCAATGCGTATTCCCATTCCCTTGAGCTTCTGCAGTACGGAAGCCGTGAATTTGGCGTCGTTCATCAGAACGCTTTCCGTCAGCTCGAGTTCGAGGTAACGCGCCTCCAGGCCGGTTTCCTTGAGGATTGTCCGGACACCTTCAAAAAAGGCCTTTTGGCGGAACTCTGTGGCCGAGACATTCACGGCCATTGACACTGGCGCGAGCCCGGCGTCCTGCCAGGCGCGCGCCTGACGGCACGCTTCGCGCAATACCCAGCGGCCGATGGGGAGAATTAGTCCACTATCTTCGGCGACGGGCACGAACTGCGCAGGAGAAATGAGTCCTCGATCCGGGCGCTGCCAGCGTATCAACGCCTCGACGCTTGTGATCTCACCCGTGTCGAGATTGACCTTGGGCTGATAGTGCAACAAGAGCTCTGCTCGCTCGAGAGCGCGGCGCAGGCCCACTTCGAGAGATTGCCGCTTTACGATTTTCTCATTCATTTCCGCTGCGAAGTATTGGAAGTTGTTGCGCCCGTTTTCCTTGGCGTGATACATGGCCATTTCCGCATTCTTAATTAGCGTTTCGGCATCTTCTCCGTCTGCGGGATAGACGCTGATGCCAATACTGCCATCGATATGCAGTTCGTGCCTCCCGATGAAATGCGGCGCGGCCAGAGAAAGAAGTATTTTTTCTGCGCACCTGGCAGCGTCCCGCGGATGGGCCATCTCGGAAAGGAGGATCACGAACTCATCTCCGCCCTGACGAGTGACCGTGTCGGACTCGCGCACACAGGTCAACAATCGGCCTGAAACCGATTGCAGCAGTTGGTCCCCGATGGCTTGCCCCAGTGAATCGTTGATGTACTTAAATCGATCCAAATCGAGAAAGATCACCGCTGTTACTGCCATCCGACGGCGGCTCAAGCGAATTGCCTGAGAGAGCCGGTCGTTAAGAACGAGTCGATTCGACAGATTCGTCAAAGCATCATGTTGTGCAATGAACTGAGTTTCTATTTGAATGCGATGACGCTCGATGGCATGTCGAAGAGCCCGCGGAAGCGCACGATTTTCGACTTGTCCTTTAATCAGGTAGTCTTGCGCGCCTGCCTTCATGGCTTCGGAAGCCAGTGCCTCGTCATCGAGGCCAGTCAGCACGATGAGGGGAGTGTCCGGGGCCGCTGCGTGCGCCTGTCGGACGGACTCAAGACCGTACGCATCGGGCAGGCCCAGGTCCAACAAGATGATGTCTGTGCCGCCTTTCGCCAGGTGAATAATTGCCTCGCGCATGTTTGAGACGTGCGTCATTGCAAAACTATCCGGGCTCTCGTTGCGGAACATCTCACGGAGCAAGCGCGCATCTCCCGCGTTATCTTCAACCAGCAGAACGTCGAGTGGCTTTTGTTTCATGAGCGTGTTTTGCGCGGAAGCTTGACCACCGACAACCAGAAATTGTCGATGCTCCTCACCACTTTCCGATGTGCCGTACCCATTTGTCGCTTTCACCCGATACGACGAAGCCGCGATAGCAGATTGTGCCCGCGGCGAACAGGGCAAGAAGGGCCACCCCGAAGGCGATTTGCACCCTGCGATCCAGTAGAGGCTTCGTCTTCATCGAACCCCAGATTGCGAGCGGGCGCTGGCCACACATAGTTCGGAAAAGGCCGATAGAGGGGCGGCCCGGACACATATGCCGGTTGTCTAGGAAGGGAGCCCAAGTCTATACCAGGCTGAATGCCGGTTCCAACTCGGCCGATAGGCTGGTGTCCAATGAACTACGAGTGAAGAATAGCCGCTTGTGAGCGCTCGGGAGAGACGCCTGCCAATTATCTCGCGGGACCACAACCGTGAACAGAACGGAGAAGTTTAGAGCGTAATCGACCCATTAAGTAATGTTCTAATATTTTAATGTCATGTTAATTTGCGTTCAAGCATTATATGAGTAATAGTCATGGAGGCGCCTACATGACTGAATGGTTGCTGGTCTGCCCCAACTGCGATCACAAATTCGCGCACATTAAGATCAATGACACGGCCGTTGCGAAAGCATTCCGCGATTCATTTGGAACGGACCCGAAGCCGGATCTCGAAGAAACAAAGCTGGCGTGCCCGTATTGC
>Ga0181522_10002613_pt1 | contig 10230 bp, 8 predicted proteins | sample PEATcosm2014_Bin_27_FD_121103 | JGI IMG/M metagenome (GOLD analysis project Ga0181522, IMG submission 121103) | Peatland microbial communities from MTU Mesocosm Facility, Houghton, MI, USA - PEATcosm2014_Bin05_10_metaG | ecosystem: Environmental > Terrestrial > Soil > Wetlands > Peat | place...
AACGCCGCCAACCAGAACTCGTCCAGCCGCAACTGATCCCACAGAAGAGTAGCCATCCAGCAGGCACCCCATTGGCGAGGCCGCCGCAACCGTATCTCGCTCAACCGGATCGACACCACATCGCAGTCGAGGGCCGGTGCAAGGCGATCCTCGGGGAATAACGCGATCTGTTTGGATTGCCCAGTGCCTTCATCGAAGACCTCGATCGCCTTGCTCCACGCCGCTTTCTGGCTGTCGTTGATCTCTCCAAGATAAAGCACCTGCCGTTGAACCACGCGGCCATCATGAACCCGCCGGTTTTCGACAACCGACCACGCGCGATGTTCCTTGCCGTCCTTGCGGCGACTCTTTGAGCGCAAAAACATGACGCAGATTCGCGCCTCGCCAATGGAAGCGCAAGAGACTTGGTCGGCACCACAGGCGGTTGCGCAGACCCCAACCCTTCAAATCCAATGACTTGTCGCGATCAGACGCCCCGAAAATCGTAAAAACCGGGCTCAGTTGGTGAAGTCGGGTTAGTTGCTTGGAAGACACACCCTACCATTTTGATTTTAAAGGAGCTTATCTTACTTGACAAAGCTTATCGAGCATATCGTTATTTAGCTGCTGGGCCTGTCACGCTGCTTTGGATCAAGAATAGATTTGCTCCGGCAGACGCGCCTTCCTCATGGCAGCATCCTCGGCAGATATTCGCAACCTGCAACAGGAATTTTGCAAGGCGGCAAGGCCATTCCGTGAAGTTTTGCATTCTCATAGCGTCGGCTTTTGCCGCCTTAACGGTGCCGGTTTTTGCCGCCGACGTGACGTCTGCGATTGCGCCCGCCCCACCCCTCTTTGCTAGCAATCCTTGGGAGGGCTTTTACATTGGCGGCCATGTCGGCTACGCCTTTGGAACATCCTCCTATCAAAGCAATCCTCCCGGCCTGCCCGCTTCGGGAGCGGTTGGTCTTTATGGCGAGGATGGCCAATTCGGTCCGCTCTACGGCGGTCTTCAGGCCGGCTACAAATATGTGACCCACTCGGGTCTCATGGTCGGGGTCGAAGCTGATTTTTCCTTCCCCGACAAGATGAACAGCAATCTGGCGATCGCATATGCCGCGGCCGGGCCGTCCGAGGTCAACGACAAAATTGAAATCTTCGGCTCCTTACGCGGCCGCATTGGCTACGCCTTCGGTGGTTGGCTTATCTTTGGCACCGGCGGCTTTGCCTATGACCGGGATTTTGCGACGAGCACGGATAGGGCGGGCGACGTCGACAAAGTCTATTTCTGGCGCCCCGGCTGGACGGCGGGCGGCGGCGCGGAAGTCCGGTTGACGCCGAACTGGAGCGCCAAGATCGAATATGATTATTCGGATTTTGTCCGCGCCGGCGTCACTTTTCCAATCGCCGGCGAGCATTACACTTCGAATCTCACCTTGCAGACGGTCCAACTCGGCCTGAATTATCGCTTTGCCGGAGATCCAGTCCCGGTCCCGGCGGCAGAACCAAATGCCGGCATTCTCCCCAACCTCAACGATTGGAGCATTCACGCGCAATCGACGATCATCGGGATGGGCAATGCTCCATTTCCCGCTGCCTATACCGGACAAAACAGCCTCTATCCGGGTTATCAAGTACGCGAGACGTTCAGCGTCGATGGCTATCTGGGATATAAGGCTTTTGAAGGCACCGAATTTTATTTCAATCCGGAGCCGTTCCAGGGCGCCGGTCTCAGCTTAACTCATGGAATTGCGGGATTTCCAGACAATGAGGCGCAAAAGGGCGGCTTCGATTATCCCTATTACGAAACGGCGCGCCTGTTCCTGCGCCAGATTTTTGGGCTTGGTGGTGAGCAGGAAGATATTCCAGATGGCCCCCTTCAAGTCGCCGAAAAGGCCGACGTCTCGCGGGTAACCTTCACCTTCGGCAAATTCGCCGTACCCGACATTTTCGACAACAACACCTATGCGCATGATGCGCGAACAAGCTTCATGAACTACGCGCTCGTTGATGGCGGCGCCTTCGATTACGCAGGCAACCAGCCAGGCTATACATGGGGTTCGGTGATCGAGCTCAACCAGAAGGATTGGGCGCTCCATGCCGGCTATTTTCTGCTCGCAGATGTTCCAAACAGCAACAATTTCGATACGAGACTTTTCCAGCGCGGCCAATATCTTCTCGAATTCGAAGATAGATTTACGCTATTTGGCGCGCCCGGAAAATTCCGGCTGACCGGCTGGGACAGCCAGTGCAATTGCGGCAGTTTCGCCGCGACGCTGACCAATCCCTATTTCACCAATCCTGCGCTCGATCCCAATGCGCCGGACATCGCGGCGACGCGCAAGACACGATCGGAATTTGGCTTCATTGCTAATTTCGAGCAAACGGTCTCCGATGATCTCGGCCTCTTCGCGCGGCTGAGCTGGCAGAACGGTCAGACCGAAATCATGCAGTTTACCGACATCGACGAAAGCGCATCATTCGGCGGCGTGTTGAAGGGAACATCCTGGGGCCGCCCCAATGACAGAGTAGGCCTTGCTGGCATTGTCAACGGGCTTTCAAACAATTATCAGGCTTTCCTTGCAGCAGGCGGCCTCGGCCTCATCATCGGCGACGGTGCTCTCAACTACCGGCCCGAGGAAATCGTCGAGGCTTATTATTCCGTCGGCCTCACCGATTGGGCCGCGATCACCTTCGACTATCAAATTGTCGCCAATCCCGGTGACAATTATGTGCGCGGCCCGGTCTCGATCGGAGCTGTGCGGTTGCATGTGCAATTTTGAGCGTCATCCGCCGCGCTAAAATTCTTTACGGCGGCGACACGCTCCCGAGACTGTCCAACAGGAGCTCTCGCTTTATGTCCGGTTCACATTGAGTTTCCGTGACGTTGAGGGTGTATTGGGGGAACCTCGGCGCGACAATCAGGCTGCGCGGGACAGCGCGCTGCCGAGCATATCGAAAGTGAACCAAGCTTGTTTCGCCCAAAGAGGGTCTTCCGCAATCAGATCGACAGCGATCCAGCCGAGCAGAGCTGCGCCCGCCCAGACAAGAAAGGGGAAGCGCTCCAGCGTCAGCATCACCAGTCCAGCGCCAAACACGACGATCGGCACGGATAGAGCCAATCCGAAGATCGTCAGCGCCATCGAACCTTCAGAGGCGGCGGCGATGGCGATGACGTTGTCAAGCGACATCAAGGCGTCAGCCATAACGATTGATGCCACCGCACCCCAAAGATTCTCCTTGGCCACGACGTCGGTGTGCCCGCTCTCGTCGACGATAATCTTGATTGCGACGCCGATTAGCATCAGGCCACCCATCGTCTTGAGAAACGGTACCGCCATGATCCGTAAGACGATGAAGGCGAAGACGACGCGTAGCGCGACGGCGCCTGCCGCGCCTAGCCACGTGCCAAGCCGGCGTTGTCTTCCGGGCAACTGTCGGCAAGCGAGCGCGATGAGAACGGCATTGTCGCCTGAGAGCAGAAGGTTGATCCAGATGATCTTCAAAGCCGCTAGGAGGAGAACCGTCACGTCTCCGTTCATTTGCGATGCTCCATCGCGGGGCTTCCAAGCATAGCCGCCGCAGGTCCACTCCCAATGATCTCAGGGCCTAGCTTGTTTTGCCGTTAGGGGGAAGTAGCAGGTCTCGTCTCGCTACCCGGACCCACGTTCGCTTTTCAGCGTTTCATAAGGGAACGGAGACTGGCTGGCCTCATCAATAGAACTGACGAAGCCGCTTCGACGGAGCCGCACATGTTCCAATCTTTTTTTGCATCGCTTCGGCGTACGACGATTCATTCTGCAGTGTCACTGTGATGGCTATTAGAAAGGTGTCGGTGCGAATGGCAGTCGATTGGTCATGATATGATTTTGCCGGATTGGGGGGTCAGATGGAAGCTAATGATGAGATTTTGGAAAAACCTCTGATTTATTACCAAGATCCACCTTTCACACCGATGGTTCCGACATTGCCAGCGGGTCATCCGCGCCCGAACCGAGACCCGCTTACCCTGCGCCGAAAGATCCTGGAGAGCGACGCAATGATCATGGGCCATGCCGCCAGCAGCCGGGTTCGCTTCGCCGCGCCAACGGGTCCGGGCCTAGAACTTTCCTGGGAGGGCTTTCGCGAATTGGGCCTTTGGATGAAGCCTGGTGCACCCTTCCTTTGTATATGGATGGCCCGACAACTCACCGAAGCCTACGGCTGGGAATGGACGCCGAAGTACATCGTCCGCGATCGCGATTCTGTCTATGGCAAGATTTTCACCCGGCGGCTTCATGCCATGGGCATTCGCGACCGGCCAACTGCACCTCAGTCGCCATGGCAGAATGGCCATATGGAACGGCTGATTCGCTCGATCCGGCGGGAATGTCTTGACCATGTCGTCATCTTTGGCGAGCGGCACCTGCGTCACACGCTCCTTTCTAACATGCACCATTACAACAGCGCATGGACACATCTCTCCCTGAACAAGGATGCGCCGCTGCCGCGGGCTGTTCAAGCCGTCGGGCGCATTCTCCCGACACCAATTCTCGGCGGATTACGCCACCACTATGTTCGGATTTGATTGCCGTAAATTATCGTTTGAAATCAAGCCCCTTTGACCGCGTTTGACACTTTTTCCGCTGAGTTTGACAAATCTGTTGCTATTTTGGGCCTCTTCGCTTCGCCAATTCCGCATCGAATTCCTTCACGACTCCGCGCATCTTTCCCCGCAGATCCGCCCCTTTCGCATAATGCCGTGCCATGGCCGTGGTTTTCTGCCCAAGAGCGTCGGCAATCGTCCGTTCGTCGGCACCGCTCTCGCGCAGGTTGACCGCGATGGTGTGTCGCAGGCCATAGTGGGTCAAACCAGGCCCGACCTTCCCTTCCGCCTCCAATCTTTTCCTCAGAGCAACCCATGAAGCGCTAAAGCCTCCCTGTGCCCACGGACGGCCCAGTGAGCTTGCACAAAGCGTCACCGCCATGTTGAGGCGGGGATTGGTCGAGGATGGCCTTCAATGGGGCTGGCATGGGCCAGAAAACAGGCTCACCCGTCTTTGCCCTTCGAGTCGCGATCTCTCCGTCTTTGACGAAGTTCCTCGGCAAGGCGAGCGCATCCTTTGGGCCAAGCCCGGTGAACATCATCAGGGCGAGGGCTGGCCGTAGGGAAGGTGATGCCGATTCAAGAACAGCTTCTCGTTCCTCATCGGACCAAGGACGGTTTGTATCCGGCGAGCCTTTCTTTCGTCGGACGTCTGAGATCCCCCCCGCTGGGTTTCCAAGGAGAAAGCCGCGTTCGCTGCCCCATTTGAACACGATTGAAAGAGCCGCTTTGACATAATTTCCTTGTCGGCGACCGAGGCTTGCTGACGCATTGTCGCGAATGCGCACGACCAAGGGCTTATCGAAGCTGGCCAGCGGTGTATCAGCAATTGGCTGAAGATAATCGAAGAGTCGGAGATAATCGGATTGCGTGCGGGGAGCCAAGTCCTGAAAGACGGCTCATTTCCGGTATTCATCAATCAACAATCCAAGCGAACCGGGTTTGCCAGGAGTCTTTACCAAACCCATCGCCGTTATCCGGGAGCATTCTGCCAAGACATTCCGGCTGACACCATCGGAAGCAAAGGTCGCCTGCATCATCGCGCGGGGAGCTCCTCCCGATATCGCCGCCCGGGAGTTGAAGATATCACGGGAGACGGCGCGAAATCAGTTGAAAGCCGTCTTTGCCAAGACCGACACGCATCGCCAAAGCGAACTAGTCGCGTGGCTTTTGCAAGTCGAGTAACGGATTCACGATATACCCAAATCTCGCGGCGGAAATGGCGTGCCAACTCGTTGAGCGTCTTCAAGCCAAGGGCGTCCGGCATCGCCGGGCTGACAGGTTTGTTTCCCGTCAGGGGTGACGGCCACCCCTCGGGGATCACCCCCCATCGGAACCGTCGCCACCACCACGTTGGTGGCCGTGTCGATCACCGAGACAGCGTTGTCGACTTCATTTGCGACGCGCTCGAAGGTGCATGCACGCGTCGAGCATGTAGTCTGGTCAGATCATCGCTGCCCCCAGGGGATGCGAAAACTTCGAACCGCGCGAACGGCGGAAGATTGCTACCCCTCGGGAACGCGAATGCAAGGCGCCGCGACGGCGAGCCGCGCGACCAGCGCGCGAACGGCAGAAGGACGTGAGAGGCGCGTTATCTGTTCGGGAAGCCATGGTTCTTTTTTGATAAGTCTACCGCCGTTCATCTTATCCTCTGCACCTCTATTTATATAAAAATGATTCTTACCGCCCTTCTTAATCGTGAGGCAAACCTCGATAGGATGTATGTCAATTTCCTCGAGCTATGGAGCAGCCATGGCTGCAGGCTCGGTCAATTCGGCGGCCGAACGCTCCACCATTTGTTTCTAAGCTTCAACGCTTGCTCGATCGCGACTGCCGCGTCTGTGTCTGATCCCGAATCGCGCCGAGATTCTGGTGCAAGTCCTTCGACGATGCGGATCTTGTCCTCCGCCAAAAAAATGACGCCGCGTCGCGCGGCTGATTTCTTTCACAGCTCTTCTATCCCGCCGAATCTGTCTCACAAGTGCTGACGTTGGACAATGAAAACAGAATTCGCATTTTCAACGCGCTGCTCGCTTTCGGCATGTCCCAACACCCGTCGCGAGCTCGTTGGCGGCGCTCCGAGCTTGCCGGGAACCCCAGAATGCCGCAGACTTGACTGGACCCAGCGTCCATTTGAGGAATGTCGGTTTTCGGGAGAGCCGCTTTGATGCTGACGAAAGCCCGAGCCCACGCGCATGAATAGCAGTAGACATTATATTAAATCTATGGAATTAGTTGATAGTGTCTGCAATTGAAGGAGTATCGTCACATGTCTCGAAGATTCGTTGCCGCCATATTTTGCCTTGGCGCCGCTCTCTTTTTGATGCCGCAGGTTTCGCTCGCGGAGGAGGATCATATCGCCGAAGCCATTACGCACACCAAGCAAGCCATCGACCATGGCAAGCAGGGACAAGCAGATCAACTAACCACGCACGCCGAGGCCGCGCTCACCCATGCGAAGGCCGGTGAGAAAGCCAAGGCTAATCCTCACACTGAAGAAGCCATCAAACATCTGAATCAAGCAATCGATGAGGGCAAAAAGGGCGATGCTAAACAGGCAACACCGCACGCCGAAGCTGCGTTGACCCATCTTCAACAGGTTCAATAAATCAAGCGGAACTTACCACCATCTTATTCGCCAACATGCCAATAGTGGTGATCCAAAATCATTATTAATTTTATTGCATGCAAAAACGTAATCCGTTGAGATGGAATGACTATTTTGGAAACGGATTCGGAAGTCTGCAACCTGCGCGCTGAGGAAGAGTTTCGGCCGCCTGAACCCAGCCAACCTTTAATGCACATTGTTTCTTCAAACGCTTTCAGCGGTGATCTTCTCACCCCCACAATTTTTCACGAAGACTGGTGGCTCAATATTGCCACTGAAGGCCGCTACAGAGTAGTCGAAGTTGCGGAAAGCGGGCGGGTTGTTGGACGACTACCTTACTTTCTGCGTGGAAAGTTTGGCTTGTCGAGCATAATCTTGCCGCCACTTACGCATTCCTTAGGCCCTGCCATTATCAAATCTTACGCGAATTCATTCCGGCGTATTGACCTAACCAAGGAATTGCTTGGCAAATTGCCGCCTACCTCGGCTCAGCTTTTTAAATGTCACCGCGACGTGCAAGATGTGATCGCTTTCCAAAGTGCAGGCTTTCGCACCTCTGTCCAATTCAACTATGAAATTCACCCGCAACTTATTGATGTGCTCTGGAAAAATCTTCGTGACAAGACTCGCAATCTTATCCGAAGGGCGGGCAAATGCCACACCGTTTCTGTTGGCAATGATCCGGCAAAATTTATCCGATTCTACCTTCAGAGCATTGAACTTAGAGGCAAAACCAATGCTTTGAATATCGATATATGCACGAGGCTTATACAAGCTTGCCTTAAGCGCGATCGTGGGCGAATATATGAGGCCAGAGATCAAAGCGGCACTTTGGCAGCCGTCGTATTCTGCGCGTGGGATAATGTTTCGAGCCACTATTTGATGACCGCCCGCAATCCCACGGCTCACTTGGGCGTGACCAGCCTTTTGGTATGGGAGGCGATTACTCATGCCGCGACGCGCGGCTTGATTTTTGATTTCGACGGTATCAGTGGTTATGGTGGCGCGCGCTTCGCTTATAACTTCACTTCTAACGTTGTGCCCCGCTATATCGCCGTGCGGGAATCTATACCCGTCCACCTATACCGTTCCGTAAGATACCTGTTTAAGAAACCAAATTTCTTCTGTTGATCTGGCTTCCTTTTGAGAATTGAACGACGCGTGAGTTTAGGCGCCGCTATGATAGGAAATTTGTGCCTTCATGTGCGTCAACTCAAAGTTCAAGCCGATAGGTTGACTCCGCCTCGTGTTGTTTTGACGAGCTCTCCGCCGGTCAAAGTGGCTACCTGCTGGGCGCGATTGCCGACTTGTCCGGCAATCCGAACTTGGCCTTAAACGCCTCGCCTGCTTGGAAGCCTTGCTCCGGCGGCGAGCGTGAACGATCCGGCTGGCGAAACCGGGTATGCGAAAGAACCATTTAATCACGACCTCGCTCGTTTGTTTATGAACGAGATCGCTCTCGAGAGTCCGGGCGCTCTGAGCTAGGCCATGGCATGAACGTGGACTTCGTGCCGCATGGGTTTTTCGATCTGCGAGACATAAGTTGAGGCAAATCTGCGTTGCCTTGCGGAACAGCAATGATCATAGCCATCGCCTTTGCATTTCTGACCCTCTTCATTTTTTTGACTATGGCTCGGTGACTTGTCTCCAATCAGGTGCGTGCCTCACCCGCTTGCCGCCGGTTCCACGACCTTGCGGTAGAGATGCCAGGTCGAATGCGCGAGAACGGGAACCACGACCGCGAGACCGGCAAACATCAGTGGGAAACCGAACGCCAGGGACGCGGCGACGATCAATCACCAGCACGGCCTTGATGGACGTTTGAATGGCGATCGGAACGTCGATCGTTGGCGCTACGACTGGGTGCTCGATTTCGACATCAATTGCTTCAGCGTCGATTGGGCGGTCGAGAAGCATCGGGAAGGAGACGACGCTCACGCTTAAGGCCCAGCACGGCAAAGACAAAGCCGATCCCGGTGCCAAATTCGATCAGCTTCCAGCCTTGCGGCGTGTCGAAGACAGTCGTGATGAATTGCGTGAAGGACTGAGGCGGATCGGGTGGCCAATCTGGCAAAGGATCGCGATTGGACGCTGGGTAAGACAATTCAGAAGCTGGTCATTGCCGCGTTGGATGCAAAGCTGCTGAAATGAGCGAGCGTGGACATTCGTCAAATTTTCGCGAAAGTGCGGCCACTCAGAGTTTGACAAAAACTCCGCAAGCCATTGATCTTTTTCCGAAGTTTGACGTTTTTTGCTCGCCTAAACCATTGAAATCATTGGCTTAAACGTGGGTTTGATTTCCGACAAGGACAACCGCGGACAAGCCCCAGAGAGCGGTAAAAACTCTGGGGGGTGGGTAACATTAACTGTGAAAACGCGTCCAATCATGACCCCATCCGGCTGTTGTGCATGCCATTGATTAATCACGTTAAGCGCCTTGCCGGGTCACGTTTCGCTCGAAATATGACCCCGCCAAATTTTCATCTTTTCGACACTGCCGTCCGGTTAAGCGCCGAAGGCGGAGTTGATAGGCTTTTTGTAGCAAAGGGTTAGGGGGATTTTGTTTGGTGTCGATTTGAACTTGGGATGACGGTTTTGCGGTAATTTCCTCGATTTTTCCGATCGGGGACATCGCCGTGAACGCTGGCCGGACGCTGTTTGCGCAAGTCATGGATTTTGTCCCATGGACGAGTTTAGATCGCATTGTGGTGAAGTATGGCGGAGACGTTCGCGTGCGGAGCCTGCGTTGCACTGAACAATTCCGCACCATGGCGTTCGCGCAAATGACGTATCGCGAAAGCCTGCGCGACATTGAAGCCTGCCTGCGCGCGCGACCCTCGAAATTGTATGGCATGGGATTGCGCGGAGCGGTCGCGAAATCGACGTTGGCCGACGCGGACGAATTGCGCGACTGGCGCATGTGGTCCGACCTCGCCGCCGTTTTGATCCGCCGCGCGCGCAAACTTTATGCGACGCAGGACTTCGGAATCGATCTCGCCAACACTGTGTACGCGCTCGACAGCACGACGATCGATTTGTGCCTTTCGTTGTTTCCGTG
>Ga0181522_10002614_pt1 | contig 10219 bp, 7 predicted proteins | sample PEATcosm2014_Bin_27_FD_121103 | JGI IMG/M metagenome (GOLD analysis project Ga0181522, IMG submission 121103) | Peatland microbial communities from MTU Mesocosm Facility, Houghton, MI, USA - PEATcosm2014_Bin05_10_metaG | ecosystem: Environmental > Terrestrial > Soil > Wetlands > Peat | place...
ACTGGCGCATAACCACTGGCGCACGACCACGGGCGACTAACCACTGGCGGATTAGCGACCTGACCGCCGGCCAGCCTGGCCGCGGCCGGCCGCCTGCTCTAGCGTTGGACGCCGTGGCTGACTACCCGCATCCGTCCAGCCCGGCCCGGTCAGCCAACATGCGCGCCAACCGGCGCACGGACACCAAGCCCGAGCTCGCGCTGCGCCGCGCCCTGCACGCCGCGGGATACCGGTACCGCAAGGACTACCGCCTCGATCTCGACGGCGGCGCACGGGTGCGTCCGGACATCGCGTTCACCGCGCGCCGGGTCGCGGTCTTCGTCGACGGCTGCTTCTGGCACTGCTGCCCGGAGCACGGCAGCAAGCCCGCGGTCAACGTGGGGTACTGGGACCCGAAGCTGCGCAGGAACGTGGAGCGTGACCGTGCCGCCGACACCGCGCTGGCGGCAGCGGGCTGGGAGGTCGTGCGGGTCTGGGAACACCAGCCGCTGGAGGCGGCCGTAGCGGCCGTTATCGCCGCACTGGCGATTTCCCGGCCGGGAGAGGCTGATCCTGGCACACTGTGATCACCCATGCGCGTCTTCCTGCCCTGCACGCTGCCGGCCCTCGCCCGGCTGCTCGCCAGCGCCGACATCGGCCCTGCCCCACTGCGCGGGTTCGCTGTCACGCCCGCGCTGCGAGAGTGGTACGTCAGCGGTGACCTGGAGGAACTCGAGTATGTCGCGATGACAGCGGCGGCCAGGGCATCGCTCCGGCTGCTGCAGGGCGATCCCGGCTCGCCGCCCCGGCGAGTCGTGCTCGCGGTCGAGATACCGGACGAGCGCATCGTCACGACCACCGGGCTCGACGATCCGGCACTGGTCGAGATCGACCAGGAGATCCCCGTTCGTCTGGTTGTGTCCGGTCATATCGACGACCCTCGCGCTGCCGACGACATCCGCGCCGCGGTGGCCGCGCTGCCGAAGGCCGACGAGGGCGACGACGACGCGAGGTTCGCCGTGGACGGCGCGGAGGGACACGAGCTCCTGTGGTACGCCAGCCAGGAGCTGGCCTACCTGGCCGGCTGAGCGTTCCGGGCGATCCGTGCGACGATAACTGCGGCACGCGCTTAACGCGGTCAGCGCGGCCGGCCCGGCCGCCATAGCCGCCCGAGGCCCAAGCGAGCCGACGTAGTCGAGGTCTGGGAGCCCATCGTGATGGATGCCGTCACCGACGTCCCGCCGCCGGTCAACGAGCCGATCAGGGGTTACGCGCCGGGCAGCGGCGAGCGCGCCGTGCTGGCGGCCAGGGTCAAGGAACTGGCCGGGGAGCGGGCCGAGCTGACCATGACCGTGGGCGGCCGCCAGCGGATGGGCGGCGGGGACAGGGTCGAGGTCGTCCAGCCGCACAACCACCGGCACGTGCTCGGCGAGCTCGGCAACGTGACCGAGAGCGACGTGACGGCGGCGATCGAGTCGGCCCGCCGTGCCGCGCCCGGCTGGCGTGAGCTGTCCTACGACGATCGCGCGGGCATCTTCCTGAAGGCCGCGGAACTGCTCGCCGGGCCATGGCGGGCCACCATCAACGCGAGCACCATCCTCGGCCAGTCCAAATCGGTCTACCAGGCGGAGATCGACGCCGCCTGCGAGCTCATCGACTTCTGGCGCTTTAACGTGCATTTCGGCAGGCGATTGCTGGCCGAGCAGCCGCAGTCGTCGAGCACCGCGTGGAACCGGCTGGAATACCGCCCGCTGGAAGGCTTCGTGCTGGCCGTCACGCCGTTCAATTTCACCTCGATCGCCGGGAACCTGCCGACCGCGCCCGCGCTCATGGGCAACGTCGTGGTGTGGAAGCCGGCGCACACCCAGCAGTTCTCCGCGCACTACCTCATGCGCCTGCTCGAGGCCGCCGGCCTGCCGCCCGGCGTGATCAACATGGTGACCGGCGACGGCCGGGCCGTGTCCAGGGTCGCGCTGGCGCACGAGGACCTGGCCGGCATCCACTTCACCGGCTCGACCGGGACCTTCCAGCACCTGTGGAGCAGCGTCGGGGCGAACATCTCGCGCTACCGGGGCTACCCGCGGCTGGTGGGCGAGACCGGCGGGAAGGACTTCGTCATCGCCCATCCGTCCGCCGACCCGGGCGTGCTGTGCACGGCGCTGATCCGCGGCGCGTTCGAGTACCAGGGCCAGAAATGCTCCGCGGCGTCCCGCGCGTACATCGCGCGGTCGGTATGGGACCGGATGGGAGACGACTTCGTCTCCACCACGGCGTCGCTGGCCATGGGGGACGTGGCCGCCGACTTCTCGCTGTTCATGGGCGCGGTCATCGACGACAAGGCGCTGGCGACCCACGCCGACGCCCTCGCCAGGGCGAAGACGCGGTCGTCCATCCGGGTGCTGGCGGGCGGCGAGATCGACGACACCACCGGTTACTTCGTGCAGCCGACCGTGCTGGCGTGCACGGATCCGACGGATGAGGTGTTCACCACGGAGTACTTCGGCCCGATCCTGGCCGTGCACGTGTTCGACGACGCGGACTACGACAGCGTGGTCGCCCAGGCTGCCGGCGTGTCGCCGTACGCGCTGACCGGCTCGATCATCGCCCAGGACCGGGCCGCGATCGCGGCGGCGACCGACGCGCTCCGCTTCACCGCTGGCAACTTCTACATCAACGACAAGCCGACCGGCGCGGTCGTCGGCCAGCAGCCGTTCGGCGGGGCGCGGGCGAGCGGCACCAACGACAAGGCCGGCTCCATCTTCAACCTCATTCGCTGGGTCAACGCGCGCACCATCAAGGAGCTGTTCGTCCCGCCGGTCGATTACCGCTACCCGCACATGGGATGACAACTGAGGGCGCCCCGCTGAATTCGCGGTGCTGACCCCGGTAGCGGGCACGCCTGCGTTATAGAATGACCAGCTTGTCCGTATTTGAACCCGGCAAAGGGAGCTCCATGCCGCCGCGCGTCACGGTCGTGGGAACCGGTCATCTGGGCGCGTCGCACGCGGCGTGCATGGCCGAGTTCGGCTTCGAGGTGCTGGGCGTGGACAGCGACGAGACGCTGATCGACGGCCTCAGCCGGGCTGAGCCGGCCTTCTATGAGCCCGGGCTGGGCCCCTTGCTCCGCCGCGGCCTTGACTCCGGCCGGCTGTCCTTCACCACCTCCTATCAGCGCGCCGCGGACTTCGGTGACGTTCATTTCATCTGCGTCGGCACGCCGCCAGCGGCCGGCTCTGCCCGCGCGGACCTGTCGCAGGTGAACAGCTGCGTCGACAGCCTGGCGCCGCTGCTGACCAGGCCCTGCCTGGTGGTCGGCAAGTCCACCGTGCCGGTCGGAACCGCCGCCGTGATCGCGCGCAGGCTGGCGCAGCTGGCGCCGGCCGGGGAAGCCGCCGAGCTCGCCTGGAACCCTGAATTCCTCCGCGAGGGCAGCGCCGTCCCGGACACGATGCGCCCGGACCGGATCGTGGCGGGGGTCAGGTCGGAGCGGGCCGAGGCCGTCCTGCGGGAGATCTACGCCAGGCCGCTGGCCGCCGGAATCCCGTTCCTGGTAACCGATCTCGCCACGGCCGAGCTTGTCAAGGTGGCGGCCAACGCCTTCCTCGCGACCAAGATCTCCTTCATCAACGCGATGGCCGAGGTCTGTGACGCGGCCGGGGCCGACGTCACCCTGCTGGCCGCGGCGCTCGGACATGACGCGCGGATCGGCAGCGCGGGCCTGCGACCCGGCCTCGGGTTCGGCGGCGGCTGCCTGCCCAAGGACGTCAGGGCGTTCATCGCCCGCGGCGAGGAGCTGGGCGCTGGCCAGTCGCTGGCATTCCTCCGCGCCGTGGACGAGATCAACGAGCGGTGCCGGGGGGCAACGGTCAGCCTGGCCAGGGAGCTGGCCGGAGGTGACTTCGCCGGCCGGCGCGTGGGGGTGCTCGGCGCGGCGTTCAAGCCGGGTTCCGACGACATCAGGGATTCGCCGGCCCTGGACGTGGCCATGGCGGTCCACCGGCTCGGCGCGCAGGTCACCGTCTACGACCCGGAGGCGATGGAGCGGGCGCGGCGCCAGTGCCCGGATCTGAAGTACGCGGACTCCATGCTGGAGGCGGCGCGCGACGCCGATGTGCTGCTGCTGCTCACCGAGTGGCAGGAATTCCGGGACGCCGACCCGGCGCTGCTGGCCAGTGTCGTGGCGCAGCGCAGCGTCCTGGACGGGCGTCATGCGCTCGACCCGGTGCGCTGGCGCGCGGCAGGCTGGCGCTACCGCGCGCTCGGCCGGAACTGACCGGCCGCCTGAGGGCGAGCTGACCGGCGGGCTGGGGGCAACTGACCGGCGGCCGGCGGGCTCAGTGCCGCAGGCCTGAGCTGACGGCGAACGACCTGCTGGCCAGGCCCGTGCCGCCGTGCCAGATCTCGAAGCCGGCTTCCACCGACTCCAGGTACCAGGACATCCGCAGCCGATGCTGGGCGGCCGCATTGGCCACGAATCCCAGCAGGCCAAGACCCCGCACCGAGGTGACCGGAGCCACCCGCCGGTAGATGGTCAGCGGCCAGCTTGCGCCGTGCTCACGGCGAGTCAGCTCGATCCGGTAATAATCCGCGCCGTCCACCATGACCGTCGGGGTGCCGGCCGCCGGCGGCGGCACCGCCCGCTCGGTGAGCCAGATCATCACCTCCGCCCCGTCGGGCTGCCCGCTGGCAGCCACCTGCCTGCCCTTGTTGACCCAGAGGTCATACGCGGCGTCGTAGGCACTGTCCGGCCGCGTCCGGGTGACGGCGACCGACCAGCTTGAGCGCGCGTAGGACAGCGAGCTGAGTTGGGCGGGGAACGCGTTTCCCGCCTGCGTCCCCCAGTGGTAGCCGGCGTAGATCTCCGGGTAGGCGCCCGGCTGGCCGATGCCGGGCCGGGCGTCGGCAGTGGACGTGGCCACCCTGAAACCGCCGCCGCCGGTGCGCACGACGCACTCCGGCTGGCCACCGAAGTTGTTGTTCTCGATCACGTACTGGCCGGCCGCCGACTGCCAGTACTGTCCGCAGCCGGCCGGCGCCGACGCGCAGCCCGCCGCCCCGCCCAGCGTCCATAGCGCGATCAGGCCGCTGATCACTGCGGCTATCGCCCGGCTAGCCAACGGTGCTCTCGACGAGCGTGCGGAAGGCAGCCAGCACGCGCGGGCCCTGATGCTCGCTCACATTCCAGGCCAGGTTGCTCGTCGCGAACTGCGCCGCGCCGAAGGACGGCAGCTGGGAGAGCACGATGGCCTTCAGCCAGGGAGTTCGGGCGGCGAATCTGGCGAGATCCAGCATCCAGGCGACCCGCCCCTGCCGCTCGGTGTTGACCTCGGTCAGCATCACCGGCTCGTGCAGCAGCCGGTGCATCAGCTCGATGTGCGGAATGAACTGGCTGACCGGATGGGTGTGGCCGGCGACGCCAAAGTTGATCATCGTGGTGCCGATCGCGCTGACGTAACGCCGGCCCGGCCAGTAGGCCATGACCTGCTGCTGCCAGGCGGCGGTGGGCGCCCCGACCGCCCAGTTGCCGGACCAGACGAAACGGGCGTTCGTGACATTCAGCAGGCGGAAGATCAGCACGATGTGCCGCCACGCGGCCACGTACGCGGCCGGGTCATGGCTCCACGGGTACCAGTCGCCGTTCATCTCGTGGCCGAACCGGATCCACACCCTGATCTTCGGGAACCTGCCGATGGCGCTGGCCCAGCGGCGGATGTAGCTGTCCTGCAGGCCGGCCGCGATGGCAGCGTTGGAGAATCTCGGCTGGATGGCGTCCTGCACCGACACGGGCGAATGGACGGGCGGGGGAGTCCAGGGCTGCCAGGTGATCATCTGGGCATGAACGCCGACCCGCTGATCCTGCCTGAGCAGCGCGGTCGGCATCCTGTCTCGCCGGAGCGGGGCACCCCACGACTGGAAGGTCATCAGCATCTGCGGCTTCACGTGGGTGCCCCGGTACCACCTGGGCAGCGCGTTCCCGGCGATCGCCACCCCGAACATGCGGCCCCCCGTGAGCGGCGCCCCGAGGTCGCTGGTCCTGCTGCCGTCCGCCGCCTGTCCCGCGCTGCTGACCGGGGCCGCGTCGATGGGGCGCCAGGACTGCGGCGCCACGTGCCCGAGAATCCCGGCGGAATAGGCGCAGCAGGCCGCCAGCGCCGCAGCGGTCACGAAGGTCCACAGCCGGAGCCGTCGCCTGGATCGGCTAGCGCGACGGCCGCGAGATCTAGACACCGGCCCGTACCGCGACTGCGATCATGAGGGCTCCGGCCAGATAAGGGATGGACGCCTGCGGATTCAGCCCGCGAGTGCCCCGGTACGCTGCCGCCCCGCGGGTGCCCCAGCCGGAATCATGGCCCATCCGCATGAATCCTACGATCCTGATCGGTATCAGCAGCAGCGTGTTGATAGCGGTAAACATCGGCAGGTACAGCAAGTCGCGCGGGACGTAGGCGAAATGCCGGCCAAACCGTACCGAGACCGACAGCACGGTCATCACGATGGCCAGCCCGACCAGGCTCACGGCGGCCTGCCAGTGCCCGCCCGGCAGCGGCAGCGCGGCGTAAAGCGCGCGGTGCGTGCCGCGGTCGGCGGACGTCGCCCAGGACGCAAACGAGGCGATCAGCATGAACGGGATGACGATGTCGGCCAGGTAGAACAGTGCTAGCGCCGGGGTATGGCGGATCATCCAGGGCAGCATCCGCACGGTGTTGTACTGCGATCCGCGTGCCCACCGGAGTTGCTGGCGGATCAGCTTGCCGAGGGCGACCGGCGCGTCGGTATAGACCAGCGAGGTCGCCTGGTAGGCGGTACGGTACCCGGCCTTGAGTATCAGGTTGGTGAGCGTCCTGTCATCTGACACCTCCAGGAAGATGCCGAGGAACCTGCCGGTGAGGAACTGCGGCATCACCGCGCGGAGTATGTCCATCCGGATTGCGATGGTGCGTCCCGGCAGGCAGCCGACTGTCCCGAGCACGCTCATCGCGGGCAGCGAGTACTCGCCGCGGATCGCCTCCAGCCAGTCCGCCCACCTGGTCAGCACCGATCGCTGCGGCCGCAGGATCCGCTGCCGGGTGGACACCCCGCCGATCCGCTGATCCGCGAACGGCTTCACGAGCTCTCGCAGCGTGCCGGCCGTCCACAGCGTGTCGGAGTCGACGATGACCGCGATGTCGGCGCTGGCCCGTTCCGCCGCGATCCGGAGCGCGTTGCGCTTGCCGGCCCGCGGCGTCCAGGTCCAGACCACGCCAGGCGTGGCGGCGCAGATCTCGGCCAGGGCCGGATCCTCCGGGCCGTTGATGACCACGAGCACCTCGTCCGGGCGCTGGTCGACAATCCGGGACAGTACCTCGCGGAACATCCCGGGCTCCTCTCCCGCGACCGGGATCAGCACCGCTACGCTGGCGTGCCAGCCGCGCAGCCACGGCCGGTAACGGCGGGCGAGGATCACCCGGATGATCCACATGGACCAGATCACGGCCATCAGGACGGCAAACGGGTACACCCGGCCGGTGAGCAGGAAAGACCGCGCCTCCACCACAAAGGCGAGCATCCGTCAGCCCATGACCTTGCGACGACCGCCCAGGATCGCGCCGCGGCCGCTGACATCGCTGATCACTGGTCGCTCCAGGCATGGGCTCGTGTGTGGCCAGGGTGGCGAAGGGGAGTCTATAGGCGGGCAACGCCTGATTGAGGGTTGTTTAGTACCTTTTAGCCGTGCCTTCGGCGGAGGTACGCTCAACTGACCGACCGCGCCGGAGGCACTCAATCGCGCCGGAGGCACTCAATTCACTGCCTTGTTCTGTGGAATATCGACCTGACCCTCGTCGACGTGACGAGGATCACCAGGGACGCTTACGCCGACGCGTTCCGCCGGGTCACCGGCCGCCCGCTCGTCCTGCTGCCGCAGATGGCCGGCCAGAGCGAGTCGGAGATCTTCTTCGAGGCGCTGGCGCGGAACGACGCTGCGCCAACGGTGCCGGCAACGGCCGCCGTGACCGACGAGGGCAGCGATGAGCTGCTGGCGAGGTTCGTCACCGAGCTGGCGACGGCGTTCGGCGCCAGGCGCGAGCTGCTGACCACGCGGGGGCGCATTCAGCCCGGTGCCATGGAGGCTGTGCTCGCCGTGGCGGAGCTGCCTGGCGTGGTCCAGTCGGTTCTCACCGGCACCATCCGGCCGAATGCGGCGGCGAAGCTGCGGGCGTTCGGGCTTGAGCGCTTCTTCGACATGGAGATCGGCGGCTACGGGTCGGAGATCTACCCGAAAGGCGCCCAGCTGCTGGAGTCCAGGCACCGGGCAGCGGCGAAATACGGCCCGGCGGGCGGCGAGCCTGCGGCGGTTTACATCGGGGATTCCACCCGGGACGTGGAGGCGGCACTGGTCAGTGGCGCCGGGTCGGTGGCCGTCGCCACCGGGCGGTCGACCGAGGCTGACCTCCGCGCGGCCGGCGCCGACGTCGTGCTGCCCGACCTGACGGACACCGCGGCAGTCATCCGCGCGATCCAGCGTTGCGGCCCGCCGCCCTGACGTCCCATGCTGGGGCCATGCCCACTGACGATCAGGCGCCCGGAGCGGCGCCCGCCGCGGACCCGGTAGCGGCCCTGGCCGGGAGTGATTACGGCGAGGTCCTCTGGGAGCCCGCGGCGGAAACGGCCAGCGGCGCCCGGGTGACCGGCTATGCCCGCTGGCTGGCCCGCGAGCGCGGCCATGACCTGCCCGGCTACGACCAGCTCTGGCGGTGGTCGGTGACCGACCCCGCCGGGTTCTGGGAATCGATCTGGGACTACTTCGGCGTGCTCGGCGACCGGCGCGACGCGCCCGCGCTCAGCGGCGGCGGGATGCCCGGTGTCCGCTGGTTCGAGGGCGCCACGATCAACTACGCCCGGAACGCCCTGCGGACGGCGAGCACCGCGCCCGGCCGGACCGCGGTGATCTACCGCGGCGAGGACGGCCGGGCCGGCACGCTGAGCTACGGGGAGCTCGAGCGCGAGGTCGCCAGGGTGGCCGCCGGGCTGCGCGCGCTCGGGGTCACCATGGGTGACCGGGTAACCGCTTACCTGCCCAACGTCCCCGAGGCGCTGATCGGCATGCTGGCCACCGCGAGCCTGGGCGCGATCTGGTCGTCCTGCTCGCCGGACTTCGGCGCCACCAGCGTGATCGACCGGTTTGAGCAGATCTCGCCAAAGGTGCTGATCGCCGTCACCGGCTACTCCTACGGCGGGAAGATCTACGACCGCCAGGACGAGGTCGCGAGAATCGTGGCGGCCCTGCCGGGCCTCGCCGCAGTGATCATGGTGAGCCGCGATGGCGGGGCGGAACCGGCCAGGGCGGAACCGGGCGGGGCGGAACCGGGCGGGGCGGAACCGGGCGGGGACGCGCCGGACGGGACCGCACGGGGCGGGGGAACCGCGGCCAGCGGCGCGGCAGTGATCAGCTGGCACGATCTCCCCACGGGCGGCGCCGCGGCTGAGGCAGCGTCGCCGCTGGAGTTCACCGAGGTTCCGTTCAGCCATCCGCTGTGGGTGCTGTATTCCTCGGGCACCACCGGCCTGCCCAAGCCGATCGTGCATGGTCACGGCGGGATCGTGCTCGAGCACCTGAAGGTGCTCTCGTTCCACCAGGACCTCGGGCCTGATGACGTCTTCTTCTGGTACACCACGACCGGCTGGATGATGTGGAATTACCTGGCCGGGGGGCTGCTCACGGGCGCGACCGTCGTGCTCTACGACGGCAACGCGGCCTATCCGGACACCGCCCCTGTTCAGGGTCGCGTCGGAGCGCCCGTAGATGACGCAGCCGCCGTCCGGCAGGAACATGATCCAGTCCCCGTGCCGCCACACGCCCGGGTACTCGGCGAAATAACTGTCCGCATAGCGCTGGCCATCCGGGTCGTTCCAGAACCCGACCGGCATCGAGGGCATCGGCTCGGTGATCACGAGCTCCCCGACCTCCCCGGTGACCGGGTTGCCGCCTGCGTCATACGCCTCCACCTTCGCGCCGAGGCACCGGCCCGCGATCACGCCGGCCCGCACGGGGAGCAGCGGGCTCGGCCCGACGAAACCGGTGCACACGTCCGTTCCGCCCGACAGCGACCCGAGCAGCAGGTCGCTGCCTACCTCGTCATATACCCAGCGGAAGCCCTCAGGCGGCAGCGGGGACCCGGTGGATCCGACGCCGCGCAGCCTGGACAGGTCATGCTCGGCGCCCGGCCGCAGGCCGGCCTTGGCGCAGGCGAGCAGGTACGGG
>Ga0181522_10002615_pt1 | contig 10212 bp, 8 predicted proteins | sample PEATcosm2014_Bin_27_FD_121103 | JGI IMG/M metagenome (GOLD analysis project Ga0181522, IMG submission 121103) | Peatland microbial communities from MTU Mesocosm Facility, Houghton, MI, USA - PEATcosm2014_Bin05_10_metaG | ecosystem: Environmental > Terrestrial > Soil > Wetlands > Peat | place...
CTGCGCCGGCATCGGCGGCGGCTTTGAAGGGCGGCAGGTACGTGTTCCACATCTGTTCTTCGGGGATGTAAGAGGAGTCGTAGTCGCGTCCTCCCTCGACAGCGCCGTACCCAGCGAAGTGTTTGGCGCAGGCGAGGACACGATCAAGAGCGCCGGGCTGCGTTCCCTGAAAGCCAAGGACTTGCGCGCGTGCCATCGCAGCTCCGAGGTAGGGATCTTCACCGGCGCCTTCGACCATGCGTCCCCAACGAGCGTCGCGAGCAATGTCGACCATCGGTCCGAAGGTCCATGCGATGCCGGCTGCGCGTGCTTCACGGGCGGCCACGGTTTGAGCGGCTTCGACCATCTTGGGATCCCAGGAAGAGGCCATCGCAATGGGCGCGGGGAAGATTGTGTGATAGCCATGGATGACGTCGAGGCCGAAGATGACCGGAATATGCAAGCGGGACTCATCGACGGCGATGTGCTGCCATTGATTAATCTCTTTGGGATCGGAGACCCAAAGAACGGAGCCAGCCCCATATTTTCGGAGGGTGTCCTTAGGATCGCCGACTTGCTCTTTGAATTCATGGATAGGGAAGCCGGGGAGTTGCGACAGCTGCGCGACCTTCTCTTCGAGCGTCATCTGCTTGAGGAGATCTTTGGCGTTTGGGTGAGATTGGGCGAATGTGTGCGGGAGATACAAGAAAATGAGAGCAATAAGAACGATCGGGCGGGACACTTTGGAGCTCGCGATCGGGCCGGACATGGGTTGTGTCTCCCTCCATTCGGAGTGAACAACTTGACATCGGGCTTTAAGCCGGGAGAAGTGTAAACCTTGGAGAGCCGAAGTAAATCGTTTTTTCTGGTCATTCAGGAGCGAATTCAGCATGGGATAAAAGCTTCAACCAGGAAGGGCACTAAGGAACACGATACCTGACTTCATCCGAGCGATTTCAGGGTCATGGGGCCCGGCTTTTCCGGTAATCTTGATTCCGGTCCGGGCAGCGCGTAGAGTTTGTAGCTGGGGATTGTCCCTCTGGGGCGCATTATGTCGAGTCAAGCTAAGACTTATCTGAAATTCGGGGGAGCGACGGTAGTGATTTTCTTACTGCTGGGCTACCTCGCCTATACCGGCGTGCAGGACAGCAAGAGCTATTACGTCACCATCAAGGAACTGCACAAGATGGGGGATGGCGCGTATTCAAAGCGCCTGCGCGTGGCGGGGAATGTGAAGCCGGGCTCGATCAAGCGCGTCGGAACGCACGTGCAGTTTGTGCTGATGGAAGAGGATCAGACGCTGGCCGTAGACTATACCGGGACCGAAGCGCCTCCGGATACGTTCAAGGACGATTCGCAGGCGCTGGCTGACGGACGCTTTGACCACGATGGGACGTTCCATGCCAAGCAACTGCAGGCCAAGTGCGCGTCGAAATACGCGCCGCAGCAGCCGGGGACTCCAGCGAATGGGATGCAGGCTCCGGAGCCTGCCAAGAGTCTGACGCAGGCTCAGCCTGGTCCGGCGGCCGGAGTTTCGAATTAACTGCAAATAGGCCTTCACCACAGAGGGCACAGGGGTTCACAGGGTGGACCTCACTTCTTTTCCGACAACTCATAGAGTGTCTTCACAAATCTTTCAGCGAAATCAGTTGATCCTCGCAGGATAATTCCACGCTGTTCTTTCGTCCGGTAGACTCAGGGCTGGGGCAAAGCCTCGAAAGTTTTTTCTCAAGCCTGTGACCGACGCCGCCACCTCGATCATTACCGTCCGCGATGTCATCAAGCAGTTTGGGCGCTTCGCTGCCTTGCGCGGCGTGACGGCGGAGTTTGATGCTGGACGGTTCCACGCAATTCTGGGCGACAACGGGGCGGGCAAGACGACGCTTCTGCGCGCGCTCGCTGGGTTGGCCAATCCAACGCGCGGTGAGATCGAGATCTTTGGGAAAAGCCCGAAAGAGGCGTGCCGCGATCTCGGGTATATGGCGCATCCCTCGCTGTTGTACGACGAGATGAGCGGTATGGAGAACCTGCGTTATTTTGCGCGGCTATACGGGATTGCAGGCGACGCGCGGTGCGAGCAGGCGATTCGTGCCGTGGGGCTGGATCCGAAGCTGACGCGCGGAGTTGGACAATATTCGCAAGGGATGCGCCAGAGGATGTCGCTGGCGCGGGCGATTCTGCACGATCCGCGCGTACTACTGCTCGATGAGCCGTTCTCGAATGTCGATGTGCATTCGGCGCGGGAGATGGTCGGACTGCTCGGCGGAATGCGCGATGCCGGGAAGACAATCTTTGTCGTGACGCATCAGGCGCTGCTGCTCGAAGGGGTGGCCGACGAATTCGTTTGGATGGAAGCCGGTCAGATTGTCGATCGGACTGCGAGTGCGCAGAGCCACGCGCCCGGGGGAGTGCAATGAACTCGCTCTGGACGGTGATGCTGGCGACGTTGGTTAAAGATGTCCGACTCGAGTGGCGTTCGAAGGATGCGCTGAACTCGATGCTGTTCTTCTCTCTGTTAGTCGTGGTGATCTTTGTGTTTTCTTTTGATCCGCTGGCGGAGGAGTCGCGGCATATTGTCGGTGGCCTGGTGTGGGTGGCGTTCCTGTTTGCGGCCGTAGTCGCGCTGAATCAAACGTGGGCGCGGGAGCTGCGGAATCAAGTCCTCGATGCGTACCGGGTGTCTCCGGCTCCGGCGACGGCGCTGTTCCTGGCGAAGTCGGTCGGGAATTTTCTTTTCGTCAGCGTGCTGGAAGCGTTGATGGTGCCGCTGTTCGTGATCTTCTATAACCTTCGCGTGCTGGGGCCGGCGTGGCAGTTGTTGCCGATTGCGCTGCTGGGAACGTGGGCGCTGGTGGTGAACGGAACATTCTTCGCGGCGATGTCGGTGCGCACGCGCAATCGCGAGTTGATGCTGCCGTTGCTGCTATTCCCGATTTCGATTCCGGCCGTGATTGCGATGGTGGCGGGGACGACTTCAATTCTTACGGGCGAGGAGTCGGCGCATTTCTACATCGTATTGCTTCTCACCTACGATGTGGTGTTTACTACAGCTTGTCTGGCTTTGTTCGACACGATTCTCCACGCGGAATGAAGCGTCTTTTCCCAATCCTCGCAGTGCTCACGGCGGTGTTCCTGGCGTATGCTTTGTACCGGGCGCTGGTTGTGGCTCCCGCGGATGCGCTGCAGGGTGAGGTCTACCGCATCATTTATTACCACGTGCCTTCCGCGTGGACGGCGTTTCTTCTGTTCTTCATCAATTTCATTGCTTCGATCCAATACCTGGTGAGCCATAAGCCTTCGGCGCGCGCGGCGATGAAGTGGGTCGTCATCGCGATTGGGGTGATCGGCGTCATCGCGACGTATCTGCCGCCGATCAAGCGACTGATCCCGGCAGGCATGGAACCAAGCGCGGTGGCGACCACGGTGCTGGCGATTCCCGCGGCATATTTTCTGATCGGTTGGCTATTTCCCGGACAGCGGCTCGACGTACTGGCGGTCACCAGCGCCGAAGTGGGCGTGGTGTTCTGCACGATTGTGCTGGTGACGGGACCGATCTGGGCGCGGCCGGTGTGGGGGATTTGGTGGGCGCCGGGGGATATCCGGCTGACCTCGACGCTGGTGCTGTGGCTGATCTACGTGAGCTATCTGGTGCTGCGGCGCTTCTCGAATAGCGCGCAGACGCAGATGCTGGCGGCGGCGCTAGCGGTGTTCGGCGCGCTCGACGTGCCACTGGTTTATTTCTCGATCTGGTTTTTCCGGACGCAGCATCCGCAGCCCGTGATTGGCGGCGGAGGATCGATGGATCCGCGCATGCTGCAGACTTTACTGATCAGCTGGATGGCGTTTCTTTGTTTCGCATTTTTGGTTTGCTGGTCGCGCTTCCGCCTCGAGTTGCTGCAGCGCGAGGTTGAAGAAGCGCACGCAATGGAATCGCTGGTGGGATCGGGAGTTTCCGCGAAAGCGAGCCTGCCGTTGACCCGGACTTCAAGATGAACGCTGTCAAGTTTTTGTTTGCCGCTTATATCGCGACGTGGTTGATTCACGGAGTGTATCTGGGAACGCTCGTCCGCCGGTTCAGCAAGTTGCGCCAGCAGCTGAAGGAACTGGGGCGTAGGGGCTAAAGCCCTTCGAGATTTGTGTTTCTGACGGCGTGGCTGATGCCATGGCCCTGATACGAACCCTTAATTTGTAGCTTTCCATTCTTTCTGCAGCGCAGCCAGGAAGTCTGGACTGCCGTTGGAGCGGAGGAATTCGTAGTCCTCGATCATGGCGGCGGTGCCAACGCGGGCCGATGGCAGAGCATTCTCAACGCGGATCACGCGGGCGGTGAAGCGGACACGAACGGCATCGGTGAGGGTGATGTGCGGCGGAAATGTTAAGGTGACTTCGAGCTTGGTTCCAGCGGAGACGGGACGGTCGAGGTAGAAAAAGACGCCGCGGGCGCTGACGTTTTGGGTTTCCGTGTGGAACTCATTGGCGCCTTCGAGCCGGACAATGGCGGGCAGGCGCATGTCGAAGCGCCGCATCGTCCGCCGTTCCTGTGGATTTGCCTGCATAGTCGTCCCGACAACGAGAAGTGCAGTTCAAAGCGAGCATAGCGACAGCCCAAGAAATTCCGAAGGACACCAGGAGCCTTGATGCCCCTCAATTTATACGTTCAACAGCACATTACAATGCCAAAATCGAGCCCGGAGCTGATTCAGTAAAGTTTGTTCGGAATTCGGAACAGAGGTGATCCGCTCCGGAGACAGGATCCACGGGTGGGGCGGGCTCAGGTATGACCGAGCAATCCCGCTGCCATAAGAGCGCCCCGTCATTTGAGTTCTATGATTTGGGTCAGCAGCTTGCGAACGGTGTTTGATCACAGCGGCGCGGAGCCGTGCAAGGCGTTGCAGAAGATCGCCAAGGATTGGAACACGCCTGGCGTGCATGCTTTTGCGCATTTATTGAGAGCGGGCGGCATCTTTCCTCGGAAGCCAACGCATCTGACGGATTTTGGAGCGGTCGAAGGCGGGCGTTCGCTCCGTTTTGCCCAGTCGGATGGATGAAGCTGCCAAGTTTGCTCGATCCGGAGCCGGAAATGGTTGCCGAGTTGAGTCTTTCTTAGAACGCCGGCCAGTCGCAGGCTGAGGTCGGCTTGACTTGTCTATCCGTCAGATGTTTAAGTAGTTATTTATTTTTCCGCCAGTTCCAGAGAACCAGCAAGCTGCGGACGAGGCTCGCCCGAGGAATACGACTAGGCGAGGTCCAGACCAACTCGTGCGCCATTTCTCATCTCACGACTGATCGGGCGAAAAACGGGCTGGACGGAAGAGAACTGAGCGAAACACTGATTTGAATCATCGGAGGAACGCGTGAACGTAGATCGCCGTTGGTGGGAAACATCCGTGGTACGGGGTCGTGTTCTGGCCGCCGGATTGGTATTGCTGGTGGCAGGATGCGGAATTCTCGGGCTCAGCGCCCACATTCGGTCGACCCCGGCGACGGTTGCAAATACTCCCGCGGCGGCAGGCATTGACTCTGCGCCGGGCCTATTACCCGCGAGCCTGAGTTCCTCCATCGGCCGAGAGGCACGGCGGCAAGCGCGTTCTCTGTTTGCTGGACTGCCGCTGACCTTCGAACCCAATCAGGGACAAGGAAACCTCGATCCCGCCGATCCCCGGGCCAAATTCGTCGCACACGGCTCCGGGTACAGCCTCTTTCTTGGCACTCAGGGAGCGATTCTGAGCCTTGTGTCGCACGATCAGCCGAAGCCGGTCAAAGACAAGACGGCGCCCAGGCTTACACGGATCGAATCGGTCGAAATGAAGCTGGCGGGAGCGAATGCAAATCTCAATCCGACTGCGTCTGAGCTGTTGCCGGGGAAAAGCAACTACCTGATCGGCAATGATCCATCGAAATGGCGGCGGGCGGTGCCGCAATTTGCAAGGGTGCAGTATCAGGACGTGTATCCGGGAATCGATCTGGTTTTCTACGGAAATCAGGGACGGCTGGAATACGACTTTCAGGTGGCTCCGGGTGCCGATCCGGCGCAGGCCGAACTGGAATTCAATGGCGCCAAAAAGCTCGAAGTAGAAGATGGAGCGCTAGTCATTCGGAGCGACGCCGATACCGTCCGCCTCGAGGCTCCACAGGTGTATCAGGAAATCTCCGGCAAGAAGCAGACGGTGGAAGGCCGCTTCGTTCTGCGCGGAAAGAATCATGTCGGTTTTGTGGTGGGGGCCTACGATCGCTCGCGCGAGCTGATCATCGATCCCATCTTGAATTTTTCGACATACTTTGGCGGCAGCGGCGACGAGCTCACCACTTCAGTTGCCGTCGATGGCAGTCTCAATATCTACATCACCGGCTCGACCACTTCGCCCAATCTGCCCTTTACCGCCGGCGTCATCCAGACCGGCTTGAACGGTGCGCAGAACATTTACGTGGCTAAGATCACTCCGCCGTTGGGCTCGATCGTTGCAGTTCTCGATTATGTGACCTACCTCGGTGGAAACGGAACTGACAGTCCCGTAGGAATCGCGGTCGATGGTGGCGGAGACGCCTTCGTGGCCGGGACCACTTCTTCAACGAACTTCCCGACGACCTCGACGACCGCCTACCAGACCGGTCCAGAGACAGGCAGCACGGGTACGTCGCATGTTTTTGTGTCGGAGTTGAACAGCGGGCCGACGCCGACAGCGGCGTCGGAGCTCTTATATTCGACTTACCTGTCGGGCAACGGAACGGATGTTGCCAGTGGAATGGCGATTGACGCGTTGGGCGATGTTTTCGTCACCGGAACAACGACCTCGACGGACGTTGCCAATGCGAGCGCGGGCATTCAATTTCCGGCCAGTACGCTGCCCGACGGACAAGCCTTCCAGATCATTTCCAACGCTGCGATCCAGTTCTTCATGACGAAGATCAATACGACTGCGTCGCGGGCGAGCAGCATTGCGTACTCGACATATTTCGGTGGGGCTAACTTCGATACGCCGACGCCGATTGCGGTTGGCGGCGGCATCGCCGTTGATACCTCGGGCAACGTCTACTTCAGTGGGACGACGAACTTTACCTACACTGGATGCTCGGGATGCGGAAGCACTGATTTTCCGATCATCAATGCGTACCAGCCTTGTCTTGACACGGCGCCGCCGACCGTCATCGTGAATCCTCCAAGTTGCACGGCGAGCACAACGACCACGGCCTCCGACGCTTTCGTGGCAAAACTCAACCCAAACGGAGCCCAGGGAGAACAGCTCATCTGGTCAACGTACCTCGGAGGTTCGCAGACGGATTCGAGTACCGGAGTGGCCTTAGACGCCGGGGCTGCGAATGTGTACGTCGTAGGCACGACGAACTCGCAGGATTTCGTGGCCTCGACCACACTGGCGACTTTCGCGTCGTACCAGAAGTGTTTGAACAACCTTCCTCCAACCACCACAAGCGTGGTTTGCACGACCCAGACAGACCCGGCGCCCACCGACGCTTTCGTGGCGCGCGTTAGCAATCCGGCAAAGACGACGGGAACGCCGACGAATGTAACGCTCGGATATTTCTCGTACCTTGGTGGCAGCAACAACGAGGAAGGACTAGCGATCGCCGTCGACTCCGCGCAGGGCGCGCTGATCACCGGATGGACGCAATCACCGTTCACTACCGTCGGTGCGGCCGGGAACTTTCCGGTGTCTCCGTATCCCAACTCTATTCAAAGCTCTCTGAACGGGACGCAGGACGCGTTTGTGGCCCGTCTGAATACGGCGGCTGTGATCGGGCAAACGACGATTGCTTCGTGGGCGAACTATTTCGGCGGAACCGGAATTGACTCCGGTACCGGCATCGCACTTGACGTCAACCAGGACACGTACATGGCCGGCGAAACCAATTCGACGGACTTGTTCTTGAGCAAGCCGGTCCCGGTTAACGGCACGCAGAATAATGGCGGGTACGACGCCTTCGTCACGCAGCTGGGAACCGCGGTGAGCGTGTCGATTTCCGGAGTGCTCAGCCTCGGTCCAAACCAGACCTTTATCCCCGCGGGAAGCCAGGCGACGTTTACCTATACGATCACCAACAACGGTCCGGACCTGGCCAGCAATCTATCCATTACCGACAACTTTAGTAGCGCGATTACCGGTATCCCCCTGACATTTGATTCAGCGTCCATTAGCAGCGGGACCTGCGGTGGCGTTTCAACCAACGCCAGCGTCACCTGTACGTTGCCATCGCTGCAATCCGGATCGACGGCTACGGTCACAATCGTGCTGACTCCGACGCCGAACACCAGCGGAAGCCAGGCCGAGTTTAACGGCGGAACGGTTCAGGTGAGCGGACAGGGCAACATCGTATTCGCGCAGACTTCGGTGCCGGCTGCAATGTCAGACTTTGCCATGTCGGTTAGTCCCAACAATTTCGCTGTGGCAGCGGCGGGTAACACAGCCACTTATCAGATCAACCTGACCCCACATCCGCTTTATCAATCGAGCATTGCACTCTCTTGCTCGGGACAGCCGACTGGGGCCACGTGCAACTTCACGCCGCAGACTGCGATTACTCTGCAAAGCGTCAGCGGGGCTACCGCAACGCTGAGTATCTCGACGACGGCGCGGCCGATTGTTACTCCTGCTGCATTCGTGTTCCCACGCTGGTTCCTTGGACTTTGGCTGCTGGTTCCGGGAGTGGTGATGTGCGGTGGCCGCCAACGCAGGCGGATCGCAGGCGTTCTTATGCTGTTCGCGGTCTTCGGCTTGCTGGTATTGCTTCCAGCCTGCACTCATAGCAGCACGCAGGCTCCGGTCAGTGGAACTCCAGCTGGGTCGTACACAATCACAGTGACGGCGGCGGCGGGCACCGATTCGAAGAGCCAAACGGTTACGCTGACGGTCCCATAAAACGATTCGATAACTTCCAGCAAACAGAAACGCCCACGGCTTGCGTCGTGGGCGTTTCAGTTTTCGATTGGACGGTCGCGGCTGAGACTTATGCTCCTGCCGAGAGCTTGTGATGTCCACCCTTGGATTCGGCGATGCCGTATTGCCGTATCTTGTAGAGCAGAGCTTTGTAGCTGATCTGCAAGATCGCTGCAGCTTGCTTGCGGTTCCAGTTCGTCTGCTCGAGCGCTTGCGTGATGGCTACTGCTTCAGCTTCGTCTTTGGCTGTGCGGCCCAGAGACTTCAATCCACCCGCATCGCCGCCTCGCGAGGACGAGTCGCCTTGTACGCCACCGTTGCCATCCAACTTCGGTAGGAGTTCACTGACCGCGAGGCTTTCATCTCCCAGAATCAGGTAGCGCTTCAGGAAGTTATTCAACTCGCGCAAATTGCCCGGCCACGAGTGATTCTGGCAGGCCTGCAGTAAATTCGGCGAAAGTGGCAGCGGGCTGCGAGCGTAACGTTCGGCCATGCGCGTCATCGAGTGCTTGAGCAGGATTGGAATTTCTTCTTTGCGATCGCGCAGCGGCGGCAGGCTCAAGGTGAACGCATTGAGCCGGTAGTAGAGATCCTCGCGCAGCCGCTTGTTGGCAAGCGCTTCGGGAATGTTGATGTTGGTTGCTGCGAGAATGCGGACATCAACCTTGATCACGGAGCGGCTGCCGAGGCGCGAGAACTGCTGATCCTGCAAAACGTGCAGCAGCTTTGCCTGCAGGAGCGGCGGCATTTCGCCGATTTCGTCGAGCAGGATTGTTCCCTTATTGCAAAGTTCGAACTTTCCAGGCTTCGCGTGAGTCGCTCCGGTGAAGGCTCCGGGCTCGTAGCCGAATAATTCGCTCTCGAGCAGATCGGCGGGAACCGCGGCGCAATTTACCTTGAGGAACGTGCGATGAGCGCGCGGAGAGAGCTTGTGAATGAGCCGTCCCAGAACTTCTTTGCCGGTTCCGCTTTCACCGAGCAGTAGCACCGGGATGTCGACATTCGCAACCAGAGCGGCTTGCGAGCGAATCTTGCGCATGGCTGGGCTGGCCGCGATGAAGAACACATCGTCGGCGAGCTCTTCAACTTCTCCACTGAACGTCTGTTTTCCCTGGCCCAGGCTAAGGTCGATGACGGCGTCGAGTTCGGCTTTCTGAAAGGGCTTAGTCAGATAATCCTGCGCGCCCAATTTCATGGCGTGAACCACCTTGCGCGTGTCGTTGACGCAGGAGAGCATCACGACCTTTGCGCCCGGCTGTTTTTGGCGAATCTGCTCAAGCGTCTGCAAACCGTCAATGCCCGGCATCAGGACATCGAGCAAAATGAGATCCGGATGAAGCCC
>Ga0181522_10002617_pt1 | contig 10208 bp, 10 predicted proteins | sample PEATcosm2014_Bin_27_FD_121103 | JGI IMG/M metagenome (GOLD analysis project Ga0181522, IMG submission 121103) | Peatland microbial communities from MTU Mesocosm Facility, Houghton, MI, USA - PEATcosm2014_Bin05_10_metaG | ecosystem: Environmental > Terrestrial > Soil > Wetlands > Peat | place...
CCGGACCGGCCTTGCCTGCGTCGTGCGAGAAGACATTGAGACCGCTGCCGCTGGTGCCCACCCAGAGGCGGCCCGAGTTGTCCTCGACCACGGTGGTGGTAGCGTCAGAAGAGAGGCCTTCGCGCGCGCCGATGGTGCGGAAGCGCTGGTCGCGGAGGATGTGGAGGCCGCCGGATTCGGTGCCAACCCAGAGATTGCCTTCGCGGTCTTCCATGATGGCGAGGACTGACGCGGTGGCAAGGGGATCGGTGACGGGGAAGCGTTCAGTCTTGCCGTCCATCCAGCGAACCAACCCGGCATTCGTGCCGATCCAGAGGGCGCCTTCACGGTCGGCTGTTGTGACTTGGATTCGTGTGCCGGGAAGGTCTTTGCCGATTAACAGACTGCCCCTCCTATATGGCGGCTTCTTAGCGTGCATTATGTGCAGAGAACTGCGCCCGCCCATCACGAACACATCATCCGATGGCTGCTCCTCGAAAAGGATGATGCCTCGTCGCTCACCGGGAAATGGAAGCGCCGTGTGCGGATAGGCGTCAACATTCCTGATTGGGACGATCCGACTGCCGATATAGTTGGCAGGACCTCCGTTCGTCCAAAATCCAATGACTCCATCCGCCGACCCCCACAGGTCGATGATTTCATCTCCCGGTAGCCCATCTTTCGTCGCGAACGTCCGGACTGTTCCGTCCTTCCACCGCGCCAATCCCTCGCTCGTGCCGACCCACAGCACACCATCGCTCGCGACCAAAAGACAGCGAACATCGTTCCCGGGAAGGGCTGGAGAGGAGCTGCGGTCGAAGACCGTGAAGCTGTTGCCGTCGAAGCGGACGAGGCCTACTTCGGTGCCCAGCCAGATGAAGCCGTCGCGGGTTTGAACGAGAGCCTGAATGGTGTTTTGCGGGAGGCCGTTTTCCATGACCCAGGACTGGCGGGCGTAGTTGGCCAGGGAGGTGGAGGGCTCGAGGGCGGCGGACAATGTTGCGGCAAGCAGCAAGGCGGCTGAAACGGAATGGGCGAGAACGTGCGCCAAAGACCGTCGCTTGATTTCAGCGGACGACAGGCATCCCGCAGGGGCTAAAGCCCGCGTCGATCTTGAGGCGTTTGCGGCACGACTGAAGTCGTGCCCTGTTACAGAACGAGTAGGCCGCGGCGTGATGGTGAGCTCTTTCGCCGGCCGTAAAGTTCGCGCTGAGGATGGGGTTCGTGTGGCAAGGCTAAGGTTGTGCCCCCTTACAAAGCCAGAGGTCGCCGCCGCGTGTTCGAGCGGGGTGGCTTTCGGGTTGATACGTGCTTGGTTCACGGGTTTGGGCGGATCTCCTGCCTAGAAGACTCCACGAATGGCAAAAGCTGTGCACCTCAACAGTAATTCGCGAGATGGCGGAGTGCACAGGCCCTAATTTGGTACGGTGCGGAGAAAGCGGCACTTATCTCCACCCTTGGGTGGAGATAAGGCTCCTTCAAATGACTCATGACACCGGATGAAGGCGCCGATAGTCTGTGGATGTCTCCTGATTTGGCCACCCTGAATGGCCTTCCTTAGCGCGACTTTCCGGGTGGCAGTCCTTGAATGGGCTGCCACCCGATTTCATTTTGCGGGGCTTGGCCGCGGCACGGCGCACCGGCCACGAAGCTTCACCTGTCAAGCGTGAAGACTACATTGACCGTAGTCTCTACCTCAACTGGCTCTCCGTTGAGCAGGTAGGGCCGGTAGCGCCATGTCTTCACGGCTTCCATCGCTGCCTGCTGCAGCATTGCCGGACCGCCGGAGACCCGCAGATTCTCAATGGTTCCTGTGCGAGAGATGGTGGCCTCAAGAACCACGGTTCCCTGCGTGCGGGTGGCCCGAGCGATGGGTGGATATTCCGGGATGGTCTTCTGCACCAGCAGGCCGGCAACAACGGTGGAGGGGACATGGACTCGGGACCCTGGGTCCTGCCGCACCTGCGCGCGGCTGCCCTGACCGCGGAACGGGTTGGCGCCGGTACCTGGATCGCCGAGTTGGTTTCCCCAATCTGCAACATCGATGGGTGGCAACGTTTCCGGGCGATCGACGGTCACGATCAGCTTTGGAATGCGGGACGGAGCAAAGATGTGATTGCCTTCCATCTCGCGTTGAACCACGACAGCGTGTTCAAGCCGGGCTTGTTGCCTGGGCTGAGCGGGCTGCGGTACGGGCGCCTCCATGAAATACGCAAGCATCAGCCGAGGTAGTGACTGCGGATAGAGGAGCGGGATCAGCACCAGCGCCAGCAGGATGGATGCGTTGAAGGTGAAGGATGCGATCATCCAGCCGCGGCTGCGAGTGCGGAGTCTTCCGTTGGATTCGAACGTGGAGTCTTCAAACATGGCCTGCCTCCCTGGTGCCTAATTCAGTCGCGCGGCTGGGAGCGAGCGATGCAGGCGCAGGGGGCCGGCCGCCCGGCGCGCTAAGTTGGCGCGGGGAGCGGGGCTGCCGGCACTCGACCCCGGCGGCGTTGACTTGTTGCCGGAGACCTTGGCACTCCGTTCATCCCAATCGGAACCACTGTGCCTGTATTGACACCGCGGCTGAATGGAATGTTCCCGGCGCGACCAGCGTGTCTGCTGAGGTACACTCCAAAACATCAAGGCCGCTTCCGATGGAGTACCAATGAGACTGCTGTTCTTGCTGTTGTTTGCGATTCTCGCAAGCACTAATTCAGTTGCCCAGACGCCTGACTCCGAGGCCACGCTCAAATACATCCGTGGCGCCTGGGAGACTCTTACCCGGTCGATGACGGACTGTCACTCGCTGGTGGGTATCAAAGTCACCGCCGAGCCTTTGCTTTATCTGCCGGCGGAACTCTCGACGCCGACCGAGTTAGCATCCGTCGCGGAGAAGTGCCACGTCAAGTTAGTTGTGCTGCCTCGACGCATTGAAAAGCTTGGCGACTTGCGGCCGGAAGAGTTGCCCGCGGCAGGGCTTCTCTATCTACCCCACCCGTACGTCGTTCCCGGCGGACGCTTCAACGAGATGTACGGCTGGGATAGTTACTTCATCCTTCTCGGACTGGAAGCCGACCATCGCGCCGCATTAGCGAAAGGCATCGTGGATAACTTCCTCTTCGAGATTGAGCATTACGGGGCTGTGCTCAACGCTAACCGGACTTACTATCTAACCCGTTCGCAGCCGCCGTTTCTTACCTCGATGATCAGGGCGGTGTATGAGAACCCGGCGAGCTTTCCGGCCACGGCCGCCGGCCGCATCGAAGCCAGGGAATGGCTGGCGCACGCATACGAGCTGGCACAGAAGGATTACTCATTGTGGACATGGCCCGAGCACCTGGCGGGCACTACTGGGCTGGCGCGTTACTTCGACTATGGAACCGGCCCCGTGCCGGAGATGGCCGATGACAGCACTTACTATCCCGATGTAATTCGGTGGCTGATTGCGCATCCCAAGGAAGGCGGCGAGGGCTTTCTGGTTAAGGGCTCAGAGCACCCCGACGCGACCGAGGCGGCGCGTCTGAAACTGAGCAGTTGCGACGTGCGGGTGAGCGTGGTGTGCGAGAGGGCATGGGCCGGGGGCTACCGGCTGAGCAAGGACTTCTATGCGGGGGACCGGGCCATGCGCGAATCGGGCTTCGATCCCAGTTTCCGCTTTGGTCCTTTCAGCGGGGCTACGCAGCACTATGCGCCGGTGTGCCTGAACAGCCTGCTCTACCGCTATGAGCGCGACTTGGCGCATATAGCGCATCTGCTGGTCAAGCCCAAAGACGCCCAGCATTGGAACCGCCGCGCAGATCTGCGCAGCGCTGCCATGCAGAGATACATGTGGCGCGCCAAAGAAGGTGTGTTCCAGGATTTCGACTACGCGCATGCGCGGACTTCGACTTATGCATATATAACTTCGCTTTATCCGTTGTGGGCAGGAGTAGCTACTCGCGAACAAGCGACGCAAATGGTGAAGAGCCTGAATTTCTTTGAGCGGCCCGGCGGATTATCAATGAGCAGCTTCAAGTCCGGACTGCAATGGGATGAGCCGTTTGGCTGGGCGCCGACTAACTGGATTACTGTGGCGGGTCTGGAGGCTATGGGTTTTCGCGCCGAGGCGGCGCGCATTGCCCGCGCCTTTGACTCGACTGTGGACGCGGGGTTTGCACGCGATGGCACGATTCGCGAGAAATACAACGTGGTCTCGGGAGATGCGGACGTGCAGGTCAGCACTGGTTACAAGTCGAATGTGATCGGGTTTGGGTGGACTAATGCGGTGTATTTGAAGATGAAGGAGATCGGTGATGGAAAGTAGGATGGACTCAACCATCCGCCGTTACATTTCGTTCTGTCCCAGGTTAGGCGCAAAGAACAAAGACGCGCCGAACCCGGGGCACCCACCACCGGCACTGTAACAAGTGGTCAGCGACCTCGATCCCCGAGTGGATGTAACCTTTCTCATTGCCCAGTCGTAAAGATAGATAGAAGCCGAAAAGAAGAGGCTTCCGACGAGTGGTGAAACGATGAACGCTGCCGACACGAAGGCCCGCAGTGTCGCTCTTTTGCTGACGACGATCTTTCTTATTCTTGCGCCGGGAACGGTCGCCGGTTTCGTTCCCTGGTGGATTGGAAGGTGGCACGTTCACGCGGCCTTCATAGGATTCACGGCCCTGCGCCTGGTGGGCTGTCTGCTCGTGGCTGTCGGCTCTGCGATTCTGATTGAGGCTTTTCTGGAATTCGCGCTCAGGGGTATCGGCACGCCTGCGCCGATGCGTCCGCCGAAACACTTAGTGGTAACCGGAACTTACCGATATGTCCGCAACCCGATGTATGTTGCGGTTGTATCGTTGATCCTGGGCCAGGGTCTCATTTTCGGCGACGCGCGGGTATTGATGTACGGGCTGTGCGTCTGGCTTTGCATGAACGTTTTTGTATTCGCCTACGAAGAGCCAGCGTTGCGAAGATCGTTCTCCGACGAGTATGCGGCTTTTTGCGCGAATGTTCCTCGATGGATACCGCGGTTGACTCCATGGCATGAGAGCAATTGACGATTTTGTCGGCAGCACCGCCGGTTGAGAGGAAGAGGAAGGGCGAATGGGGAACGATTCGAGCGGCGTCCTGGACGAGTTTCGGCAAGGCAATGTGGACGCCTTCGAAACGCTCTTTCGCGAACATCAGCGCGCGGTGTACGGCTGGATTCTCCGCATCGTGCGCAATCCGGCCACGGCTGAAGACCTAACGGTGGAGACATTCTGGCGGATCCACCGGGCTCATGCGCGCTTTGAACCATCGCATGGATTCGAAGGCTGGGCGCGCCGGATTGCAACTCATGCGGCGCTGGACTGGATGAGAACCGCACGTCGCGAAGATGAGTTGCCAGCGGAGATTCCCGATGCCGCAGCCGCTGACCCGGCCGTGTCCGCGGAGATACGGGCAAAGACCGCGCAGGCATTTGGCCGGCTGCCGCCCAAGCTGCGCATCGCGGCTACGCTGGCGGTAGTCGAGGAGCAATCGCACAAGGACGTGGCCGAGGCGCTTGGCATCTCGGTCGGGGCCGTAAAACTGCGCGTATTTCGCGCGCTTCGCTTGCTGAGAAGAGATTTGGAACAACAGGGGATCAGGCCATGAATGAACAGGAATGGGACCGCATGAAGAAACTCTTGCAACAAGCTTTGCCGACAGTGGAAGCCGATGCCGAACCGGGGCGAGATCTTTGGCCGGCAGTGTTGAGGCGGATGGATACAAAGCCGGCTATGCCGTGGTTCGATCTGGCACTGGCGGGCGGACTGGTCGCGCTGTCCGCATTCTTCCCGGCCGCCATTCCCGTGTTCCTTTACTACCTGTAGGCCGTTGACCACACAATTCCGTGCGAACAAAGACCAAAAGCCCGCGGGCGGCAATGCTCGCAAAGAAGGAGAGACCAATGAACACGCATCCCTATCTGCGCGCCTATCTCACGGGCGTTTTTGTACCGACGCTCATTCTGCCTGTTCTTCTCATCCTGTTTATTGTGGTCCGGCTGTGGCTTCAGATTCCGGTGCCCATTGAACGCGGACTGGTCTTCCCCATGTCGCTGGTGCCCGTGCTATGGGGTCTTTGGAACGTGCTTTGGCTGGGCTCGCACCCGCTCACTCATTTGCCCATCGGCCTGCATGGGGCGGCGCTGCCTCTGCTGCTGATGCCGGTTGGCGCGCTGCTCGCCACGTGCCTGGGCGTACTTGAGATCGGCTCCAACGGGGTGATCTGGTTCGAGGCTTTCCACGTGCCCTACACGCTGATCGCGCCGTGCTTCCTGGGCGCGCTGATTGGCTACTACCTGGTGTGGAAGTACGTTGTCGGCTTCGCAAATCGCGTGCTGGGGATTGCGTGAAAACCAGCTTCCGGCCGCCCGCTTTTAGCTTCCAGCAACGAAAACGGAATGCCCGCCTTTGCGATCTTGCGCTCACCCAGAGCGAGTTGAATGCCGGATGCTCCCCCGAGTTGGAACTGTGCCAACTCGGGGCCACCTGCCAGATCAAATCGTTTGCGTCGCAGAATCGACTGTGATCGACAAAACTGCGCGCGCCCACCCAAACACGGATTTCATGGCGTCGTACTCGGGCCCTTCCTTTAGAAATATCGCTGTCCCTTTAATCAGAAAGCCGGCCCCCGGACCATGCAGTCCCTGCACCTTGCTGCTGCCTATGGTCAACAGAACCTGGTTGTTGACTGCAATGTTGGCCTCAGTTTTGCGAAAGTAGCCAGCCGGGATCAGCAAGCGGCCCTCCTCCTGGACCCGCACGTAGCTGTGCCAGGTATTCACCAGATGCGGTCCATCCGGACCCAGGGTCGCGATAGCGACGACGCCGTCTTTCTTAAGCACTTCCAGCAATGTTTCCGGAATTTTCATTGGATGCCTCCGTAATGGGGCTATTGCGGGCTTATTGGTAAATGAATTCGTCGCGATTCAAGTGGGGTCTTCTCACGGAAGGCTCTAGCTAAAGGCTAGAAGCGAGCGGTTAGGAGCTGTCTTTACGCGCCGGGCAGGAAGAAGTCGTCGAGCCCGGCGCGATGGGCATGGGCTTCCATCGTTGACTGAATCTCCAGCGCCAACGCCAGCGCATCGCGTCCCTGCCGGGCTGTAACTCTCGGCTGCTTCCTCGTCCGCACCGAATCCAGAAATGACGTGATTTCCAGGCGCAACGGTTCACCGGGCGAGACTTCTGGCTTGACGAAGGAGAGGCCCGGTGCAGGACCGGTGGCGGCAAGGCCTAGCTTGGCTAGAATCGCCGGTTCGATCAGGCCAGTGGCGACGATTTTGGCGGTCACATCGGCGCCGATCTTCCCGGACGTGATGGCCGCGACCACGTCAGGCGGCAGGGCGGCGGCCAGAGCCGCCAGCTTGCCGGGATCCAATCCGGCGGCGATCGCTTTCTGGACGAGCGAAGCGATGCCGGTGGGCTGCGCGCTGCCCGGCTCGCCGTCGAGTCGAATGACAAGCAGATCCTGGCGAGCGTAATCGATGGAGACGTACTGACGGGGCTCGAAGAAGCGCAGCTTGCGGACCCGTTCGGTGGACACGCGCGAGGCGGTGAAGTTGGCCACGCAGCCGGATTCAAACTCGATGCGGACGTTGGCGATGTCGACTTTGGGCGAGAGGATGGGCAGGCCGACAGCGCGGACTTCGCGTACAGGCGAATTGGCAAAGGTAAGTACGATGTCGAGATCGTGGATCATCAGGTCCAGCACCACGTCCACGTCGAGCGAGCGCGGCGTGAAGACTGAGAGCCGGTGCGACTCGAAAAACATGGGACGGCGGAGCTTGGGCTCCACGGCGAGGACCGCGGGATTGAAGCGTTCAAGGTGGCCGGGCTGGAGGATCAGCTTGCCCTTTGCGGCGTGCCCCGTTTCCGCTCTTCGGATCAGGTCGTCGGCCTCAGAGAGCGTTGCGGCGAGGGGCTTTTCGACGAGAAGGTCGAGGCCGGCGTCAAGGAGGACCGAAGCGACGGCATGGTGGTGCACGGTGGGGACGGCGACAGTGGCTGCATCAAGCTCTAGATCGGCGGCAAGCAACTGATCGACGGAGGAGAAGACGGGGATGCCGTACTTGCCTATATGGTCGGCCGCGCGGACGGCATCGGGCTCGACGGCGGCAACCAGGGCGACGCCTTGCCCGGCAGCCTCCAGTTCGCGATAGACACGAAGATGATTGCGGCCAAAGGAACCGGCGCCGACTACGGCAACTTTCAAAACGGGCTCGCCCACTATTCCGATGCCTCTTGTCCTTCAACGGCATTGAGGCAGCGGCTGTAAAGCTCGAGCAGTTGGGTTACATGCTCTTCGGGCTTTGGCGCGGCGGCGCCGCTAAAGCCGGTGGAGGGTGCGGCGGGGCGGCCTACGCCGGCCGTCGAGGCCACGAATTTGAGCAGGTCGAGTGCGATGTCTTCATTGCGGCGGGCGCCAAGGCTCGCGATGGTTAGTGGGTCCATTGTGAAGAATCTCCAAAGAGGATGCTAGCAGAAATTGAAAGGAGATATTTCAGGGGGTGATGCTCGGTTCTCCGACTAGTTATCCGGCACAATAAGGGCGGCGGCCCAAGGTTCGTGGTATCCCCCCCTTTCCGCAGAAAAAAGCGGAAAGGATGGGGCACGGAGCTTGGAGGTATATCGGGCAAAGGGCCGGGATGCTATTTCGCATCCTTGCGAAGGGTGTAATAGTCGTACGTGATCTTCCAGGTGAACTCCGCGCCGGGTTCGACGGCTATATCGATGAATGGCTCGGGGGAGATGACCGAGCGAATACCCCAGAGGGCAACCTTCGAAAGAGGACGATCGCCGGTGGCGTGCACGCCGGCTCCGGTGCGGTGGTCTTCAATGCGGATGTCATAGTCCTTTGCGTCGGGACCAAATCCAGTGAATAGCGCCGCAGCCTTGTCCTCGCCGGTGAAAGTCCTTGCAGGGGTGACCTGATTGCCGCTAAAACTTAGAAGTTTCATTAGATCCGGTTCGGCGGTCGGGCCCATCTCCGCATTGAAACCAAATTTGACGACCAAGCCCGGACCGGTGGTCTGCGTGTCGATGCTCATGAAGTTGTGGTCGTAGACGCTGGCGTTGATGGTGCGCTTACCGGTGTTGCGGAGGCTGTGCTCGAGGACCATCTGCGGCTTGCCGGGAGCGAGTGAGACACGCTTGCGATAGACGTAGCCGTAGCCGGAGTCGGGGTCGGTGAGGTCCTGTGTGAATTGGACGTAGTTGGCCGCTTTACTCACCGTCCACTTGCCGCCGTTGGCGATTTCATAGAGGCGGAAGTTGCTGTAGGGCTTGTCATCCGGCTTGCGGAGCGCGCCGATGCCGATCTTGATGAAGTTGTGGCCTACCTTGGCGTCTTCCCAGCCGAGAGCGGTGTGGTTGGCGTTTGTGAACTCTTCGGGCACGCCCATGATGTTGGTGCAGGGGCCAGTAACGATGTCGGGGCCGTCGTAGATGTAGTCCGACACGTCGGGACGGACCTGGGTGTACCACTGGCCATAGTAGTTGTGGCCTGCGTACACAAGGCTGCTGACGACGCCAGACCAATCGAAGCGAGTGCCGCGATAATAGCCGGTTTTGACCTCGGGCAGGTAGAGGGTGGCCTTTACCTTGCCGTTGGTGATGGTGGCGGTGGGATTCTGCGCAGCGCAAGTGAAGCTGAGGGCGGCGGCCAATGTCAGGCAGCCAGTGAAAAGAGCCATCGTTTTCATGCGATTCCAAAGCCTCTCTGTTTTCAGAGGGCCATTATTACAGAATCGGCGGCTGGATTGCCTCAACGACTCTGCGGCATTACCATTGCTGCGATTTCCCTTTCAGGACAGGATAGGCGTGAAATCGCGCGGCCTGTTGCGAAGGCGATAACGCTTGAGGAGAGTTGACACAATGAGAATTCCGAGAAGAAGTATCTTCAAGGGACTGGCCGCCTCACTGGGGCTTATGGCGGCAGGCAAAGCTTCTGCCGCGGCTGCGCCCGATGCCGGCGCTGCAAAACCGCACGAGGCAGGCATGGAATCGGGGCCCGATCCGCTGTATGAAAAGCCGCTGCCGATCAAGATGGCGGAACTCAAGGCTCATGCGCCGGCGGGCGTCTCCGCTGTGGAGGTGAGCGATTACGATGTCTGCGGCTACAAGGGAGAACTGAAGCCCAGCCCGCCGCATGCGGACATGAATCCCCACGACGCAATCATTAGTTCGTGGCAGGGGAAGCCGGATCGTGTGGTCTTCAGCCATGAGTCGAGTTACGCACCG
>Ga0181522_10002619_pt1 | contig 10204 bp, 7 predicted proteins | sample PEATcosm2014_Bin_27_FD_121103 | JGI IMG/M metagenome (GOLD analysis project Ga0181522, IMG submission 121103) | Peatland microbial communities from MTU Mesocosm Facility, Houghton, MI, USA - PEATcosm2014_Bin05_10_metaG | ecosystem: Environmental > Terrestrial > Soil > Wetlands > Peat | place...
CCGCAGCAGGCCTTGAACTGGATTGCCGACCTCTACCTGTCCGCCGGCGAAATCGCCGCGCAGGGTCGCGTCATCATCTATACCTTGCACGAAAGCGTCGGCCATCTCGGCATTTTCGTCTCGGTCCAGGTCGCCAACAAACCGCACGAGCAGATCGGCACCGTGGTTAAGACCATCGAGTCGCTGGCGCCGGGACTCTACGAAATGCTGATCGCCAAAGACGAAGGCGGCTACACTGTCGCGTTCGAGGCGCGGAGCATCGACGATCTGCTCAAGTTTGGCGGCGATCGGCATGAGGAAGTCGAGTTCGCCGCGGTGGCCGGATTATCCGAGTGGGCGGTGAAGTCCTACGAACTGACCCTACAGCCTTTGATCCAGGCCCTGACCACGCCGGCGCTTGCGGAAGCGCGCAAGCGGCTGCATCCGATGCGGCAGCAACATTATTTCTTTTCGCGCAGGAATCCGCTGTTCACCTCGATCGGCGACCTCGCCGAAACGGCGCGCCACGACCGTGCACCGGCGGACAAGGACAATCCGTTCGCAGCGCTTGAAGCGCTGTGCGCCGACTGCATCGAGCGAAGCTTCGACCTTTACCGCGACAGCCACGATGCGATGGTCGAACTCTCGTTCCATGCGCTCTATGGTTCGCCTTGGATGAAGCGGATCGGCGCTAGCCGCCGGACCAAACCGCTGCCCCACGACATCAGCGCGTTGCCGCGGGTGCAGGCGGCAATCAAACGCGTCAAGATGGGCGGCTACGCCGAGGGCATTGTCCGCATGCTGGTGCTGCTGGCGCGGGCGCGCCGCTCGGTGCGGCTCGAACGCTCGGACCAGCTCCTGCATGCAAGCCGCCGTTCAGTTCGATGACCGCGGACATGCGCCGCCGCATGATCCGCGAGCAGTCGGTGATTTCTGCGGCGACGAGGCGATCACCAGTTTAGCCGACTTGCTCAAAGATCCGGTCGACCGCTATCGCGCCCTGAATTTCGTCCTCGAAGTGGCCGGTCCGATGGAAGAACTCGACGCCCCGACCGTCGCGATGTTCCGCCTCATCCAGGCGACGCTGATGACGCTGGCGCGAGAGTGGTGCGACCCGGATTTGGTGCACGCGCCGCAACCGGCGCCCGCCGAGCCAGCGGCACCAGCGACGGCCACGCACGACACCGCCGCGTAAGCTCGTGGTGGCGGCATTTGCACGAGCGCGCCATCTTCGGTACGTCCATCGCCTTTGGACGTGCAAGCATGGAACATCTCGACCGCATCACCGACGAGTTCGCCCGCCAGGCGCAGACCTTCGATCGCTGGGCGGAAAACGCCGACGATCAGGTCGCGGTCCGCTTTCGCAACGCGCTGGGCGAAGCTGGCCACGGCCGGCTTCTCGACGTCGCCTGCGGGCCGGGCGTGGTGACGGCCGCCATCGCGCCCGGCGCGGCGTCCGTGGTGGCCTTCGACGCGACGCCGCAGATGCTGGAAAAAGCCGAAGCGCGCTGCGTCAAAGCGGGCATCAGCAACGTCGAGTTCAAGCTCGGAAACGCCGAAAGCCTGCCGTTTGCCGACGGCGAATTCCGACGGCGTAGTCACGCGGCTTGCGATCCATCATTTTGCCGCGCCGGAACGCGCGCTTGGCGAGATGTTCAGGGTGTTGCGGCGCGGCGGCATTGCAGTGATCGTCGATGCTGTCTCGTCCGAAGACGCAAGCGAATCCGAGCTGCACAACGCGATCGAGCGGCTGCGCGATCCATCGCATGTACGCATGCTGCTGGCGTCCGAGCTCGAGGCGGCGCTCAAGCGCGCGGGTTTTTCCGATCTTCAGGTCGCGACGTGGAGCATGAATCGCGAGCTCGAAGAGTGGCTCGCCATCGTCAACGATCCGGCGCGCGTTGTCCCGATCCGCACCGTCATCCGGGCGCTCGCGGAGTGCGGCCGCAGCGCCGGCATCGGCCTCTCGGTCGAAGGCGACCGTGTGGTCTTCTTCCATGAGTACCGGCTCTTTAGAGCGGCCAAGCCCAGCGGCTAGACGGCGTCATCAATCTGCTCGCTGCATGGATTTTTGCCGGCACATGCCGTAGCGTTCCGCCCCCTCGATCCCGGGCGGATGTCTGCAATGACCGAGACGCGTAAGCTTGCCGCCATTCTCGCCGCTGACGTGGTGGGATTCAGCCGCCTGGCCGGCGCCGACGAGGAGCGCACGCTGGCGCGGTTGCGCACATTGCGCAGCGATCTGATCGACCCGACCATCGACGTGCATCGTGGCAAGATGATCAAGCGCACCGGCGACGGCATCCTGGTCGAATTCCGCAGCGTAGTCGACGCGGTGCGATGCGCCATCGAAATCCAAGACGGCATGACGGAGCGCAATTCCGGCGTCCCGCAGGATCGGCGCATCGTCCTCCGCTGTGGCATTCATCTCGGCGATGTCGTCGAGGAAAGCGACGGCGACCTCATGGGCGACGGCATCAACATCGCCGCGCGGCTTGAGGGAATCGCCAAGCCAGGCAGTATCGCGCTGTCGGAAGACGCCTACCGGCAAGTGAAATCGCGCCTCGATCTGGCGGTGAGCGATCTCGGCAACCAGGAGCTTAAAAACATCGCCGAGCCGGTGCGCGTCTATTCGCTAGAAGTTGGTTTGCCGGCGCAGCCGAAGCCTGCCGCCGGCCAAGACGGCCAAAAGCGATCGCAGGCGCTGCGGTTCGCCGCGGCGGCTGCGATCTTGCTGCTCGCGATCGCCGGCGGCGGCGCGTGGTATTTCCTCCATCAAGGCCGCACGCCCGTGACCGGTGAAACGATGCAGATGCCGATGTCGGCGGCGCGGCTCTCCGTCGTGGTGCTGCCGTTTGCCAATTTGTCTGGCGATCCAGCGCAGGATTATTTCGCCGAGGGCGTCACCGAAAATCTCACGACCGCGCTGTCGCGGCTACGCGGCAGCTTCGTCATCGCGCGCTCGACCGCATCGGCCTTGAAGGGCAAGGCGGTCGACGCCATTGCACTCGGCAAGATGCTCGGCGTTCGTTACGTACTGGAAGGATCGGTGCAAAGGAGCGGCCAAAACGTACGGGTCAACGCGCGACTCATCGGCACCGACCAGGGCGAGCAGTTGTGGGCGGATTCTTTCGACGCCACGGTGGCCGATCTTTTCGTGCTGGAGGACGACGTCGTCTCGCATCTCTCGCGCGCGTTGCAGATCGAGCTGGTCCAGGCCGAAAGCCGTCGCAGCATCGCCGAAATGCATCAGAATCCCGATGCGACCGATCTCGCAATGCAAGGTTGGTCGATGATGTATCGCACGCCGGACATGCAGAACGACCAGGCGGCCCGCGCGCTGTTTGAACGCGCCGCGGTGATCGATCCGAAATTGCCGGACGCCATCGCCGGGCTCGCTTACGTCGACTTGCGCGATCATCTCAACGGCTGGATCGAGCCCGGCGTCGACAAGGCCAAGCGCTCGTTGGAGGAAGCGGAACAGACCATCGCGCTCGATCCGAACTACGCGCTCGTTTATTACATCAAGGCAAACTTGCTCTCCTACGCGATGAAACCGCATGACGAGCAAAGGGGCGCGGAAGCGCTCGATGCTGCCGAGACAGCTCTGCGGCTTAATCCAAGCTTGGCATTTGCCCATTACGTGGTGGGGACCATCAACACAAATCTTGGCCGCTACGATCAGGCGATCGAGCACATCCGGCAAGCGATCCGCTTGAGCCCACGCGACTATCTGCTCGGCCCGTGGCTGATGCATCTCGGCCGCGCGCATTTCGGCCTGGGCCAATACGCGACCGCCATCCAAGATGAGTTGCGCTCACTCGATACCGGCTATCGCTCGTTTCAGCCCTATCTGGCGCTGGCCGCCGCCTATGCTGCGAATGGCGAAGCTGAGAAAGCCAAAAAAGCGATGAGCGACGCGCTTAAGGCAAACCCCAATGTCTCCGTCGCCTGGCTGCAAAGTCATCTACCGGCGCTGATCGAGGCGCCGCCGGGACTGCGCGAGGCAGCACTTAAAGCGGGCTTGCCGGAAAACTGAGCCGGAGCCGTTTTTCGGCCGCTGCGCGCGGCTTGACCGAGCGATCCATCCTCCGGCAAAGATGAAAGCCGGAACCGGGGCAAGCGCCCATCCGCAACGACTTTCAAGCCACGAAAGCCGTGCCGCCAGGACGCTCCGAGGGAGGCCGCAAAGGGAGACCCGTAAATGCCCGACGCCGTTATTGTTTCCACCGCCCGCACCCCGATCGGCAAGGCCTATCGCGGCGCTTTCAATATGACGCATGGCGCCGACATGGGCGGCCACGTCGTCGGCCGTGCCATCGAGCGCTCCGGCGTCGAGCCCGCCGAGATCGAAGACGTCATTCTCGGCTGCGCATTGCCGGAACGCGCCACCGGCGGCAACATCGCCCGCCAGGCGGCAATCCGTGCCGGCCTTCCCGTCAGCGTTGGCGGGCTGACCGTCAACCGCTTCTGCAGCTCGGGCCTGCAGGCGATCGCGCTCGCAGCCCAGCGCATCATGGCCGGCGAAGCGCACATCATCGCCGCCGGCGGCCTGGAAAGCATCAGCCTGGTGCAAGACGGCAAGAGCATTCCGGCGCTCGACGAATGGATCGTCGAGCACAAGCCGGAACTTTACATGCCGATGATCGACACCGCCGACAATGTCGCCGAGCGCTACAACGTGAGCCGCGAAAAGCAGGACGAGTACGCGCTCGAAAGCCAGCGGCGCACCGCGGCCGCGCAGCAGGCGAAGAAATTCACCGACGAGATCGTGCCGATGACGACCACAAAGAAAGTCATCGACAAGAACACCAAGGTCGAGAGCCTGGAAACGGTGACGCTCAAGAGCGACGAAGGCAATCGCCCCGACACGACGCTCGAAGGGCTTGCCGCGCTGAAGCCGGTGCGCGACGGCAAATGGATCACCGCCGGCAATGCCAGCCAGCTCTCGGACGGCGCGTCCGCCTGCGTGGTGATGGACGCCAAGGCCGCCGAGAAGCGCGGCTTCACGGCGCTCGGCACTTTCCGCGGCTTCGCGGTCGCCGGCTGTGAGCCCGACGAGATGGGCATCGGGCCGGTCTACGCGGTGCCGAAACTTCTGGCGCGCCAGGGGCTGAAGGTCGACGACATCGATTTGTGGGAGCTCAACGAAGCGTTCGCCAGCCAAGTGCTCTATTGCCGCGACCGGCTCGGCATTCCGCGGGAGCGGCTCAACGTCGACGGCGGGGCGATTTCCATCGGTCACCCTTACGGCATGAGCGGCGCGCGCATGACCGGCCACGCGCTGATCGAAGGCAAGCGCCGTGGCGCCAGACTAGCCGTCGTCACCATGTGCATCGGCGGCGGCATGGGCGCCGCCGGCTTGTTCGAGATCAACTGACCTCAAGGAGGCCGAAATGGACCTTCGCTTCACCCGGGAAGAGAACGCGTTCCGCGACGAAGTGCGTGCCTTCATGAAGGAAAAGCTGCCGGCGTCGATCCGCAACAAGATGATCGAAGGCCGCAAGCTCAGCAAAGAGGACATGGTCAGCTGGCAGCGCATCCTCAATGCCAAGGGCTGGGCGGTACCGCACTGGCCGAAACAATGGGGCGGCACCGGTTGGGGGCCGGTCGAGATTTACCTGTTCCGCGACGAGATGCAGCAGGCGCCGGCGCCCGAACCGTTGCCGTTCGGCGCCAATATGCTCGGACCGGTGCTGATCGCCTTCGGCAACGAAGCGCAGAAGAAGCGCTTTCTGCCGCGCATCGCCAATATCGACGACTGGTGGTGCCAGGGCTTCTCCGAGCCGGGCGCCGGCTCGGACTTGGCGTCGCTGCGGACGACGGCTAAGCGCGAGGGCGACCATTACATCGTCAACGGGCAGAAAACCTGGACCACGCTCGCGCAATATGCCGACTGGATTTTCGCGCTGGTGCGCACCGATCCGGCGGCGAAAAAGCAGGAAGGCATTTCGTTTTTGTTGATCGACATGAAGACGCCCGGCGTTACCGTGCGTCCGATCCAGACCATCGATGGCGGCCAGGAAGTCAACGAGACCTTCTTCGACGACGTGAAAGTGCCCGTGGAAAATCTGGTCGGTGAGGAAAACAAGGGCTGGGACTATGCCAAGTTCCTGCTCGGCAATGAGCGCACCGGCATCGCCCGCATCGGGATTTCCAAATCGCGCATCCGCCGGCTCAAAGAGCTGGCCGCGCTCGAACAGGCCAACGGCAAGCCGCTCCTGGCCGACGAGCGCTTCCGCTCCAAGATCGCCGCGGTCGAAATCGAGCTGAAAGCGCTCGAAATGACGCAGCTTCGCGTGGTCGCCGCCGAACGGCATCGCAGCGGCAGCAACAAGCCCGATCCGGCGTCGTCGATCCTCAAAATCAAGGGCTCAGAGATTCAGCAGTCGATCACCGAGCTGCTGCTCGAAGTGGTCGGGCCCTACGCGCTGCCCGACCAGATCCCGCACGACGAGAGCGAGCGCTGGAACGAACCGCCGGTCGGCCCCGATTGGGGCGGCACGCTGGCGCCGGGCTATTTCAACTATCGCAAGACCACGATCTACGGCGGCTCGAACGAAATTCAGAAGCAGATCATTGCCAAGGCGATTTTGGGGTTTTGAGCACCCCGCTCATTCCCGCGGAAGCGGGATTCCAGTTGCTGGGTCCCCGCTTGCACGGGGACGAGCGGTCGATGGTTCGTTGAGTGGGGTTGTGAAATGGATTTCGCGCTGACCGAAGAACAAAAGCTGTTGCAGCACAGCGTCGAGCGGCTGCTTGCCGATCATTACGGCTTCGAGGCGCGCCGGCGTTACATGCAGGAGCCACGGGGTTGGAGCCTCGAATTGTGGAAGCGTTACGCCGAGCTTGGGCTCCTTGGCCTGCCGTTCGACGAAGACTACGGGGGCTCCGGCGGCGGGCCGGTCGAGACCATGATCGTCATGGAGCAGATCGGCCGAGCGCTGGTGCTGGAGCCTTTTCTCGCAACCGTGGTGCTAGCCGGCGGACTCATTCGGCTCGGCGCAACCAAGGCGACACGCTCGGCGCTGTTGCCGGCGATCGCCGCCGGTGAACTCAGCGCCTCCTTTGCGCATGCCGAACGGCAATCGCGCTACGATCTCGCCGATGTCGCCACCAATGCGCAACGTGACGGCTCGGGCTACTTGATCGACGGCGCCAAGACCTTGGTGCTGCAGGGCGACAGCGCGGAGAAATTCGTGGTCTCGGCGCGGCTCTCGGGCCGCCAGAACGACCGCAACGGACTTGCGCTCTTCGTCGTCGATGCCGCAGCACCCGGCGTCTCCGTCCGCGGCTACAGTGCCGTCGACGGTACCCGCGCGGCGGAAGTCACGCTCACCGGCGTGCGCGCCGAGGCCGACGCGGTGATCGGCGAGCCGGGCGCGGCATTTCCACTGATCGAGCAGATCGCCGACCAAGCGATTGCCGCCCTCTGCGCCGAAGCGGTCGGCGCCATGGCGGTGGCGCACGAAACCACCGTCGACTACATGAAGACGCGCAAACAATTCGGCGTCACTATCGGCAGCTTCCAGGTGCTGCAGCACCGGGCCGCGGAAATGCTGATCGCGGTCGAGCAGGCGCGCAGCATGGCGATGCTGGCGACGATGATGGCGGCCGAGGAAAACGCGCGCGAACGGCGGCAGGCGATTTCGGCGGCGAAAGTGCAGATCGGCCGCTCCGGCCGCTTTGTCGGCCAGCAGGCGATCCAGATCCATGGCGGCATCGGCATGACCATGGAGGCCAAGATCGGCCATTACTTCAAACGGCTGACTATCATCGACACCATGTTCGGCGACGCCGACCATCATCTCGGTTTGGTCGCCGCCGGCGGCGGCCTGATCGCCGCGTAACGAGCCTTACCCCGCGCGGGTCTTCGCCGTTTCGCCGGAGGTTACCTCCACCACCAGATGGTCGCGGTGCTCGCGGCCGTATTCGTCGACCACGCGCACGGCGACGCGATGCGTGCCGGCTTCGAGGTCGGCCGGCAGCCGCGCCGACCAGATATGCGAGGACGGTTCCGCCTTCATCCAGGTCTTTTTGGTCGCGGCGTTGCGAGCGAACACTTCTTCGACGAACGGGTCGGGCCGCACCACGCGTTCCATCTTCGCCGGCGCGCGCGCCGATGCGGTACTCGACCGACGTGCGCGGGCCGCCGTCGAAGAAATTGACGATAAGGTTCGCCGCCGACGCGCGGTCCTGCGGGCTCGGCGATCCAAGGAGCGCGCCCACGCGGAATTCGCTGTAGAGCTCGGCGCGGTCACGATGGAATTCGCTGTCGAGCACGATGCGCATTTGCCGGCCGTTCGGTTCATTCGCCGGCACAAAGCGAGTGGAGTAGCTCGTGCCGTCGATCGAAAGCATGTGAAAGCCGTTGGGCGTGCCGTCGCGGCTGTCGGCAACCGCGATGCCGCGATGGTCGTAAGGCCCGCTCCACCACGAGCCCGATACCGCAGTGAGCACGTGATGATGATGCGGTGACGGTCCGGCAAAACCCTCGTCGGCGCCGAAGTAATGATGCTCGGTGGTGTGGGTGTGGCCGGAGACGCTGAAGGTATGCGGCCGCCCGGCGATGAGTTTTAGGAATTCGGTGCGGTTCACGGTGTTGACGGCCGCATCTTCGGAATCGAGATAATTGCGGAGCGGAATGTGCATGGCGGTGACGACGAGTTTGTCGGCCGGCGTTTCCCGGAGCACGTTGGCGATGAAGGCGAGCTGCCGTTCGCCGATGCGGCCTTCGAACTTGCCGCCGGAGCGCGGCTTCGCCGGATCGAAGCCGAGATAATTGACGTTGTCGAGCATCAAAAACAGCACGCCGCCATATTCGAAGGCGTAATAAGGCGGACCGTAGATGCGCTTGAAGGTCTCGCGCGAATTTTTGGCGTTCGGTGCTTCGTAATTGAGATCGTGATTGCCCCCGATATTGAACCAGGGCACGCCGATCTGGCCGATGATCCGGTTGAGCCGCGGAAACAGCGACAGATCGTCGAACATGATGTCGCCGCTCGTCAGGCCGAATGCGGCTGAATGGTTGCCGATCAGCGCATTGACCACGTCGTCGCGGATGAAATCGACTTCGACCGCGCTTTCCGGCTGCGGATCGGTGAACAGGATGACGTCGAACTTTTGCGGCTCATCGGCCTTCTTCAAGCCGAAGTCGACCGAGTCCGGCAGCGCGCCGGTCGGGTCGAGGCCGCGATAGCGCAGATCGAGATTTTTCGGCGAGCCCGCCGGTTGATGAATGTAATAAAAGCGCGGCAGCATTTGCTCGTCGACCGGCACGGCATAGCCGGTAGGCTTGATCACAAAGATGATGCTCTCGTCGTCGATCGGCAGCGTGTAGCGGCCGTCGGCATCGGTCTTGACCACGTCGCGGCCGTTCGACACCAAAACGCCGGCGATGCCGGGATCGCTGGCGGCGCGGCGCCCGCCGCCGGAGCGGTTCTCATAAACAACCCCTGAGACGGTCGCGGCATTGTCAGCAAACACCAAACCGACCGGGGTCAATGACGCGGCAACGGCGGCTGCCGCGCCGTAAGCCATCGCCTCGCGCCGGGAGAATTCGCCGGCGCCGTCCGCATCGTCATCGATAGCCGTCATGGCTGCCTCCACTGCAAAGCTTCGCTCACTTCCGCCCGGATGGTGCTTGCGGCATAGTGCATTGGGCTGACCGGAATATGACTGCGCCCAAGCCCTGCAAGCCGCTGGAGAAGCAAGTGAAAACCGCGATCACGGACATGTTCGGCATCCGCCATCCCATCATCCAGGGCGGCATGCATTTTGTCGGTCTCGCCGAACTCGCCGCGGCGGTGTCCAATGCCGGCGGGCTCGGCATCATCACCGGCTTGACGCAGAAGACGCCGGAATTGCTGGCCAAGGAAATCGCGCGCTGCCACGACATGACCGACAAGCCGTTCGGCGTGAACCTCACCTTCCTGCCGGCCTTCACCGCGCCGCCCTATCCGGAATACATCGCCGCGATCGTCGAAGGCGGCATCAAAATCGTCGAGACCGCGGGACGAAGCCCCGAGCAATATATGCCGGCGCTCAAGGCCGCCGGTATCAAGGTGATCCACAAATGCACGTCGGTGCGCCATTCGCTCAAAGCCCAGCGTATCGGCTGCGACGCGGTCTCGGTCGACGGCTTCGAATGCGGCGGTCATCCCGGCGAAGACGACATACCCAACTTTATTTTGCTGCCGCGGGCCGCCGACGAACTGAAAATTCC
>Ga0181522_10002621_pt1 | contig 10202 bp, 7 predicted proteins | sample PEATcosm2014_Bin_27_FD_121103 | JGI IMG/M metagenome (GOLD analysis project Ga0181522, IMG submission 121103) | Peatland microbial communities from MTU Mesocosm Facility, Houghton, MI, USA - PEATcosm2014_Bin05_10_metaG | ecosystem: Environmental > Terrestrial > Soil > Wetlands > Peat | place...
GTGGAGCTACTGGACGTCCGTCATCCTGAACGGCTGATCGGCCGCGGCTCGGTGGCCCTGCCCTCGGGCACCCTCCGGCTGCTGCGCGCCCTGTCACCCCAGGAGGTTGCCTGTGCCATCTCGGTCCTGCTGCGGCTATGGCGCGCGCCGGTGCCGCTGGCGCGGGCCGGCCCGGGGGATCGCTCGGCCGCGGTGGCAGCGCTGACGGACCCGGATTTGTTCGAGGACTGCAAGGAACTGGCAGCAGGCGGCTCCACGGCGAGCAAGGAAGCGCTGGCCCAGCTGGCCGCGTCGTCCGCAGACCGGATCGGCGAGCTTGCCGGCTCGTTCATGCTGACCCAGCCGCAGCTGTGTGCAGAGATCCTGCTGGACAGAGGATTCATGCTCGGCCACGTGCCAGCTGAGCCAGCAGCGCGCCGGACGTTCAGGAACATCCATGCAGTGCACAGGGAGTCGCTCGTCGTATACCCGCCTGGTCGCCGGACCCAGCGCGGACAGGCCGGTTAACTGGCCCTGGGCACCACGGCGTACTGCCTCAGGTGCAGGTCCCTGAAGGTCACCGGGCCGCGTGGCCCGGGAACGACGTCGATGTTGATCCCCGTCTCCGGCACGGCAAGCAACTTGAATCCGTCGAGCAGGCGCGGGCTGGCGTTCCAGAACGCGCCGCAGCCTGCGTAGTCATCCAGAAAGTGGTTCGCCGCTCGCTCGTCGGCGGTGACCACCGATGCGGCCAGGCCGGATGTCTCCCTGTTCGCGATCTCTGCGGCATGCTGCGCGCTGGCTGCCTCGGCGACGGTGATCGTGGCCTCGCGCCCGGCATCCAGCGCCCACTCATGACCGAGCGGGTGGGCGTGTGGCGGCAGCGAAAGGCTGATGTTCAGGCGCTTGGCAAGATCCATAACCGGCGGAATCATGGAATCCCACCTCTGGCGATGCACGAGCAGGAGGTTCAGCCTGTTGCAGACGCCCAGCCTGTCGAGGCTGCTCTCGATCAGCCCGAGGGCCAGGCTCTCGTCGGCAGAAAGGTCAATGTAGATGACAGCCCCGCCGTCGGCGTGCGCCAGCGTCCTGACGCCATGCAGCGCCGCCTCGTGCGCCAGCGCCCTGGTGCTGGCGCCGCTGCCGCGCAGTATGACGAGCGGGATCAGCCGCGGCTGCCGCACCAGGGCGAACGCGCTCTCCCGGCTGGCAGCCCTGAGCAGCTGGATGGCACCGGGATCGAGCCCGGCATCGCGCATCGCGGGACCGACGACCTGATCGATGAGCGCGCTGGCTGACTGCAGGGCAGCGGACCCCGTCCGCAGCACGCCCGCGTTGCGCGACTTGATCAGCTGGGATGCGATGTCCACCACGACGTTGGGCCTGGCCTCGAAATTCGCGCCGATCACGCCGACCGGCCTGCGCCGTTCCCACAACCCGAGATCCCCGGGCAGATCGCGCACGTGAAACTGAGCCGGCTCGGCAGCCACCTGCGCGAGCTCATGAAGCTGGGCGCAGATGCCGCTTATCCGCTCGCGGTCGAGCATCAGCCGGTCGGCAACGGCCGGCGCGAGGCCCTCGGCGCGCGCTGCCGCCACGTCACTGGCGTTGGCCGCCAGGATCTCGGCTGACCGCCGGTCCAGCCGCGCCGCCATGGCGGTCAGCGCTTCGTCCAGGGCATCGGCGGGCACCTGCCGCAGCACCTGGGCGCCAGCGTGCGCCGCCTGCGCCGCCACCATCACTGCTGCCGCTGCCGCGTCGGCCGGCTCATCCCGCCCGCCCGTCACGCGGAACCTGCCCATCTCAGCTTGGCCCGCGCCGGGCGCCGCCCAGCGCGCAGGGAACTCGCCGCAAGCTGACCTGGCATCCGTCCGAGGCTCCTATGCGTGTCCGTGCCCGCTACGACCGCGGTCCACCGCCGACGGCTCCGCCAGCCGCCCGCGGTAACGATCCGCAGCACAAATATAGCCAGCTGCCCGGTCGCGCTTGCCGGGAGCTGATGGCCGACAGTGTCACAGCTCAGTTCCGGAATGCGAGCTTGGCGCGGACTGCCTCGGCGTCAGGGTGGCCCATGTCGTCGAAAATGGCCAGGGCCTGTTGCCATGCGTGGCCGGCGGCCTGCGGGTCGCCTGAACTGTGGCGCGTATCGCCGAGATGGGTGAGGACAGTGGCCTGCCGCCAGCGTTCTTTGCTCCGGGCGAGCAGATCCAGGGCTTCGGAGTAACAGGCGGCGGCCTGCTCGTGCTGGCCGAGCCGGTCGTGGATGTACCCGAGGCTGTCCCAGGTGTTCGCCTCGTCGAGCGGGTCGCCGAGTTCGCGTTGCAGGGCGAGGGCCTGCTGGCAGCGGGTGCGGGCCTGCTCGTGGTCTCCGAGCAGGGCCAGGTGCCAGCCGGCGGCATTGAGCGCGAGAGCCTGCCCGGCCAGGCGGCCGGCCGCCTGGAACAGGCTGAGGGCGCGCTCGTCTTGCTGGACTGCCTCGGCATGGCGGCCTTGACGCTCGAGCAAGAAGGAGACATTCAGGCAGGTGCTGGCTTCGCCGGCCTGGTCGCCGATCTGCCGGAACTGCCCGAGTGCCCGATCAAAATACGCGGCGGCGGCCTGGTACTGGCCGCGCAGCAGGCAAGCGAATCCGATCTGATCGCCTGCCCGCGCCTGGGCGGCCACATCTCCCAGCGATGCCGCGGCGGCCAGTGCGGTGCGCTGAGTGTCCGCGAGGTCGTCGTAATGCCCGCGCAAGGAAAAGAACGTCGCGAGGACCCAGGGCAGCTGCCACGCATGGCTGCTGAAGCCAGACCCGGCAGCGTGCGCGGTGGCCGCCAGCAGGACCTTGTGCTCGGCGTCGAACCAGGCCATTGCCTGGTCCGGGCCGTCGGGGTTCTCGGGCAGCGTCCCCGGCTGCGGCGGGGGCAGGGCAATCAGTTCCCTGGAGGGGCGCAGCAGCCGGTCGGCGGCGCAGGCGGTCTGCAGGTAGTGATCTAGCACGCGGTGCTCTGCCGCGCGCCGCTGTGCCGGGCTGTCGAGTGCCGTTGCCTGCTCGGCGGCGTAGACCCGGAGCAGGTCATGGCAGGAGAACCGGCCTGGCAGGTGCTCGGCGAGCAGGTGCGCTCCGGTCAGCTCCCCGAGTGCCCGGCGCGCCTGGGCGACGGGCAGGCCGGCCAGGCTCGCTGCGGCCGGGGCCGAGATATCGGGGCCGGGGTGGACTCCCACCAGCCGGAACATCCTGGCCGCCGCCGGATCCAGGTCCTGGTAAGACCAGGTGAAAACTGTCCGCACCGTGGTGCGCTCGTCCCCGCCGGTCTCCAGCTTGTCCAGCCTGTGCTTCAGGTCAGCCAGCTCGGCGGTCAGGTCCGCCAGCGCAATGCCGTTGCGTGCCACGACCATCTCGGCGGCCACCCGCAGCGCCAGCGGCAGCCGGCCGCACTGGTCAGCCAGCTTTACCGCAGCACCGTGGTCATCCCTTACCACGCTGCCGATCAGGCTCCCGAGCAGGCCGAGCGCCTCGGGCAGCGGCAGCAGGTCCACCTCCAGCCGAACCGCGCCGTCACCAGCCACCAGCCCGCCAAGCGCATCCCGGCTGGTCACCAGCGTCACGCAGCCAGGGCTGCCGGGCAGCAGGGGCCGCACCTGCGCCACGTCGCGCGCATTGTCCAGCAGCACGAGGACCCGCCGTCCGGCCAGCAGGCTGCGGTAGGCCGCGGCGCGCTCATCAGTGCCGTCCGGAATGTCCTGGCCCGCGACGCCCAGGGCGCGCAGGAATCCGGCCAGGGCGTCACCGGCCGGCATCGGCTGGCCGACGTCATAGCCGCGCAGGTTGACAAACAGCTGGCCGTCAGGAAACTGGCTGGCGACCTGATGCGCCCAGTGCACCGCCAGCGCGGTCTTCCCCACCCCCGCCATCCCGCCCAGCGCCGAAATCACGGCCGCCCCCGGTCCGCCGGCGCCAGCCGGGTCCAGCAGGCCCGTGAGCGCCGCCAGCTCATTCTGGCGGCCGGTGAAGTGCCGCACCGGACCCGGCAGCTGCCGCGGCACCACCTGCCGCCCTTCACTCGCCAGGGAAAGAGGCAGCCGATCCCCGGGGGCCGCAATCGCCGAGCCGTCCGCGGCACCACCCAGCCGCCGCCCGGCGGCGGCGCCGAACTCCGCGCGCGCCTCCGCGGGCAGCCCCAGCGCACCAGCCAGGCGATGCACCGTATCCGGGTGCGGCCACCTGGTACGGCCGCGCTCAAGGTTGCTGATCGCGCGAACGCTCAGGCCTGACCGCTCAGCCAGCTCCGCCTGAGACAGCCCGGCCGACCGCCGGCCGGCGCTCAGCCTCGCACCGAACACCGCGCCCTCTGCGGTCATTCCGGGCCCTCCAGATCTCGGCGGCCGCCGACCATGACCCGATCCTCCGATGTGAGCCTCTCCGGGACCAACCGGAACTTTACCCAGAAATGCCAGTGAGACTGCCGGTCATGCTTCCTGGCCCTGTCACGCCGCTGACCTCAGTCTGGAAGTGACATCAATGAACAGCACGCCGGTCAGCTAACTGGGCGGCGGAGAGTGACCGCCCCGCGCGGGCCCCGCTGGGAGCCGGCCGGGCACAGTCACCCGCATCCGCCCCGGGACCGCTGGTGGTGCGCACTCGCGGACAGGAGAATGATCATGGTCCACGGCAAGCTGAGGCATCGGCGCACCTGGAAAGCCGGCGCGGTCACCGCCTGCGCGGCTGTACTGCTGTCCCTCGGGTTGCTGCCAGCAGCGGCGCAGGCCGGTACCCGGGCGACTGCCTCGCAGCGTGCCGAGGGCGTGCGCGTCATCGGGCATAAGGTGATCGACGGGAAGACCTACAAAGTGATCTACGTGGCTGGCGCGAGCCCGGCTCGCACGAAGCCAAAGGTTACTCAGGCCGCCGTCCCGTCGACCATCGTAAATGATCACAGCGGCAAGTGCGCCGAGGTCTACCACTCGCAGACAAGTAACGGGGCCAACGTCGATCAATGGTCCTGTAACGGGACAGCAACGCAGACCTGGAATTTCGAACTCGTCGGCGTCGATACGTACGGGAATCCCGTTGGGCTTATCAAGAATGCCAACAGCGGCAAATGCTTCGAGGTTTACAACTGGGGAGCGGGAAACGGGTCGAATGTCGACCAGTGGACGTGCGCGCCGCAGGATCATTCAAATCAGCTGTGGGATCTCGATGGCCCGTTCCTGGTGGCCGTCGGTGCCTCCGACTACAGGAACCTCGTAGTAGTGGCAGAGGTAAACGGCTGGAGCACCGCCAACAAGGGCAACGTTGATATCTGGCAGTCGTACGCCGACTCCAACCAGATGTGGAAATATAACTTTGGCGGGTAGCGGCATTTACTGACCGCCGGCATGACGGCGTTCAGCACCCGGAGAAAACCCGGCGGACGCTCCGGCGGCCCGGCACACCGCAGCGGCGTGCCGGGCCGCCGGCGATTCAGGTTAGCGGGTGCATGCTTACTGCTGTCCTGCGTTCATGAGGGCGCGGGCCTGCGCCTCGGTGAGGACCCTGGCGATGCCAACCGTGGTCCAGTCTGAGCTGTTCTCTATCTCGTCGCGCAGCATCGCGGCCTGGTACTCGATGGACATCGGGCCGATGGCCACCATCGCGGACTGCCCGGTCTTCATGATCAGCGTGTAGTTCATGTCCGATCCCCTCCGGCACGAGACTAGCCCGGTCCACCGCATCGGCAAACCGGTACCTTCGCCAGTGACGGGCCAGCCTGGAGACTCCCGGACTCCGTGCAGGTCACGCCGAGATCCATGGTTTCTGACTGGGGCACTGCTTCGCCGTCCACCCGTGGCGCAATGCCCTGCCGAAGGAGAATCCCAGCATGGCTGACGAGAGATGGACTGCCGCACAGCTTCCTGACCTGTCGGGCCGCAGCGTCGTGGTCACCGGGGCCTCCAGTGGAATCGGCGCCATCGCCGCCGGCGAGCTGGCACGCGCCGGCGCCAGAGTGGTGCTTGCCGTTCGTGACGTGGCCAGGGGCCAATCTGCCGCCGCCAAGATGACGGGGCAGGCGGAAGTACGGCAACTGGACCTCGCCGATCTCGCCTCGGTCCGCGAGTTCGCAGCTGGCTGGACCGGGGATCTTGACATCCTGATCAACAACGCGGGGATCATGATGGTGCCGGAGGGGCGTACCGCCGACGGGTTCGAACTGCAGATCGGCACCAACCACCTCGGTCACTTCGCGCTGACGAACCTCCTGCTGCCGCACATCACCGACCGGGTCGTCACGATCTCCTCTGACCTTCACAAGATCGGGACGATCAAGGTCGACGACCTGAACTGGGAGCACCGCACCTACCGGCCGCTGGGCGCCTACTGCCAGTCGAAGCTGGCCAACCTGCTGTTCACCGTCGAGCTGCAGCGTCGGCTGGCCGGCTCCGGGAGCGCGGTGCGAGCTGTCGCCGCGCATCCTGGCGTTGCCAGGACCAACCTGGTCAGTCACGTAGGCGGCTTCCAGGGGGCGGTCAACAGGCTGTTCCTCCCCCTGATCACCCAGGACGGGGAGCACGGCGCTCTGCCAACCCTCTACGCGGCCACCCAGGACATTCCCGGGGGCTCCTACGTGGGGCCGGACGGGCTGATCCACGCGAAGGGGTACCCGGAGATCGCCAGGCCCTCCCGGGCCTCGCGCAACGCCGATCTCGCCCAGCGGCTCTGGGCTGCCTCGGCCCGCCTTACCCGCACCGATTTCAGCGTGCCGAGCACCGCCTGAGTTCTGGGGCGATCGCGTCCGGTCGCCGGCCCTGCGGGTCGGGTTGAGCAGGTCAGTCACCGCTGGCTGGCTGGCTGGTTTCGGGCCGGCTGGCGGCGGGCGGGCGGCCGCGAGGGCGCATTCGCCCGGCGTGGCTGGGCAGCCGCCCCGCCTCGGCAAGAGCCCGGCGGAGCAGGAACTCGATCTGGGCGTTGGTGCTGCGCAGCTCGTCGTTGGCCCATCGGGCCAGGGCGTCATGAACCGCGGGATCAAGCCGGAGCAGGATGCTCTTGCGCTCGGTCACCGCAGTTCCGTGCCTGTGGTGACTGGTGGGCCTGTGGTCACTGGTCGGCCTGCGGTCACTGGTAGAGGGAGCCGGTGTTGACGACGGGCTGGGTCGCCTGCTCACTGCACAGGACCACGAGCAGGTTGGAGACCATCGTGGCCTTGCGCTCCTCGTCCAGCTCGACGACGCCCTCTTCCTGCAGCCGTGCCAGGGCCAGCTGGACCATGCCGACGGCGCCCTCGACGATCCGCTGCCGGGCGCCCACGACGGCGCTTGCCTGCTGCTGCCGCAGCATGGCCTGGGCGATCTCCGGGGCGTACGACAGCCGGGTCAGCCGCGACTCGATGATGTTCACGCCGGCCGAGGCGACCCGCACGGCGATCTCGGCCGACAGCCTCTGGGTGATCTCCTCGGCGTTGTCGCGCAGCGACAGCGCTCCGCTCCCCCGGTTGTCATACGGGTAGCTGGAGGCGATGTGCCGCACGGCGGTCTCGGTCTGGATGGTGACGAACTGCGTGAAGTTGTCGACGGAGTAGACGGCGCTGGCGGTATCGCGGACCTGCCAGACGACCACGGCCGCGATCTCGATCGGGTTGCCGTCCGCGTCGTTGACCTTGGCCTGCGCCGATTCCTGGTTGCGGATCCTGGTGGAGACCTTGACGCGGCGGGTGAACGGGTTCACCCATTGCAGGCCTGAGTCGCGGATGGTGCCGCGGTACTTGCCGAACAGCTGGATGACGCGTGCCTCCCCGGGGACGACGGGGGTGAGACCCCCCAGCATGAGGGAGGCGACGATAAAGAGCACGACGCCGAGCAGCGTCAGCGCCTCGGCGGCGCCGTGGCTGTGGTGACTAGCCACCACGACAACCACCACCCCGGCCAGTATCAAGATGATGCCGAGCACCAGCATCAGCAGGCCGGGCACGGAGCGGGCCGCGCGCTCGGTCACCGGCGGGCTGGGCAGTTCCGGTGCGGCGGCCACTGCATCGTAGGTAGCCATCCGGCGCCTCCTCCACTTGACGGATCTGATTACACGAACTTAGCATACTGATATCTATTTAATTCTGCAAGCCAGCTACGCCGTACCTGCGCAGCGAGCTTGCTCGACCAGGCAGCGACGCCCGCCGGCTTCCGGCAACGTGGGAGATGAGCCAGATGAGGTTTTCCGTTAAGCGGCCCGCAGTGGCCTGTGCGAGCCTGCTCGTCGCCGCGGGCCTGGCGGTCGTCGGCTGCGGAGGCAGCAAGAGCAGCGTGAGCACGGCGAGCTGCTTCGCCGGGCACGCGGCCACGGGCACGGCAAGCAGCGCGCCGGGCGGCGCGCCCAATCCGGCGGTCGCATCGGGCTGGACGCTGCCGGGCGGCAACCTGCAGAACACGCGGGACGTCGCCAGCCCGATCACCAGCTCGAACGTCGCGACGCTAGGCGTGGCATGGTGCGTGCCGGTCGAATCGACCGGCCAGACCCATGCCGCCGGCATTGCGGATGGCTACGCGACGACGCCGGTCGTGGTCAATGGCGTGGCCTACATCCAGGACCAGGAATCGAACGTGATGGCGATCAGGCTCGCCACCGGCAAGGTGCTCTGGACCCACAACTACAACTCACTCAACGGCGGCCCGGACGGCGTCAATGTGGCCGGCGGGACCGTGTACGCGGCGACGAACAGCGCCGCGGTCGCGCTGTCGGCGGCCACCGGCAGGCAGCTGTGGAGCCGGACCCTGATCGGCAACGACCGCGAGGGCATCGACATGGCCCCCGGCTACAACCACGGCACCGTCTACGTCTCCACCGTGCCCGTCAACCCGGACAAAGGTGAGTACCTCGGCGGCGCCAAAGGCATCTTGTGGGCACTGAACGCCCGCACCGGCACTCCGGAATGGTCATGGGATGAGGTGCAGAACCTCTGGGGCAACACCACCGTCAACTCCGGCGGCGGCCTGTGGGACCCGCCATCCTTCGACCGCCAGGGCAACCTCTACATCGGCATCGCGAACCCGGGCCCGATCGGCCAGGGCAGGTGGCCGAAGGGCTTTCCGTTGGCCACCAGCCGCCCCGGCCCGGATCTTTACACCGACTCCGTCGTCAAGCTGAGCCCGGCCGGGAAGCTGCTGTGGTACTACCAGCTCACCCCGCACGACCTGTTCGACTGGGACCTGCAGAACTCTCCCGTCCTCAGCACCGCGCACGGGCAGCAGGTAGTGATCGACGGCGGCAAGGCCGGCATCTTGATCGAGCTGAACGCAGAGACCGGCAAGCTGCTGTGGAAGCTTCCGGTCGGCGTGCACAGCGGGCCCGCGAACGCCGGGCTGCTCACCGAGCACGCCACCCCCGCCACGGCAAGCTCGCTGCTGCCCGCGAGGTTCGAGCTGGAGCCCGGCGTGTTCGGCGGCGTCGAGTCCCAGCTGGCGACCAACGGATCGACGACCTTCGCCGCCGTCAACGACCTCGGCGTGCCGATGTCCGTCGATGGGCTGACGGAAAGCGGCAAGGCATTCGAAGCCTCCATCCCTAAGGCGACCGGCGAGATGGTCGCGGTCAACCAGGACACCGGGAAGATCGAATGGGACGACAAGCTCCCCTCCTCCCCTTACGGCGCGGCCACGGTCACGAACAATGTCGTGTTCACCACCACCTACAGCGGTCACCTGTACGCGTTCAACGCCGCCACTGGCGCGATCTTGCTGAACACGCCGCTGTCGGCAGGCTCGAGCGCGCCCGTCGCCATCGACGGCGGCTACGTCATCGCCGGAGCTGCCGTGCCGCTGTCTGGCCAGGCGCTGATCATTGCCTACAAGCTCGGCGCTCACGGCAAGCTCCCCCACACCGTGCGCTGATCGGGACGGCCGGTCGCGTGCGCCCGGGCACCGGCCTAGATTGGGCGGAGGCCGGGAGACTCCCGCCCGGGGGCGGTGCACAGTTCTATGTACCGAAAGATCCTGATCATGCTCACCGCCGTTGCGGCGCTCGCCGCAGGCGCCGGCGCCTGCGGCAGCGCGGCACCCCGGCACAGTGCGCGGCCGTCGTCTGCCCCGCGGCCGACGCCTGCTGCCACCGTCGCGCCCGCCGCTGCGCGGCACCGCGCGCGCCGCGCGCGCCGCGCCGCGGCCCTGCAGGTGCTGACCGAGCCGCAGGCCGGGCTGGGGCCCATTTACCGGCTCATCACCGGGGCGCGGACCTCGGTCGACCTGACCATGTACGAGCTGGCCGACCCGGTCGCCGA
>Ga0181522_10002622_pt1 | contig 10200 bp, 8 predicted proteins | sample PEATcosm2014_Bin_27_FD_121103 | JGI IMG/M metagenome (GOLD analysis project Ga0181522, IMG submission 121103) | Peatland microbial communities from MTU Mesocosm Facility, Houghton, MI, USA - PEATcosm2014_Bin05_10_metaG | ecosystem: Environmental > Terrestrial > Soil > Wetlands > Peat | place...
CCATAGGCGGTACGGTCGAAGGCGACCTGCCGCCGCCAGGGCGAGGGCAGCGCTCCGTAGTCGCCGAACACGCTGCGCCAGGCGGGACGCGAATGCGGCGGCTCGATCAGCGGGTAGGCCAGATCGCGAAGCAGCCGTTCGTTGTCGGTGAGCTGGAATTCCGACGCCTTGAGGCCGACGCTTCCGGTCGCCTCGGTGCCGATCCAGCGGTGCATGTCGTCGTTGAGAAAATCCTGCCGGGTGCGGCCGAAATCGCCGCCGCTGCAGCCTGCGAGCGAGACAGCGGCCAACAGCACGGCGAGCGCGGAAAATGCGGCCGGAGCCCGCCCCGGAATCCGGATCGGGAGAAATGTCTCCGGCATCGGAAGTGTCCTGAGGTCAGCGACGACGGCGACGGCGGCCTGGGGCGGCGCCTGCTTCCGGTCCGCTTCCGCCATCGGTTTCATCGGCTGTACGTTCGATCCGGATCACGGGAAGGATCAGGAGAGTCCCCATGCCCTCGCGCGGCGCGCCATCCATGGTTGAGCCCGGCCGCCGCGATGCCGCATCCGCCGGAAATTCAATGATGGTGCCCATGTCAAACTCGTCTCTCTGATTGCCGCTGCCTGAGGCTATCTCCCCCGCGGCATGCAATCATTAAGATCAGGACGTGGTTAACGGCTTCTTAACATGCCGGCGCGGCGTTCGATTTGGCTCAAGCGGTGGCAAGTTGCTTCGCCGCGGCACAGACGGCTTGAACCGCGCAAAACCCTTCACGGATTGATTTCCTTAACGAGCTGTTAAAGCAACCGAACTAGGCTGGAGCAGAGAATGACTCAGTCGCGTACCCTGACATGACAACACCTCCATTTTTCCCCGGCTTCGACGGCCTGATGAGGCTCTCCCGCCGCGAGGGCGTCGATATCAGGCCGACGCTGCTGCGCGTGCTGACCGATCTTTATGTCCAGGCCAACGCGCATACCGCCGACGAAGAGCGGCAGTTCGTCGAGCTGACCTCACGCCTGATCGACGAGGTCGACGACGCCACCCGCGCCGCGGTACGGGCGCGGCTTGCGATCTATCCGGGCACGCCGGCCGCGGTGCTGCGAAAGCTCGGGATGAAGCCTGCAAATCCCGACCAGCGGGTGCCGTTGGCTTCCGCAATTCCCGCAAGTCCAGCCGAGGCCGCGCCGGTCAAGGCGCCAACGGAAGCGCAGTTGCGGATGCAAAGCAATCTGTCGATGCAGCCAAAGGACGCCGCCGAAATCAACGACATGTTTACCCGCGCCAGCGCCAGCGAGCGCGCCCAGATCCTGCACAATCTGCGGGACACCCCGTTGCGGGCCGCGGCGCGGATTCCCGACGCCCGCGCCAGGCGCTCGGTCGAGGCGCTGGAAATGGCCGCCTTCGCCGCCGACATCGAGAACTTCACGCTCGAGATCGGCGAGACCCTGATATTACCCTGGCGCGTGGCCGCGGCTGTCGTGGGCGATCCCGGCGGTGAACCGCTGGCCTGCGCCGCCAGGGCGCTGGACATGCCGAGCGCGGTGTTTCAGCGGGTGTTGCTGTTTCTGAAGCCCGACATCGGCTCCTCGGTCCACACCGTCTACCGGCTGTCGCGGCTTTACGACCGGTTGAGCGAACGATCCGCCCTGATCATGCTGGCCGCCTGGCGCGGCTCGACACTGGCGGTCGCCCGCGCCAAATTCCGCCCCTCGCTCTACGACGACGAACGCAATCGCGCGCGCTCCACCACCGCGCAACCCCGCCCGGCGCAGCAGCCCGGATCGGGAATCGTCAAACGCACGGGTTCGGAAGGCTAAGCCCGCGCCAGATCGAGAAAATGCCGCCCTGCCCGATCCTCGGTCTCGACGATCCAGGCGTCCGGATCGAAACGGATTTCCTTTGCAAGACGCTCCTCCACCGAGGCTTCCGGCACGGGCTCCTTCGATGTCGGCGTGAAGAAGCGCTCGATCGGCCGGCTGTCGTCATAGACCGTTTGCGGCGCCGGGATGTAGAGCATGGCATTGCCGTCGAGCAGCGCCACCTTGACGAACACGGCGCCCGCCTCCTCGGCGCCGCGCCGCCGCACCGCGCCGAACACGCCGGCGGTCTGGCAGCGCCGCAAGTAAGCCGCCACCCAGATACTCGATTTCAATCGCATGCGCCGGACGATAGGCCAACGCCGGAATAGAGGCTAGTCTTGCCATTTCAAGAGGCCGGTGCTTCATGGCCGTCGGCTCCCGGAGGGGCGCGATTTCTGTGTCTGTCATGGTTCGGGCCTATCCTGCGGTCGCATGTGCTGTCATTCCTTGCCTTCAAATCATCGAGACCTGTACTCTCCGGACGGAGGCTGACAGATGACGGCTCGCATTGAACAGACAGGACTGATGTCGGTTGCCGATCGGATGGTCCGGGTCGCGACCGGCCGCGGGCGGGAACCGGCGGTAAGCGGCTCCGCACCGTCGCCAGCCGCCGAGCGGATCACTTTTGCCGTCGCGAGCGGACAGCGCGAGCTCCGGCTCGATCTGTTCCGCGGCCTCGCCTTGTGGCTGATCTATATCGATCACGTCTCACCGGATGTACTGACCTGGGCCACAATCCGGAATTATGGATTCAGCGACGCTGCGGAAATCTTCATTTTCATCTCCGGCTTCACGGCGGCACTGGTCTATGGCAGGGCGATGTTCGAATCCGGAATGCTGATTGGAACGGCGCGCGTGCTGCGGCGGGTCTGGCAGATCTACACCGCGCATCTCTTGCTGTTTCTGGTGCTGATCGCCGAAATCGCCTATGTCACGGCGGTTTCGGAAAAGCCCTTCTACATCCACGAGATGGAGGTCGGGGAGTTCTTCAACGGGCCCGGGCAAGCGATGATTCAGGCACTGCTGTTGCGCTTCCGGCCGCTGAACATGGATGTGCTGCCGCTCTACATCGTGATGATGGCGGCCCTTCCCCTGATCCTGATGCTGGCGCGATCGCAGCGGGATCTGCCGCTGCTCCTCTCGGCCGGGCTCTACATCCTGACGATCCGGTTCGATCTGCATTTGTCTACCTACCCGGACGGCTTCTGGTCGTTCAATCCGTTTGCGTGGCAGCTTCTTTTCGTCTTCGGCGCCTGGTGCGCGCTGGGCGGCGGACGGCGGTTATCGCCCATCATCCATTCGCCCGTGACATTCTGGGTGGCCGTCCTCTATCTGTGCGCGGCCTTCTTCATCACCATGACCTGGTATTTTCCCTATCTGGAGACCCTGCTTCCGGCCTGGCTGATCCGCGCGATCTACCCGATCAGCAAGGCTGATTTCGACGTATTGCGCTTTGCCCATTTCCTGTCCCTCGCCGTCGTCGTCCTGCGCTTCGTGCCGGGCGACTGGCCAGGATTGCAGTCGCCCTGGTTCCGGCCGCTCATCATGTGCGGGCAGTATTCGCTGCAGATCTTTGCGCTCGGGGTCGCCCTGGCGTTTGCGGGCTATGCGCTGCTGATGGAGCTTTCCGCAGGTCTGCTGCTGCATATCATCGTCGGCATCGCCGGCATTTTGATCATGTGCGGCACAGCCCGGGTCTTCACCTGGTACAAGTGGGCCATGATCGGGCGCGGGCGCGTCAAGGATCCTGTTGCGATCGAGCTCGGGGCGCAACGTCCATGACGGCGCCGGCATGAATCTCGAACTTCGGCCATCGCCGGTTGAGGCCACGCCCACGGCGCAACGCGGCGCAGCCGGGGCGGAGCGCGCCTGGCGGACGGGACAGGTCATTCGGCCGCTCGCGTCCTCCAGGTTCTATGATCTCGCGACCGGCGGCATTCTTCTGGCTCTCGCCGTCATCGCGTTGTTCACGTTCAAGGACTACGCGATCTCCAATGACGAAGGCGTGCAGCATCACTACGGCGAATTGATCATTGCGTACTACCGCAGCGGATTTGCGGTTCGCGACCTCTTCACCTTCCAGAACCTCTACCTCTACGGCGGCCTGTTCGACATCATCGCGGTCGCCCTCGCCCATGTCACGTCCGTCGATCCCTACGATTTGCGCCATATCCTCTGCGCGATGACGGGGATCGGCGGAATCGCCGCCAGTGCCGCGACCGCACGATTGATCGCGGGACCGCGCGCAGGCCTGATCGCGGCGGTGGCGCTGGCGCTGTGCGGCGCATGGTACGGCGCGATGTTCAATCACACCAAGGACATTCCGTTCGCCGCCGCAATGATGGCGGCAACGCTGTTTCTGGTCCGCAACGCCCGCGCGTTGCCGGCGCCGCGTGGCCTGGACGTTGCGGCCTTCGGTCTTTTCACCGGCGCCGCGCTGGGCGTGCGCAGCCTTGGCCTGCTGCTGTTCGTCTATCTGGCTCTCGCCATCATCCTTTACCTTCCCTGGCGCGATGGAAGGCCGGCCTGCGCGCATCATGCGGCGCGCTCCGCGTTGAGGATGTTTCCGGCCCTGGCACTGGCCTATATCGTCATGATCCTGGCGTGGCCATGGGCCGCGCTGTCGCCGCTCAATCCGATCCGCGGACTGTTTGCCTTCTCCGAATTTCACTATTCCATACGTACCATGTTTGCAGGGCGGATTTACCAGATGGCCAACGTGCCGCGGTTCTATGTCCCGGGCTACCTCTTGATCCGCGTACCACTGATCACGCTTGCCGGCGCGGCGCTGGCGGTCATCTGGCTGTTCCCGTGGCCCTTCGAACGCAATGGGAGGCAGCGGTGGCGCGATGTCGCGATGATATCGCTTGCCGTGATCGTGCCGCTCGCCTGCCAGGTGGTTTTTCATGGACCGGCCTTCACGGGAATGCGGCATTTCCTGTTCGTGCTTCCCCCGATCGCGACGCTGGCCGGCGTCGGTTTCGGTGGGCTCCTCGACGCACTCGAACAGCACGGCCGCCGGCTCGCATCCGGCGCAGCCGTCGCATTGATCTCGGCGTGCTTCCTGTGGGAGGGCGCGCTTCTCGTCCGGCTGCACCCCTACGAGAGCCTGTCCTACAATGCCCTGGTCGGAGGCCTTCAAGGCGCATTCCGCCGCTACGACATGGATTACTGGTTCAACAGCATGCCCGAGGCGATCCATCAGCTGGAGGCATATCTGCGCACCAGGAAACCGCTGGACCCGACCCAGCCCCTGAAGATCTATTCGGTTGCAGTCTGCGGGGAGCGTTTGACCTTCGATCGGACGGTCACCCTTCCGCAATTGAAATGGGATTTCAGACCCAGGTGGCAGGACTCCGAGTTCTTCATCGCGACGACACAGATGAATTGCGACCGCGATCTCGATGGAGAGATCGTTGGCACGGTGGAAAGATTTGGCGTTCCCATCGCCGTTGTGAAGGACAGGCGGGCCATTATGCAGCGAGCCACCGCAAGCCTTGCATCGCCGCCACCGTGAGGCAACCCCTGTCCGCCACCGACATCCTCTTGTAACCTCGGCCTGGCCAACACCCAGGGGATGAGACGAATGTCCGAATTGCTTCCAGGCTTCAGGCAGGACCGTATCAAGACGAGCGGCGCGGAGATTGCGCTGAGCCATGGCGGAAAAGGCCCGCCCCTGCTCCTGATGCACGGCAATCCGTTCACGCATGTTTCCTGGCACAAGGTCGCGCCGCGCCTGGCGGAGGAATATACCGTCGTTCTTCCCGATCTGCGCGGCTACGGGGACAGTTCCAAGCCTGAAGGCGGCCCCGATCATTCGGCCTACTCATTCCGCGCCATGGCACTGGATCAAATCGAGGTCATGCGTGAGCTCGGCTTCGAAAAATTCGATGCCGGCGGACATGATCGCGGTGCGCGGGTGCTTCACCGCCTGTGCCTCGACCATCCGGATGCCGTCACCAGGGCGGCGTTCGTGGACATGCTTCCGCAGCATCATCTGCTCAACAACGTCACCAGGAATTGGGGCATCTTCTCCTGGCACTGGTTCTTCATGGTGCAGCCCAATCCCACGCCCGAGACCATGATCAGCGCCGATCCGGAGTTCTTTCTGCGCCGCAAGCTTTCCAAGACCGCGCAGGGAACCAGCTTTTTCGATCCTCGCGCGCTGGCCGAATATCTCAGGTGCATCAGGAATCCGGAAACCGTCTACGGCATGTGCGAAGATTACCGGGCCACCTTCGGCGTCGACCTGGAAATGGACACCGCGGATTTCGAAGCCGAACACAAGGTCAATTGTCCTGCGATGATCCTGTGGGGACAAAACGGCGGCGTCGGACGCAACCACGACGCCGCGGCCATCTGGTCGCGATACGCAACTCGGATCGAGCGGACGGCGACGGTCCCGTCCGGACACTATCTGCAGGAAGAGTGTCCCGACGAAACCTACCGCGAATTGCGGGATTTCTTTGCCTCGGCATCACCGACGAAGAATTCAAAAATGTCCGGCCGAGATGGCGTTCCGCAGCGAATTGCCCCAAGCGGACATTGACGCCAGCATTCCAGCTTGTATCAATTGATCCTCGTCAATCGGGTCGGGGAGTTGTTTTCGGCTGACGAGATCATGGACGGCGGGACCGTGAACCGTAAATGCATCGATCATCTGGCACCGCCGGATTTCAGCAAGTATTTCCCAGCGCAGCCCAGACTATTAACAGGATGGATGGGGCATAATGACCAATCAGATTAAGGTAGCTGTCTCGCATGCCGTCGAGCGTGACCTCCGGCTCGATTTGTTCCGCGGCATCGGGCTGTGGATGATCTTCCTCGATCACATTCCGGACGACTTCGTGGCGTGGCTGACGCTGCGCAATTACGGCTTCAGCGACGCCGCCGAGTTCTTCGTGTTCATCTCCGGATATCTCGCCGGCTACATCTATGGTCCGATCATCCGCGCCGGGAATTTCCTCGCGGCCCTCAAACGGCTGTGGACACGCGTCTGGCAGATGTACGTCGCCCACATCATGCTGTTCCTGCTGTTCACCGCGCAGATCGCGCGCACGGTCCGGAAATTCGACAACCCGATGTATGAAGATGAATTCAACGTTCACAATTTCCTCCAGCACCCGGACGTTCTGATCGGGCAGGCGCTGACCCTGCGCTACAAGCCGGTCGATCTCGACGTGCTGCCGCTCTACATATCGCTGGTGGCGGCATCGCCGCTGATCCTGTGGTGCCTGCTGCGCCGCCCGAACTGGACCCTGGTTGCCTCCGTCCTGCTGTACATCGGCGCGCGCGTTTTCGACTGGAATCTCGCCTCCTATCCGCCGGGAACGCACTGGTACTTCAATCCGTTCGCCTGGCAATTGATGTTCGTGTTCGCGGCATGGTGTGGCGTTGGCGGCATCAACCAACTGCAGACCATCATCCAGTCGCGCCTGGCGCTGATCGTGTCTGTCGCGTGGCTGGCCTTCGCGTTCCTGATCGTGATGACCTGGCACCTCCCGTTCCTGGATGCGATGGTGCCGAAATGGATGATCAAGGCGATCTATCCGATCGACAAGACCGACCTCGATATGCTGCGTTTCACGCACTTCCTCGCGCTGGCGCTGGTGGTCTCGCGGTATTTTCCGCGCAAATCGGAGATCCTCGCCTCCAAGTGGCTGCGCCCGATGGTGCTGTGCGGTCAGCATTCGCTGCCGCTATTTTGCTTCGGCGTATTCCTGTCCTTTGGCGCGCATTGGGTCCTGGTGCAGCACGCCGAGGGCGGCGCGCGCGCACTCTGGATGCAACTGCTCGTCAGCGTCGGCGGCATCGCCATCATGGTTGGGCTCGCCTGGCTGCTGGATCGTGCTCAGAAGGTCCCGACCCTGTTCGTGGATGCGAGCGAAATCCAGGTTCCGGACACGGCGGTCGAATCCGGGAAAGCGTGATTACAATTTATGCCCCTTCTGGCGCAGCGCCTCGGTGAGGCGCGCGCGCAGATCCTCGGCTGCCCTGCGACTCGCATCCTGGGTCACCTTATTGGTCTGCTGCGTGACGGCTGCCGTCATTTCCAGATATTTTTGCCCGACCGGCCGCTGGAAGAATGCTTCCATCTCCCGCATCTCGGCGACCGTATAGTTGTTGGCATAGACGGTGGCGACGTCGTTGAGCATCGCCGTATAGTATGGCGCAAACGCAGCCTCGACCATTGGCTTCATGCTATCGTAATCGCTTTCGATCTCAGGCCGGTCCTGGGTCAGCGTGCGTCTGAGGCCCAGCAGGATGGCCGGCAGCAGCGCCTTGTACTGCTCGGGCAGTTTCATGGTAGCCACCAGGCTGCGCGCGGCTGTCATGGCGTCGGGCGCAGGCGTTTGCGCCGATGCCGTGGAAATTGAAAAAACGAGCATACTGGCAAACATCAATAGGCGCCTGGACATGGGTTCCTCCAATGACGAATTACGCGACTATGATCGAAAATTGGGTTTCCCCCGGCCGGCAGACTCCTGCGTTCAAGCACTCTCTCAGGGGGACGAATGGTACAAAGGTGCCAGCGGGGATCAGGTTTGTCCAGACAGGAGCCGTATTTCCTTTCCGGAACATTCCGTGCTGCGCAAGGCGGTCGCGCCGGAATCGGCGTAAGGACGGCCGACCGGCGATCGAACTCAGGAAGCGGCGAGCGTTCTTCTTAGCCGCGCGATCGCGCCGGGCAGGCCGCGCACCTTCATGATCCGACCGGTGGCGTCGTAGTCCTCGGAGAGCACTCGCGCATTCTCGTAGACGTCGCTGAGCTGCCCCTGCTTCGCGTATGGCAACACCAGCAGGTCCTCCACCATCGCCGTTTCGAAAAACGCGATGATGGTCTCGCGCAGGGCTGCGACGTCCTCAAGCGACTTTGCCGAGAGCAGGATCGCGTCCGGGTGCCGTTCGCGCAGCGCGGCGCGGTTCGCCTCGCTCACGCGGTCGATCTTGTTGAGGATCAGGCGCGAAGGGACGACGTCTGCGCCGATCTCGCGCAGTACGTTGCGGCTTACCTCGAGCTGCGATTCGTAGGTCGGATCCGACGCGTCGACGACGAACAGCAGGAGCGACGCCTCCAGCGCCTCGGCGAGCGTGGATCGGAAGGACGCGACGAGATCGTGCGGCAGCTTCTTGATGAACCCGACGGTGTCGGAGACGAGCACGCGCGGCTTCGCCTCGGGCTGCAGCGCGCGCACCGTCGTATCCAGCGTTGCGAACAATTTGTCCGCGACCAGCACCTCGCTACCCGTGAGCGCGCGCATCAGGGACGATTTCCCCGCGTTGGTGTAACCGACCAGAGCGACCCGGAGCTGATCGCTGCGCGCCGACCTGCGCTGGTCGTTATCTCGCTGGATGTCCTCCAATTGTTCCTTCAACTCCGCGAGGCGATCACGGATCTTGCGGCGGTCGAGTTCGAGATCGGACTCGCCGGCGCCGGATCCCTGCTGCCGCCCGCCGCCCGATGATTCCCGCAAGCGAGGCGAGACGTACTTCAACCGTGCGATCTCGACCTGCAGTTTCGCCTCGCGACTGCGCGCATGACGATGGAAGATCTCCACGATCACGCCGGTCCGATCAAGCACTTGCGCGCCGGTTGCACGCTCGAGGTTACGGGCCTGGCTCGGTGAGATGTCGTGATCGACGATGACGAATTCCGGCTTCGGCAGCGCCGCGGGATCGGGCTCGATCTGCCTGCCGTCGGGCTTCTCGCCGCCGGCATTGTCAAAGCGCTCGCGGGCCTTCGACCTCCGTTGTATCGCCATCGATCCGACCACACCGGTCCCGCCGGTAATCGCCGCGAGTTCCTCAAGCCGCCCCTTGCCCAGCACCGTCCCGCCGCCGATTTCGTCGCGCTTCTGGGAGACCGTGCCGACAACGTCATAGCCGAGCGTCTTCACCAGACGGCCCAGTTCTTCCATGCTTGCGGCATGCGCGATATCGTCGACGCCCGGAATCTGGACGCCGACGAGGATCGCGCGCGGAACGGGCGGCTTGGTTTCCATGATGCGGTCCTTTTCGGCTCCTTTTGTGGTGCCGGTGCATGCCTAGCATGTTTTCACGGGACACGGGCGGCAATGCCGCCCGTGTCCCGACAGGAGGATGACGGCAGAATCACGCGGCTTTGCGGACCGGATACGTTTCGCGGCGCCGCGCCGAGACGGCGCAGCCGCAGTCGTGAACGGTGTCACCCTCGATGACGAAGCCGCGCCTCTGCAACGCGAGCCGAAGCGCTTCATTGGCCGCGGCCTTTTGCGGGTCAACCCAGACCACCAGCATCCCGGTGGGGCTGAGGAATTCCACCAGCCAGTCAAGCGCGACCTCGAGGGTCTTGAACGTGCGCCGCCGCCAGTCGACC
>Ga0181522_10002623_pt1 | contig 10195 bp, 9 predicted proteins | sample PEATcosm2014_Bin_27_FD_121103 | JGI IMG/M metagenome (GOLD analysis project Ga0181522, IMG submission 121103) | Peatland microbial communities from MTU Mesocosm Facility, Houghton, MI, USA - PEATcosm2014_Bin05_10_metaG | ecosystem: Environmental > Terrestrial > Soil > Wetlands > Peat | place...
GAACTTGGCGCAGCCGAGATGCGGCTGCGCCGTGACCTCGATGACGGCAGAGCCCACCGCCAGCCGGGTGCCGGGCGGCAGGTTGGCGGGGCTCAGGTCGAGATCGACGTAGAGCTGGTCGCCGGCCAGCATGCGCCGACCGGGATCCTGGGCGACGAGCAGGGCGGCGCGGGAATTCATCACCGTCAGCTGCATGTCCGGGTGTGATGATCCGTCGGTGGTGCGCGAGCTCCCCCGCACCCGCCAGGTATCGCCGGCCAGGCCGGCCGCCACGTCGAGCGTGCCCTCCGCGAGCACCTCACGCTCGTCAACCGCGGGCCGGCGCACGATCAGCTCGACCGTGCCGCCGTCTGCTGGCGACAGCCGGACGTCGCCCAGGCCGGCTTCCAGGGCGGCGGCGGGAAGATGTTCCACGACGCCGTAATTTCGCTTCTGTTCCACAATGCCATGATGCCGCTTCGCGCCGTGCCCGCGTCCGGGTCCTCGGTTCGCAGGCCGGCCGCGCGGTTGATCAGGGGCAAGCGCGCCAGCGTAGACTGAGCAAAGGAAATGTCCGATCCATCCTGTCCCCGGCCTGAGCACGGGTGGCAGGTAACCGCGTCGCTCCAGACCCTGGTGGCACGGCCAGACTCTGGCCGAGCAAGCACCAAGGACTACAGCGATGAACCGATCACCGGATCCCCCTGCCGCCGCATCCGCCGCCACGATGCCTGTACCTGTCCCGGCAGAAGGCCTGGCCAGTGTCCCCCCGGCTCGGGGCTACCAGGTGCCGGCGGGCAACGGCGCCGTCTCCCCGGCGGTCGCGATGCTGCGCATGGTCGAAGATCACGACCGGATTGCCCGGGGCCTCAACGACATCGTCGTCCGCCGGCTGTTCGCCGCGGGGCTGGATCTGCACGCGGCGCTGGGCATTCTCGGCGACCACCGTGCTGCCGACAGGATCAGCCATGCCATCGGCGAACTCGACCACGCCATCAGGGGCATCCGGGACACCATCTTCGACGGCGGCGCCCCGCGGCAGGGTGCGGAGCAGGGGTAGGCGCCAGGCAGGCTACCCCTCGGAGTCGTACCTGAAGCCGCCGAGGAAGCGGCGGAATACCCCGCCGTCCCTGGTCAGCGGCGGCGCCGGCGGTGGTGCCTCAGCGCGCTCCCGCGCGACCGGCTCGTCATAGTCGGCCCGCGCGATGGCGTCAGTGACCGCGGCGTCATCGAATGCCTCCGAGCCGGGGATGGTCGGGACGAACCCCACGAGGTCGCCGTCCAGCAGCACCTCGGCCGCCAGCGACGCCGTGCCCTCGTTGCCCCAGATCGCCTCCCGCCCGTCGCCGATCACCACGCGCACCCCGTAGATGTCGACCCCCGCGTTCTCCAGGTGCGCGTCGATGCCGCGATCTCGCAGCGCGTCGGCGACCCGGCGGGCCCGGTTCTCGTCCATGCGCCGAGCCTACCCTCGCCCTGGATTGTCACGGCAGCCGAGGCTGGCCGCCCCGGCTGCCGTGACAGATCGGCGTGACCCGCCTACTTCTCCAGGTTGCGCAGGGCAGTGATGAACTTCTGCCCGTCGGGCGTGCCGATGCCGGTCATGGTGTCGTAGCCCTTGACGGTGACCTGCCCGGTGTAACCGTACATGCCGCGACTCTGGTCGTCGAAGGTGGTCAGCACCTCGGCGCCGCACGCGGCCTCGTCGCACGACGTCCCGCGATACAGCGCGGGACTGGCGCTGGTCAGCGGCAGGGCGTCGAAGACGGCGCTGGTCCCGGCCAGCTTGTAGATCGCCGGGTTGATGAACCCGAACGGCCCGGACTGCCCCTGCTCGGCCGCGGCCACCATCCCGGCCACCGTCGGCGCGGACAGGCTGGTCCCGCCGACGTCAGACTCGGCGTAGGAGGGCGGCAGGTGCTTCTTGCCGTGGAAGGTGAGCAGGCCCACGGCCAATCCGGTGAACGGGTCGGCGTCGGCGCTGATGTCGGGCACGGCGCGTACCGGGCCGCCGCGGTTGCCGGGGGCCCTGGCGAGCGCGGCGGGCACGACGCCCGTCTGGTAGGCCGGCTGCTTCCACATCACGCTGGGGCCGCCGCCGGCGGCACCCTGCTCGCCGAGGAAGAGCCACTTGTGGTTATTCAGCAGGGATAGCCCGGTGGACCAGCCGGTCTCGAACAGGCGGTTGTCAGTCTTGCCGATCCCGAGCGTGGTGCCGCCGACCGCGGTGGCGTACGGGTCACTGGACGGGGTCTCGACGCCAGACCCGTCGCCGGAGGAGAAGTACATGCCGACGCCCTCGGCGGCCGCCTGCAGCAGGTAGGCGTGCTCGATGTTCGTCAGGTACGGGGCCTGGGACTCGTCCCCGCCCTCCCACGAGTTGGACGCGACCGACGCCAGCGGATGGCTGCCGTTGCCGTCGATGACGGCCACGTCGGCGTTGAAGAGTCCCTGCAGCCCGGAGTCACCGTTGTTGCAGCTGTCCCCGCCGACGACCAGCTGGCTCGCCCCCGGTGCCATGTCGTAGGAGGCCTCGACGTCGAGCTGCTCCTCCACGTCGAACAGGTCCCCGCAGGCGGTTCCCCGGCCGAGCGACAGCTCTGCGTACCGCTGCGCCGACGGGGCGGGCAGGCCGTTAGCCGCCGCATAGTCCTGCAGGGTGAGGAACATGTCCTTGGTCAGGCCCAGCTCGACCAGGGCGATCGTCTGGCCGGTGCCGGTGGCACTGGTGGTCGCGCCGTAGGCCGCCCGCAGCTGGCTGCCGCTGTAGCCGCACACCTCGGTCGGGAAGCCCGTCTCGCCGAACTGCGAGGGCAGGCCGCTGGACTCATGCTGCCCGTAGTACTGCGAGCATGGGGCCGCAAGGCCGGCCGAAGGGGCCCCGGCTGCCCGGCCGCCGCCGGGCCTGGCGCTCTGATAGGCGAGCGGCAGCACCGGCTCGGCGTTGTCAAGGCCGGTCACCCCGATGACGCGGCCGGCCAGCGAGGCAGGCAGCGAGACGGGCTTGCTGTTGGCGCGCAGCGGGTACTTTCCGGCGCTGGCCTCCGCGGACGACGGGTACAGCTCCAGCCGGGTATGCAGCGCCGCGTCGATCGTCGACGTCGGCGCCGTGGCGCGCACATAGGAACGCTCCGGGCTGGCCTGGACCCCGGTGAATCCCTCGGCGCGCAGCCACGACTCGACCGCGTTCGCCTCGCCGCTGGTAGCCCCGAAGCGAGCGGCGTAGCCGTCCGGGCTGACGTAATGGTGGAACAGCGCGCTGCCCGGCGTGCTCACCGCGGTGGCGAAGCTCTGCGCCGCCGCCACCTGCGGCCGCAGCCACAGCTGGATCGACAGCCGCTGGGAGCCCGGCACGTCGCCGGTTGCCCGGGTATGGCTGGCAAACGGTGCGACGCTGCCGGCCACCGGCGTGTACGCCGGCCTCGCCGACGCAGCGGCCTGCCCGCCCGCTGCGCCGATTGTCATGCCTGCCATCGCCACTGTCGCGCCCAGGGCTGCGATGAACGTCCTTGTTCTTGACATGGTTCCCCTGTCGTAGTGATTCCGTGATCTGGCCTGGCGACAGCGCCAGAAGCTTGTCATACCACCGCGAACCATGACGAACGGCCTATATGCCAATTATTAAGCCGCGTGTGCCAGATATTAAGCGCGCGGTCAGATTCGCAGGAACGCAGATTATGACAGGACAGTGCCCCGCCAGCGCGCACGCATCGCCGTGGCCCGCCGGGCGGCGTCGCGGCGCGGGCGGCGGTAGCCTCTGAGGTAATCCGTTCCGGGGTGAGCGCCGACATCGACAGGGAGCCGGCTCGGCAGCGGAATCGGCGCTGGCTCCGCCCTTCTTCGATCAGGAGCAGACTGGCATGACCCTCTTCCAGCGGGCCCACGCGATAGTCCAGGCCAAGGCCAACAAGGCGCTCGACGCCGCCGAGAAGCCCGACGAGATGCTGGATCTCTCCTACGAGCAGATGCTCGACCAGATCACTCAGGTCCGCCGGGGGCTCGTGGACATCGCCGCGTCGCGCAAGCAGATCGAGCTGCAGGAGCAGCAGTTCCAGCACACGGTGGCGCACCTGCAGGACCAGGCCAAGGCGGCGCTTGCCCAGGGCAACGAGGATCTGGCGAAGGAGGCACTCTCCCGCAAGGCCGCCGCCCAGGCTCAGATCGACGCCATGGAGCCCCAGCACCAGCAGCTCACCGAGCAGGAGGAGAAGCTCGAGCACACCCTCGCCGCCCTGCAGAAGAGGGTGAACGATTTCCGCACCCAGAAGGAGGTACTGAAGGCTCAGTACACCGCCGCGCAGGCCATGACCTCCGTGGATGAGAGCGCCGCGGGGATCTCCAAGACCTTCGGCGACTCGGGCGCGGAGCTGCAGCGGGCCCAGGACAAGATCGCCAACATGCAGGCACGAGCCGGCGCGGTGGACGAACTGCTGCAGTCCGGCGTGCTCGAGGACGTCGGCGGGGACACCGACGACATCCAGAAGGAACTCGACGAGGCCGGGTCGGCCGCCGAGGTGGACAAGGAGCTCGCCGCGCTCAAGGCCGAGATCGGCCCGGGTTCGGCTCCGCCGCAGCTTACTGCCGGCTGAGCCGGCTGACGGATTCCTGCCCGAGCGGGTAAGCACTCGTAAAAACGATTGACTGTCCTCTCGGTTGTCTATAACTTGGTGGGTCGTGGCAGCGGCTCCCGTGAGCGAGCAGGGCGCGTCTCATGCGCGCACGCGGATCACGTCGCGCACGGAAGTGGCCCGGCTCCGGCGTCCGGCCCTGCTGCTCGTCGCGGTGCTGGCGGGACTGTCCTACGCCTGGGCGCTCGACCGGGATCCGCTGGAGCCCTATTACGCGGCCGCGGTGCGCAGCATGTCGATGAGCTGGCACAACTTTATCTTCGGGGCCTTCGATCCGGCGGGAACCATCACCCTCGACAAGCTGCCGGGTGCTTTCTGGATTCAGGCGCTGGCCGTCCGGGCTTTCGGCGTCCATACCTGGGTGATCGTCGCGCCGCAGGCCATCGAGGGCGTCCTCACCGTGCTGGTGCTGCAGCGGGCGGTCGGGCGGCTGGCCGGGCCTGCGGCAGGCCTGACCGCCGCGATCATTATGGCGATCAGCCCGGCCACGGTCGCGCTGAACCGGGGAAACATCTCCGACACGCTGATGATCCTGCTGCTGGTGCTCGCGGCCGACGCGGTATCGGCAGCCATCGCCAGCGGCAGCCAGGGCAGGCTCGTGCTGGCCGCCGCCTGGGTCGGGCTCGCCTTCCAGGCAAAGATGATCGAGGCCTGGCTGGTGCTCCCTGCCTTCGGCCTGGCGTACCTGGTGAGCGCGCCGGGGCAGGCCAGCCGGCGTGTCCGCCAGCTCGCCGTGGCCGGCGCGGTGGCCGGCCTGGTGTCGCTGTCGTGGATGACCGCCGTGTCGCTGGTGCCCGCCGGAAGCAGGCCGTATATCGACGGCAGCCACGACAACTCGGTCTACGAGCAGGTGTTCGTCTACAACGGCCTCGGCCGCTTCGGCGACCAGACGCCGCTGCAGCTGCTGGCCGGCCAGTCGCTCGGCGTCGGCTCAGCTCTCGGCACCCCGGCGGCCGCTCCCGGCCGGCTGCTGCAGGGCGGCCTTGGCCGGGACACGGGCTGGCTGCTGCCAGCCGCCCTGATCATCGCCGGGTGGGGCATCGCGAGCCGCCGGCGGCGGGCGCGGGGCGATCCGCTCAGGTCGTGCTTCGTCCTGTGGGGCGGCTGGCTCGTCACGCTCGCCGTCACGTTCTCGCTCACCACGACGATCAACGCCTATTACACGGCTGCGCTCACCCCGGCGGTGGCCGCCCTGATCGGTGCCGGGGTCGCCGCCGCGTGGTCAGGAAACCGGTCCGAGGCTGCCCGCAGGATCGGCCTGGCCGCGGTGATTGCCGGGACGGCCGGCTACGCCGCCTGGCTGGTGGCCTCCGCCGCCGGCGGCGTGCCCGGCTGGCTGCTCCCGGCCCTCATCATCGTCGGCCTGGCGGCGATCGCGACGGCGCTCGGCTCGGTGGCGGTCAGGAGCGACACCGCGCTCGCCGCGGCCCTCGCGGCCGGGCTCATCGCCGGGTCCGCGGCGCCGGCCGTGGCCTCGGCCGATCTCGTGGCGCGCCACGAAGGCGCGTTCGACACGCCGTTCGAGCCCGCGCGCGAGCGCACCGCCATCGACGCCCTGTTCCTGCGGATACCAGCGCAGGTGCGGCTCACGATTCCGGCCCTGGAGCGCGCCCGGAACGGGGCGCCCTACCTGCTCGCGACCCAGACTGCCGCGCTGGCCTCGGAGTTCATCTACGACAGCGGCCGTGAGGCGCTGCCGATCGGGGGGTTCACCGGCACCATCGGATCGCCGACCCTGCGGCAGCTGCAGGCCGACATCCGCCTCGGACGGTTCCACCTGGTGCTGGCCGCCACCAGCACCGACCCGCGGCTGCGCTGGATCGCCGCGCACTGCCTGCATCTCAGCAACGCCACCGCGACCCTGCATAACTACTACTGCCAGCCGGCTGACGCCGGCTGACGAGAACGCCCGGCGCTGGGAACTACCAGCCGACGCTTCCGTCGACGAGCTCGCGGATCAGGTCAGCGTGCCCGTTGTGGCGGGCGTACTCCTCGATCATGTGGACGTAGATCCACCGCAGTGAGCACGGTCTCCCGTACCTCAGCCCGGTGTCATCCAGCTCGCGGGATGCGGCCGCCTCGCGGCTCGCGTCGCATTCGGCCTGCCACGCCTCGAGGTCAGCCGCCCAGTCCGCGTCATCGAGCGGGACGAGCTCGCTGTCCTCGATCGCGGGGTCGTACCAGATGGACGGCGCGGAAGAATCCCGCTGGAGCACGCGGCGGAACCAGTTGCGCTCGACCTCGGCCATGTGACGCACCAGGCCGTGCAGCGACAGTTTCGAGGTAGGCACCGGCCGGCGTTTCCGGTCGGCATCGTCGAGGCCCTCGCATTTCATCAGCAGCGTGGTGCGGTGGAACTCCAGCCATGCCTCCAGCATCCGCCGCTCAGCGAGGACGAACGCGGGCTCCTCCCGCCGGGGATCCTCGAGATCTGCGACCATCGGCGCACCTCCTGCGTAGCCGGCCACCATCCTTGCACCGGGCCCGCAAGCTGGTCGTCTTCTTTTCCCCGGCTGCCGGGCATCCGCAGGTCAAGTCCTGGTTCCCGGCTCCTTGCATCCGCGCAGGTGGTCTAGCCTGATGACCATGCTCAGTCAGGCGGCATCGCTCGTCCACCTGGACTTCTCGCCACAGCACCGTCAGCCACGCGCTGTCCGGGTCCTGCTGGCAACGGTCGCGTCCGTCGTCTGCTCGCTGGCCGCCGACGCGCTCCTGGTGCTCATCGGCGAGGCCATCTTCCCCGGCACCAAGGGATACGCGCACTTCCGGTTCTCCGACTACAGCAAGCTGACGGTGATCGGGGTGATCATCGCGTGCGCGGCCTGGCCGGTCGTCACGCGGGTGACCTCGCGGCCGCGGTGGCTGTTCTTCCGCCTGGCCATCCTGGTCACGCTGTTCCTCTGGCTCCCTGACCTCTACATCCTCTACCGCGGCCAGCCCGCCAGGGCGGTCGCCGTTCTCATGGTGATGCACCTGGCCATCGCCCTGGTGACCTACAACCTGCTGGTGCGGATCGCCCCCGTCCGCCCGGCCCGTCATAACGCGCACCGCCGCCCCGCGACCTCCGCCTAGTTACCGGCGTGGTCGCGCTAGCCGCCGCCTGGCGCGGTGACGAAGTCGATGAGTTCCTCGACCCTGCCGAGGAACTCAGGTTCGAGGTCCGCGAAGGAGCTCACCGAGCGCAGGATCCGCTGCCATGCCCCGGCAGTGTCCGCTGGCCAGCCGATGGCCCGCAGCGCGCCTTCCTTCCACGGCGAGCCCGGGGGGACGTCCGGCCAGCCGCTGATTCCTAGCACCGACGGCTTGACCGCCGCCCAGACGTCGATGAAGGGATGCCCGGCGATCAGCACGTACGGCGACGCTGCCCGGGCCGCGATCCTGCTCTCCTTCGAGCCCGGCACCAGGTGATCGACAAGCACGCCGAGCCTGCGCGCGGGGTCGGGGCGGAAGTCAGCCACAATCGCAGGCAGGTCGTCGATGCCGCCGAGATACTCGACGACGACGCCGGCATCGCGCAGGTCGTCGCCCCAGATCCGCTCTACAAGCTCGGCGTCATGGCGGCCCTCGACATAAATCCGGCTCGCCCGCGCGACCTTGGCCCGGTGCTGTGGCCCGGCGATGGATCCCGAGGCGGTTCGGGTGCCGGGCCCGACAGCGGTGCCAGCCGTGCGCTGGCCGGCCGTGCCCGCGCCCTGGCCGGCGGCCCGGCCCGGCCTGACCAGCATGACCGGCCTGCCCTCCAGCAGGAACGCGGCCGGGCTGAGCGGGAACACCCGGCGCCTGCCGCGGGAGTCCTCCAGCGTGACGGCGCCCTTCTCGCAGCCGACCACGGCCCCGCAGAACTCTCCGGCCGCGTCCTCGACGACCAGCCCGCGGTCAGCCGCCACCTGCGGAATCGGGCCCTGGCCCGGGCGCTTGCGCCCACCGGCGAGCACATCGGGGCCGTATTGCCTGCTCCGCACCGCCGTCCTCCTCGCCGCCGTGGCACCCTGCCTCAGCACATGCTGGCACGCCTGCCGCGCGTCCCCCGCGCACCGCCACGCGGGTCCGCCGCAAATCTGCTGAAAACACCTGCCAGGAGGACCCAGCACGGTGGTTCCGGACGTCGTACTCTCAAGCGGTGAGCGGTTCCCACCCCCCGTTTCCGCGCGGTACCCGGAGGGCAGGTCAATGACCCACGACACCGGCCGGTCTGGAATGGTCCCCGGCCGTCGCCGCGCGGCGGGGGCCATCGCCATCGCCATCGCCCTCGCGGCGAGCGGCTTCGGGCTGACTGGCTGCGGGGTGGTCAAGACGGTCAGGACTGTCACCCACGATGTGGAGAGCAATAAGTCCACCATCCAGGCATTCACCAGCAACCTGAAGTCCCCCGCCGCGACGACGTTCGAGGCGACGTACGTGACGACCGGCGGCTCGCCGTCCAGGATCGTGTACGCGGTCAAGCCGCCGGACGGGCTGGCGTTCAGGGATACCCCATCGGGCAGCAGCAGCGGCATCAGCCGGGTGGACATCGTCGCGAACTCCTCCGGTGAGTACGCCTGCACGCCGTCCTCATCCGGCTCCGGGTCGGGCTCAGGATGGTCGTGCGAGAAGCTCCCGGCCGCCAGCGTCGCCACCCGGAACAAGATCCTCGGCTTCTACACCCCTGCCCACTGGGTCGCGTTCCTGAGGGACTTTTCGCTCGCCGCTGGCTTCGCCGGTGACAAGGTCACCTCGTCCACTCTGACGGTGAACGGGTTCAGCATGAAGTGCGTCGACCTGCGCGCGACGGGGGTACCGGGCACGAGCAGGATCTGCTCCACCGCCCAGGGCATCCTCGGCTATGTCAAGGTTGCCTCGGACGCCAACAGCTTCGAGATCACGGCCTACTCGGGGTCGCCGCCGGCATCGCTGTTCAGGCTGCCGCCGGGCGCCAAGGTCACGACCGCTCGGACGGGAACCTCATAGTCCGGTTGCGCCGGGAGCACCGCCGCCCGCAATGGTGCCGCCCGCAATGGCGCCGCCGGGCTGGCCAGCAGCGGTCGCGCCTGCGCGTGTTACCTCGAAGGCCTCGGCGTAACGTCCATCGCCGAAGCGTGACCAGTAGGACGCAGTCGCCGTGACCAGGCCGCGGTCCAGATAGCTCCGCACTTCGGCGTGTGACGTGAAGGCGCGGATCGCCAGGATCTTGCGTTCCATCTGCCCATCGATGGTCACGAAATGACCGGGCCGGAAGCTGACGGTGCCGGATGGTGACTGGAAGCAGCAGATGCGCGTGTCCTCCCCCGCGGCCATCATGACCGCGCCGTTGACGTTGCGGTGATCGGAGTTCGCGTCATGCCGCGAATGGGTGTAGATCACGGTCGGCCGGACGGATTCCAGCACACGGCGGATCAGGCCGATAGTCGGATCGCCCGCCGCGATCTGATTGTCCGCCAGGTGCTCCCGGTACAACTCGGCGCCAAGCGTCAGCGCCGCCAGCCCCGACTCGCCGCCCCGCGTGCTCTCGGCGTCTCCCCGGGCGCCGCCGCTGAGGGACAGGATCGAGATCCGGTCTCCCGCGCGGCGGTGCGTGAGCAGCGCGCCGGCCGCGCCAATCTCGGCATCGC
>Ga0181522_10002624_pt1 | contig 10192 bp, 8 predicted proteins | sample PEATcosm2014_Bin_27_FD_121103 | JGI IMG/M metagenome (GOLD analysis project Ga0181522, IMG submission 121103) | Peatland microbial communities from MTU Mesocosm Facility, Houghton, MI, USA - PEATcosm2014_Bin05_10_metaG | ecosystem: Environmental > Terrestrial > Soil > Wetlands > Peat | place...
GCGGATGCCCGGAATGCAGGGCGTGGAACTGCTGGAGAAGGTTCGGGAGTGCTATCCGCAGGCGAAGCGGGTGCTGCTGACGGCCTACGCGGATACGGAGGCGGCGATCCGGGCGATCAACACAGCACGGATTCACTACTATCTGACCAAGCCGTGGGATCCGCCGGAAGAGCGGCTGTATCCGGTGCTGGACGACCTGCTGGAGGACTGGAACCAGGGGTTCAAGCCCGCATTCGAGGGGATCCGCGTGGTGGGGCCGCGGTACGGGCTGCGGGACTACCAGGTGCGGAATTTCCTGTCGCGGAACCAGGTGCCCTATGTGTGGCTCGATCCGGAGCGCGACGACCAGGCGGTGGATCTGCTGAAGAAGTTTGGGGTGGACGACAGCAAGCTGCCGGTGGTGCTTTTTCCTGACGGGACGACACTGGTGCAGCCGCAGGACGGGGAACTGGCGGAGAGGGTGGGGCTCAGGACGCAGGCGAAGCAGGACTTCTACGATCTGGTGGTGGCGGGCGCGGGGATGGCGGGGTTGGCGGCCGCGGTGTATGGCGCTTCAGAGGGATTGAAAACTCTGGTGCTGGAGCCTGAAGCTCCAGGAGGGCAGGCAGGGAGCAGCTCGCGGATCGAGAACTACCTGGGGTTTCCCAATGGCGTGACGGGCGAACGGCTGGCACGCAACGCTTACGATCAGGCGCGGCGCCTGGGAGCGGAGTTTATTACTCAGCGGGCGACGACGATCGACGGCGAAGGGCAGTACCGGAAGGTGCGGTTGGGCAATGGGGCGGAGGTCTCGTGCCGGGTGGGGCTGATCGCGGTGGGGGTTTGTTATCGCAAGATCGAGGCGCCAGGAATTCAGCGGCTGACGGGCTCGGGGGTGTACTACGGCGCGTCGCCGGCCGAGGCGCAGTCGTGCCAGGACGAGGATGTGTATGTGGTGGGCGGGGCGAACTCGGCGGGGCAGGCGGCGATGAACTTCGCGCGGGTGGCGAAACAGGTGACGATGCTGGTGCGGGGGGATTCGCTCGAGAAGAGTATGTCGAAATATCTCATCGATCAGATTGCTGGAACATCGAATATTAAGGTGGAAACGCGGGCCGAGGTCATGGAAGCGATGGGGGATGGGCATCTGCAGTCTCTGAAGGTGCGGACGCCCAAAGGCGAGGAGGTGCGGCCGGCGTCGTCGCTGTTTTTGTTTATCGGAGCCGCGCCGCAGACGGACTGGCTGCCGGAAAGTGTGATGCGCGATTCGAATGGGTTTGTGTTGTCGGGGCGCGATCTGCGCGTCGAGGGGCAGATGCCGAAGACGTGGAAAGAGGATCGGGAACCGTATCTGCTGGAGACATCGTTGCCAGGGGTTTTCGCGGCGGGCGATGTGCGGCATGGATCGGTGAAGCGCGCGGCCACCGCGGTGGGCGAAGGTTCAATGGCGGTCCAACTGATGCACCAATATCTGGCGCAGTTCTAAAGGACAAGGAGACGATGGCAGGCACGGCGGCGGAGACGCAGACCAGATCGGTCACACAGCAGGAGCTGTCGCAGCTGATCCGTCGCATACCCGTTCTCAGCAGGCTGAAAGAGGAAGACCTCGGATGCCTGGGCCCGGTGGAGATGATCGAAGCGCCGGCGGGCACGATGCTGGTGGAGCAGGGCGCGGGCGTCGGGGGATTTGGAATGATCCTTGAGGGCGAGATTCGCACAACGCGCCTCGAGATGAATGGCAGCGAAACGCCGCTGGCGATCTACCAGGACGGCGACACGTTCGGTGAAGCGCCGCTGCTGCTCGGCTACAAGAAGGCCGGAGTGCAGTGCGTGGTGACGCGGCCGCTGCGGATGCTGCTGGTGAGCGAGGAGGGTTTCTGGCGGCTGATGGCCACCTGCCCCAATGTGCGGCAGGGAGTGCTGGCGACGGCGGCGCAGCGGATCCATTCGTTCCAGGCGACGACCCTGCACCGTGAAAAGCTGATCTCGCTGGGAACGCTGGCGGCGGGACTGATGCACGAGCTGAACAATCCCGGCTCGGCGGCGAAGCGGTCGGCGGCGCAATTGCGGGAGAACCTGACCAGGTTGCAGGAACTGAGCATGCGCTTCTGCAAATCGCCGCTGACGCCGGAGCAGGCGACCTGCCTGCTGGACATGCAGCAGGAAGTGCTCGCACTGGAGAAGCCTAAACCGCTGAGCAGCATGGAAGAGGCGGATGCGGAAGAAGAGCTGGGCACGTGGCTGGAGAGCATCGGCGTGAACAATGCGTGGAAGCTGGCGCCGACGCTGGTGGCGGCGGGCTGGCGGCGCAACGACGTGGTATGCGCGCAGGAGGCGTTTCCGGGAGAGACGCTGCAGGTGGCGCTGAGCTGGCTGGAGTCGCTGATCTCGGCGATGCAGCAGCTGACGACGATCGAAGAGAGCATCAGCCGCGTGACGGACCTGGTGATCGCGGTGAAGAAGTACGCGTACGAGGACAAGGCCGGCGAGCACCTGATCGACGTGCACGAGAGCATTCAGAGCACATTGACGATCCTGGGGCACAAATTCCGTCACAAGCAGCTGGTGATGGAGAAGGATTTTGCGGCGGATCTGCCGAAGGTGAAGACGCGCGGCACGGGGTTGAGCCAGGTGTGGACGAATCTGCTGGACAACGCGACCGACGCGGCTCCGGAGGGCTCGAAGGTGCGGATCAGGACGTGGGTGGAGGATGGCAGGATCGGCGTCGGCATTGCCGACCAGGGCGCGGGGATTGCGCCGGAGATTCGCGATCAGATTTTTCAGCCGTTCTACACGACCAAGCCGCCGGGGGTGGGGACGGGGCTGGGCCTCGACATAGCGCGGCGCATCGTGACCGCGCAGTACAACGGGACCATCGCGTTTACGTCGGAGCCTGGCCGGACAGAATTTGTGGTGAAGCTGCCGGTGGAGTCATCCACCTGAGGGTGGGTAGGCTCCGGCGCGTCATTGGGGACTGGCAACAGGGGACAGCATTCCGCGCGCTTCCGCTTTGCTACAAGCCGGGCAAGTTGATCGTTCGACGAGAGCGTTGCTCGGCAAGGGAACGGATTGCGGAGTCGCGTACCGCGTCTTGGTGCTTGCGCCGTTTGTTTTCATACATCGCTGAATCCGCGAGCGCGAGCAGTTCCTCGAGGGGCTGCCGTTTTTCGGTGTCGTAAGGGACAACGCCTGTGCTGATGGAGATCTGGTACGGGCGATGTCCGATGGCGTTGTGGGCATCCACCTGAGCCTGCAAGCGCGCGGCCAGCAGCGCTGTGTCCCTCCTGGAATTCACCATGGCAAGCACAGTAAACTCGTCGCCACCCAAACGCGCGATGATGTCGGAGTCGCGGTAGGTCTTTTTGAGAATTTGCGCGGTATCGATGAGGGCATGATCGCCCTCGCGATGACCGATAGTGTCGTTGATGAACTTCATGCCATCGAGGTCGGCGAAGATCAGAAGCAAGGGTCCTTCGAGGCGATGGGCGAGGGTCAGCGTCCGCTGAGCGACGGTCAGGAACCCCCGCCGGTTTAGAAGGCCGGTGAGCTCATCGACGAGGGAGAGCCTGCGTAACTCCTCCTGCGCTTTGTTGCGTTCGGTCAGATCGGTGGCGACAATACCGATCCTTGGAGCGCCATGAATCAACATAGGGCTGAGCGATAGTTGCACGGGTGTGGTTGTGCCGTCTTCCAGAAGGAAGGAGATATCGCTGGCGCAGGCGTCGATGCGCGCCTGGTTGAGCAGAGTTTTGACCTTGGCCTCGTCCACCGGGGCGACAAAGCGAAACAGGGACGCACCCATCACGGTCTCCAGTGGCGCATGGAGCAAGGTGGCCAGACGCTTATTGCAGAAGAACAGGATTCCATCCTCTTCGACGATAGCGGCACCCTCGTTCATTGCCTCGACCAGAACCCGGTAGGCCGATTCGCCCCCTTCCAGAGTGACGACGCGGTGGCCCTTTGAGTCATTCACAAAAAACGCATCGACTTCTCCGGCGCGGATCGCCCGCATGGTCTCTTCGAATTCCGCCAGCCGTGCCCAGAGTTCCTTGTTCTCTGTCCACAGTTCCTGCTTCGTCTTGTTGCGCCGGTCAATGTTCATCGTTCATTTCTCCTCAGGGGCACGAATTGCCAGGGAGGATTAGTGCCGTACAACTTTCAGATGGAATCCAAGGGAAGCAACGTTCTGGGCCAGTTCCTCGCTGGTCTCCTCGAAGGCCATAAAGACGCCGGGTTCGTTGTACTCGAGGGCGCCGCGCACCAGGAATTCGATGGCAAATAATGTCTTGCCCGATCCTGCACAGCCGCAAATCAGGGTGGGACGGCCGAGAGGCAATCCCCTTCCGTTATGTCGTCGAGCCCCTGAATTCCAGTTGGTGCTTTAGGCAAAGCGACTGAACGCGGTTTACGAGGAGCTTTCTGCTTATTCGCTGCGCTGATCCCCATATCGATTCACCCTGCAGATGAAGATGACTGCAGGATTCAGTTAGCGGCATCCATGGAAGGGAGTCAACGGAAAGCCCGGCCAATCGCGACCCTTGGAGTGGGGAGTTTTTCAACTTCGGGAATGGGAGTCGAAACGGGAACCGCGCCATGGACAACCATCAGTCCCAAACAGCTGTCGTTCCTGCTCTTCAGGCGGCGCGGGCCAGCCAGCTCTTCATGGTGCTGGCGTCGACGAGGCCGGCTTGCTGGAACTGCAGGCTGCCGCGTGAGAAGACGGCGAAGTTGGGGATGCCCTGGACGTTGTAGCGCGCGGCGAGGTCGGGGAATTGCTCGGTGTCGACCTTGAGCACGACGGCCTGGCCTGCGAGGTCGCGCGCCACCTGCGCCACATGCGGGGCGGCCATGCGGCAGGGGCCGCACCAGGCTGCCCAGAAATCGACGAACACCGGGACTTTGCTGTCGCGGACGATCTCGTCGAACTCCGCGGTGCTGACAGCGAGGGGCTCGGCTATGGGGGGCAGCGGCTGTTTGCAGGCGCCGCAGCGGCCGGTGTCGGCGAGGTGGTCGGCGGGGATTCGGTTCGGCTTTCCGCAAGATGGGCAGTTTCGGATCATGGCTTTATATGGATGCTGGAGGGGCGGCCTTGGATTGGGGACTGGGGAGCAGAGTTTAGAGTTTAGCGGTGTGGCGTCCGATGCGGTTGACGGCAAAGGCCTTCTGCGGGAAGATATATTTTAGAGCTTGACAAAAGATATATCTCACGATACAGTCATCTCAGAAAGGAAGAGAGATGTATCCACAAATGTTTGGAATGAAAGAAGATCGGGACCGCAGAGGATGCTTCGCACGGCACCAATATGATGGTTCGCGCGAGTGGGTTGCGGCTGGATTCTGCGGCGGACCTCGCTCTGAGGGTCAGGGATTCGAAGGCCGAGGAAGGCACGGATGGGGCGGCCACTGGCGTGGGCGGTTCGACCGCGGATTTGGCGGAGGGCGGCTGTTCGACGCGGGCGATCTGAAGCTGGTGATCCTGAAGCTGCTCTCGGAGCAGCCAAGCTACGGGTACCAGCTGATCAAGACGATGGAGGAGCGGCTGGCCGGCGGCTACACCCCGAGCGCGGGCGTGATTTATCCGACCCTGACGATGCTGGAGGAAGAGGGCCTGGCGTCGGTGTCGACTTCGACGGACAACAAGAAGGTCTACACCGTGACGCCGGCGGGGCTCAAGTTCCTCGAGGAGAACAAGGAGCGCATCGAAGAGCTGTTCGGGCGGCTGGAGGAGGCTCGGGGCGGGTTTGAGCGCGGCCGGTCGCCGGAGATCATGAAGGCGTTTATGAACCTGCGCGGGGCGGTGATGGCGCGGGTGTTTCGCGGGAACGTGACGCCGGAGCAGATTAAGAAGATCACCGAGGCGATTAACGCGGCGGCGAAGGCGATCGACGAGCTGTAGAAAGCGGGGCCCGGGAGGGATAGGCCGGGCGCATCCGGGCATGGCTTACGTCTGGCCCGGCCGATTGCAACCGCTAACATGGCAGGTCTGCAAGATAGGTCTGAGTTAGGACAAGATATTTAGGTTCAGTCATTCAGGTTTCGTGCTTATATAGATGTGCGCGATAGCGCTGTGCATCGTTACCTGGCCCTTCCCTTCACAGCGTTGACGCCGGGCCGGCGACTGGTGCTGCCTGGCCATGGGAAAGGATGCGGCTGTGGCTGACCCTCGCATACGGGTCCAGGAAACCTATCGCGTGCTCGATTCTTTGTTCGAGGGACTGCGCCCGCGAATCAGGACCGCAGAGGAAGCGGCGAAGCTGAACGCGCTCTACGGACGCGCGCATCGTGTTTTCGAAGCATCGTTCGATGTAATCTTTGACAGGAATGACCCTCGTGCAGCGGATAGCCTGGCGCGGCTGGGCCAGGCCAATGAGGCGCTGCTGCGTGGGACCCTCAAACTGCCTGAGGATCTCGGGCGGGTTTTTGAACTGATCGAGGATGCGATCAGTAAGTGCGAGCAGGCGATGCGGTCCGGCGGTGGAGAAGTGCACTGACGAGCAGGTTTGGGGCAAAAGGGGGGCCACCTTTCGCCGATTCTCACTCAGGCAGAATTGCTTTTGTGTTCGGATCGAGACTATAGCGCATCTTGCTCGAGGAGAAAAGAATGATTCCCTCGCGTGCAACCGTCAGGGTGTCGATCATGCCCGAGCGATGGGTCAGTTGAGTGAGGTCTGCTCCTGTCACTTCACTCATCTGGTAGATATTGTAATCGTACATACCGCCTTGGCCTTCGGTGGCTGCGGTGAACACGATCTCCATACCATCGGGAGTGTAGGCTGCGGTGCCAAATTCCGGCCCTTCTCTTGGTCCGGAAGGGACGTGTGGCTGGAAGATTTTCTTGACGCCAAGCGGGCTGGCCAAATCGAACTCTTCAATCAGGGAGCCGATCGGATATCCAGACGTGCTTACCAGGAAGTGTTCCCCGTCCGGCGAAACCGACAATGAGCGCAAATCGAAGAAATGCTGTTGTGTGAGTTCGACCGGGACTGCCCCTGCGACTGGCCCGTCAGGGTCGGTAACGATCTTCACAATGTCGAAATCGTGTTTGCGCGGGCGCGCGATGGGGGAATAGTGGCCATTGAAGCGAGACCTCACGTAAAGCAGCAATCGGTCGTCCGCACCAAAAGCCGGCAGGAGCGCATCCTCGTCCGGAGCCGATACGCGGTGAGCATGCGAACCGTCGGATCGGGAGAGCCACACTTCCGATTTTGAGTCCGGTCCATCCGCTACGGTGTACGCCACGGCATTGCCATCTGGAGACAGGACAGGATCGGTTTCCCAGCCGCCGGTGCGGCCAGTCAGGCGGCGAGCGGAATCCTGTCCGTGCTTCACAAAAATGAACGACGAGCTGCCGAGCGCTTCGGCGTAGGCTCGCGTAGCTTTTACGGGGAGGACTTTTCCGCGGGTGTCGGCATCCTGCTGCGGACGCGGAGTGTCCCCACGGGATCCCACAGTGGCAAGCAAAACAAGAAAGAGAGCAGCTAGGTTCTTCCGGGCTTCCAGGACGGCGCCTCCTTTTGATTGAGCCACTATAAACGGGATCGCCGACATTTAGCGGACATGCTCTGAGAGGTATCTTTTTTTCAATGAGCGGGCTTGTGAACGGTTTATCCGGCTTTCAGGGTATCGAGCGGGTCGACGCTGGTGGCGCGGCGGGCGGGAAGGTAGCTGGCGAGCCAGGCGATCAGCAGGAAAACCAGGGGCGCGAGGGCGAAGGTGCTGAGGTCGTGCGCGCTGGTTTTGTAGAGGACGTTTTCCAGAACATGGGCCATGAGCCGGGTGAGGAGGAATCCGGCGACGAGGCCGACGGCGATGCCGCTGACGGCGAGGACGAGTCCGTGGCGGACGACGAGCCAGAGGATGTCGTTGCGGCCGGCGCCGAGGGCAAGGCGGATGGCCATCTCCTGACGGCGCTCGACGACGGTCCACGCCAGCATAGCGGCGAGGCCGATGGCTGCGAGCGCGAGCGCGGTAATGGAGAAGACGGCGAGCAGCACCATGGTGAAGCGGGGCTGGGCGCGACCGCTGTCCATGAGGTCGTCGACCGACTGGATGGCGGTGACGGGCTGATCGGGATCGACGGCGGAGATTTGCGCGCGGACGGCGGAGGTCATCTGCAGCGGCGGGACCGCAGTGCGAACGAGCAGGTTCATCTCGGTCCAGGGAAGTTGTTTGAAGGGCAGATAGAGCTGCGGCTGCGTGTCGTCGGCGAGGCCATGGTTGCGGATGTCGGCAGCGACGCCGACGACTTCGGAAGCCGCGGGGCCCCGTCCGACGATGAAGGTTTTGCCGATGGGGTTTTGGCCGGGCCAGAAGCGGCGGGCGCAGGTCTGGTTGACGATGACGACTTTGGGCGCCTCGCCGTTGTCGGCGTCGGTGAAGAGGCGGCCGGCGAGGAGCGGGACGCGCATGGTTTCTAACCAGCGTGGGCTGATGGCCTCGATGTCGATGAAGGGGCGCTGCGCGAGCGGGACAGCGGGCGCGCCTTCGGGCAGAACCGGCGTGACACGGGTGAAGCTGAGCGGGAGCGCGGCGGAGATGGCGGCGTTGCGCACGCCGGGCAGTGCGGAGACGCGGCGCAGGACCTCGTCGAAGAACGCGGTTTGCTGATCGGGCTTCGAGTATTTTTCCGTCGGCAGGGAGATGCCCATGGTGAGAACGTTGCCGGCGTCGAAGCCGGGATCGACGTGGAGGAGGCGATCGAAGCTGCGGACGAGCAGGCCTGCGCCGATGAGAAGAAGGAGCGAGAGCGCGACCTGGCCGACGACGAGCAGACTGCGAAGACGGCCGCGGGTGCGACTGCCGGAGATGCCGCGGCCTTCATCGCGCAGCGTGGAGTTGAGGTCGGTGCGGGCGAGTTGCAGAGCAGGGAACAGGCCGGTAAGGATTCCGGTGAGGAAGGAGATGGCGACGGCGAAGAGCAGGACGCTGACGTCGATGGAGACGGGGATGCCTTCGGGGAGTTGCGTGGAGGACGAAATGGATTGGGCGGTGAGGGCGCGGTCGGCGGCGAAGCCGAGGGCAATGCCGAGAAGGCCGGCGGCGCAGGCGAGGAGCATGCTTTCGGTCACGAGTTGGCGAATGACGGCGGAGCGGCTGGCTCCGAGCGCGGCGCGGACGGCCAGCTCGCGGCGGCGCGCCAGGGCGCGGGAAAGCAGGAGACTGGCGACGTTGGCGCAGCCGATGAGAAGCAGGACGAGGACGGCGCCGGAGAGGATCCAGAGTTTGGCGCGCAGGCCGGCGACGACGACATCGCGGAGGGGAACGGCGATCATGGTGCGCGATGACGCGGCGTCGGGCATTGTGGGATTCTCGGTGCGGTATTGGCGGTCGAGCACGGCGAGTTCGGAACCGGCCTGGGCGAGGGTCGCGCCTGTGGCGAGGCGCGCGGCAAAGTTGAGATAGCCGACGCCCATGCGGATGCGCTGCGCGGGCATCAGCGTCAGCTCGAAGTAGCGCGGGGTCCAGACGTCAGCCTTGCCGACGAAGGGGAACTGCACGCCTGCGGGCAGGACGCCGATGACGGTGTGCGGCACGCCGTCGAGGGAGACTGCGGTTCCCACGATGGCGGGGTTGCTGCTGAAGCGCGTGCGCCAGAGAGTGTTGCTGAGCAGGACAACAGAGTGGCCATCCGTCCGGCCTTCATCGTTGGTGAAGGTGCGCCCCAGCGCGGGGCGAACGCCGAGCATGGAGAAGAAATTCGGCGTAACGCGGGCGACGGGGACCTGAACGGGCTCGCCAATGCCGGTGAGGTTGAAGTTGTCACTGGCCCAGGCAGCGGTCTCAAAAGTGCGGGCATGGTCGCGCAGAAGCTCGTAGCGGAGGAGGGTCAACGGGCGCTCGTCGTCGTTATAACGAATGCTGATGAGCTGCTCGGGATGGTGGTAGGGGAAGGGGCGCAGCAGGAGCGCGCTGGTGACGGAGAAGATGGCGATGTTGGCTCCGATTGCAAGCGCAAGGGTGAGGACGGCCACGGCGGTGAAGCCGGGGTTGCGGCGTAGCATACGCAGGCCGAAGCGGAGGTCGCGGAGCAGAGTGGCCATGGGGAATTATCTAACAGCTGGAAGCTTGAAGCTGGGAGTTAGGGCCCGATAGCGAAGCGCGGGTTAGCGCTGGCTGGCTGCGCCTGCGGCTACTTTGCGGTTAAATTCCTGTGAGCCTTTGCGGGGGATGCTGAGGGTTTGCCAGTCGCCACCGGCGAAATGTTTCGCCAGCA
>Ga0181522_10002626_pt1 | contig 10183 bp, 5 predicted proteins | sample PEATcosm2014_Bin_27_FD_121103 | JGI IMG/M metagenome (GOLD analysis project Ga0181522, IMG submission 121103) | Peatland microbial communities from MTU Mesocosm Facility, Houghton, MI, USA - PEATcosm2014_Bin05_10_metaG | ecosystem: Environmental > Terrestrial > Soil > Wetlands > Peat | place...
AGTGAAATCGCTCCGGCGTTCATTGCAACACTGCCGGCCGTGGTCGATGTTGGGGAAGGAGCGAAAGTCGCGATTGCGGAATCGGACCTCGAAGACTATCCGGGGCTTTGGCTGAAAGGCACGGGTGGCAATGCGCTAGCAGCCACTTTCCCACCGTATCCGTTGAAAGAAAATCTGACGAGCGATCGTGATTACCGAGTCGTGGAAACTGCCGACTACATCGCCGCGACATCGGGGACTCGCAGCTTTCCCTGGCGCGTGATTGGAATCGCCGACACCGACGGCGACTTGCTTACCAATCAGATCGTTTATCTGCTCGAAAAGCCGTCTCTGATCGAAGACACTTCGTGGATCAAGCCGGGAAAGGTCGCGTGGGACTGGTGGAACGCCAACAACGTCTACGGCGTCGATTTCAGGGCGGGAATCAACACGGAGACTTACAAGTATTACATCGACTTTGCGGCGAAGTACGGCCTGCCTTACATCATCCTCGACGAGGGATGGTACAAGCTCGGCAACGTGCTGGATGTCGTTCCCGAAATCAACATGGACGAGCTCGCAGCGTACGCGAAGCAAAAGGATGTGGGGATCATTCTGTGGGTGGTATGGAAGACGCTCGACGATCAACTCGTTCCGGCGCTCGACCAGTTTCAGAAGTGGGGTGTGAAGGGGATCAAAGTTGATTTCATGCAACGCAGCGATCAGTTATTAATCGACTACTTTTACAAGGTCAGCCGCGAATGCGCGAAGCGAAAGATGCTCGTGGATTTTCACGGAGACCAGAAACCGGCGACGATGACGCGTACTTGGCCCAACTTGATCAGCACCGAGGGCGTCCGCGGAATGGAGTGGAGCAAGTGGAGCGCGGATTCAGAACCCAAGCACAACGTCACCCTTCCGTTCACGCGGATGTTTCTCGGCCCGATGGACTACACGCCGGGCGCGATGCGCAACGCAACGAAAGCTACGTTCGCTGCGATTCATAGCCAGCCCATGGCTCTCGGAACGCGCTGCCATCAGTTAGCGATGTATGTCGTGTTCGAGAGTCCGTTGCAGATGCTGTCGGATAGTCCGTCGAACTATTTACGGGAGCCGGAGGCCATGGAGTTTCTGGCACCCGTTCCGAGCACATGGGACGAGACAAAAGTCCTCGACGCGCGCATTGCGGAATACGTTGTCGTTGCCCGGCGAAACGGACGTGACTGGTACGTAGGAGCGATGACGGATTGGACTCCGCGCAACCTTGATATTGATCTGTCATTCCTGCCAGATGGGAACTTCACGATGGAGGCTTATCAGGACGGGATCAACGCAGATCGCAATGCCAGCGACTACAAAAAGATCACGATGCAGGTGAATCGAAACACCAAGATCAAGCTCCCACTCGCCAGTGGAGGAGGCTGGGCCGCGCGAATCCATCAATAGAATTGCAGCAAGTCAGCGGGCTTTGGGCAGGGCGCGAGTAGCGCCCGTAGAGATGCCCCCGTCAACGAGCAGAGTCTGCCCAGTGATGTAGCGGCTCGATTCGGCGGCAAGAAAAACGACGGCTGCATCAAGGTCGGGTAGAGCACCCGGACGTTTGAGCGGAATTCGGTCGCAAAGATATTCCACCCACTCTTTGTCGTCGTACATGATCTTGTTTTGATCGGTACGAAACCATCCGGGCGCAAGGCAGTTGACCGTGATGCCATGGCGTCCCCAATCGTCAGCGAGGCTCATGGTGAGCTGGCGGATGCCCCCACGGCTCGCTCCGTAGGGGCCGAGACCGGCGTATCCCGCCACGCTGGTGACCGATCCAATGTTGATGATGCGTCCATATTGGCGCGCGATCATGCGGCGAGCGACGGCCTGAGCGACGAAAAAACTTCCACGCAGGTTGGTGTCGAGAATTAGATTCCAGTCATCCCAGGTAACGTCCAGCGCCGGCTTGCGGACGTTGCATCCCGCGTTATTCACGAGAATGTCGATGTGGCCGAAGGCGGCTTCGGCTGCTGCTGCCATTCGCTCGATGCTGGCTTGATCGCGAACATCGAGTTCGACTGAAACCGCGCGGCGGCCAAGCGCCTGGATTTCTTTTTCAAATGTTGTCAGCGAATCGCGATGCCTGCTGGTGAGAATCAGGTCGGCACCTGCGCCGGCAAGTGCGCGGGCGAATTGCTGGCCGAGGCCGCGGCTGGTACCGGTGACGATGGCGACGCGTCCGGTCAGGTCAAATAGTTTCGAACCCAGGACATTGTCGCTCACGATTTCACTCCCGGCGCGAGCACAACCTTCATCAGGTTCGGTTCGCGCGAGTACAGCCGTTCAAACCACTGCGGACCCTGCTCAAGCGGCGCAACCGCGGTAATCAGAGGCTTCACACGAATTTGCCCGGACGAAATCAGTTCGATCGCCCGCGGATATTCCCCCGCGGATGCACACGATCCCTGCAGACGAATCTGCCGCGTAACGACTTTCTGCAGCGGAAGTGTGACTTCGGGAGAAATATTGCCGACGAGGATCACGCTCCCGCCTTTTCGGACGCTGTCGATCGCCGCATTGACGGTTTCGCTTTTGCCCACCGCTTCGACCGCAATGTCAGCGCCGACTCCGTCGGTGCGGTCGAGAATCTGCTGCACAAGATCATTTGCAGATAATGTTTCGGTCGCGCCGAGTTCATGGCTCAGTTTCAGCCGAGTCGGATCGACGTCGGCGACAAACACACGCGAACATCCTGCGACCCTCAGAGCCTGTTGCAGAAGTAGTCCTATCGTTCCCGCGCCGACGACCAATGCGGTGCTGCCGGCAGCGATGGGAACGAGTGAAACGGCATGCAGTGCTACAGCGACGGCTTCGAGCAGTGCAGCTTCTGTGTAGGGAAGATTGTCAGGTAGGCGATGCACGATACGAGAAGGCACAGCGACGAATTCGGCGAAAGCACCCGCACGACGATAATCGCCGCAGGAAACGCCCAAGACTTGACGGCGATCGCAAAGGTTGATGTCTCCGCGCAGACAGTTCCCGCACTCGCCGCAATATACCGTTGAGTCGACCGTGATCCGATCGCCCACTCTCAAAGCGGCTACATGCTCCCCGACAGCCTCGATGGTTCCAGCAGCTTCGTGGCCCATTACGATCGGTGGAATGCGTCGGCCCGAAGATCCATCATAGCCGTGCACATCACTTCCGCAGATTCCACAAGCTGCAACGCGCATCAAGACTTCATCTGGGCCGGGCGACGGCACAGGGGCGTCTGTCATTTCCAGGTGACGGTATTGCGACAAGAGCAGAGCTTTCATTTTGCGGCCTTCACCTGCCATTCGGAGGGAGCAACGATACCGCTGCCCTCGCGGATGGTGAGAATCTGATTCGCCTTCACCTGCGTGAAGCGTTCGACTTTTTGTGTCGTGGGCCACCTGACTTCGATCACGTCGACTGCCCGCGCCTTCCCCAATCCAAAATGCAGGCGGAGATCGTTTTGTGACATGACGCTCGATCCGCTGCGTACTTCGTCAATCTGGGAATGGCTCGCAACGACCGTGCGAACCCGGGTGCCGATGGCGGTGCGATTGCATGCGGTTCCGATCAACTTGATCTTGATCCAGTTTTGTTTATTGCCGCCGTCGTTGCGCAGCAGGGAAGGCAAGTCACTCATGTTCAGCACTAAAGCATCGAGATCGCCGTCGTTGTCGTAGTCGCCGAACGCGGCGCCGCGGCTGGAGAAATGTTCCGTGATGCCCGGTCCCATCGTCGCGGAAACATCCTTGAACTGTCCGTTACCCATATTCTTGTAGACCAATCGCGGATTCTTAAAAGTCTGGCCGATTTCATGACCTCCAATCTCCGGATAAACGTGCCCGTTGACTTGCAAAAGATCGGCCCAGCCGTCGTTGTCGTAGTCGATAAATCCGCAGCCCCATGCGACGTATTGATTGTTGACGCCAATTCCAGACGCGAAGGTTACATCGCTGAATGTGCCGTCGCCGTTGTTGTGATACAGGTTGCAAGTGTCGTCGGCGAAATTAGTTTTGAAGATGTCGAGCCAACCATCGCAGTCATAGTCCGCGACCGCAACGCCCATGCCCGCCTGTTCGTGCCCGTTCTCGCTATAGGCGCATCCAGCCATGACAGCGATATCGGTGAAGGTTCCATCGTGATTGTTGTGGAACAAAATGCTGGGCTCGGAATCGACGGCGACATAAATGTCCGGCCATCCGTCGTTGTCAAAATCGGATGCGACTGCGGTGATCGAATATCGTGGCCACGGCTTGAGGATGCCAGCTTTTTCGGAGACGTCGGTAAAGGTTCCATCGCCGTTGTTGCGGAACAGGACATTGGTGTCGCCCGTCAAGCCGCGCGGCCCGCACATGACAGGAATCCCCTTCCACTGGCAAGGTGCGGGATCACCTGCTGACGGCGTCTTCGCGGGATCGAGTTTGATGTAGTTGCACACGAAAAGATCGAGGTGACCGTCGCGGTCGTAGTCAAGAAATGTACATCCGGCGCCCCAGCGAATTCGTTCATCGTACAGACCGGATTTGCGTGTGACGTCGGTGAAGGTGCCGTCACCATTGTTGTGAAACAGAATGTTGTGTCCCCAAAAACAGCAGAAGAGATCGTCCCATCCGTCGTTGTCGTAGTCGCCGACGCATACGCCGGTTTGCCAGCCGGTACGGGCCAAGCCGGATCTTTCGGTGACGTCGGTAAAAGTTCCGTCGCGGTTGTTCTTGTAAAGATGGGAAGTCGGAGCTTGCCCTGCCGGCCATTCCCGGCCCAGACGTGTTCCATTCGTCAAATAGATGTCGAGCCATCCGTCGTGGTCGTAGTCGAAGAATGCAAGTCCGCTGCCTTTTGCTTCGATGATGTATTTCTTGTGGTTGGGGTCTCCCCACACGTTGGGAGCGTTGAGGCCGGCTTCTCTTCCAACATCGACAAATTGCACCGGGGAAGCCGACGTCACGGCCGTCGACGACTCCAGGAAGAGGCCGCGTTTCCATTGCCATAGCGGAGTCGCAAGCGCATCGAGCAGCGTGCTGCCGAGAACAAGCAGGGAAGAACCCAGAAAGCGGCGCCGAGGGAAATTCATATCACTTAGTGGACGGTATCTTCGGGAATGCGCGCGGAACGATTCCAACGCCTTCCTTTACTGCGATGATCTGGTCCAAGGGCACGTTTGTCAATCGATCCACTTGCCCGCTGGGCCAGGTGATCTCGAGAGATTCAATCTTCGTGCGTTTTCCCAGGCCGAAGTGAATCCGCGGATCGCTCGCCGACATGTAGCTCGTGCCGCCTTTTGACTGTTCAACATGCACGAATCCCTCTGAAGTCAATTTCAGCGAAGCACCGATACCGTCGCGATTCGACTTGGTGCCAATCAGCAGAACCGAGAGCCAGTGGTTCGCGTTTCCGCCGTCATTGCGCAGAAGAGACGGGTAGTCGCCGCGATTGTTGGTGACGATGTCGATGTCCCCGTCGTTGTCATAGTCAGCCGTCGCAAGGCCGCGTCCTGCAATCGGGCGCATGAAATCCGGCCCGAGCGACTCGGAAACTTTCTCGAAATGTCCCTTCTCGACGTTGCGAAACATAAGCAACGGTTCTTTGTACGACACTTCGGCGTGATAGAGCGAAACGTTGTCGAGCATCGAACCGTTGAGTTGCAAAATATCTTCCCATCCGTCGTTATCGTAGTCGAGGAACTTCATCGCCACGCCGCTCATCAGCACCGCTTTGTTTCCGAGCCCCGAGCGAAAGGTCTCATCGGTAAAAGTGCCGTCCTGACTGTTGCGATAAAGACGATTGAGTTCAAAGTCGAGATGGGTGATGTAGACGTCCTGCCATCCGTCGCCGTCGACATCTGCCGCATCGATACCCATGCCGGCCTCGTACCGCCCATCTTCGCTGGCAGCGATTCCCGAAATCAGGGAGACATCTTCAAACGTTCCATTGTGTTTGTTGATGAACAGGAAATTCGGCCACGAATCGTTGGCGATAGCGATATCGGGCCAGCCGTCATTGTTGAAATCCGCCAGCACCACCCCCATCCCCTTGGCTTCGGGCTTGCCCACGCCGGACGCATCACTTACGTCGGTGAATGTTCCGTTGTGATTGTTATGGTAGAGCTTGATGCGCTGGCCCTTGTAATTTCCCGGATGGCAGTAGGAACGGTAGCCGGGACGACGCTCGCCGCACCACATGTTGTTCTTCGGGCTCCAATCGATGTAGTTGGTCACGACGAGATCGAGCCATCCATCTTTGTCGTAATCAAACCATCCAGCGCTGGTCGACCATCCACCTTCGTCGGCGACGCCGGCTTTCGCAGTCACGTCGGTAAAAGTACCGTTGCCGTTGTTGTGATAGAGAATAGCGCGGCCGTATCCGGTGACATATAAATCGGGGTAACCGTCATTGTCGAAATCGCCGACGGCCACGCCCTGTCCGTAGTGGCCTTCGCCGCCCACGCCGGCCTTCTCCGTGACATCGGTAAATGTTCCATCGCCATTGTTGTGGTAGAGAGCGCTGCGGAGGGGATGCGGCGGTTTGTAGATGTCCGTCGCGGCCGATTGAACAAAGTAGAGATCCATCAAGCCGTCCTGGTCGTAGTCGATCCATCCGACTCCAGTGCCCATGGTTTCGAGGTAATACTTTTCGTCGGTCTGCGTGGAGTCCTGCCGAAAGGTGATCTTGGACTTTTCGCGGACATCGGTGTAGTGCACGGAGATGGCAGGTTCAGATTTGATCGTAGTCTGCGCGGCGAAGAGCTTAGTGTGTTCGGATGCTCCGATCACCACCGCCAGTGCGAGAAGCGCAGCACCTAGGAAAATGCGCAGGAATGTGGGTGCCGAAGACGCAGACTGTTGTGCCATTCTCAACCTAGTGTAATGGGGAGCGGTGCAAACGCAACGGAAGCGATGTTTTCGATGTGCTCGGAACATCACAAACTGCGATCCGCGATCAGCAGAGCGAACTGGAGCATCTGTTGGCGGGCGGCCATCGGAATGGCTTGTCCTGACGCTGCAGCGTTCGGAGGAGCCTTCGACAAAGCCTCTTCAATACGGGAAACATCAAGGCCGCCTGTGTTGCTTCCTTTGAAGCGGTCAAGCACCTCGCGAGCTTTCTCGAGTTGTCCTGTCTGATAATAAAAAACCCCCAGTGTGGAATAACTGCCGGCCCACTCCGGCAGGAGATCAACGGCGTGCTCCAGGTGCTCGGTGGCCTGGGGCGCATTTCCTCGGAGCACGGAGGTCAGGCCCAGACCCCACGCGAGCTTTCCCGAGGCAGGCACTCGCGCTAACCCCTTCTGGAGAGTCTGCTCGGCGCTGCTCAGATCGTTGTCGCGAAGTTGGACGAGAGCGAGCGACAGATAGTACTGATCGTTGTCGGGATTGCGGTTGATGGCATCGCGAAAGATCTCGATCGCCCTTGCCGTGTCACCAGCATGCGCTTCGATGTCTCCGAGCAGGGAGAGGAAAGCATCGTCTGTCTGCCCGGCGGCGGAAACCTTTTCGGCGGCGTTGAGCGCCTCAGCATAACGTCCCTTGCGAAAGTAGGCGTCGGCGAGATCGAATTTCACATCATCGGAATCTTGGTTTGCCTGCAGCGCTGCCTGGAAATGCTGGATAGCATCGTCATACAAGCGATAACGCGCCAGCAGGACGCCGATGCCGGTTTGCGTGCGATAGTCATTCGCGCTCATTTGATCGAGTTGCGCGATCGTATCTTTCGCGAGTTCCAGTTGCCCAAGCTTCAGATAGGCTTCGGCCAGCAGGTAGAGATCTTGAGGCTGCCCAGGATGTTTCTGAATTTGTGCCGTCAGCTCTGAGACGTCGAGCTGCGTGCGCTCCTTCGCGGAGAGTGTCGAGCGATTGTCGAGATAGTCGAACAGATGCTGATAGGGATAGGGTCCGGTGGACGCATTCTTCGAGAGCGTCTGAAAAACGCTGAGATCCCGCTGCGCGGCTGCAGTTTGATGCAGGCTCCGCTCGGCCATGGCGAGCTTGTAATAACCGTCCGCAGGATTGCGGCTTAGTTTCACAAATCGCCGCAGGTAGTCGGCGGCTTCGGCGAACTTCTTGTCTTTGATTCGGAGATTGGCTAACTCGAGAAGTGCATCGGCAAAGTCTGGATTCGAGCGCAATGCCCGTTGAAACATGTCCTCTGCCTTCGAATAGTTGCCTTGCCGCTCCTCGATGTAACCGACATTGAACAAGCAGGAGACGTTTCGCGGATCCTGCTTCAGGCCCTGCTCGAAGTAAGTCAGAGCTTGGTCGAATCGTCCAAGATGCCGGTACGAGAGCCCCATGAACGCATAGGAGCGCGCAGTTGGATCAAGCTCGATCAGCTTCTGGAATTGCTCGACGGCGCTTTCCGTTTTGCCGGCCATGAAATAGCTTTCGCCTAAAGCAGCGTGGAGATCGGGCCGCTGCGGCGCAAGCTTGATGCCCGATTCGAGAAGAGGAATGGCATCCTCGTAGAAATTCTGCGTCATGCTGACGCGGGCCATCAGGAAGATGATGTCGGTGTTTTGTGGCGCGAGTTTGTGAGCGCGCACCAGCAGGTCAAGAGCGTCAACCGGCCGTTGCTGTTCGAAATCTAGCTGGGCGAGCACGTAAAGTGTGTCGGGAGAATCAGGCTTCAGCTTGAGTGCGCGATTAAGAATCGGTTCTGCTTTTGCGTATTCGCGACCTTTGAGATAACTTTCGCCGAGATTGTAGAGAATTTCGAAGGTCTCTGGTTGCAACGCATCCGCCCGCTCCAATTCGAGTTGCGCGGCCTTGTATTGTTTCGCGGTCGCGAGCAGCACTCCCAGGCTGAAGTGCAACTGGATATCTTGCTTGTGCGCTGCCGATAGTTCGTGCGCGATTTGCAGCGCCTCGGTGTGTTTTCCCGCCTGAAAATATGCGCGAACCAGGTTGAGGCGCACCTCGACGGTTGAAGGCCGCACGTGTTGGAAGTGTTGGATCGCTTTCGCGGGTGTGCCATTCGCAAGTTCTAACAGTCCAAGGTTGTAATTCGCGTCGCGATTTGCCGGAGCTATTCTCAGCACTTTCTCGAATTCCTGCTGAGCCAGGTTGAGCTTTTGCTCGGCGACGTAAAGATCCCCCAGGTTGTTGTGAGTCTTCGTGGAATCGGGAGCCAGCTTCAGAGCACTTTGAAACGCATCGAGCGCTCGATCGTAGTTCTTTTCATTGGTGTAGATGATGCCGAGGAGATTGTAAGCGTCCACGCTGGATGGATTCAGTTTGAGTTGTTCGTCGAGAAGAGCACGCGCATCTGCAAATTCGCCCTTTTGAATTAGGGCTTCGGCTTCATGAAGCGGGCCCTGGTCATGGCTTGCGCGCGCGCTGTTCTGCGCAACAGAGGCTCCGACCAGCAAAACGACGAAGGCAAATGCGACGCAATGGATCAACGTCCAATTTCGCTTTGCGTTCGAGATTAGAATCGAGGTACGACCGAACATCTGCAAGGCCCTTCCGCGGGCTCAATATAGCATCTGCAGCATCTGCTGAGCCATCTTGTGCTGGGGCTGTTTTTGCAATAAAGACTGCAGGACTACTCGCGCTTTTTCTTTTTCGTTCGAGACCATGTACAGGCGCGCGAGATTGAGATAGGCCTGATCGAAGTCTGGGGCGCGCTCGATGCAGATCTTGAATTCTTGTTCAGCCTCGGAGTATCGCCGATTCTGAACGAAAAGCACTCCGAGGTTGTTCAGTGCTTCAGCATAGTCGGGACGAAGGCTGATTGCCCTCTGCAGGCTGTCGACCGCCGCGTCCGTCTCACCTTGATGCGCATAGAGCATTCCGAGACCGTAACTCGCTTCAGGATTTGTTGGCTCCAAGTCGTAAGCGCGCTTTAGCAAAGTCTGCGCTGCATTGAGATTTTCCTGCCGGCGATAAATGTTACCCAAGTTGAGTGCTGCAGTGGCATAAGAAGGTCTTAGCTGCAAAGACCGCTGAAAGTCTCGAATGGCCTCGTCGTCCTTTCCTTGTTGCGCCGCCAGCATTCCGAGGTTGTTCCATGCTTCGGGATAGTCTGGACGCAATCTGACCGCATCTTCGAGGGATCGCTGCGCCTCGACAAAAGAGTTGCGGCGGAGATAAAGCGTGCCCAGATTGTAGTGAGCATCAGGATCGTCTGGGCTTTTCGCGATCACCTGCTGGAACGATCGCGCGGCTTCGTCGAGAAACCCATGCTGAAAAAATGCTAC
>Ga0181522_10002629_pt1 | contig 10180 bp, 8 predicted proteins | sample PEATcosm2014_Bin_27_FD_121103 | JGI IMG/M metagenome (GOLD analysis project Ga0181522, IMG submission 121103) | Peatland microbial communities from MTU Mesocosm Facility, Houghton, MI, USA - PEATcosm2014_Bin05_10_metaG | ecosystem: Environmental > Terrestrial > Soil > Wetlands > Peat | place...
CAGGCGGCAAAGCTGTTGAGTCGGTTCAATCATGCGGGGGCAGCGGAGTTATATGCAGCAGGTCCAGCAGTTTGCGCACCGGCCGGGGCAGACGCTCAAGCGGGATCAGTACGCACAGCGTCCTCAGGCAGTAAAAGCCGCCCGCAAGGGTGACGAGGATGCCCAGGCTGGCCGAGGCGGCGGGCGGCAGGACATACCAGCTCACAAAAACCAGAGCGACCAGGGGTGTGAACAGCAACGCCAGCTTCCGATTGGTTCCCGACCACCGGAATCCGCTGGTTCTGCGGGCGACCAGGTAAATGCCGATCCAGTAAAGAACATACATGCCAAAGAACGCGATGCCGCTGCCGATGAGTCCCAGCCAGGGCACAAGAACCAAGACCAGCGCGACGTAGGCGGCGTAGGTGAGCAATTCACTCCAGAAGAAGAGATTTCGCAAACCCTTGGCCAGCACGATCGATCCCAGGGGCCAGCTCGCGACCCGCAACAGCATGCCGAGGCAAATCCAGCGCAGCACGTCCACCGCAGGCCCAAAGCGGTTGGAATAAAACAGCGTGATGACGAAAGGCGCAATTGAGAGGGTCGCCAGCAATCCCGGCACGGCGATCAGCAGCCCGACCTCCGCCTGTTCGTTGACGAGCCGGTTGCACTCCCGGTTGTCATGGGCCACCTCGCTCAGGCGCGGCAGAAAATCCGCTCCCATCGCCTGGAGGATGAACCCCACGTACATCCCGCCCAGGCCCCAGGCCGCCTGGTAATAGCCGGCAGCATCGGCTCCAATCCTTTGCAGCAGAATGGCGCGCACAAGATAGGCCGTGCCCATGAACATCAACCCGCTGGACATGAACGCCACGCCGAGCTTGAGCAATCCGGAAACCTCGGCGCCGACCTGCACGGTGGTCATGGAAACTCGTTCAACCTTGATTTTGCGGGCAAACCACCACGACGTAACGATGCTCATCGCGGCCATGCACACGAGCGACGGAACCACACCCTGTGCGGCCATGCCACGCTTGAAGTAGAAAAAAACGATGCCGACGCTGAAGGCAGTTCCGAAAATCGCGCTGAGGATGTTCATTCTGGCCAGGTCGGCCACCCGCCGCATGCCCTGGATCAAGGCGCCCTGGGCCGAGGAGATCTCTCCGAACAGCACCGCCAATGCCAGGAATGCGATCGCGCCCGCGTGCTGCTCGTCGCCGAAGGAAACCCGGGCTACGAACCGGGCAAAGACCGCCAGAAACAAAGCGCCCAGGCCACCCAGCACAAGAGCGACGCGCCGAAGGGTGATTACCGTGCGGGCAATGCGCTGTGAATCGCCGGTGCCGACCGACTCGGCAATCTGGCGTACGCCGCTGGTGTTGATCCCCATGCCGGCAACGCTGCGCACCAGCTCGGAAATCGACAGATACAAACCGAACAAACCAACCCCCGCCGGCCCCAGCAGCAAGGCCATGGCCTTGGTGCGAGCCATGCCGATGACGACCCCCAAGCCCATTGAACCGCCGATCATCACCGAGGATTTCAACACCTGGCCGTGGCTGCGCCGTCCGGAGTCGATCGGCTCAGACAACGGGGAATTCACAACCACTGCCGACGGTGCCGGCGATTCATTCATGATGGTCGGTTTGGGCAGACGATCGGGATCGGGATGGCACCGGAGCTGGTGCGGCGCTTTTCACTCGGGGTCGTCCACGACGACCTTCTCCATCAGGACCGGCGCTGCATGCAGGTAACGCGCAAAACGGCGTTTGCCGTCGATGTCGCGAAACACGCGTCCGACCTGTTCGGCCGTCAGGCCCATGGCCGCCCCAATTTCATCCGGAGTGAAACCATGGTTTTTGCCGTACAACGCCAGGTCCATTTTGTCATACGGCAGGGAGAAATAAAATTCCTCCTGGGACTGCGGCAGCGAGTAGGTGTCGGTCGTGGGCGGACGGCTGCAGATCTGCTCCGGCAGACCCAGAGCGCGGGCCATCTGGTAAACCTGGGTTTTGTACAGGTGAGCGATGGGTTTGACGTCTGCGGCTCCGTCGCCCAGTTTCACGAAAAACCCCTGATCGTATTCCAGCCGGTTTGGCGTTCCCGCCACCGCGTAATTCAGCCGGTCCGCATGGTAATACTCGAGCATCTTCCGGCAGCGTTGCTTGAAATTGGTGGCGGCAACCACGCCGAGATAAGCGGAGATGTCCATGCGCTTCTCCGTCACCCGACCGTCAGGATGCTGCACGACCACGCTGAAGACGCGATACTGGTCATCCTGGGTGACCGGGGGCAGGACGATCTTGCTTTTGCATCCGGGGCCGTAATCGGGCACGGCGCGCCGGATGGCTTCGTCGCGTCGCCGGTAGCAGCCGGCCGCATCGAGCAGCGGGGTGATATCTTCGTGAGCGAAGGGGATGCCGAGGTGCTCCGCCAGGCCGCGGCTGAGCGGCAACGTTTCGGAGGCGGAGTCGCGTTCCGGCATGAGCAGGCCGAACACGCGGTCCTTGCCCAGGGCCCGGGTGGCGAGGGCCGACACGACACTGCTGTCAATGCCGCCGCTCATGGCGACCACAAGACCCTTTTTCTTGAAGCGTCGGAAAACCGTCTCGCGGAGCCAGGCCCCGATGCGGTCGGCTTCCTTCAGGTAATCCAGGTTCAGCAGTTCGGCGGAGAATTTACGTTGCGTCATAGGAATGAATTCGGTGGTGATTCCGGGGTTTATGTCATGTTTCCCAATCAGGGCGGCCGGGTTCAACCGGCTTGGGTTGCGAGTTTCCGGGCGAGGAACTGGACCACCCGCTGGATGCTGTCGAGGTTTTCCGGAATCATTTCCCCCGGCTCGATCTTCACGTCGTAGGTGTTTTCCAGGAACATGATCAATTCGAGCATGCCGGTGGAATCAATGATGCCGCTGCTGAGAAACGAGGTGTCATCCTGCAGCGATCCGGCCTCGCCGAACAGGAAATTGGTCACAATGAATTCTCGCACTTCTTTTCCGTGGTTCATGGTTTGGTTTGAGTTATCGGTCATTCGTGGGTTGGGGTTGAGGGTTGGCGCGCCAGTTCGGCCCGGCGCACCGCCCGGTTCAGAAACGGAACAAAGGCTTCCGCAGCTTTTTGATTGCCTTGCGCACTGGGATGGCTGTCGGAACCGTCGCCGCTCGGATAGGCGGAGAAATTCGATTTTCCCTGGTCCGTCAGCAGATCGTAGTAGTCGAACACGGCCACATTGGTGAGCGGGTAGTCCCTGAGCCAGCCCTGCGGACTTTTGAGCCAGTTGTTGAACTCCCGTGCCAGCGCAGCGGCGCGGATTCCTGGATGGCCGCGGCCGAGCAGTTGCCTGGCGAATTGTTTCCACAGCGGTTGCGAGGCGGGTTTGAATGCCATCGGCGGAGGAGTGACGCAGACGAACAGTACCTTGGGCTGTTTGCGGAATTCCTCCAGGAGCGCGCCGTAGGCAGCCCGGGCATTGTTCACGGTCAGGTCCGGACCGCGCGGATTCCCCGGCGGCAGGCCTTCGGATTCGAACCAATTGTTTGGAAAACACGATTTGAAAACAACGATCTGATTCCGAACGCCGGGTTCGAGTCGCTCATCCTGATGCCGGCAGGCCAGGATATCGCTCATTTGATCGCGGAATTTCGGCCACCAATCAAAGTGGTCGGTATTCTGCCCGATGCGGCTGCCGTAGGATGCCTCATGAACTTCATAGCCGCTTTGAGTGAGGCGGACGCGCAGCCCGCCGCCGTTGGGGCTGGTTTGGTAGATGCAGTTTTCTCCCTGCTCCATTCCGGGATCCGCCAGCAACTGGCCGCCGCAGGAATGGTGAAGGAAAATCAGCGACAAACCCTCGGTTGGCGGCTGGTCGGGAAAAGCAGAAAGCTCCGGTTTCCCGACGAGATCTATGGTGGTGTCCATGTCAGCCTGCCTTCGATCCAGTAGTGGCGGCGGGTTGGCGATGATGATCGCGTGACGACGCGGTTATCATTTCAAGCAGCCTGGGTTTCAAGATTTTACCGGCGCCGTTGTGCGGCATGTGGTTGAGCAGCCGGACCTCTTCCGGGACTTTGAACGCCGGGAGGTATTTGCGGCAGTGCTCCTTCACCTCCGGGGTGGTGAGGGTGCTGCCGGGAACCGGGACGATGAAGGCCTTGATCGCCTCTCCCAGCAACTCATGCGGTGCGCCGATTACGGCGACCTCCACCACCTGCGGCATTTTTGCGATGACATTTTCGACTTCCTTGGAACTGACGCGGTTGCCGCCCGACTTGATCATCTCCCGCTCGCGTTCCACCACATAGATGAAGCCGTCCTCATCGACGCGCGCAATATCGCCGGTGTGGAGCTTGCGGTTGCGGAAATATTTGGCGGTCTCGACGGGGTCATTCCAGTAGCCGAGAGTGATGTTATCGCCCTCGGCGACGATCTCCCCGGTTTCAGCCGAGCCGGAGGTCACCGGCTTCCCATCGGGCTTGACCACCTCCAGGCGGGTGGAGGGCAAACCCCGGCCGATGGAACCCAGTTTGTCGGCCAGATGTTCGGGCGGCAGGTAACTCAGCCGTGCCGTGCCTTCCGTCTGGCCATACATCAGGTAATAGCGGATCTCGGGAAAGGCGGCGAGGATCTCGGCGATTTGGGGATCGGGCAGCTTGCCGCCGGCCTGCTGAAACCACCGCAGGGCCGGGAAGGACAATTCGCGGAAACGCGATTTTCGCAGCAGGATCTGGTAGGTGGACGGCACGCCGGCAAAGCCGGTGCATTCCTTCTGCTGCATTTCCTGGAGGACGGTTTCCGGATAGAGTTTGAAGCTGTTGTTCAGCACGACAGAACCCCCGGCCATGAGGTGGGTGTGCAACAAGGAGGCGCCAAAGCAATAGTGAAACGGCAACACCACCAGGACGCGGTCCCGCGAGGTCAGTTCCAGGTAGCTGATGATGTCCCGGCTGTTACATTCGATGTTGCGATGACTCACCATCACCCCTTTGGGCGAACCCGTTGAACCGGACGTGAACATGAGCGCGGCGAGATCGGATTCCGACGTGATTTCCGGCAGTGGCACGGCCAGGGAATCGCCTGCGTTGGCCAGCGAAGCTGCGGAAAGCAGCGTCAGCCCGGCGGTCTGGCGCCAAGTCCGTACCCGGTTGACCAACCGGTCGGAGACAAACAGATCCTGAATGCCGGCATCCGTGACAATTTTCAGGAATGTCTCCGGTGCGGCATCAGTTTGAAACGGCACCGCAACCAGGCCGGCTCGGATGATTCCCAGATAGGAAATGATGAAGAAGGGGCTGTTCTCGGCGAATATTCCGATGCGGTCGCCTTTGGCGTGGCCGCGCGCGAGCAATACCTTGGCCGCCGTCGCAACCTGTTTCCGCAGTTCACGATAGGTCAGGAGGCGATTTCCATCCAGCACCGCCGGCGCTGCGTCATGGCCCTGGCGGAGAATGAGGTCGGCAATGTTCATGAAGCAGCAGCAGCAGCCGATTGGGCGGGTTTGGCGTGATCGAATTCGCGCGTGATCCAATTGGAAACGCATTCGATCATCCGCGACTTGCCATTTCCGGAAACAAAACCGTGATCGGTGCCAACGAGCCTCTCGTGGGTGGCGTGGCCGGGTTCGCGCGCCAGCAGGTAATGCATGTAATCGAAATCGGCGGGTTTGGTGGGATCCTCGGCCGTGATGAACAGCAGCGGCAATTCGGTCGCCAGAATCTGTTCGACGCATTCCACCAGTTTAAAATTGGTTTCGGGCGGAAGCGGAGCCGCGGCGGCATCGCCGTTGGCCGGCGGCACGGCTTCGATTGAGGCCGTTTTGGGAGCCGGTTTCTTGATGAGGCTGCGGAGCTGCTGGGCGGTCTTCTGCAGAGGTGCACCCAGCGGCGAGTTCAGCAGAGCCACACGAACCTCGTTCCGGAGCAACTCCCGTCTCATCGTCCAGTCCGACTTGGCGGCAGTCGCCGGCGCACCGGGCGCCGGAGCATTCGCCGGGCGCACCAGATGAAAGATGGGATCCAGTGCGACCAGACCCGCCAGCCAGGAATTCCGGCGGAGGGCCAACGAATAGAATCCGGTGATCGCGCCGCCGCATAGACCTCCGATGACGACCCGCCGCAAGCCGAGCTCATTCTTGATCTTTTCCACACATTCGTCCGCCACTTCAGCGAAGCCGCCTTCCTGCACCCTATCGATGAATGTGAACGAATCCTCGGGCAGGTCGCCTTCGGAATCACCGAGGCCGGGCAGGTCGATGCGCGCCGCCACGATTCCCTGCCGGGCCAAAGCATCGCTCAGGGCAACGGCCGTGTCGCCTTGCGCGGAGCGCGGAAGAAATCCCGGATGCAGGAGAACCACGCCGAGCCCGTCGAAGCCGGAAGTTGCCGGAGCAACGTCGCTCGCGGGCAGATGCGCCACACCGCGCAACCGCAGTCCCTGGACGATAATCTCGAAACATTTTCTCATGACGTGGTGTTCGTACCGCCAAACTTGGAGCGTATCCATTCGCAATTTTCCTCAAAAAAGCCGCTTAGATCGGGGCTCAACGGAGCGCGCCTTACGCGCAAGCCCGGATTGACAGCCTGCCACAATCCACCGCCCGGGATCAAGGGCACGTGGGCCTGTCCGAGTTTGACCATTTTCCATGGCCGTCCGCGGTTATCCGCGCCCTGGTCACGGCCGCCGCCCGGCAGGATGAGCTTCATCTCGACGGCTTCGCGCCACAGCGCGGCGCTCAACGTATAGCCGGCGGCTTCAATGGATTCGCCCCGTTGGAGGCTGGACTCATAGTCCGCCCACGTTTTGGCCTGGCCGGTCGTGGGATTGGCGAGGTCAAACGCCAGTCGTCGGAGCAACGTGTCGCGCAGGGCACCGGCGCCGTTGGCCGCCGGCGACCACAGCAACATGCCGTCGCCCAGCCCTTCCGCAAAGAGAAGCGACACCAGCAATCCGCCCATGCCGATGCCGCCCAGCACGACCGGCAGTTCGGGATTTTGCGCCTTCAGCAGGCCGAGCATCGCGCGGCAATCCTCGAGCCAGGAAGTGAGGGTGAGCCGGTGAAATTCGCCCGTGCTCTCGCCGCACCCGCGATAATCAAAGCGCAGGGCGGTGACGCCCCGGGAAGCCAGATGCCGCGCCCAGCGCACCCAAAGCGCATAAGAGAACGGTCGTTCGGTGACAAAGTGGCCGGCCAGGAGGATTTGCACCGAAGGATTTTGCGCCCGGTGAAGGGCATAAAACATCTGCTCCCCGCCCAGGTCGGAGTAATTCATCTGCTCAAGGGCGGCTGCGGATGGCTTGCCAGGCAAGTCCGTGGTGTGGTTGCTCATGGTTGGGTTTGGAGTCAGACCGCGATGGCAACGGGATTGGCAGCGGCGTTTGAATTCAAGCAGCAGACCTTGACGCGGTCCTTTGCAGAGAGCGGCTCCGGACGCCGGTAGTTTTTCACAAACAAATGGTCAACCAGTTGCGTGGAGAGAATGCCGACCAAGGCCATGTCATCCGTTTCTCCGATCGGCGAGCCGCTGGCAACTTTCCGCACCAGATGTTCGACGGCGCCGGGCTTGAACAGACCCGAAGCTTTGAGTGCGCCTGGCGACAGCAGTTCGCGCACGTAATCCGGAGTTTGGTCATTGAAGAAACTGCGATGAATCGGGGCGCGATATGGCCGTTTGGGCCGGCGCCGGATGGCATCCGGAAGCCAGGGTTGGGCGGCCTTCTTGAGGAGCCACTTTTCACGCAAGCAGCGCATCTTCAGGCGCGGAGGCAACGCGTTGCAAAATTCCATCATCCGGACATCAAGAAACGGAAAGCGTCCTTCGATGGAATGGGCCATGCCCATGCGGTCCCCTTGTGAGGACAGCAGGTATTGGGAAAGGAAAACCGTGATCTCGAGATACTGGGCCTGCGCCAGGGATCCCCACCGTTTGAAATCGTCTGGCAGCCCAGCCGCAATGGGAGCGAGCATATCAGCACCGGCCGCCGCGGATACAGCGTCATCAAAAAAGCGCAGCGTGCGGCGGTTGTTGCGCCAGCGCACGGCATGGGAATACCAGGGCGATTCGACTTCACCGAGGCCCTCCCCGAAGAAGGCGGACAGGAGCGCGAGGTTGCTTTGCGCTAGACCACCAATATCGGGATAAAGCCGTTTGAACAGCAGGGATCGCCATTTGGATGTTGGCTGGCGCGCCCAGAACCGCCGCACCTTGGCCTCCTTGAAAATATCGTAGCCGGCCAGAAACTCGTCCGCGCCTTCGCCGGTGAGCACCACCTTGAACCCGGTTTCACGCACCAGTTTCGAAAGCAGGAACATGGGGGCGGGCGCTGTGCGCATCACCGGAACCTCGGTGTGCCAGATCACGTCGGGGAAGACGCGGCCAATGTCGGCATGGGTGGCCTGCACGACGTGATGGGTCGTTCCCAGATGCTCGGCCATTTCACGTTGGAAAGTGCTTTCGTCAAACTTTTCGTCGCTGAACGCGATCGAAAATGTCACCAGTTTGTTGGCGGTGAAACGCCGGACCACGGACGCAATCGTGGACGAATCCAGTCCGCCGCTGAGGTAAGCCCCCACGGGCACGTCGGCGCGCAGGCGGATGCGACACGCATCGATCAGCAAAGCTCGGAATTGCTCGATCACTTCCTCAGGTTGGCGAGCAGCGGCACCGTCTTGGGCCGCTGCTGTCGCTGCGGGAAATTGATTTCTCCAGTACGATTCCACCTTCACCGACCCCCGATCAGCCATCAAGAAATGGCCCGGGGGCAGTTCCACGATGCCGCGGAAGACCGTCCGGGGCGTCAACGGCGACCAAAAGGTGAAAATCTGCTGCACCGTCGCCGGGTCGATCTCCGCGGTGACGCGCGGGTCGCCAAGGATGGACTTGATTTCCGAAGCGAACAGCAATGCGCCGTCGGAGGTTTGCGTGTAAAACAGCGGTCTGACACCCACCCGGTCGCGCGCGAGGAACAGCCGGCGGCGGCGGGTGTCCCAGATGGCGATTGCGTACTGGCCGTTCATTTTGTTGAGGCAGCCGGTGCCGTACTCCTCAAACAGGTGGAGAATGACTTCCGTGTCCGAGGAGGTGCGAAACCGATGCCCACGGGCCTCGAGGTCCGCGCGGAGTTCGATGTAATTGAAGATCTCGCCATTGAACACAATCCAGAGCGATTCATCCTCGTTGGCAATCGGCTGACTGCCGCCGCCGAGGTCAATGATGCTCAGGCGCGCATTTCCCAAGCCCACCTCACGGTCCAGCAGGACGCCAAATTCATCCGGCCCGCGATGCCGCAGGAGCGCCAGCATTTGGCGCAAATCAGCTTCGGTGACGGCTTTCGTGCCGGTTCGATTGAACATGCCAGCTATGCCGCACATGGCTTTAAATTGAGTTGCCTGTCATGACCCTGGGATATCCTGACTCGCTCGTAACCCGCGATCTAATCAACCACCATGACTCGAAAGAAACGTTGGCGCACGTTGGCGACCGCGGCGTTGGCGGTGATGGTCGCCCCGCTCGCCACCAGGTCCGGCGTAATGTTATTCCAATTCGTACTGCCCAGGCTGTCCACGTATTGCAGCCGGTAGGTGCCTCCGGTGACAGATGTCCAGCGGAGTGTGGCAACTCCATTGGTCAGGTTGAGCGAATTTATCAGCGGCTTGGACAGGACGGTGACCGCCGGATAAAACACAAGTTCAACGCGATAGAAGCGCTGCGGCGCGGTGCCGACAACATCCGTTATGCTGGTTAAAGGTCCGGTGGCGGTAACGTCCGGGGTCACATCGTTCCAGTTTGTTGTCACCAGATCGTTTTTGTAGTGGAGTCGATAGGTTTGTCCGGGAACAGACGTCCAGGTGATCGTTGCAACACCGTTTGTAAGGTTGATCGATACGATGCGGAATTCGTTGGATATCGCGAGCACGTTGACTTTAAAGCTGTTGGTGGCTGTCAACTGTGGGTTGACCAGGTCGAACGGGTCGCTGTTGGTCACCACCGTGGTCAGAATATAAATCCCGGGCGTCTGCGCTGACGTCGGCGTCCAGGTAATGATGCCATTATTGTCGATGCCGGCGCCTGAAGGCGGATTGACCAGTCCGTAACCCAGCGTCGTCGCATGAACGTTGGGCTCGCTTGCTGTGTTCGTCACCGTCAGCAGCGTCTGTTCCGCCACCGTCTGGGTCGGTATCACCGGCAGCACCGGCGCCACGTTCA
>Ga0181522_10002630_pt1 | contig 10177 bp, 6 predicted proteins | sample PEATcosm2014_Bin_27_FD_121103 | JGI IMG/M metagenome (GOLD analysis project Ga0181522, IMG submission 121103) | Peatland microbial communities from MTU Mesocosm Facility, Houghton, MI, USA - PEATcosm2014_Bin05_10_metaG | ecosystem: Environmental > Terrestrial > Soil > Wetlands > Peat | place...
GGCCTCGATCCCGCGGAAGCATGCGCCTCAATGCCGCAAGCGTGCCATGAACGTAGCCAAGATAATTCACCTCGGTGACGCGGCGAAATTCCGCGGCGTCCATCTCTTTGACCGGCGAGAATACGGACACCATGGCATTGTTGACCCAGATGTCGATAGGCCCGAGGCGCTCTTCAAAAGACGCTGCGGCCGCCTCGACAGCCTGATCATCACTCACGTCGGCAGCATAGGTCGCCGCTGTTCCACCCAGCTTTTCCACTTCCTTCGCGGTTGCTTCGAGCGCCGGCAAGTCGCGCGAGATCACCCCGACCCTGGCGCCTGTCTTGGCGAATTCATGAGCAATGGACCGTCCTAGTCCTGCGGACGCCCCCGTGATGACGGCAGTCAGACTCGGCGGCTTCCTGCTGATCTCCATGTCAACACCCTCCGAGAACTTTAGATGCAGGCAAAGCTAAGCGAAATCGCATCTAACGCTTCGGAACTGTTCTGGATGTGCGAGGATAGCGCGTGGCCCTTGGAATCGAAGATTATGCGCTGATTGGCGATTGCGAAACGGCAGCGCTCGTAGGAAAGAACGGATCGATCGATTGGCTTTGCTGGCCCGACTTTTCCTCTCCGGCCTGTTTTGCTGCATTGATCGGGACTGAGCAAAACGGCAGGTGGTTGCTTGCTCCAAAGTACGCCTGCACAAAAATCTCACGGCAGTATCGCGAACATACGCTAATTCTGGAGACGCGTTTCGAGACCGGGACAGGCGTTCTCCTCGTTACGGATTTCATGCCGGTACGCGAGGTCCACTCCGACGTTGTACGGATCGCACGGTGCTTGGAAGGCAGCGTAAAGGTTCAGATGGAGTTATGTATCCGTTTTGATTATGGACGCACGATTCCATGGACCGGCGCCCGGGAACAAAATGCCTGGGCGGCAGCCGCCGGCCCCGGTATCGCATATCTCCGCACTGAAGAAGAGATCCAAACAAAGGGCGATATCGCATCTGCCGAATTCACGCTGAGTCGAGGCCAACATCGTTTGTTTGTTCTGACTCATGTCGGCGCTCAAGAGCCGCCGCCGCGGAGAATCAATGTCCAAAAGGCATTCAAGCAAACAGACAGCTTCTGGCGACAGTGGTGTTCCATAAACACATATGACGGACCGTGGCAGGATGCCGTCGAGCGATCGCTGATTACCCTCAAAGCTCTAACCTATCGGCCCACCGGCGGAATTGTTGCGGCTCCCACGACATCGTTACCAGAATATTTCGGCAAGGATCGAAACTGGGACTATCGCTACTGCTGGTTACGAGACGCAGCCTTCACCCTGGAATCATTACTCTCAGTCGGGTATCACGAGGAGGCTCGATCCTGGCAAAACTGGCTTCTCCAGGCCGTTGGGAGCGACGTGCGATGCCTGCAAATCATGTACGGGATGCGCGGCGAACGGCATCTGCCGGAATGCGAGCTCCCATGGTTACAGGGGTATCGAAGGTCGCAGCCAGTCCGGATGGGAAACGGCGCCTCGGAGCAGATGCAACTGGACGTATACGGTGAAGTGGCGGATGCAATTGTGAGCATGGAACGGGCAGGATTGCACCTAGACGACCGCCTTCTTCATCTGCAGACGGAACTTACGGACTGCATCGCTTCACTTTGCCACCTTCCCGCATCAGGCTTGTGGGAGCAGCGCGATCAAAAGAGGCACTATACCTACTCGAAGGCAATGGCCTGGCTAGCCCTGCACCATGGGGTAGAAAGCAGGAAGGGGAAAAAGACTCTGGCATGGAAGGCGATACGAGACCGTTTGCACCGTCAGATATGCCGGAGGGGCTTCAACTGCGAACTCGGCTGCTTTGTGCAGTCTTTCGACTCCGCCGTCCTCGACGCTTCTGTACTGCTACTGCCGATCTTCGGGTTTCTTCCATACAGCGATGATCGCGTACTCGGGACCATGGATGTCATCCAGAAAAAACTCGGCAGAGATGGATTCATTTATCGGCTGTCACCCAGTTCCCGCAAGGATCGTGAATCGGCTTTTATCGCCTGTTCGTTTTGGATGGTCCAGAACCTCGCGGGCGCGGGGCACCGGACCGAAGCGGAAAGACTCTTTGAAAAGCTGATCAATCTGCGAAACGATGTGGGGTTGTTGTCAGAGGAGTATGATCCAGATCACGATCGGTTCATGGGAAACTTCCCGCAGGCCCTGTCCCACATCGCACTTGTCAACGCTGCCAGGATGCTTGCCTGTCAGCAAGCTGGCGGCTAGGTCCCTTGCCGCCGCTACTCCTTCATAGGGTTACCAGCTTGGCGCTGGAGTCGGCACTCAGAGAAATATAGCGACGATTGCCGGAGTAATTTACCCATACATCACCAACATCGGCATGCACGCTCTCCGATGGGAGCCGCGCAGCGGGTCCGGCGCCCCGAAAGCGCGGCCCATGACGATCTATTTTTTCATCGCCGATTTTGCGATTGCGTGGTCAGCACGTCGGCCATCAGCTTCTGCACTTCGGCCTTGCGTTCCGGGCTCAACTGCGGATTCGACTTCAACAGCTGCCGCCACGCGGCCAGCGCGCCCTTGCCGTCCAGCTTTCCCTGCAGCCGGATCATGCCCAGGTCGAACAGCGCGTTGGCGTCGCCCGGTTCATAACTCAGCGCGCGACTCAACTCCGCGATCGCCCCATCGACATCGCCGCTGCGATAGAGGCTCGTGGCCAGCTTGGTGCGAAGCGGAACATTCCTGGGATCGGCCTGCACTGCCTGCCCGTAATACACGGCCGCTTCCTTGAATTGGTGGGAAGTGTGGTAGAGCGCGCCGAGCTGGGCGAGCACCGCGCTGTTCTTCGGATCGCTCTTCAGCTTGTCGAGCAACGGCGCAGCCTGCATGTCCGCCATCTGCTTCATCTCTTCCAGGGTCGGCACATGCCCGTGGCCCATTGCGCCGCCGGGTAACGAGTGGGGATTGACGCTGGCCGCAACTTCCGCATGAGCCGTAGCCGATGCCGATTTGTGGAACAGGTACGCGATCGCCACGCCCACCACGAGAAACGTGACGGCCATCACGTAGATATGCTTCACCTGCAAGGATCGCCTCCAGGTTGACGATGTGGTTGCTTCGATTGCCATGCCGTGTTCTCCCCGAGGTTGAAAATGCCGGCAAATCAGGCTCGCCCGATCATCGGCATCTGAGCGCGAACCCCGCTCAACAAGAGCCTCTCGCCGAGCCGATGTTCGTCCTGGCCTCGCCTGACAGCTAATTCACTCTACCGGCGACGCGCGGACGATGAAGCAATGTGCGTCACGCGGGGTTGTGATGACCATCACACATTAGCCGCCGCTCATAAGCCGTGATTGTCGTCACATAACGTGACCCTGGTCACCTGACAAGATGTTGGCATAACTCCGAACGACTGCAGATCCCTTGAAAAAGGCCGATCTGCTCTCAAGAGAGCAAAGGTTCTCACGTATGAAAGCGATACACAGCGGGTTCAGAGTACCTTGGGGCCTTTCGAATTACGTCGATGTGCGCGGGCGCACACCGTCGGTCGAAGAATTGCCACAAGGGCTTCGGCCCCGACCTTCGGAGAGTGTCGAACCCTTGCTCACTAACCAATCTCGAGATGCGGCCAGACCACTTGTCCCATCCCGCGGCGACGGCATGAGTCGTGCACATGTTTGCATGAGGACTGAATTGAAGACAACACCGGTCCGGTCGACGTTACGGTTCAGTCGAAAAGCCGGAGAGCGCACGAGGAGGCTCTACCCAATGAAGCGGATTTCCATAATCGCCATGATGTTTCTGGTCGCCGCGGGCTTAGCGGCGGCACAGATCACCGCGCCTTCGACCGACGTCCTCGGCGCCCACCTCAACTACGGCCGTGGTTGCGCGGCCTGTCACGCACCACACAGCGGCGCATACGGCAACGGCAATGCAAAGACCGCTGACTCCACTTCGGGCAATTCCATTCTGTGGGGCGAGGATGTTGCCAGCCTTTACGGCAAGACCCTGCAATTCGGCGGAGTCAACGGAACCAGCAGCACCACTGAGACCCTGCCGACCAGCATGGTGGCCGGGACTCCCGACGTAGCCGGCCTGCTCACCTGCCTCAGCTGCCACGACGGCAACTATGCAGAGGGCGCCATGATGAAGAACAAGGTCTATGAGACCCTGCCTCCGACTTATGGAACTTACAACACCGTTCCCACCCTGCTCGGGAACGACGGCACTACGGCCGGAAACTACCTCAACGACCACCCCGTGGGACTCAATGCGGTGATGGGCTGCGGCGGTCAGTATAACTGGGATTGCACCATCAGCGCCTCGGGAGCGGTCCAGATGACCGGCACGCACTCCAGCCAGTTTATTACGAACTATGGCTTCTTTGTCAGCCCGGGCACTTACAACAACACCCCCGTCGTTGTCTGCACCACCTGCCACAACCAACACCTCATGAACGTGGTCAACGTCACCAGCAGCACCAAGTCCGGTCTGCCGACGGGCACTTATGCCACCATGTTCTTCCTGCGTGGCCCTTACAACCCGGCCGATGGCAACCCTTTGACCAACCAGACAGCGCAGTTCTGCCGCCAGTGCCATGGTGGCGAGTCGAACGAAATGAACGGCAGCACCGCCGGAACCGTGTTCTAACCCGTTCCATCATGGGGAGGGGCGATGTTTTTCCCTCCCCCTCTTTTTCAGGGACAAGGACAGCACTCATGAAATACGGACTTACAATCTGCAGTTTCCTTTTGATGGGTTTCATGCCGGCCGGAGCACAGTCAGGCTCCCATCCGTCCACCGCCTTCACGCCGGCGCGCACTCAGGGCGCGGCCACACTGGCGCTGGCCCCGACAGGCAAGCCGGTGGTGCGTGTGAATGGATCGGTGTTGACTGACACTGACCTGGTGCGCGAAGAGTATGCGATCTTTCCCTACGCCCGCCAGCACAACGGGATTCCCAAAGAGCTCGCGCCGCAGATCCGCGACGGCGCACTCAAGATGATCGTCTTCGAAGAGCTGGTCTATCAGGAAGCGCTTCGCCGCAAGATGACCGTGCCCGCCGTAAAGATGCAGCATGCCGAAGCAGACTTCCGCAAGCAGTTCGCCACACCCGACGAATTCAGCGCTTTCTTGCAGAGCGACTTTCATGGCTCGCAGCAGTTGCTCATCGATAAGATCCGGCGGTCGCTGCTCATTGAAGCTCTTCTGAAGACAGAGGTCGAGAACAAGAGCGCCATCTCCCTCGCCGAAACCAGGACTTACTACGATCGGAACCCGGCGCGCTTCCAGCATCCCGAGTCGTTTACTTTCCAGACCATCTCCGTTCTCCCCCCTGCCAAACCCACTGCCGATCAGTTAAGGGAAGGGCGCGCATGTGCCGACCGCGCGTTGCGCCAGGCGAAGGCGACCAGGACGGCCGAAGAGTTCGGCCTGCTGGCAGAGAAGATATCCGATGACGATTACCGCGTGATGATGGGCCAGCACAAGCCCGTCCCGATCGGTCAGCTGGCGCCGCAGGTTGTAAAAGCGCTTCTTGCCATGCAGCCCGGCGATGTGAGCAATGTGATTCAAATCGAGCAGGCATACACCATCGTGCGCCTGGGCGCACACACGCCGGCGGGCGAGGCTAAGTTCGAGGACGTGAAGGCGCAACTCGAAACAGACCTGCAGATAAATAAGACCAACCAGCTTCGCGCCGAACTGGACAGGAAGCTGCGGCAGAAAGCAAAGATCGAAGAGCCATAAAAGGCCGCTGAAGGAGCCGGGATTCTCAGGTGCAGACGGTGCAGTGAGTTTTGAAACATCGACGGCATGGCTGAGCCGATGCCGCACACAAGAACAAGATCTCTTGCAGCACGTTAGATGGAAAACTGTGGCGGGAACTTTCCGAGTTGCGTCCTTTTGGCAGGCCGGGCTTCTATTGCTGGCATTGCCCGGTGCTGCCCAGGTAAAGTTCGGTGAACTTAGCTCGAACCTGAGCGGCACCATCTCCCCGGGATATACCGGGGAATATGGAAACATGATTGGGTCGACCCACACCTGGACGCTGGGGGGCGCGGCCACTCTCTCCGGCTCTTTTTACAATCCTAACTTTCTGTCCTATAACGCCAATGTCTACTTGAATCAGTCACGGGCTAACTCCGACTTCCAATCCATCTCCGACGCCAGCGGCGTCAATGCCACCGGGAACATCTTCGGCGGCAGCCGTTTTCCCGGCTCCGTCACTTATTCGAAGGCATACAACAGCGACGGGAAGTACGACGTTCCGGGTATTGCCAATTACGTGACACACGGCAACAGCGATACGTTCGGCGTCAACTGGAGCGAAAATCTTCCCGATGCGCCGAGTTTCTCCGCGGGTTTCCAGATGGGCAACAGCCAGTACTCGGTCTACGGATCCAACGACCAGGGGAATAACGAGTTTCATTCGCTCAATCTTCATTCCGCGTACAGGCTCGCAGGTTATAACATGGGCGCTTACTATTCCACTGGAGGCGCTCACTCGCTGATTCCGCAGGTGGTGACCGGCGAGCAGGAGGCTGAAACACACTCCGACACCGGCGCATACGGGTTCAATGTCGCGCACGCGCTGCCCATGCAGGGCTCGGCCTCAGCCTCCATCAACCGGTCCGATTGGAACACCAATTACCTGGGCACGAACACCAGCGGCACCATCGACACCGTCAACTCTCTGGCGGCGATACACCCAGCCCAGAAGCTGACATTCACGGCGAGCGCGAATTACTCAGACAATCTGACCGGGCAACTGATCCAGTCGATTATCGCCAGCGGCGGCGTTGTCGCGGGCCTCAACTCGAACGAGGCTTCAAACTCCCTTGACCTCATGGGCATCGGCAGTTACACTCCCGTACCGAATCTGCAAACCTCGGCATTCGTCGAGCGCCGCACCCAGTCCTTCCTCGGCGAATCGTATGGGGTGAAATCCTTCGGCGGAAGCGCCACATATTCTCACCCGCTGCTTGACGGCAACTTCAACGCCGCTGTGACTGTAACGGAAAATACCACGGACAAGACGGGCGAGGATACTCTGGGATTTTCGACGACCGATAACTACTCGAGCGAAGTTCTGGGATGGCACTTGACCGGATCGTTCGGCTATGCGCAAAACGTGCAAACCTTGCTGATCACTTATATGAACTCGTTCTATAACTACTCGGGCAACGCCAGACGCCGCTGGGGAAAATTCAATATAAGTATGGGTGCGGGCGCCGCGCAGACTGCGTTGACCCAGCAGCCCGGAACGGCGAATAGCAGCCAGAGTTACAACGCAAGCATTGGTTACGGCCCCTTGTTCACCGCCAACGGCAGTTACTCAAGGGCAAACGGGCAGGCGTTGGCGACCGGTGCGGGTCTGGTGCCCGTTCCCGTGCCTACGCCCATTCTGCCATCGAATCAGGTCAGCCTCTTCGGCGGAGACAGTTATAGCTTCGGCCTATCCAGCACGCCGGTAAAAAAACTCATCCTCACCGCGGCCTATGCCAAGTCGATCAGCGACACTTCGACTGGCAGCACGACATCCATGAACCAGAACAATCAATTCAATGCTCTCGTCCAGTACCAGTACCGCAAGCTGTATTTCACCAGCGGATTTGCCCGGCTGGAGCAGGGATTCAGCGGGACTGGCGCGCAACCTGAAGTTATATCCTCGTACTACGCCGGAGTATCGCGTTGGTTCAACTTCTTTTAATACGAGAGCTTCGGCAATGCCTGGGCGCAGCCCTGATCGTGGCTGCCGTTTTGCTTCTGCCCGCTCCAATGCGGGCATCGCAAAAACCCAAGCCGCAGGCAGCCGCGCCTGAGCAATGGGAGATGTCGCTCGACGGCGGGCGCAGGCTCTCCTGGGAACGCAGCTTCAAATCGGAGTTTGAAGTCAAGCCGAATCGCGGCTTCTGGAACAAACTGGTGGACGTGATCGCCGGCGCGCCCGAGTATCACTCCCTCGTTCGCCCTTACAGCGTTGCCACCGATTCGCACGGACGCATCATTGTCACCGATCCGGGCGCGCAGGGTGTGCACATCTTCGATTTCGCGGAGCATAAATACAAGTTCATCCAGCGGCAGGGAAAGAGCAAAGACGCGATGCTCACGCCGCAGTGCGTCGCCGTCGACGCCCAGGACAACATCTATGTCACAGATTCGGACTCCGGCGAGATATTTGTCTTCGAACCCAGCGGAAGATTCGTGCGTGCCATCGGCAGCCTGAAGGGCGGCGAAGGCTATTTCAAGCGGCCCACGGGAATTGCGGTGGACTCGGCCGCGCAGCGGATCTACGTCGCCGACACACTGCGCGACGAGGTGTTCATCCTGGACATGGAGGGCCGCGTGCTCAAGACCATCGGCAAAACCGGCCAGGGCGAAGGCGAGTTCAATCTACCGACCGAGCTGCGCCTCGATGGGCCGAACCTGATGGTCGTCGATGCCATGAACTTCCGCGTCCAGGTGTTTGACCGCGACGGGACCTTCCAGTTCGCAATTGGTAAGATCGGCGACAGCCCCGGCGCCATGTTCCGGCCCAAGGCGGTCGGCGTGGACTCGGAAGGCGATCTCTACGTGGTCGACGGTTTGTGGGGCCTGGTGCAGGTCTTCAATCGCCAGGGCGAATTGCTCTATTACTTCGGCGCCCGCGGAACGCATGCGGGAGAGTTCCAGTTGCCGGCAGGTTTGTTCATCGACCGCGACGACCGCGTCTTTGTTGTCGATTCGTTCAATCGCCGTGTCCAGGAGTTTCACTACTTCGGGCTGCAGAGGCCGGCCGCCGGGGGGACGAAGTGAAGCTCAGAGTCGTGCTGGCCGGGGTGACGATTGCGCTGAGCGCCGCCGCGCTGCCCGCGCAGATCGGAGGCGACGTGATGGGCGTGCACAACCTCGGTCCGGGCAGCAGCTCGCCCATCACCGGCGCCCGCCCTGACTCCTGCGCTTACTGTCACGCACCGCACTCCGGACTGAATCGCGGCCTCTGGAACCAGAAACTCACGACGCAGGTGTATACGACCTACACCAGCGACACCGAAGCGAACACCGGCAGGCAGCCGACGCTTGGCGCCGGCAGCAATCAGTGCCTCAGCTGCCATGACGGCACCGTGGCGGTCGGCGCCACCGTCGCTTATGGCCAGGTCACCACGCGCGGGTCGATGTACACGCAGGATGTCTTCGGCAGTAACATGCAGCCGTCGCACCCATTCAGCCTGGTGCTGCCGCTGAAGGACAACATCGACCTTGCTGCCTCGCTGGCGTCGAGCGGCAAAACCGCCGATCCCACCGGAGCGGTGAAGCTGGTCGGAGGAAACGTCGAGTGCTCGTCGTGCCACGATCCGCACGTGCAGGCCAAGGACCCGGTAAGCCTGAATTTCCTGGTGAAAGATAGTTCCAGCGGCCAGTTATGCCTGGCCTGCCACGATCCCACACGTCAGCTCGGCGGCCAGGTCAACCCGCTCGCCGACTGGTCAACCAGCGCGCACGCTCTCTCTTCCGATAAGATCTCGCCCCAGGCGCTGCTGGGAAGTTACCCCACCGTCGCCGGCGCCGCCTGCATCGCATGCCATGCGCCGCACAATGCTGCCGGAACGTCGCGGCTGCTGCGCGGACAGAATGAGCAGGACTGCATCGCCTGCCACAACGGCTCGAACATCTCGCCCATGGCGACTTACGCCAACGTGTTTCCCGAATACGCTACACCCAAGGTCGGGCATCCATTCCCGACCTCGTCCAATCCGCACAATGCTGCCGAAAACACGCTGCTCAACAACAATCGCCACGCTACCTGCGTGGATTGCCATAGCGCGCATGGCTCCGAACAGGTCGGCATCTTTCCTCTGCCTCCGCTGATCCGCATCTCGCAGAAAGACGTCGCGGGTATCAGCGCCAGTGACGGAGTCAGCGTGCTCGCGCCCGCCGTCAACCAATATGAGAACTGCCTGCGCTGCCACGGCACCTCCACCGGCAAACAGGTGCAGCCCATCTATGGATACTTCCCGGTTCGCGCAGTATCCGCCGGCGACCCTCTGAACCTGATTCCGCAGTTTGCCATCGCTGCCACCTCGAGCCATCCCGTCACGCATCCGAGAAGCAGCGCTCTGCCGCAACCCAGCCTGCTGGCAAACATGTTGAACCTTGACGGTGTCACGCAGGGCCGCGCCATGGGCACGCAGATCCTTTGCACCGAC
>Ga0181522_10002632_pt1 | contig 10172 bp, 12 predicted proteins | sample PEATcosm2014_Bin_27_FD_121103 | JGI IMG/M metagenome (GOLD analysis project Ga0181522, IMG submission 121103) | Peatland microbial communities from MTU Mesocosm Facility, Houghton, MI, USA - PEATcosm2014_Bin05_10_metaG | ecosystem: Environmental > Terrestrial > Soil > Wetlands > Peat | place...
GCGCGCGCGCGCCGACCGAGATCGCCGGCGCCATTGTCGGCCCGCAATTCGCCCCGCTCGAACGGCTCCAATCGGCCTATGACGAGATGCGCAGCGATCAGGCGGCGTTCGCGAAACTCGCACAATCGGATTCATCGGGCGCGAATGTTCGCGCGTCCGAGGCCGCGAGCGAGCTTTCCTATGCGAGCAACGCGCTTCTCGCGGCAACCGGCGGTCTTCTCGCCTTCGCGACCATCGTCACCGGCGTGCTCGCGATGGTAGGCCCGGTTTTCCTGACGCTCTTCTTGTTCGAGAGTGCGGGCGGACTTTTCGCGGGCTGGGTGCGCGCGATCTCGGCGGCGGCGCTTGTCCCCATGCTCTGCTGGATCACGACCATCATCCTCCTCGCGACCATCGCGCCGCGGCTTGAGGCCCTCGAACAGCAAAAGGCGTCAGCTACCCTCGATGCATCGGAGGCGATCGTCACCTGCTACGTCGTCTATGTCTTCGCGGCGGCGCAATTCGGTCTGGTGATCGCGGCCGGGATCGTGGCGGCGGGATTCCGTTTCCCGGTCCGCCGCAGGACCGCGGCACCTCAGGCAAGTGCCGCACCCGTCACCGTGCGGGCAAGCGCCGGGGATTCGCGCATCGATCAACTCGTCCACGCGCTGCAGCGTTCCACAAGCACGTACGGTGCGAGCACCGTGTCGGCGGCTTATGTCCGTGAGTCGAACGCGTCTGCTCCGCAGCCCGTCATGGGAAGTGCATCACGGCCCGAGCGGCTCGGCGAAGATTACCGCCGGATGCCAGACAGGCTGGGACGGCGTTCTTCCGGAGCCGGCCGGTCATGAGAACAGCTCTTCTCACTCTCGCCTTCGTATTCGCGCTCGTCGCATCGGCCGACGCTGCCGAACGTCCCGAGCCCGGCCCCAGCGATCCGCGCATCCGCGTCGTCCGTTACGATCCGAATGAAGTGATCGAGCTCGAAGGCACGCTCGGCTATGCGATGAGCGTGGAGTTCGCCGAGAACGAGAAGATCGAGAACGTCGCCATCGGCGACAGCCAGGGCTGGCAGGTGACACCCAACCGCCGCGCGAACCTTTTGTTCGTGAAACCCATGCGTCGCGATGCCGTGACCAACATGGCGGTCTACACCAATCTCCGCCGTTACATGTTCGATCTGAGCGTGGGACCCGAGCAGGGCGCGCGCGATCGGCGCATCATCTTCGGCGTGCGCTTCGACTATCCGGAACCCGTCGCTGCCGTTGTCGCCGCCGATCAGGGCCCGGCGAAGCCGCAGATCCCGAGCGACATCAACCACGCTTACAGCTATGAGGGCTCGGCGAAGAACCTGCCGACGCGCGTTTTCGACGACGGTCATTCGACCTATTTCGCGTTCTCGGAAGCCGCGGATTATCCCGCGATCTTCGTGGTCGATTCCGACAACCAGGAATCGGTGGCCAATGTCGCGACCCGCGACGGCTATCTCGTCGTCGATCGCGTCGCGCAAATCTTTGTGTTGCGCCGCGGCCAGGAAACGACCCGGATCATCAACGACGGATACAAGGAAGAAGGGCCGGGACCACTCAGTCCCAAGCCCCGCCCAGAACCCACTCTCTTCGAAAGATGGTTCCAATGAGCGACACGACAGGTCACTTTCCCGGACGCAGCAGCGCCAGCGCCGTCTTCGATCGCTTCTCGCGGCCGCTCACGTCTGTCGCACGCAATGACGTGCCGTGGGGCTTCGCCGCGGGCCTCGGCTTCATCGCGCTTCTGGCGCTCGTGGTGTTCCTGTCGCTCAATCACAATCGGACGACGCGCACCGCGCCCGCGGCGGCCCCGCATCCGGCAGCGATCGCGCAGGCATTCCCGCCGCTAGCACCGGCCGTGCGCGCTTTGCCCGTCGTGCCGCTCACGCCCGTCGCGGATCCGGTAAGAGAAACCACCGGCCGCCTCGGCGCACCGGCGATGATCGTTGATCTCAGCGACACGCCATCGAACGCACAGACGACCGGCACCACCACAACCGTGACCACGCAGACCGCCAAGACGCCCGACGCGGCGACCGCACACAACGCCATCGGCAACAATCTCGACGACGATACGTTCGCCTCTCACGTCAGCCAGTCGCAGGCCAACACCGTCTTCGCCTCGCAATTGCGAGACACGCGCCTGATGGTGCCGCAGGGGACTGTGGTGCCGGCGATCCTGGAAACCGGAATCAATTCCGATCTCCCGGGCTTCGTCCGCGCGGTCGTCAGCCGCGATGTGCACGGCTTCGACGGGACGACCGTTCTCATCCCGCGCGGTTCGAAGCTGATCGGCCAATACAGAAGCGCGGTCGCCGCGGGCTATTCGCGGGCCTTCGTCGTGTGGTCGCGGCTTCTGACACCCGACGCCGTGTCGGTCGATATCGGCTCGCCGGCGACGGACGCGCTCGGGCGCGGCGGCGTCGAGGGCGAATCGAATTCCCACTTCCTGCAGCGTTTCGGGTCGGCGATCCTGCTTTCGGTCCTCACCGCAGGCCTCGACGCCGCGGTCAACACCACGGCCAAGGAAAACACGACCTCGATCGTCGTGGGCACGCCGCAGCAGGCGAACAATGTCGCCGCCATCGCGCTGCAGAAATATATCGACGTGCCGACGACGATCACCGTGCCGCAGGGAACACCTGTCCGTGTCTTCGTTGCCCGCGATCTCGACTTCTCCGCCGTGCCGCAGCCCAGACGATGAACGTCTACCTCAAGAGCTATCTCGCGCCGTTCGAGGCATGGCTCGCGCGCGATGACGTGACGGATATCTGGGTCAACCGGCCCGGAGAGATCTGGGTGGAAACGGCGAGCGGCGGCATCGCGCGCGAGGAAGCACCAGACGTCACCGAAATCGTTTTGCAGCGCCTCGCACGCCAGATCGCGGGCACCACCCATCAAGGCGTCAATCGCGAGCAGCCCTTGTTGTCGGCAACGCTCCCGGACGGTGCGCGCGTCCAGATTGTGGCGCCGCCGGCGACGCGACAAGGCCTTGCCCTCGCCATCCGCAAACACACGATCTCGAATCTTTCCATCGACGAGCTCGATCGCGCCGGTCTCTTCCGCAGGCCTTCTCACAGCGCCGACGCCACCGACGCCGCACTCGCGGATTTGCTCGCTGCCGGCGACCAGGCGAATTTCCTGAGACAGGCCGTTCGCGCCAGGAAGACGATCGTCATTTCCGGCGGCACCTCGTCGGGCAAGACGACGCTCTTGAACGCGCTGGTAAAGCTCATCGACAAGAGCGAGCGGCTCATCGTCATCGAGGACACGCCGGAGATCAAACTCGAGCATGCGAACGCGGTCGGGCTCATCGCCGTGCGCGGCGAACTCGGCGAAGCGCGCATCGGCGCGGAGGACTTGCTGGAAGCGTCGCTCCGCATGCGGCCGGATCGCATTCTCCTCGGCGAGTTGCGGGGCAAGGAGGCGTTCACCTTCCTGCGCGCCGTGAACACCGGCCATCCGGGCTCGATCACCACCGTGCACGCGGATTCACCGGACGCGGCCGTTGAGCAGATCACGATGATGGCATTGCTCGCGGGCGTGGGTGCCGATTGGCCGACAATCGAAACCTATGTGCGGCAGGTGGTCGACGTGATCATCCAGATGAAACGCGACGCCGACGGCCGGTACGTCAGCGACATCCGTTTCATAGCCGAAGCGCATTCGCGGGAACTCTAAACATTTAGTCGCGTTGTCTGTGCGCTGGCGATTCGGGGGCCGGTCGGTCGGGATGGCCCGGCTGGAGAGTTCATTTATCCGAGGAACACGAACATGAAGTCCTTTATTCGGGCGGCCGTTGTTGCGGCCGCGACATGCACTGCTGCGTTTACGGTTGCGGTGCAGCCGGCTCTTGCCGGCATCGGCGTTTCGCTGGATTTCGGCGACGTCGCGATCGGCTACCACGACGGCTATTACGACAGCGCTCATCATTGGCACCACTGGCGGCATCCCAATGATTGGCAGGCCTATGGCCGTGCTCATCCCGAGCATTATCATGATTGGGGCCACAACGAGCATCATCGCTAGTCAAAACATCGCATAACGAGAGCGGGCCCGGACTCGTCCGGGCCCGTTTGCGTTTTGGCGACCGATCCATAGAATTTCGGCCATGGCCACGCCTGCCGACGTCCGGAAGATTGCGCTCGCGCTCGAAGGCGTCGACGAAGTCGATCATTGGGGCAGGCCCAGCTATCGCACGACCCGGCGCATCTTCGCCGTCATGCGGCCCGACGGGCTTTTTCTGAATCTGCCGCCCGAGCGGAAGGAGTTCCTCTTCGAAGCCGATCCCGCGACCTTCGTGAAATTCATGTGGGGCAAGACGGCGAATGTGATCGTGCAGATCGCCAAAGTCTCAAAGACCGAACTGACGAGCCTCATCCACGAAGCGTGGGAGCACAACAAGCCGGTGGAGAAGAAGGCGGCGAAGAAGCCGGCAAAGAAACGGGCCTAAGTCCCCATTCCGCCGAAACGGGTAGCGCGTTTGATCAAACTCTGCAATCGCTGTTGCCAAACGTTTCGCATTTTTGCGCGCAAGGCTTTGATTTCTGCCGGCGGGACGCCGGCGGTCCCAGCAAGAAGCTTGGCGGCCGGAGTTTCTTTCTGGGACCGCCGGCATCTTGCCGGCACGCGCCCTCGACGCGGCTCTCACCGAAGATGTTTGCGCACAACGAGCTTCAGGCCGGACCAGATGTCGGTCACCGCACAAACCTTCACATCGACGAGATCGGTCGCGAGCGCGAGGCGCCGCACGTCGTTTTCCGTCACGTCAGTCGGAATCTTCGCGGCCTTTTTGTACCAGGACACCCAGATCGCACCGTCGGGCTTTATCGCCTTGCGCGCCTTCGGCAGATCACGTTTCAAGTCCGCGAGCGACGCGACGAATAGATGGACGATGTCGACGCCCTCCTTCGGCGGCTTCGCAGCGAACGTCACGTCTTTCGGAATCGGCGCGAGCCAATCGCGATAGTCGCGCGGCGCGGCGAAGGTGAAGACGACGTTTCCGGGCTTGAAGCCGAGCTTCTTCGCGAGCGGCGTTCCCGAATAACCGGCCGCCACAATCGACTACCGCTTCAGCTCAATCACGTCGAAGGTCGATTCCTGCAGCGGATAGGGAAATTCGATGCGTGCGCGGTTGAGGCCGGTTGTCGTCAACACGCCCGCAACATCGTCCGGCGTCGCCTCGGCGCCCGCGGAGCCGTGATTGCCCGAATAATGATTCATCGGCTCGCCTTTGACGCGCGACGCGCCGAGAAAGACATAGCTTCCCTCGGACTTCGGATAGAGCTTGCCTGACACAAGCTGCGAGCCGGTGAGCTTTTCGAAATAGAGGCCGTCATTCTTGTACGTCACGCGGCAATCGAACCAGCCATAGACAACTTCGGGCGTGATGCCGCCGAGCTTCATCGTGCGGCAGCGCCAATTGCCGGAGAGATCGTTGTCGGACATCGGCATCAGACCCGCGTCGAGCACGGCGCGGATTTTGGCGAAGTCGGCGCCGCTCTGCGCTTCGGCAAGTCCTTTGGATCTGGCTTCGTCGATTTTTGCGAGACGGTTCGCGTCGAAGGGCGTGGCGTCGTCCTGCCAGCCGGCCTGGGCTGCGGTCGAAAGCGCGATCAGCACGACGCCCGAAAGCAAGCCCTTAAGCGTCGACACGCGCCTTCTCCCTCTCGGCTTCTTCGGTATTCTCCGGCGCCTGCCAGCCCCTGAGCATGGCGGCCGGCGGAACGCCGACGATGTTGTAGCCGGCGTCGACGAAATGGATTTCGCCGGTGACCCCGCTGCCCAATTCGCTCAGGAGATAAACGGCCGCGCCGCCGACCTGATCGAGCGTGATGTTGATCTTGAGCGGCGCCTGCGCCTTGTTCCATTTGAACATGGTGCGCGCATCGCCGACGGCAGAGCCTGCCAGCGTGCGCATGGGTCCGGCCGAAATCGCGTTGACGCGGATGCCGTCGCGGCCGAGATCGGCTGCGAGATAGCGAACCGACGCTTCGAGCGCCGCTTTGGCGACGCCCATGACGTTGTAGTTCGGCGTCACGCGGGTCGCGCCGATATAGCTGAGCGTGATCATAGCGCCGCCGCGATGGCCCATATCGGTCGACATCAGCCGCGCCGCGCGCTGGGCGACGGCGGTAAACGAATAGCAGGAGATGTCGAGCGAGCGGCGGAAATTGGCGCGCGTCGTGTCGACGTAGCGGCCTTTCAGTTCGTCCTTGTCCGAAAACGCGATCGCGTGGACGAGGAAATCGAGGCTGCCCCATTTCGACTTCAGCGTATCGAAGACGTGATCGAGCTGCGCATCGTCCTCGACGTCGCAAGGCAGAAGGACGCTCGAGCCGATGCCGGCCGCCAACGGCTTCAGCCGCTTCGCCTGCGCATCGCCCTGATAGGTGAACCCAATCTCCGACCCTTGGGCAGCGAGCATGCGCGCGATGCCCCAGGCGATCGAGTGGTCGTTCGCGACCCCCATCACCAGCCCTCGTCGGCCGGCCATCAAGCCTTTGCCATCACCCATACAAACCCCTGTCTCAATTCGGGACAGCCGATCGAGCTCGTCCCGCACGTCTTGCAAAAACCATACGCGTCACCCCGCGTGACGCTGGAAGACCAGCACCGCGTTCGTACCTCCGAACCCGAAGCTGTTCGACATGGCGATATCGATCTTCGCATTGTCGATCCGGCTTCGCACGATCGGGGCATCGGCGACGGCGGGATCGAGTTCCTCGATATTGGCGCTTTCCGCGATGAAGCCGTGCCGCATCATGAGGAGCGTGTAGATCGCCTCGTGCACGCCGGCGGCGCCCTGGCTGTGGCCGGTTAGCGATTTCGTGGCGCTGATAGGCGGCATGGCCCTTTCGCCGAAAACTTCGCGGATCGCATTGATCTCGGGAATGTCGCCGACCGGCGTCGAGGTCGCGTGCGGATTGATGTAGTCGACCCGCCCCTTCACGTTTTCGAGCGCCATCTTCATGCAGCGCACGGCACCTTCGCCGGAGGGCGCGACCATGTCCGCGCCGTCGGCCGTTGCACCGTAACCCACAAGCTCCGCATAGATCTTGGCGCCGCGCGCCTTCGCATGTTCGAGCTCTTCCAGAACCAGGATGCCGCCGCCGCCCGAGATGACGAACCCGTCGCGGTCCTTGTCGTAAGCGCGCGAGGCCTTTTCCGGCGTCGCGTTGAATTTCGACGACATCGCGCCCATCGCATCGAACAGAACCGACAACGTCCAGTCGAGTTCTTCGCCGCCGCCGGCGAACATCACATCCGGTTTGCCCCATTGAATCATCTCGGCCGCATTGCCGATGCAATTGGCCGACGTGGAGCACGCAGAGCTGATCGAATAGTTGACGCCTTTCGTCTTGAACCAGGTCGAGAGATTGGCGGAACAGGTCGACGACATCGCCTTCGGTACGGCGAACGGACCGACGCGTTTGGGACCGGACTGTCGTGTCGTATCGGCAGCGGCCACGATCGCTTTGGTCGAAGGACCGCCCGAACCGACGATCAGGCCGGTGCGCGGATGGCTGACATCGCCCGGTTCGAGACCCGCGTCCTGGATCGCCTGATTCATCGCGATCCACGTATAGGCCGCGCCATCGCCCATGAAACGGCGCGCGCGACGATCGACGGCCGTATCGAGATCGACTTTCAGACTGCCATGAACATGACTGCGGAAGCCCAGCTTCGCGTAATCCTCAGCCGCCGTAATGCCGGAGCGGGCTTCGCGCAGCGACGCGACCACTTCCTGCGCATTGTTCCCGATGGAAGACACGATGCCCATGCCCGTGACCACCACACGCCTCATGGACGCTTCTCCTTTTCGTCTTCTTCCTTCCGGCTTTCGCGAAAGCCGGAGAGAGGGGATTGGTTCCACCCCTCATCTGTTCTTGCACGCGGGTGCACGACAGACATCCCCCGGTAGACGGGGCAAGAAAGAATGGTCAAGCCGGTGCGGCTGCCTTTTGCAGTATGGCAGCCTGTTCGTCCATGAAGAGGCCGACTTTGAGATCTTTCGCCTCGAACACGAGCTTGCCGTCGACCTTCATGTAACCGTCGGCAACGCCGACCACGAGCTTGCGCATGATCACGCGCTTCAGGTCGATGTAGTAGCTGACGAGCTTGGCGCTCGGGAGCACCATGCCGGAGAATTTGACCTCACCCACGCCGAGTGCGCGGCCGCGGCCGAGCCCGCCCAGCCATCCCAGAAAGAAACCGACGAGTTGCCACATGGCGTCGACGCCAAGGCATCCCGGCATGACGGGGTCGTTTTGGAAATGACATTTGAAGAACCAGAGATCCGGCCGGATATCGAACTCCGCCTCGATCTCACCCTTGTCGGCGCTGCCGCCTTCGGCTGCGATGCGCGTGATGCGGTCGAACATCAGCATGGGAGGGAGAGGCAGTTTGGCATTGCCTTCGCCGAACATTTCGCCCCGCGCGCAAGCCAGAAGCGCCTGCATGTCAAAACTCGATTTCCGTCCCACCATAGGGTGTACCATCCGTGCGTTCCTGGCTCGCGGCTCTTGACAAAACGGTCCGCTTGACCGATTTCCTCATTGTTAGAAGCATTCTAACCAACGCCCGGTCAGGATGCAGCCTAGCAAAGATGAGGCCCGCGTGTGAGTGACGCAAGGGTCAGGACCGGCAGAGGGCCTATGGCCAACAGAAAAAGAGCAGACAGCGAGGTCGAAGCCGGTGCGGCAGAGCGCCTGCGGGCGGCCGGCCTGCGGCCGACGCGTCAGCGTGCCGCTCTGGCGGCGCTTCTGTTCCAGACCGAGGACCGGCATGTCAGCGCCGAAGCGCTCCACGCGGAGGCCATTCAGGCGGGCTTCAAGATCTCGCTCGCGACCGTCTACAACACGCTCCACCAGTTCACCGAGGCTGGCCTCCTGCAACAGGTGGTTGTGGACGCCTCCCGCTCCTACTTCGACACGAATGTTGGGGATCACCAGCATTTCTACTCTCCCGAAGGAGAGACACTGATCGACATCCCCGGCCAGGACATCAAAGTTACGGGCTGTCCGGCCGCCCCGAAGGGGATGGCTGTCGAGCGGGTCGATGTGATCGTCAGGCTGAAACGCGCCTGAGACCGTCACCGAATTTTCTTCTTTAGAACCATTCTAATCTATTGACAGAGATGGTTGACGGGCGCATGGTCCCGCCCGGTTCGGGAGTGGGCCGCGCCCGCATCCCCTATCACGCAAAGGAGAATGCCATGCCGACACTCAAGGGTTCCAAGACCGCACAGAATTTGAAGGACGCGTTCGCCGGCGAAAGCCAGGCCAACCGCCGCTATCTCTACTTCGCACAGAAGGCCGACGTGGAAGGCTACAACGACGTCTCCACCGTGTTCCGCTCGACCGCGGAAGGCGAGACGGGCCATGCGCACGGCCATCTCGAATTCCTCGAAGTGGTCGGCGATCCGGCGACCGGCGAGCCGATCGGCGCAACCAACCTGAACCTGAAGGCCGCGATCGCGGGCGAGACCCACGAATACACCGACATGTATCCGGGCATGGCCAAGACCGCCCGCCAGGAAGGCTTCGACGAGATCGCCGACTGGTTCGAGACGCTCGCCAAAGCCGAGAAGAGCCATGCCGGCCGCTTCCAGAAGGCGCTCGATTCGCTCGGTTCGTAGGTACATCTGCCCTGACTGTCATGGCCGCCCCTGAGGCGGCCACCCATCAATCACATTGGTTTTCGTCTTTTGATGGGTGGCCGGGTCAAGCCCGGCCATGACAGCTGAGGATTTTTTCGGACTCCCAATCATGTCCCGCGAAGGAAGCCTTGAAGCGCCGACGCGCCATCCGATTGCATGGCGCGATCCCGATTTCACCGACATGGAGAAGCTCGACGCAGAGATGCGCCGCGTCTTCGACATCTGTCACGGCTGCCGGCGCTGCTTCAATCTTTGCGATTCCTTTCCGCGGCTGTTCGATCTCATCGATGCGACGCCCGAAGGCGAACTCGACGGCGTGAAGTCGGAAGAATTTCCGAAGGTCGTCGAGGCGTGCACGCTTTGCGACATGTGCTTCATGACGAAGTGCCCCTATGTGCCGCCGCATCCGTTCAATCTCGATTTCCCGCATCTGATGCTGCGTTATCGCGCCGCCGAAGTGAAAGCCGGCAAGACGAGCTTCACCGCGCGCCAGCTGGCCGAAA
>Ga0181522_10002633_pt1 | contig 10171 bp, 9 predicted proteins | sample PEATcosm2014_Bin_27_FD_121103 | JGI IMG/M metagenome (GOLD analysis project Ga0181522, IMG submission 121103) | Peatland microbial communities from MTU Mesocosm Facility, Houghton, MI, USA - PEATcosm2014_Bin05_10_metaG | ecosystem: Environmental > Terrestrial > Soil > Wetlands > Peat | place...
GCAAAGGCGCGCTGGCGGATATTCACCCGCAGCAGCTTGGCGCAACGGTGTTGCGCGCGCTCAAAGAGCGCAACGGCATCAACACCGCCGACGTCGACGACATTATCTGGGGCACCAGCGCCCAGGTCGGCCCGCAGAGCTGCGACATCGGTCGGATGTCGGCGCTGGACGCCGACTACGACGTGAAAGCGAGCGGCGTGACGCTCGATCGTTTCTGCGGCTCGGGCATCACCTCGGTTAATCTGGCCGCGGCGTCCGTCATGTCGGGAACCGAGGACCTGGTGATCGCCGGCGGCACCGAAAAGATGTCGATGGCCGAGCGCCGCGGCGATGGGCCGTTGATGATGGATACCGGCAACTTGCGGCTCCGAGCCAAACATCCGCAGTCGCACCAGGGCGTCTGCGCCGACGCGGTAGCGACGCTGGAAGGCATCAGCCGGCAGGACGTCGACGATCTCGCGCTCGAGAGCCAGAAGCGGGCCGCACACGCAATCAGCGGCGGTCATTTCGAGAAAAGCGTCGTGCCGGTGTTTCGCGAGGATGGCGCGCTTGCGCTCGACCGGGAAGAATATCCGCGCCCGCTGACGACCAAAGAAGCGCTTGCCGCGCTCAAACCGTCATTCCCGGCCGTGGCCGACTATCCGCTCGACGAGGTGGGGACGACGTACCGCAAGCTCATCTTGGCGAAATTCCCCGATCTTTCGATCAACCACATCCATCATGCCGGCAATTCATCGGGCATCGTCGACGGTGCAGCGGCGGTGCTCTTGGCTTCGCCCGCCTATGCCAAAAAACACGGGCTCAAGCCGCGCGCGAGGGTCGTCGCCATGGCAAATATGGGCGATTCGCCGACCTTGATGCTCAACGCGCCGGTGCCGGCGGCGCGCAAGGTGTTGGCCAAGGCGGGCCTCGACATCGACGACATCGATCTGTTCGAGATCAACGAGGCATTCGCCGTGGTGGCTGAGAAATTCATCCGCGACCTCAAACTCGACCGCGACACGGTCAACGTCAACGGCGGCGCGATTGCGCTCGGCCATCCGATCGGCGCCACCGGATCGATCCTGATTGGAACGCTACTCGACGAACTCGAGCGCCGCGATCTGCGCCGCGGTCTCGCCACCATGTGCGCCGGCGGCGGCATGGCGCCGGCAATCATCATCGAGCGCGTGTAGCGGCGCGAAAGAGCTTAAGCAGCCGCCACCGCCGCCTTGATATCGGCACTGATGGATTTGAGCCCGGTCCTGCCATAGGGAATGGCCTCGGCCATGGCGTAGAAATGATGGATCATGCCTGGATGGCAGGTGTAGCGCACCGTGACGCCCGCGCGCTTGAGCGCGTCCGCATAGGCCGCGCCTTCGTCCCGCAAGATATCGAAGGCGGCGGTGTGAATGTGGGCAGGCGGCAACCCTGAAAGATCGGCGGCGAACAACGGCGACAGCCGCGGATCCTTCAGATCGGTGCCGGGCGGAATGTAGAAGGCCCCGGCCCACTCCATCAGTGCCTGTTCGAGGAAATAGCCTTCGGCGAAATCGCGCCGCGATCCGGCATCGGCGCCGACATCGATCACAGGACAGAACAGCACCTGGAGGACGAGCTTCGGTCCTTTTGCTTTCGCCAATTGTGCGATGACGGCGGCGAGGTTGCCGCCGGCGGAATCGCCGGCGACCGCAAGGCGCGCCGGATCGATGCCGAAATCGGCCGTATGCGCCGCGATCCATTGCGTCGCCGCGAAACAGTCGTCGACGGCGGCGGGAAATGCGTGCTCGGGCGCGAGCCGGTAATCGATCGACGCGATCCGGCAGCCGCTCTCGTTGGCGAGCATGCGCAGCATGGCGTCATGAGAATCGAGATCGCCGAACACCCAACCGCCACCGTGAAAATAGACCATGCCCGGAACTGGCCCGTTGCCGGCGACGACCGGCGTATAGAGCCGAAATGGAATGGGACCGGCAGGGCCCGGCAATTCGCCGTTCCTGACCGCGCCGATCGGGACTTCCTTGGCCTCGACGATTTTGGTCAAAGCCATGGTCGCCTCACGCGCTTCGGACGGCGACAGCGCCGAGATAGGAGGCTGGTTGGCCGCAGCCAGCATGTCCAGCAAACTTTTTACGTGTGCATCAAGCTGCATGGTCAATCTCCGCGCCGCGGCTTTCGGCTCCGCGTCCTATTCCGTCTCGCCGCCGGCACCGCCCGGCTTCTGATCGGCGCGCAGCGCGTCCGGCTGCGGCATGGCGATGACGTTATAACCGGAATCGACGAAATGGATTTCGCCGGTGACGCCGGTGGACAGATCGGACACCAGATAAAGCCCGGCGCCGCCGAGCTCTTCGAGTGTCACGCCGCGATGCAGCGGCGAATGCCGCTGCTGAAAGGCGAACATGTAACGGGCATCGCCGATGCCGGCGCCGGCGAGCGTGCGGATCGGTCCCGCCGAGATGGCGTTGACGCGGATCTTCTGCGCGCCGAAATCGACCGCGAGGTAGCGCACCGACGACTCCAGCGCCGCCTTGGCCGGCCCCATGGCATTGTAATTGGGCATGGCGCGGTCGCCGCCGTTATAGGTGAGCGTCAGCATCGAGCCGCCGTTCGGCATCAGTGCCGCCGCGCGCCGCGCGGCTTCGGTGAACGCAAAGCAAGAGATCGCCATGGTCCGCAGAAAATTCTCGCGTGTGGTGTCGGCGTAGCGGCCGGAAAGCTGCGTCTTGTCGGAAAAGGCAATGGCGTGGACGAGGAAATCGAGCGTCCCCCAGGACCGCGCGATTTCAGAAAACACCGCGTCGACCGAAGCGATGTCTTCGACGTCGCAGGGCATCACCAGATCGGCATTGACGGAAGCGGCGAGCGGCTTGACACGTTTTGCCAGCGCATCGCCTTGATAGGTGAAGGCGAGCTGCGCGCCGTGCGCCGCCACCGCCTTGGCGATGCCCCAGGCGATTGAGTGATCGTTGGCGACCCCCATGATCAGGCCGCGCTTGCCAACCATCAAATCCGGCATCCGCCCATCCTTATTCGTCATTCCGGCCGAGCAAAGCGAGAGCCGGAATCCATAACCCCTGTGTTGGGAATTCGTCGAGAGGCCGGGGATATGTACTCCGGGTTCGCCGCATTGCGGCGCCCCGGAATGACGGAGAAAAGCTACGCATCGACGTGCTTGAACACGATGCAGGCGTTGGTGCCGCCGAAGCCGAAGGAGTTCGACAGCACGCAGCCGAGCGTCACGCCGTCGCGGCGCTCGCGCAGGATCGGCATGTCGGCGAAGGCGGGATCGAGATTTTCGATATTGGCGCTTTCGCAGATGAAGCCGTTGTTCATCATCAAAAGCGAATAGATCGCCTCGTGCACGCCGGTCGCTCCTTGAGAATGTCCGGTGAGCGATTTGGTGGCGGCGATCGGCGGGCATTTGTCGCCGGAGCCGAAGACTTCGCGGATCGCCTCGATTTCCTTAAGGTCGCCGATCGGCGTCGAGGTGGCGTGCGGATTGATGTAATCGACGCGCGGTTTGACGTCACGCAGCGCCATGCGCATGCAGCGCGCCGCGCCTTCGCCGGACGGCGCCACCATGTCGGCGCCGTCCGAGGTGGCGCCATAGCCCGCGACCTCGGCGTAAATGCGCGCCCCGCGCGCTTTGGCGTGCTCAAGCTCTTCGAGCACCAGAACGCCGGCGCCGGCGGAGATGACAAAGCCGTCGCGATCGGCGTCATAGGCGCGCGAGGCCTTGGCCGGCGTGTCGTTGTATTTGGTCGAGAGCGCGCCCATGGCGTCGAACAGGACAGTCAGGGTCCAGTCGAGCTCCTCGCAACCGCCGGCGAAGATCATGTCCTGCTTGCCGTATTGAATAAGTTCGTAGGCGTTGCCGATGCAGTGGTTCGAGGTGGCGCAGGCCGACGAGATCGAATAGGAGAGCCCCCGGATCTTGAACCAGGTGCCGAGCGTGGCCGAGGCGGTCGACGACATCGCTTTGGGCACCGCGAACGGGCCGACCCGCTTCGGTCCTTTGCTGCGGGTGACGTCGGCGGCTTCGACAATGGCGTGGGTCGACGGCCCGCCGGAACCCATGACGATGCCGGTGCGCTCGTTCGACACCTCGCGCTCTTCGAGCCCGGCGTCGCGGATCGCCTGCACCATGGCCACATGATTCCAGGCGGTGCCGCCGCCATGAAAACGCATGGCGCGGCGATCGACCGATTCGCTGGCGTCAAGCGTGGGCGCGCCGTGGACATGGCAGCGAAAGCCAAGCTCGGCATATTTGTCGGCGCGCACGATGCCGGACTTCGCCTCGCGCAGCGATGCCAGCACTTCCTGCGTGTTGTTGCCGATAGACGAGACGATGCCCATCCCGGTGACGACCACGCGTCTCATCTTCGCCTCGCAACGGATTATGAACTAGGCTTCTTTCGCCTGCGGCTCGGCGTCAAGGAACAGTCCGACTTTCAGATCAAGCGCCCGGTAAATGACCGAACCGTCGGCGGAAAGCCAACCGTCGGCAATGCCAAGGACGAGCTTCGAGCGCATCACCCGCTTGATGTCGAGGCCATAGACCACGTTCTTCATGGTCGGCAGCACCTGCCCCGAGAATTTGACCTCGCCCATGCCGAGCGCACGGCCCTTGCCCGACGCGCCGACCCAGCCGAGGAAAAAGCCCAACAGCTGCCAGAGCGCATCGAGCCCGAGGCAGCCCGGCATCACCGGATCGCCCTTGAAGTGACAGGGGAAAAACCAAGCGTCGGGTTTGAGGTCGAGCACGGCGCGGACCAAACCCTTGCCGTACTCGCCGCCCACCTCGGCAATCTCCGAAATCCGGTCGAACATGAGCATCGGGGGCAGCGGTAGCTGCGGGCCCTTGGCAAAAAGCTCGCCGCGCCCGCACGCCAGTAAATCCTCATATTCGAAGTTTGAACGCCGTTCCTGCATTCCTCCGTCTCCGCCCCCGCTGGTTCGCCGATCCCTAACATATGGGATATGGGCGGCAAAGCCGCAGACCCCGAAACCACTTTTGCTGCAGTGCGAAACCGGCCTGGAGTGGTCCCTGCTGCCTCGCCAAGGCTTCACGGCCTTTCACGGTCTTTCACGGCCTTGGGAGTTGCAGCGGCCGCCCAGCCGCGTATAATGATTTCAGTTGTAACAATCTTCTACGGCGCCTCGGCTATCCGGCGCAACAGCCGCGATGCAGCCGGACGCAACGAGAGTATCGGTGCAGCAACGATGACCCAGCCGCGTTTCCCCGTACCAGGCGCTTCAGCAAGCGCGCCCGCGGCGTTGCCCCACCTGCCGGACGCCGGCGCCGACCTCACCGGCTGCCCGTGGCATGACGTGAAATCGAAGTTGCGCGAAGTTGGCTTGCGTCCAACCCGGCAGCGCATGGCGCTCGGGTGGATCCTTTTCGCCAAGGGCGATCGGCATGTGACCGCGGAAATGCTCTACGAGGAAGCGAACAACGCCAAGATGCCGGTGTCGCTGGCGACCGTTTACAACACGCTGCACCAATTCACCGAAGTCGGGCTCTTACGCCAAGTCGCCATCGACGGATCGAAGGCCTATTTCGACACCAACAATACCGAGCACCACCACTTCTTCATTGAGGATCGCAACGACCTCCTCGACATCCCGGCCGCCGACGTCGTGGTCGGCAGGGCCCCGGTAGCGCCGGCAGGCTACGAGATCGCCCGCATCGACGTGGTCGTGCGGCTGCGGCGGAAGAAGTAGCGCAAAATCACTGGACGTCGTCTGCCGGTTCGGGCTGCGCTGTGAGCTTTGCCCGCGCTGCAGCGATGGCCGTTTCCACCTTGGCGCTAAAATGCACGCGCGGCGGCCGCACGCCGTCCGTCAGCAAAACGCGACGCGCGGCCGGCGGCGCCCCGGCGATATAGACATGCGCATGGTGGCGTTCCGCCTTGCGGACGAATCCCTCGATCGTTGCCGCCGCCGTCGAGTCGATCACCGAGACCGCGGAAAAATCGATCACGTAGGCCTTCGGGTGCGCGCCGATGCGATCGAGCGCCGCGGCGACGCTGGCGGCCGCGCCGAAAAAGAAGGCGCCCGATATGCGGTAAACCACGATGTCGCGGTCGGTCGCCAGCGCCGAGTCGTAAGGCTGCCGCTCGCTGCCGCCATCGCGGTCAGGGAACGCCTTGCCGCCTTCGACCTCGACCGCCTGCGCCATGCGATGCATGAACAACAATGTGCCAAGGCAGAAGCCGACAACGATGCCTTCGGTCAGGTCGCGGAACACCACGAGAAGAAAAGTTGTCAGCAGGATCACGGCGTCGCCGCGCGTCGCGCGGATGAGCGTGGCGAATTGATGCTTTTCCGCCATGTTCCAGGCGACGGCGCAGAGCACGGCGGCAAGCGCGGCAAGCGGAATATAGCCGGCGAGCGGCGCCGCGATCAGCACGAACCCCAGCAGAAAGAGCGCGTGCAGCATTCCGGCTACCGGTCCGCGTGCACCGGCCCTGACATTGGTCGCGGTGCGGGCGATAGTGCCGGTCACGCAGATGCCGCCGAAGAGCGCCGAGCCGACGTTGGCGATCCCCTGCGCCACCAATTCGGCGTTCGAGCGGTGCCGCCGGCCCGTCATGCTGTCGGCGACGACCGCCGATAGCAGACTCTCGATGGCGCCGAGCAACGCGAACGAAATGGCCGATGGCAGAACTTCGAACGTTTTGGCAAACGACAGCACCGGAAGGTGCGGGGCCGGCAGCATCGAAGGAATGCCGCCGAAGCGGCTGGCGATCGTTTCGACGTGCAGGTGCAGCGCCCACGCGATCAAGCTCCCCAGCGCGACCGCGACCAGATAAGCCGGCCAGCGCGGCAGATAGCGCCGCACCCCGACGATCGCGGCAATCGACAACGCGGCAACCGCACAAGCCTCGACGTTGACGCTCGGAGCCGCTCCGAAGAGCGCGGCGAATTTCGGGATGATCGGTCCCGGTTCCTTGCCGGCGAGCGTGAGCCCGAACAGGTCGGAAAGTTCGCCGGACAGGATGATCACCGCAATGCCGGCCGTGAAGCCGACCGTCACCGGGTAAGGGATATATTTGATGTAGGTGCCGAGCCGCAAAAGCCCGAGCGCGGTCAGGATCAGACCGGACATCAGCGTTGCGAGGATAAGCCCGTCTAGTCCGTGGCGGTTGACGGTCGCGGCGACCAGCACGATGAACGCGCCGGCCGGCCCGCCGATTTGAAAGCGGCTGCCGCCAAGCGCCGAAACCAGAAATCCGCCGATGATGGAGGTGTAGAGTCCACGCTCCGGCGACACGCCCGAGGCAATGGCGATCGCCATCGAGAGCGGTAAGGCCACAATGGCAACGGTCAGACCTGCAATTGCGTCCGCCCGCAGATCGCGCAGGCCATAGTGTTCGCCGAGGACGGTGAGGAGCTTTGGGGTATAGAGTTCGACGAATGTCGGCGCATGTGCGCGGGCAAGCATATCTTCTCCCGCTCCTGCGGCGGCGTTGGCTTGCGAAAAACTAGCCGCACTTCCCCGACAGGATGTTGATCTCGCTCAAATTGCGTCGCACCGCGTTACTCGATCTTCTCGTTTGGATAGACGCCCCATAGCCGGTTCTGCTCGATCCAGCCATCGAAGCCGTCGCCGCTGATCCGGCACCAGCCGCCGTTGCAGTGCTTGACGGCACCGAGCACGCCCGATTGCAATTGCGCCGTCACCTCGCTTTGCGCATCGGGCTTGGCATGGAGCGGCGCCAGCTCCGCCTTGGATTTGAGCTGCACCGTCCCCATGCGCTTGCCCGACAACATCGAGTGATAGACCCAACCCTCGGTGCCGTCGGAATCGCGGATACGCCGCCAATTCTCGAATTCGGCGGTGATCTCCACCGGCAAGCCGACGCGGGTATAGATCCAGGTGACGTCGTGATCCTTGTCCGGGCCGCCGCGCACATTGACCCGATCGGTCTTGAGACTGACAAAACGCGGCACCGGCAGCCCGCTCGTGGTGCCGTCGGTTCCGGCCCGCGCCGGCGCGCCCACCGCGAGCAGAATCAAGGCCGCGACGAGCACCCTCCCCGCGGCTTGCAGACCCATGCTCAAGGCGCCGTCATGCCGGCCAACTGCCATGGCCCCAAACCCGATTGATCCGCGAAAAGCGCGATGCCCGGGGGATTCCGGTCGCGCTTTGTGCAGGCGAAAGCCATCTGCTAGAGAGGATTTGATGAACCGCCGCCTTAAGGACTTTGAGTGTCGGCGAGGGCGGTTAACGAGACCTGAACGGGGCGGAAACGCAGCGGGCGCGATCGGTAACGTGGTAACCGGGCGTACCGAAACGGGCGAGTAGCGAATGGCGTCGGGCAAAAAGCCGCTGGTGGTGGTGACGCGGAAGCTTCCGGACAGCGTCGAGACCCGCATGTGCGAGCTGTTCGACGCACGGCTCAATCTTGACGACAAGCCGATGAGCCAGGCCGACCTGATCGAGGCAGCCAAAGTCGCCGACGTAATCGTACCGACGGTGACCGATCACATCGACCGCGCGGTGCTCAGCCAGTCCGGCGAGCGGCTGCGGCTGATCGCCAATTTCGGCAACGGCGTCGACAACATCGACGTCGCGACCGCGCTGCAGCGCGGCATCACCGTGACCAACACGCCGGGTGTGCTCACCGAAGACACCGCCGACATGACGATGGCGCTGATTCTGGCGGTGCCACGCAGGCTCGCCGAAGGCGCGCAGGTCCTGACCGGCGACAAGGATTGGACCGGCTGGAGCCCGACCTGGATGCTCGGCCACCGCATCTGGGGCAAGCGGCTCGGCATTGTCGGCATGGGGCGGATCGGCCAGGCGGTGGCGGGGCGCGCCAAGGCCTTCGGCCTGCAGATCCACTATCACAATCGCCGCCGCGTGGCGCCGCGCATCGAAGAAGAGCTCAACGCCACCTACTGGGAGAGCCTCGACCAGATGCTGGTGCGCATGGACATCATCTCCATCAATTGTCCGCACACGCCCGCGACCTATCACCTGCTGTCGGCGCGCCGATTGAAGCTAATCCGGCCCGAGGCCTATGTCGTCAACACCGCACGCGGCGAGGTAATCGACGAGAATGCTCTCGCCCGCCTGATCGAGAATGACGAAATCGCCGGCGCCGGCCTCGACGTCTTCGAGCACGAGCCGGCGGTGTCGCCGAAGCTCGTCAAGCTCGCCAAGGCCGGCAAGGTGGTGCTGCTGCCGCATCTCGGCTCGGCCACGGTCGAAGGCCGCGTCGACATGGGCGAGAAGGTCATCATCAACATCAAGACCTTCATGGACGGCCACCGGCCGCCGGATCGCGTGCTGCCCTCGATGCTGTGAGTTTCCCTCTCCCCTTGCGGGAGAGGATGCCTGAGCGCAGCGAAGGCGGGTGAGGGGTATACGCGGATTGGTCCGTGCCGAGTAAGCCGCCACAAGAGCCGTCATGCCGCTTTCATCGCCGGCAAAACAAGATCACTGCGCCAAACGAAAACGGCGAACCAAATTACCTACCGCGCGAACAAAAATCGCCGAAGACCTTCCTGCGCGATACCCGATAGGATTGATCCGCGAAAGCAATCGTCATGCGTCAGTTTGAAGGAGAGAAATATGGCGCTCAAAGATATCATTGTCGCGACGCAGGCCGACCTCCGCGCGAATCCTGATCATGCCATAGCGACGTTTTCAGCAGATTCGCGCCAGGTCGACGGCCTACGCAGCGAAACCAAAATTCGTCAGTTCTCGGTCACCGTTGACGAACCGCCGACCCTCGGCGGCACCGATACCGGTCCGAACCCCGTCGAGCTCGTTCTGGCGGCGCTCGCGACCTGCCAGGAAATCACCTATCGCGCTTATGCGACCGCGCTCGGCATTCCGCTCGACGGCGTCTCGGTCAAGTTGGAAGGCACGCTCGATCTGCGCGGCTTTTTCGCGGTCAAGGACGACGTCCGCGCCGGCTATAATCAGATCCACGGCACCGTGAATCTGAAAAGCTCCGCGCCGCCGGCCGATCTCGCGAAATTAAAAGAGGTGGTCGACGCCCATTGCCCGGTTCTCGATATCCTGCGCGCGCCCGTGCCCGTGGACCTCAAGCTTCAGACCGAGCGCGCGGCTCACGCCGCGTGATGTGCGCAATCGGCAATTACGATGCGGTGATTTTTCTTGGCACTCCCTCCCCCACAACGGGGGAGGGCACGGTTGGTCGCCGGCTCCTGC
>Ga0181522_10002634_pt1 | contig 10171 bp, 10 predicted proteins | sample PEATcosm2014_Bin_27_FD_121103 | JGI IMG/M metagenome (GOLD analysis project Ga0181522, IMG submission 121103) | Peatland microbial communities from MTU Mesocosm Facility, Houghton, MI, USA - PEATcosm2014_Bin05_10_metaG | ecosystem: Environmental > Terrestrial > Soil > Wetlands > Peat | place...
GAGCGGCAGGGTCGAATGTCACGGGATCCTCGGCGTCAGTTCCTCTTGATCCGGCGACGGCGTCAGTCGAGGTGAAAGACTTCCTCCGCCATCGCCCACCATTCATCGCCCTTGCGCGACGCAAGCGGCTGCTGCATCGGCATGGCGACCGCCCACCATTCCTGGGTGCGCGGGTCGGCGGCCATCTGGGCGGCGTCCTGCGCCCAGTCCTCGCCGTGATATTCCCAGTAGCCGAACAGCAGGTTCTCCGGCTCGCGCAGGAAGATCGAATAGTTCCTGATGTTGCAGGCCGAGATCTTGGCCAGGATTTCCGGCCAGACTGCGGCATGAATGCGCTTGTAGTCGGCGATCCGCTCCGGCTTGACGCCGATCACCATGCCCATGCGCTTCATCGCGTTCCTCCCTCGACGATGATCCTGTCGGCTTCGGGGATGCGCTTCGCCTTCACCGCGTCGAAGTCCCAGTCGACGCCGATGCCCGGCGTCGTCGGCGCGACGGCGCAGCCGTTGTCGATGCGAAGCCGCGAGGTCGTCAGGCCGTCGAGCTGGGGAATGAATTCGACGTATTTGCCGTTGGGAACTGCGCAGGCGAGGCTGACATGCAATTCCATCAGGAAATGTGGGCAGACCGGCATGTCGAACGCCTCCGCTGCATGCGCGACCTTCAGCCACGGCGTGACGCCGCCGATGCGCGCGACGTCGACTTGAACGATGTTGCACGCGCCCTTCGCCATGTATTCGCGGAAGTGCCGGATCGAATAGAGCGACTCGCCAACGGCGATCGGCGTCGCGGTCGACCGCGACAGGCGGACGTGACCGTCGAGATCGTCGGCGGGCAGCGGCTCCTCGATCCAGGCGAGATCGAGTTCGGCGAGACGGGCGGCGCGACGGGTCGCCTCGTCGAGGGTGAAGCCCTGGTTGGCGTCGGTCATGATCTCGTACGCGTCGCCGAGCGCCGAGCGCACTGCGGCGAGGCGGGCATGGTCCTCCGCCACGTGCGGGCGGCCGATCTTGATCTTCGAGCCGGCGAAACCCCGCTCGCGCGCCGCCATCGCGTCCTCGACGAGGGCGCTCGCCTCGATGTGCAGCCAGCCGCCCTCTGTCGTATAGAGCGGACGCCGATCCGCCGCGCCGCCGGCGACGATCCACAACGGCAGGCCGCGCTTCTTGCAGCGCAGGTCCCACAGCGCAGTGTCGATCGCCGCCAGAGCCAGCGCGGAAATCGCGCCGATCGTCGTCGCATGGATCGCGAATTCGAGCTCGCGCCAGATCGCCTCGACGCGCTCGGCGTCGCGGCCGATCAGGCGCGGCGCAAGGTGGTCGCCGAGCAGCCGCATGATCGACGAGCCGCCCGCGCCGATCGTGTAGCTGTAGCCGACGCCGACGGCGCCGTCGGAATCGGTGATCGCGACGATTGGCGTCTCCTGCGAGACGAAGCTCTGGATCGCGTCGGTGCGCCTGACCTTGGGCGGGATGTCGACGAGCCGCAGCTCGACCTTTTCGATGCGCGCCATGCTACGCCCTCGCGATCGCGTGGCCGCCCTCGGCGGCGAAGAGATGCGCCTTGGCGAGGTCGAAGGTCATGCGGACCGCGCGCCCTGGTTCGAGCGGGATCGGGTTCAGCATGCGCGCGATCCATTCGACGCCGCCAAACGGCGCGAACACCAGTGTCTCGTTGCCGAGCGGCTCGGTCACGGACACCCTTAATTCGCGCTGGGCGGCCTGCTCGCCGGCGGCCGAGGGCAGGCCGTGGCCGGTCGGGTGGACGTCGTCGGGCCGCATGCCGAAGACGATTCGCTGCCCCGCCGACACCGCATTCTTGAACTTGTCCGGCAGCGGCAGGAAATCGCCGCCGGCGAATTGCACCTTGCCGTCGAGAACGGTCGCTTCGACGAGGTTCATCGCCGGCGAGCCGATGAACCCGGCGACGAAGCGGGTCGCGGGGGTGTGGAAGACTTCGTCGGGCGTTCCAACCTGTTCGATGTGCCCGTCGCGCATGATGACGATGCGATCGGCCAGCGTCATCGCCTCGACCTGGTCGTGCGTCACATAGATCACCGTCGAGGGCACGCGGGCGTGCAGGCGCTTGATCTCGGTGCGCATCTGCGTGCGCAGCTTGGCGTCGAGGTTGGACAGCGGCTCGTCGAACAGGAAGACTTCGGGTTTGCGCACGATCGCGCGGCCCATGGCGACGCGCTGGCGCTGGCCGCCGGAAAGCTGCGACGGGCGGCGGTCGAGCAGCTCGTTCAGGTGAAGGATGTCGCTCGCCTCGGCGACGCGGCGGACAATCTCCTCCTGCGGGCGTTTGGCGATTTTCAGCGAGAAGGCCATGTTCTCGCGCACGCTCATGTGCGGATAAAGCGCGTAGGACTGGAAAACCATCGAAATGTTGCGCGCGCGCGGCGGCAGGTCGTTGACGACTTCGTCGCCGATGCGGACGAATCCGCCGGAAATCTCCTCCAGCCCGGCGATCATGCGCAGCGTCGTCGACTTGCCGCAGCCGGAGGGGCCGACCAACGCAACGAATTCGCCGTCGAAGATCTCGAGGTCGATCGCCCGCACCGCTTCGACCGGGCCGTAGCGCTTCACCAGCTTTTCCAGCGTCACCGTCGCCATCGATTCAACCTTTCACCGCGCCGAACGTCAGGCCGGAAACGAGGCGCTTCTGGATGATGAAGGTCAGCGCCAAGGCCGGGGCGATCATCACCACTGCCAGCGCGCACATGCCGCGCCAGTCGATCGTGAACTCCGACGTGTAGTCGAGCAGGCCGACCGGCAGCGTCTTGGAGTTCACGGAGCGCGTCAGTTGCGACGCCAGCGCGAATTCGTTCCACGACGTAAGGAAGGCGAAGATTGCCGCCGAGGCGACGCCGGGGCCGGCGAGCGGGAATTCGACCTGCCAAAACGCCTGCCAACGCGTGCAGCCGTCGATCTGCGCCGCCTCGGCGAGGTCCTTCGGCACTTGGCGGAAGAATCCGTCGATCAGCCAGATCGTGAATGGGACGTTGAGAGCGACATAGGCGACGATCAGGGCAAAATGCGTGTCGATGATGTCGAGCCGCGCGAACAGGATGAACAGCGGCAGCGACAGTGCGATACCCGGCACCGTGCGAGTCAACATCAGGCCAAGGAAGAGCGCCGACTTGCCGCGGAAGCGATAGCGCGCGAAAGCGAAGCCGCCCGATATGCCGATGGCGATCGCGATCGCGGTCGAGGTGATGGAAATGATCAGCGAGTTGCGGAAATAGTCCCAGACCGGAACGCCGCCGTGGCCAACCGAGCTGAACATCGCCGTATAGGCGTCGAGGGTCAGCGACTTCGGGATCCAAATCGCTGGCTTGGCCATGATCTCGACGGTCGGGCGCAGCGAATTGAGGATGATCCAGGCGCCCGGCAGGCAGATGACGAGTGCGACGAGAAAGAGTCCGGTCGCGTGTGCGATTCGGCCGAAGAATCGCAAGCGGCGTGAGGACTGGTTGCGCGTCATCTCACCACTCCGCCGCGATCTGCTGACGCGCCGCCGCCAGCTTGCGGAAGAAATAGACCGTGAAGAGGATCGAGAGGAGAATCGACGCGTAGGCCATCGCGTTCGCAGAGCCCATGCGCGCGTCGGAATAGCCGGTGCGGGCGATCAGCGTCCACAGCAGCTCGGTGCGCCGGGCCGGCCCGCCATCGGTCATGATCTTGACGATGTCGTAGGCGCGGCCAACGTCGAGCGAGCGGATCGTCATCGCGATGTAGGCGAACGGGGTGATGAACGGCCACGTCACGAAGCGGAAGCTCTGCCAGGGCGTGCACCCGTCGACCTTCGCCGCCTCGATCGGCTCCCTCGGCATGGCAAGCAAACCGGCGAGGAGCAGGATCGCGAAGACCGGCGTCGACGACCAGACCTCCGCGATGAGGATCGAAATGAAGGCGAGGGAGCTGTCGATCAGCCAGGGGATGGCGGTTTCCGTGATCCCGAGCGATTGCAGCGCGTTGTTGACGAGCCCGACATTGTCGTTGAACAGAAATTTGAACTGGAAGCCGACCAGGATCGGCGAGAACATCATTGGAAACATCATCAGCGTGCGCAGGAAGCGTTGGCCGCGCGTCGCCTTTTCGACCAGCAGCGCGACCCCGAGGCCGAACAGCATTTCGAGATTGAGCGCGACAGTCAGAAGCAGGACCGTACGGCCGAACGCGACCCAGAACACCGGGTCGGTGAACGCGTTCATGTAATTGCGAAAGCCGATCAGCACATAGAGCGACTCCGGTCGCGTCAGGCGGTACGGCGTGAAGCTCGAATAGAGCGAGAACAACAGCGGCAGGGCGATCGTCGCTGCGAGCACAATGATCGCGGGGAGGAGCAGCAGGAAGGGCGTTGAGAGGCGGAGGGATTTCATGGGGCCGAAGCGCCGCTCTCTCTTTGTCGTCACAGGCCGGCCAAGCGAGGGCGTCCGGCCGGGCTTGTCCTCGGCGCTGCTCGCGGCGTTTTGGCGTTGGCGCCGTTTCCGTCGAACCGAGAGGCAAAGATGGCCGGGGCGAGCCCGGCCATCAAGTTGCAAACCGGCGAGCGCTCTAAATCTTGCCCGCGTCCTGGAGGATCTTCGTCGCCTTGTCGGCCGCGGCGTCGAGCGCGGCCTTCGACGTCTTGTCGCCGAGGATCGCGGCCTGAAGCTCAGGATAAACGGCGTTGGAAATCTCGATCCACTCGGCCAGCGGCGGCACCGGGAAGGCGTATTTCGCCGATTCCTGGAATGTCGCGAGGACGTCCTTCTTGTAGGGATCGCTGGCCGCCTGCTGGATGTCCCAGTCCCACACCGCAGTGCGGGTCGGCAGCGAACCGTTGGCCGCCTCGATCTTCTGGCTGTCCTCGTTGGTCAGCCACCAGACGAGCGAGGCTGCGGCGTCCTTGTGGTCGCACGCCTCGGTCACCGAGAAGCCGTGCGCGCCCGACCAGCCGGTGTGTTTGCCCGACGAGCCGGCCGGCTGCACGATGATTCCGACATTGCCCGCCGCCTTCGACGACTTGGGATCGTTGAAGAAGGTCGCCCAGCCCGGCCAATCGAGGTCGAGCGCGATCGTGCCGGAAGCGAAGCCCTGGCCGAGATCGTCCCAAAGGTAGTTGGTCGTGCCGGGCGGAACCGCCTTGGCCTTGTAGAGATTGACGAACCAATCGAGCGCGCGCACGCCGGCGTCCGAGTTGAAGGCGGGATGACCCTTGGCGTCGATGTACTCGCCGCCTTCGGCGATCACCATTTCATAGAAGCGGCCGTTGATCGCCTCTTCCTTGCCGGCGAATTCGGTGCCGTAGAAGTTCGGCGGATTAGAGAAGAAAACCGCCTGGTCGCTCACCTGCTTCCAGGTGGCCGGCGGGGCGAGGTCGTAGCCGTATTTCTCCTTGAACGCCTTTTTCTTCGCGTCGTCGGTATAGTCGCTCTTGAGGTAGTAGAGCGCCGAGACGTCGAACTTCGCGCGCGGCAGCATCACGAGCTTGCCGTCCACGGTCGCCGCCTTGATGTTGGCGGGAACGAACTTGTCGAGCTCTTCCTTCGGGATCAGCTTGGAAAGGTCGGTGTAAAGGTTGGGATACTGGGGCGCGAAGGAGGTGTGGTTGGAGCCCACGCACCACTTGATCGACCCGGCGGCGATGTCGGACTTGAACTCCTTGTCGAGTTCGAAATGGTTCTTCTTGGAGATGACGTTGACCTTGGCGCCGGTCAGCTTCTCCCACTCTGCAATGCGGCCGTAGAGCGGTTCGTACTCCTGGCCCCCGATCAGCTTCGCGTCGATCGTGACGCCGGGAAACGAACCGGGAAGCCCGGCCGCCGGCGCCGCGCCCGAGGCGACGATCAGCGGCAGCACGGCTGCGGTCAGTAGAGCTGCGCGTTTCATCGATTTCCTCCCTGGGCAGACACTGTGTCGCGGCCTTGCCGGCCGTCTTGGAGGGTGAAGTACCCTTGCCGTTCTGCATAAATGAACGTAACATTCACTAGCAAATCATATGCGCCGCATCCTGTCAATTCGTAGCGTCGTGGCGGCGCGCGGCGGCGGCAGGCTTCGCCGAGCGCCGCCAAACGCGTAGTGTTCCAGTTGAAATCTGCGCGCGCCAGCGACGGCGCGTCGGGAGAGATGAAATGAACGGGTCAGACGAACTCGACCGGTATCGCGCGCCGGCGCTCGACAAAGGACTCGACATCCTCGAGCTGTTGGCTGGCGAAGAGGAGGGGCTCAGTCAGGCGGAAATCGCCAAGGCGCTCGGACGGACGCCGAACGAGCAGTACCGCATGTTGGAGCGACTGGTGCGGCGCGGCTACGTCGCCCGCAACGCCAGCGACCGCTATGAATTGACCCTGAAGTTGTTCGGCCTCGCCCATTTCCATCGGCCAATTCGGCGCCTGGTGTCCCAGGCGACGCCGATGATGCACGCGTTCACGACGCGCTCGCTGCAGTCGGCCCACCTTGCCGTCTACGATCGCGCCGGCGTCACCGTGATCGCGCAGATGGACGCGCCGGGGTACTGGGGCTTGGCGATCCGGGTCGGAGCGCGCGTCGACCTGTTCAACACTGGTTCCGGTCACATCCTGTTGGCGTTCCGCTCGCGCGAAGAACGCGAGATGATGGTGGAAGAGCAGGAGAGCGCCGGCGAGGAAGGCGGCCGGCCCGACGATCTCGAGGAACGCATGGCGCAGATCCGCGGCCGCGGCTACGAGGTGATGCCGAGCCTGCAGAGCGCCGGCGTCTACAATCTGTCGGCGCCGGTGATGGGCGGCGACGGCGCCGCGATCGCCGCGCTGACCTGCCCTTATATCGCCCCGCTCAATCGCCCCAAGGCGCCCGACATTTCAGCCACCATCGCCATGCTCTGCGAGACCGCCGAAGCGCTGTCGGCGCGCGTCGGCGGCCGTCCGGCGCCCGACGCAGCCGTCAAAGAGACCGGCCTTTAATTTCTATTTGAATGTATCATTCATATGTGATTGGATCGGTCTCCGACATGCGAGGCGTCGCAGCAACGCCGCGCGGCGCGGGGAGGGCGGAGGGCGAGGATGCGTTCGGCGATCATCGACACCCATCTCCACCTCGTCTATCGCCAGCGCCTGAGCTACCCCTGGCTCGCAGGCGCGCCGGCTCTCGACAACGACTTTCCCTACGAGACTTACGCCGCCGAGGCGCGGCGATGCGGCGTCACCGACGTCCTTCACATGGAGGTCGACGTCGCGCCGGCTGACATCATCGCCGAGACGCGCAACGTCGAATCGCTCGCGGCGCAGACAGGGTCGCTGCTGCGCGGCGCCATCAGCGCCTGCCGGCCGGAGGAGTCTGGCTTCGCCGAATTCCTCGACCGCCAGAGCGCCAATCCGTTCGTCAAGGGCTTCCGTCGCGTGCTGCACGTCGTGCCCGACGCGGTCAGCGAGGGGACGTTGTTCCGCGCCAATCTCAAGCGGCTCAGCGGAACCGGCCTGCCGTTCGATCTCTGCGTGCGCCCCGACCAGATCGACAAGGCGATCGCGCTCGCCGACCTCGCGCCCGACGTCCAGTTCGTGCTCGACCATTGCGGCGTGCCCGACATCAAGGCGCGCGCCGAGCACCCGTGGCGCGAGCGCGTCGCCGAGATCGCCCGCCGGCCTAATGTCGCCGTGAAGGTTTCGGGCGTCGTCGCCTACGCGGACGCGGCGACCTGGACCGTCGACGACATCCGCCCCTTTGTCGAGCACGCGATCACGAGTTTCGGTTGGGACCGCGTGGTCTGGGGCAGCGACTGGCCGGTCTGCACGCTGACAGCCTCGCTTTCGACTTGGCTTGCCGCATTGCAGTCGATCACGCGTGGCGCTTCGGCGGATGAGCGCGACAAGCTGTTCGCGGCCAACGCGCGCCGCTTCTGGCGCCTGTGAGCGGCTCATGACGCCATCCCCTCCGACCGTCGGCGTTTCCTCGACGCGCCCCACCGATATGCCGTCCGAACACGCCGAGCTGCCGGTTTGGAACGCGGAGAACTGGTTCTACGAGGATTTCGAAATCGACCAGAGGATTCGCTCGTTGCGGCGCACGATCTCGGAAGGCGAGTCGATGCAGTTCAACGCGCTCGTGCTCGACATGCATCCCTATGTCGCCGACCAGATGTTCGCCGAACGCGAAGGGATCTTTGGCCGACGCCTGGTCGCCGGCGCCTTCGTTTTTTCGGCCGGGCTCGGCCTGGTCGCCACCAATTGCGTCAACGCGTTTTCCTACGGCTACGACAAGCTGCGCTTCATTCGCCCGACCTTCATCGGCGACACGATCTACACGGTGCGCACGAATCTGGCGAAATGGCCGAAATACAAGGATCTCGGCATGATTCGCGCGAGCTACAAGGTGTTCAAAGCCGAGGGCGAGCTGGTGATGTATTGCGAGCATCTGCAGACGGTCAGATATCGCGATCCGGCCGCCTTCGCGGATCTGGCGGAGAAGGGCGCGTGAGCGGGTTGCTGGAAGGCCTGCTCGTGCTCGACATGAGCCAGTTCCTGTCGGGACCGTTCGCCGCGCTACGGCTCGGCGATCTCGGCGCCCGCGTCATCAAGATCGAGCGGCCGGACGGCGGCGACCTTTGCCGGCGGCTCTACCTGACCGACACCGAGATCGGCGGCGATTCGACTCTGTTCCACGCGATCAATCGCGGCAAGGAAGGCTTCGCCGCCGACTTCAAGAACGCGGCCGACATCGAGGCGGTGAAGCGGCTGATCGCCAATGCGGACGTCGTGATCCAGAACTTCCGGCCCGGCGTCATCCAGCGGCTGGGCCTCGACTACGCCGCGGCCAAGGCGGTCAATCGCGGGGTCGTATACGCCTCCATCACCGGCTATGGCGAAGAGGGGCCGTGGGCGATGCTGCCGGGGCAGGACCTGCTCGCGCAGGCGCGTTCGGGCCTCATGTGGCTGAACGGCGACCGTGACCAGGGCCCCGTGCCGTTCGGGCTCGCCATCGCCGATCTTCTCGCCGGTTCGGCGATCGTGCAGGGCGTGCTGGCGGCGCTCGTCCGCAAAGGGCGAACCGGCGAAGGCGCGCATATCGAGACGAGCCTGTTCGAGGCGCTGGTCGATTTTCAGTTCGAGGTGTTGACGACCTATCTCAACGATGGCGGGCGCGCGCCGGCGCGCTCGGCGTTCCGCAACGCTCACGCCTATCTCGCCGCGCCATACGGCGTCTACCAGACGGAGGACGGCTGGCTCGCGATCGCGATGACGCCGCTCGAAAAGCTTGCCGACGTCATCGCGTTGCCGGCAATCGCGAAGCTGCCGGCCAGCGCCGCTTTCGAACGGCGCGACGAAATCAAGCGCCAGATCGCCGCGCGCATTGCGACCGCCTCGACGTCCGAGTGGCTGCGGCGCATGCAGCCCGCCGACGTCTGGTGTGCGGAAGTTCTGGATTGGGAGTCGCTGTTCGCCAATGAGGCCTTCAAGCGGATGGAGATGCTGCAGACGGTCGTGCGCGGCGACGGCGCGCCGGTCGCCACGACGCGCTCGCCGATCCGCGTCGACGGCGCGCGCGCGCGCTGCCGCCAGGGCGCGCCGCGAATCGGCGAACACACCGCGGAACTCAGGGCGGAGTTCGGCGTCTAGGGGCGCCTGCCAGCCACATCAAGAGTCGGGCCCGCCAGGACGGGCGATAGGGGCGAGGTTCTGTCGGCCCTGAACGCGCCGCGACTCGAACCGCAATTGCGCCCCTCGAAAGCGCGAGAACCGGCTGAGAAGCTCAGCCGGTTCTAGCAAAATCAGCGTTCTATTGAGATATTGGAGCGGGCGAAGGGATTCGAACCCTCGACCCCGACCTTGGCAAGGTCGTGCTCTACCCCTGAGCTACACCCGCGTCCTGCGACGGGCTCAGCCCGTCCGCCGGGGGCTTATGGCGCATGCAGAAGCAGATTGCAACACCCCTTGCGGCCTTGAATCTTCGGGGTCTTTGTCCGAACATCGCGACACGACACCGTGAATTGATGTCGCCGCGCCGGCATGCGAAGCGCTGGCCGGACGACTCGAGGGTCGAATGAACGAAACCGTGGATCCGCAACAGGTTGCGGCGCCGAGTTCCCCCACGCCGCCCGCCCCCGCGGCGCCGCGCAGTCGCTTCGGCCGGCTGGTCTGGACCGTTGTGCTGGTCGTGGCGGCGCTGCTTGCCTGGCGCTACTGGCCGGCCAGCGCGCCGGCGCCCGACGC
>Ga0181522_10002635_pt1 | contig 10170 bp, 8 predicted proteins | sample PEATcosm2014_Bin_27_FD_121103 | JGI IMG/M metagenome (GOLD analysis project Ga0181522, IMG submission 121103) | Peatland microbial communities from MTU Mesocosm Facility, Houghton, MI, USA - PEATcosm2014_Bin05_10_metaG | ecosystem: Environmental > Terrestrial > Soil > Wetlands > Peat | place...
AACGGCGTCGTAAAACGAGAAAGATGATGAACATGCTCAATCCCAAATCCCGAGTTCCGTTTTTATTCGCAGTCGGCGCGCTCGGCTCGCTCGTCCTGCTCGGCGGGTGTCGCGTCGGACCGCCCTATCATCCGCCCGCGCCGCCTGCCATTAATGCGCCCAACTATAAAGAGTCGACCGTCAACTTTAAAGATGCTGAAGGCTGGAAGGTGGCCAGCCCGCAGGACGCCATGATCCGCGGCAATTGGTGGGAGGTATTTAACGAGCCCGAATTGAACACCCTCGAAGACCAGCTCAACATCAATAACCAGAATCTCAAAACGTACTTCGAGAACTATATGGCAGCGCGCGCTCAGATCGCTGAAGCCCGCTCGCAATACTGGCCGACAATTACTTTGAATGGGGCCTGGAGCCGGTCGAGAACTTCAGCCAATCAGCGGATCTCTACAACGGCTACAACCGGAACGACGACCAACCTCTGGAATTTTCCGCTCGATGTCTCGTGGACGCCCGATTTTTGGGGCAAGATTCGCAATGAGGTGCGTGCGGCACAATACGCGGCCCAGGTGAGCGCGGCCGATCTCCAGGTCGAGAAACTCACCGAACAAGCCAGCCTGGCCGAATATTTCTTTGAGATTCGCGGGCAGGATATGCTGCAGCAGATTTTGAACGAGACGGTTGCGGCCGATCAGAAATCCCTTGACTATACGCAAGCACAATACGACACCGGCGTCGGGGATTACATCTCAGTCGCCGAGGCCAAGGCTACGCTGGCATCTGCTAAGGCAACCGCTACAAATGTGGGCTTGTTGAGGGCACAGTATGAACACGCCATCGCGATGCTGCTCGGAAAAATTCCCACCGATTTTTCCATTCCAGTGAAGCCGCTGATCTACGCCGCGCCTGCAATTCCCACGGGTGTTCCTTCGCAGCTTGTTGAGCGCCGGCCCGACATTGCCGCCGCAGAGCGCACGCTCGCTGAAGCGAACGCGACCATCGGCATTGGCTACGGTGCATTTTTCCCGCAGGTTACTCTCTCAGCCAGCGGTGGACTTGAAAGCGCAACCCTCACGCACCTCTTTGATATTTCAAGCCGCACCTGGTCGCTTGGCCCATCGGCTTCGCAGGTCCTCTTTAACGGCTGGCTCTATCGTGCTGAGCTCCATCAGTATGAAGCCCAATACAACGCCGATCTTTCCAATTACCGGCAGGTTACCCTCACGGCCTTCCAGCAGGTAGAAGATTCGCTGGTGGCCACGCGCGTCTACTCGCAGCAGATACTCAGGCAGCAGGAGGCGGTTAAGGCGTCGCAGGATTATCTCTCACTCGAACTCGATCGCTACAACATCGGGGTCGATCCCTATGTTGACGTTGTGATTGCGCAAAACACCTTGCTGAGCGACCAGGAAACCTTGAATGCGCTTGAGGTCGAGGAGATGACATCGACGGTTCAGCTTGTCCAGGCGCTTGGCGGCGGATGGGACCGCAGCCAGCTTCCTACGCCTGATCAAGCGGGCGCTAAGACGACTAACGCGGATTACACTTTGCAGCAGTAATTCTTATTGCGCCATTCGGTAGCAGATGTTGTCGCCGTCGAGGCGGTACTCCGCCGAACAGACATCTCCGCCACAGATCATGGTTTCGCCGCTGTACAGTTGCCGGCGGGTAATCAACCCCAACGTGCCGCAGCGCGGGCACGACATAACGGCCACATACGGATTTTGCGCCTGGCCAAGTTTGGCCTGGTTCTCCAGCACAAAAACCGTTCCGGGGTCCATTCTTTCCGGGATCCACTCTTCCAGAAACTGCAAGTCGGCTGACATCGTTCCCTCCCAAGGGTCTGTCATCAAATTCCGAGAGTGCAGATTTCGATGGCAAATCCTCTGGTTGATGTAACCGAGCCATGAGCTAGGTTTCCGCCCGGGCTCCCACGCTTCTTAACAGCAGGCTTCGCAAGTCATACCGGATTAGGATGCTCCCGGTCAAGCTGAGTGTTGCCGGGCACAGGCAACCGTGTCAATCCGAATCGAAGGTGAGCAGTTGCAATCGAGGTACCTTTGTTCCTATCACCCTAAAACGGGAATGAAAAAACTGCAAACTACCTCGCCGCGGTCGTCGTCCCGCCGTGTGCCTCTTCGAAGCTGTCAATCGCTCTGTATGTCTCCTCGTTGCGCAGGATGGCCTCCACATACTCGCGCGTCTGCGTGAACGGAATGGATTCAACAAACTCGTCGATGCCGTGATAGGGACCAGCTGCCTCCCAATCCGCAACGCGGCCGTCGCCTGCGTTGTAGGCGGCCAGCGCGTATTCCTGCACACCGCCGAATTTATCGAGCATCTGGCGAAGGTAACGAGTTCCCAAACGGATATTCGTATCGGGATCAAGCAATTGAAATGTCTGGAAGTGCGTGATGCCTTCCTCGCGTGCCATCGTTCTTCCCACTGACGGCAATAACTGCATCAGGCCATAGGCATTGGCGTACGAGATCACTGAGGGGTCGAACTCCGACTCCTGCCGAATCAGCGACGCAACCATGTAGGGATCGAGGTTGTTCTTCTTCGATTCAGCCTGGATCGTATCCCACCACGCTTCGGGGAACAGGATTCGCCAATAAATCAGCGGGATCGATTGAATCGACGCGGACGCCGCACCCGGCAAGGCCCGTTTGATCGCGCGCACGGCGCGAAATGTCTCGCCATATGAGGAGTAAATTTGCGCCTCGGCCAGCGCGCTCCAGGACGATGAATCCGGATCGGCCTTGATCTCCTGCGAAATGTACTCATTCAGCCCGGCATTCGCCAGCAGGCGCGCCTTGGCCAAATGAGGGCTGTCCTCGGGAGTGGTGTCTACAAGGTGCGGGGCGGGCAATGGCTGAAAGCGATCCAATTGCGGGTCCGATGCTGGCAGCGTGCCACCTAATTCACTTAGGCGCTGGCGCGACATTTGCGCGTAAAAGTAATGCTGGTAAGCGCGGATAATTGTGCGATAGTTGGCCGCAGCAAGTGCAGGATTATGGTCCTGCGATTCATAGAGGCGTCCCCGCCAGTAGAGCGCCGACACGGTTTCAGTAGCGCCAGGGTACAGGCGGATCTGCTCATCGAAGATCTTTTCCGCAGTGTCGTAAAGTCCAAGCCGGTAGCTCAGCCAGCCCGAGCGGCAGTGCGCGGCGGCGGCATTCTTGTCGCTGGGAAAATGCGCGGCCAAATAACTGTAATATTCGATCGCCTTGGGGTAGTCGCGCTTGAGCATATACATGTTGCCGCTCGAAAAAAGAGCATCGGCGAGCCATGCACTGCTGGGAAACCTGGTTTCCATCTCGGAAAGAATGCGTTGCTGGTCGGCAGTATCGTCGCGGTTCCTGGCCAATTCCATCAGCATATCGAGCCGATGCGCGCCGTCTTCGTCATTGCTATCGAGCAGACCCTGAACCTGAGCTGGAGTGAGTCTCTTCAATTTCAAATTGCAGGCGGCCTCTGCCACGGCAAATCCATTGCGCACCTGGGCATCGAGGCCCGGCTCCCGCTCTAGTACGCGAAATTGTTCCGCCGCCTCGGCATAACGCCCCGCGTTGTAGTAGGCATCGCCCAGGCTGTGCAATTCAGTCACTGTCAGAGTGGTTTCCGCGCCCATCTGCGTCAACTTGGCACGCGCAGTCAGCGCTTCGGGGCTGAGGGGGTGGCTCAACAAGAGATGCTTAAAGGTGGCTTCAGCGTTTGGATTCTGGCTCAGTGCGAGTTCCACTTCGCCCTCCACCAATTGAAAGCCAGGGCGGGATGCGGATTCGCTATCCTCGGCGGCGGCAAGCGCCTGGCGCGCGCCACTCACGTTGCCGGCGGCGAGCAACACGTTTGCCTCAAGCTCGGGCGCCTCGGCATCGAAGATGCTTTCGGGATAGCGGCCGGTAAAGCCGTGGAGGATCGTCTCGGCTGCGGCATCGTCGCCAGCATTGTGGCTGGCTTCTGCATCGAGAAAATCTGCGTAGTCCCCTAACTCGCCATCGGCACGCCTGGTCTGGGCCAGTGCCGCCTCCGCTTCGGAATAACGCTTGTCAAGCAGATACGCGTGCCCCAGGGCAAGATAAGCCGTGGCTGCAAGTTCGCCGCTGTGACTGTGCGCGTAGGCGGTCACTCCGGCGTATGCCTCCGGAGTGCGCAGCAGCGCAAGTTGCTGGGCCATGGGCCGCAATTCAGCAGATGCGACAAACGCCTGCTTGATCCGCGCGGTCCGCGCCAGTCTTGCTGCGCGGCTCGACGTGTGGCTCGACGTGCGGCTTGATGAGTGGTTCGACGAATGCACCGAAGGCTTCCGCTTCGGGGCCGATTGCTTTGTGGTTGCCGCCGGATCCGTTGTCCTCGGAGTCGAGTGCGCAGTTGCTGGAGGTATGGAAGCCGGCGCAGCGGACGAGCCAGAAGATTGCGGTACCAGCGGCCACGCCGCCGCAAGCAGGACAAGGAACACCACCGCAACGCGAGTCACGAAGGAGCGGAAAGGCGGGAGGGAGGAAAAACCGAGCATAATTCCACTTTATTCCCCATTGGACGCACCTGGAGCCCAAGGGGAACCAGTTACGTAACCACACTGTTGTGCTATTCAAGTTTGGTGCCTCGCCCATGCGTCCGTTACACTCTAGTCTTGCCGGCCTTTTCTCGGTTGCCGCGGGCCGGTCCGAATGTTACTTCGGAATGGCTTTTTCGCGGCGATTTTGCATCCAGAGCCCATGTCTACCATCCAATCGATTGCGGGACAAGACGAGCAGCATCCCGACGTAGCCCTTGTTGAAAGAACAAGGGCTGGTGACGTGGGCGCGTATGACGAGCTGGTCCGCAAGTACGAGCGGCAAATCTTCAGGATCGCGCAGCATATCACGCAGAATCGCGAAGACGCTGAAGATGTGATGCAGGATGCATTCCTGAAAGCATACGAGAAGCTCGATCAGTTTCAGGGGAATTCGAAGTTCTATACATGGCTAGTACGAATCGCAGTGAACGAAAGCTTGATGCGGCTCCGCAAGCGGCGCACCGGCAAAATGGTCTCGATCGACGAGGACCTGGAGACCGAAGAAGGCAGCGTTCCCCGCGATTTGGCCGACTGGGCGCCCGATCCGGAACAGAACTTCAATCAAGCAGAGCTAGCCGAAATTCTGCGCAAAACGATTCAGGGGTTGCCCCACGGCTTCCGCGTGGTTTTTGTTTTACGCGACGTGGACGGGCTCTCAACAGAAGAGACGGCAGAGACGCTGGGCTTAAGCGTTCCCGCGGTCAAGTCGCGCCTGCTGCGCGCGCGCTTGCAATTGCGCGAGCGCCTGAGCCGCTATTTCAAAATGAAAACCGCGCCGGCACTTGCCGAGAAACAACGGAGTTGACCAAGTGACCTGCACCGAGTTTCTTGCCATGATCGACGACGTAATTGACGACGAGGCGATTGCCGCCAATACACGCGTCGAGATTCAAGCGCACCTGCACTCCTGCGGGCACTGCGAAGTCGTCCTGAACACCACGCGCAAGACCATCGAGATCTATCGCTGCCACGAGGTCTATGAGTTACCGACTGAAGTAAGTGAGCGATTGCACGCTGTGATCAGGGAACGGTGCAGCAAGCGCTGCTAAGGCGCTTCCCAGTTCAACTTGAACTTCTCTACCATGAGGGCCAGACTATTCCTATGGCCGCCGCACGGATTGCCGCCGTGTTCTTCGTCATGCTTATTCCTGCCGCCGGCGCGCAGCAATCCTCCCCAATTCAAATCACAGTTCAGGCCGTCGACCCAACAGGAATGGCTATCCCATCGGCGCACGTGAGAGTCGATCCTTCTCCCGGTGCCATGAAATCTGACGTGACGACCGACGGCAGAGGGGAGGCTGTCCTTGAACTTCCGGCGGGAAGCTACACCCTTTGGATTGATGCGCCGGGCTTTGAGAGATGGTCCCGCCGAATCGAGGTCCGGGGCGCTGAGAGTCAAACGCTCAGGGCCAAATTGGAAGTGGGACAGGTAAGTGGACCACCGCTCGTTGCTTGGCAGCCGGAAATCCCGCTCGAGTCACCGCAACCGATCTTTCTTGCGCTTCAGCCGGCTGGCACACTCTCTCCGCTTCTATCGAGTCGAGCGAAGAAACGGCAGTAAAGACAATACGCGAATAATTCCGATTCGTAAGTTGCTGAACAATGGGCACTTAAGTCAGCGATCTCGGCTATCAAGTTGCTTCAACTTGTTCGCATCACATGGCTCTTTCTTTTCGCATCACATGGCACTTTCTTGCAGACGAGGCTCAGAAGTTAGAGAATCGATCGCACTGGACCTCCGAAGCCCGGAGATCGCCACAACTTTCCGAACAAGATCGCGTCTGACCCAACAGGTAGCTCGTGCCGCGCGACTGAGCGCCGGCTCATCCCCTGCCAGGAGCGCTCTCGATGAAGACGCTGCAAGGCCCGTTGGCCATCGTCCTCTGCTATAGCCTTTGCTTCCCTGCCCCAATGGGCCTGGCCCAGCAAGCGGGGGAGAAAGAGCCTGCGCCGGCCGCGCAACGTCCGGAGTACTCGTCAGGGCAGCTCCGCGGCGACGAGCGCATTCTCCACGCATTGAACCGTTTCACCTTCGGGCCCAGGGCGGGCGACCTTGAAGCTGTAAAGCAGATGGGACTGGAGAAATGGTTCGATCAGCAACTGCGGCCCGGAAGCATCGATGAGCAAGACTTGGATACGCGCCTTGCGCAGTACCCCGCCATGCAGTTAAGCACGCTTGAGCTCCTGCATCGCTTCCCCAGCAACGCCACCATTCGCCAGGCCTCGGATGGCAGAACCGATATCCCTCAGAACGGCACTCTGCGTGCGGTGTATGAAAACCAGATGTACCGTTACCAGGTAAAAAAGACGGCGAAGGCAGACAATCAAGCGGCCCCGGGGACGAATGCTGCTGCGGGTGCTGCGAATTCAGGTGCGGGCCAGAATTCCGGAAATGCGCAGGCAATCGGCAATCAAAATCCCGCCATGAGCGCCAATCCAAACATGGGCGTGAGCCCGAGCATGGACGCAGGCGCGGGCATGGCGTCGAACGCGGCGCAACCGAACCCGTCAATGTCACAGCCTGCCGGCTCACAGGCTGCAAGACCTCAGTCCGCAGCGGCTCAATCGCCTCAGATGGACGCAATGACGCCACCGACGGCCGCCAGCCAGCCGCCGGCAGACGAAGCACTGATCGCGCGCATCATTGCCCTGCCGCCGCAGCAACGCATCGGACGCCTGCAGGCGATGGAGCCGCAGGACTTTGAAAGCTTCATCAAGTCTCTCCGGCCGCTACAACGCGTGGCCCTCGCGAGCGGCATGAGCCCTGAGCTCAAGGAGGCACTGGGCGACCTTGAGGCTCCCGAACAGACGGCGGCCCAGGAGCTCTTCGCCCAACGCCTCACGCGCGACGTCTACTCGAACGCGCAGCTCCAGGAAGTGATGACTGATTTCTGGCTCAACCACTTCAACGTGTACCTGCGTAAGAACGAGCAGATGCCCTACTACCTGGTGAGCTACGAGCGCGACGTGATTCGCCCGCTGGCTCTGGGCAAATTTGAAGATCTGCTTGAAGCCGTGGCGCACAGCCCGGCCATGATGATCTACCTTGACAACGCCGAGAGCATCGGGCCGGACTCGATCGCCGCGGAGCGGCTGAAGATGGTGGAAGCCCGCAGGCCGGACTTGAAGAAGAAGGCCCCACAGGGTCTGAACGAAAACTACGCCCGCGAACTGATGGAGCTGCACACCCTCGGCGTAAATGGCGGCTACACGCAAGCTGACGTGACGCAGGTCGCGCGGGTCCTCACTGGCTGGACGGTCGATCGCCCGCAGTTCGGCGGTGGGTTCCAATTCAATCCCAATCGCCATGAGCCGGGTACCAAAAAAGTCCTGGGCACAAAGATCAAAGATAATGGCGAGATGGAGGGCCGCGAGCTGCTCCACATGCTCGCGTCGCGCCCTGCAACGGCGCAGTTTATCTCGCGCAAGCTGGCGATAAGATTTGTGAGCGACGATCCTCCGCAGGCGCTCGTGGATCGCATGGCGAAGTCGTACATGTCGAGCGGCGGCGATATTCCCACGGTGCTGAAGACGCTGTTCCACTCGCCTGAGTTCTGGGCCACGAGCGATTATCGCGCAAAGGTGAAAACGCCTCTTGAATTCGTGGTATCGGCGGTGCGTGCCAGCAATGCCAACCTCGACAATATGATGCCGCTGGTAAATGCCCTGCGGCAAATGGGCATGCCGCTCTACGGCGCGGTCCCTCCCACGGGATATAAATGGGACGCAGCGGATTGGGTGAGCACCGGTGCGCTCGTGGACCGCATGAACTTTGCGTTGTCGCTGGCCGCGAACCGGCTGCCAGGAATCACGGTGGAATGGGCTCCGGAGCTGGATCTGGCTAGCCTCGACGACAATGATGCACCGAAGCAGATTATTCCAACTCCGGAGTCGGAGGAAGCTCGCCTCGAGCCGTTGCTAGTGGCAGGCGGTGTAAGCGCGGCGACACGGGCAGCGGCTCTGGAACAATTCCAGGCACAAAGTGCCCAGAATGCGATGGCCGCTGCTCCGGTAATCGCACCGCGGCGTCCGAATCGCGCTCCGGCGCCCGACGCATACGAACGCGAAGATCAACTGCTGGCTGGATTGCTGCTTGGCTCTCCGGAATTCCAGCGGCGGTAAAGAGACAGCGAATTAGCGGAAAGAGCAAAGCGACAGCAACAGGGCTGGTCAACTAGGTTCGAATCCGAGCGAGTTTGAGGAGCGGCACCATGCAAATGAATAGGCGATTCTTTCTGCACAAAGGCGCACTGGCAGTGGCGGGCACCACGGCGATGCCAAACTTTCTTGTCCGCAGCGTGCTGGGTCAGGCGCAAGCTGTCGCGGCACCGGGGCAACGGCTGGTGGTGATCTTCCAACGCGGCGCAGCCGATGGGCTCAACGTGGTGGTTCCCTACAAGGAAAAGAACTATTACAACATGCGTCCCAGCATCGCGATTCCGCAGGACCAGGTTGTGGACCTGGATGGATTCTTCGGGCTGCATCCTTCGTTGAGCGCGTTCAAGCCGCTCTACGATCAGGGACACCTCGCCATCGTGCACGCGTGCGGCTCGCCTGACATGAGCCGGTCGCACTTTGACGCGCAGGACTTTATGGAATCGGGAACGCCAGGCGTAAAAAGCACCGAGGACGGCTGGCTGAATCGCGCCTTGCAAGCGGAGGACGCATGCAATTGCTCGCGGCACAACCAGGAGCACACCGCGTTCCGTGCGCTGGCGCTGGGCGCTGACGTTCCGCGCACGCTCGCCGGCAAAATTCCTGCAATTGCAATGAGCAACGTGAATACCTTCACGGTGGGCGCTCGTGGTCCGGTCCCAGGACCGGCCGCAAACGCCTTCGAAGCCATGTATGCGGGCTCCGGCGATCGCATCTTCCACGCCGCGGGCGATGAGACCTTTGAAGCCGTGAAGATGCTGCGCGCGGCAAATCCCGCACAATACGCGCCTGCGCCGGGCGTTGCGTATCCGAACACGGAGTTCGGTAACAACATGCGGCAGATCGCGCAACTGCTCAAGTCGAACCTGGGGGTTGAAGCTGCATTTACGGACGTTGGCGGATGGGACACGCATCAGAACCAGGGCAGCGTGAACGGCCAACTCGCCAACCGGCTCAGCGATTTTTCCGCGAGCATCGCTGCCTTCTGGCGCGATATGGGTGACGATGCGGGAAATATTACCGTCGTTACCATGTCGGAGTTTGGCCGCACCGCACACGAAAACGGAACCGGCGGAACCGATCACGGCCATGCCAACGCGATGTTCGTGTTGGGCGGCCAAGTGAAGGGCGGCAAAGTCTACGGTAAGTGGCCCGGTCTGGACAACGACCAACTGAACGAAGGCCGCGACCTTGCGTTGACCACCGACTACAGGCAAGTGCTAGGTGAAGTGCTAACGCATTCGCTGGGCGCTGAAAATCTCGATGTGGTGTTTCCCGGCGCGCGCATCGCCCGAAGCGGCTTCCTGCGGCTGGTGTAAAAGGGCGCAACAGCAAAGGCAGGTTCGCCGCGCATGTCTCGGTGAGCGCTATAATTGCCGCAACTTATCTTTGCATCGGCGGCCTGAATGAAGAAGCGTCCGGCTTTTTTCCATACTTTTGCATCCGCTATCCTGTTC
>Ga0181522_10002637_pt1 | contig 10168 bp, 11 predicted proteins | sample PEATcosm2014_Bin_27_FD_121103 | JGI IMG/M metagenome (GOLD analysis project Ga0181522, IMG submission 121103) | Peatland microbial communities from MTU Mesocosm Facility, Houghton, MI, USA - PEATcosm2014_Bin05_10_metaG | ecosystem: Environmental > Terrestrial > Soil > Wetlands > Peat | place...
GCCAGCAGGCTGCGCGCTGCCATGACCATTGTTGGTGCCATTCGAGGCGTTGACATTGACACCTGTAGCAATCGAGGCAACAAGTGCAGACTCGATAAATCCCCGGCGGGTAATCGACATGAGGGCTCCGTGCAGAGGAAGCGCAAAAAGAATACCACGTGCTTCCGATCAAGCTCGGATTGCCGGGGCTAGCTTTCCTCTGTGCATCTCTGTGGCCTCTGTGGTGATTGCTTTTGCAGACAGACGGAACAGAATTGGACAAGCGCCTATTTACCAACAAGCTCAAGCAATCGCGCAATCCCCTGCCGAAACACTCCTGTCTCGCAGATCAAGCTAAGCACGAGATATCCATCGCCCGCGAAATCGTAGAAGTGTCCCGGATGCACGCTGACCTGCGCCTGCCGCAACAAGCGAATAGCCAGTTCTTCGTCGCTCTCGACGGCAGGCACGCGCAGCACGGCGTACCATCCGCCCTCCACCAACAAGCGCGTGCACGCCGGATGCGAGACGAGCTGCCGATCAAGTTCCGCGAGGTTCGCGCGCAGGCGATCCAGAAGAATAGGCTGAACGCTCTTGCGGACTTCGAGAAAGACCGGCGCAGCCAGTTGCACCGGCGCATTCATCGACAAAAAAGTATCGGCAATCACTTCGAGCCGCGCGCCCGCTTCCACAACAGCCTCGGCGGGGCCGCTCGTCACGACCCACGCCAGCTTCATCTGCGGCAGCGCGGAAATCTTCGATATCCCGCTCAAAGTAAAAGTAAGCGCCGCATTGTTGGCCGCAAAGCTCGGCCGACCCGCGCCATCGTGCGCATAATCGAGAAACACTTCATCCACGATCAGCGCCGCACCGTAGTCGCGGCAAAAATCGTTGAGCGCCGCAGTCTCCAGCGCCGAAACATAAGAGCCAGTGGGATTGTTCGGATGCACAACAATCACAGCCCGCGTTCGCGGACCAGCCGCCTTGTAGAGCGAATCGAAATCAATCTGCCAGCCATGATCGTAGATCAGCGGATAAGGCACTAACTTAACGTCCGAGAGATCCGCCAGAAATTCAAACAGCGGATAACTCGGCTTGGACACAAGAACTTCATCGCCCGGATTGCACAGCAGCCGAAAAACATACGAGTAGGCCTCGCTCGTGCTCGTAGTCAAAACAATCCGCTCAGGATCGAGATCAAACACCCGATGCGCGTCGCGATAGTAATGCGCGACCGCCGTGCGCGCCGATAGCAGTCCGCGAGGCTGCGGATCATAATGCAGCGCCTCCGAATTCACCAGTGCGCCCAGCACAGCCTCACCATCAGGTCGAACTCCAGCCTCAGTCGGATTCGATATCGTGAGATCAAAAATCTCCCGCCCCGCTGCCCGCGCCTCATTGAGCGCGCGGCTGAGCCCGTTCGGAGCAAGATGCCAGTTCGTGCGATTAGAAAACATGAAATCCTAAGACTACACGACAGAATTGATGGCGCCGGCATACATCCACAAGAAGGCGAGGCACAAACCGGCGAAAGCGGCTATCCATCTTCGCCGGATCGCGAGGTAAATCGCCAAACAGATAGCGATGAGGAGATTTAGAAAGATCTCTGTGTAGAGTCGCTCGCTATAGTCGGCTCCCCACAAGACCCATTTGACCGGCCGCACGACTCCAAAGAAAACGAGAAGCGCGCTCAGGGTGAGGATCGTGAACGAGATCTTCAGACGATCAGGGCGCGCCCACGCGACTCCCAATAACAGCAACGGGCATATCAAAACGAGGAAGATAAATTCCAAAATGCACCCCCGAGCGAACCAACCTCCTACCTCCCAAACGCCTCCTTATTCACCACATAAGGCATCTTAGTAACATCCCCGCCATAATTCCCTTCCAGCACGTCAATCAAACCCTGCACACAGCGCCCCGCCATCCCCTTGTCAGGATCGGACGATAGCCGCGTGATCCGCGCCGCGCTGGCGAAGTGCGGAAACAGCCGGCAGCGATCGGCGATCGCCGCGTCGCGCAACGGCGAATCGGCGGGCAGCGGTTCTTCCTCATACACATCGAGCGCCGCGCCCGCAATCCAATTCTCGCGCAGCGCCTTGGCCAGAGCATTTTCATCCACGACCGGCCCACGCGAAGTATTCACGATCATCGCCGTCGGCTTCATCATGCGCAGCGTGGTTTCGTTGATCAGGTGATACGTCGGGGTCGCGCTCTCTCCCGCGCGCAGCAGCGGCACGTGCAGGCTGATGTAATCGGCCGAACTCAATGCATCCTGCAACGTCGTGTACCGGATCGTCGTCTTCTCGCGACTGATGCCGCGCTCAAAGCGCAGATCCATCGTCTCCTGAATGGCGCGAATGTAATCCCGATTCTCGTATGCCAGATCGAAGCACAGGATATTCATATCGAAGCCCGTGCATTTTTTGATCATGGCCAGGCCAATGCGCCCGGTTCCGATCACGGCCACAGTTTTTCCAGTGACCTCATCGCCCAGAAAAGGCAAAAAAGGATGCCACGAGCCCCAGCGGTACCCGCGCGTCAACTGCTCCGCCGGCCAGAGCTTTCGCGCCAGCGCCCCCATCATGAAGAAAGCAAATTCGGCGGTCGCCTCGGTCAGCACATCCGCCGTATTCGTGAACGGAATCTTATAGCGATTAGCATCGGCGCGATTGATGTTGTCGAATCCAACCGCGAGTTGCGCCACAACCCTCAGCCTGCCCGCCCCGGCGGCAAAGACCTCGCCCTCAATGGGATCGCGCAGCGTGGTAATCAAACCGTCCACGCCCGATTTCACTTTTTCGACGATCAGGCTTTTCGGAGGCGCTTCCGGACCGGGATAAATCTCAACCTCGTATCCCTTGTTGCGAAGAATGTCGATGGCGTCGCCAATTTCACAGGTGGCGAAAACGCGGAATTTCTTGCTCATGATTTAATCGTCGGCGGCTGCGGGATTTCCCCGCCGCGCCCTGCGGGAGAACGGGCGAAGTCCGTTCCGCGGCACAGTGTATCGCAGTCTTCGGCGTGCAGCCAGATCTAACGTGCCGCATTGCGGATTTCAGGTTCGCTCGGGAAGCAGGTCGGCACCGGCTCGACTGCGCACGGCAACTACGTGCCCGTCGATTCCGTTCGCGGCGTCGGCGTGGCGGATGCCGCCTGTGCGTGATGACGAACGTCGGCTCCGAGCACCCAGAAAATTACATCCTCGGAAATATTCGTCGCGTGATCGGCAACTCGCTCCAGTTTGCGCGCCACCAGCAGCGCATCCAGCGCCTGCTGTGTGCTTTGCGGATGTTCGTTCATGGAACGCACGAGCGCAATAAAAGCCTCGTCGCGCATCCGGTCCACCACGTGATCCATCTCCAGCACGGCCTGCGCCAGCTCCGCTTTTCCTTCCACAAACGATTCCAAAGATCGCCGCACCATCGCGCTTACCGCCGTCGCCATCCGCCCAATATCGACCGGCAGCACCACCGCCGGCAGTTCGATCATGTCCATCACGCGCTCGGCAATATTCACCGCCTGATCGCCCACGCGCTCGAGGTCAGCATTGATCTTGGTCACGGCGAGGATAAAACGCAGATCGACAGCTGCCGGCTGCTGCGTCGCCAGAATGTCGAACGCCATTTCATCGATCTCGCGCTCGGCGGCGTTGATGAGACTCTCGTTTTCCAGCACCAGTTGGCAACGGTGCAGATCGCGTTCCGTGTAGGCCTGGCAGGCGCGATCCACCGCGAGTTCCGCCATGCCGCCCATGCGGAGCAACTTCTCCCGAAGCTCCTCCATTTGTTGTTGAAAGCGCGTGCGCATTATCTACTACCTCTTTATCCGAATCGTCCTGTGACGTAATCTTCCGTCCGTTTGTCGGAGGGATTCGTAAACACTTTTTCCGTCTTGTCGAACTCGATCATCTTGCCCAGGAGGAAAAATCCCGTAAACTCCGCGACCCGTGCCGCCTGTTGCATATTATGCGTCACAATCACGATCGTGTATTGCTCTTTTAATCGAAAAATCAACTCTTCGATCTTGCCGGTCGAAATGGGATCGAGTGCCGAACACGGCTCGTCCATCAGCAGGACTTCCGGTTGCACCGCCAGCGCGCGCGCAATGCACAACCGCTGCTGCTGGCCGCCCGAAAGGCTGGCACCCGATTTCTTGTGCAGCGAATCTTTGACTTCGTCAAAAAGCGCCGAGCTGCGCAGCGACTTTTCGACAACCTCGTCCAGCTTCTTGCGATTGCGGAATCCGTTCAGCTTCAGCCCCGCCGCCACATTCTCATAAATCGACATGGTCGGAAACGGATTCGGCTTTTGAAAAACCATGCCCACGCGCCGCCGCAACTGCGTCGCCGACGTCCCGTTATAAACGTTGAAGTCGCCAATGCGCACCGCGCCTTCGACGCGCGCCTCGGGAATCGTCTCGTGCATGCGATTCAGGCATCGGATAAACGTCGATTTCCCGCATCCCGATGGGCCAATCAGCGCCGTCGCGTGGTTCGCCTGCACGGTGATATTGACATCGAACAACGCCTGCGTCTTGCCATAAAACGCATTCAGCTGCTCGACCGTGATTCCGACTCCCATCGTTATGTCCCCGCCAAAGTTCCGCGCCGCACCGCGAACCGAACCGCCGCCACCGCGCCCACAATGAGAACGATTAACACAAACGAGCCCGCCCAAGCCTGGCGATGCCAGTCATCGAACGGCGAGAGCGCGTAAGTATAAATCTGTAGTGACAGCGCGGACGTAGGCTGATTCGGATTCAAATTCCAGAACTGGTTTCCAAAGGCTGTAAACAGCAGCGGCGCCGTCTCTCCCGCCACGCGCGCAAAGGCCAGCATCACGCCCGTGATCACGCCCGAAGTCGCCGTGCGCAGTGTGATCGAAAGTGTCGTCCGCCAGCGCGAAACTCCCAGCCCGTAAGCCGCCTCGCGAATCGCCTGTGGAACCAGCAGCAGCATCTGTTCAGTCGTCCGCGCGATCGTCGGCACCATCATGATCGCCAGCGCAACCCCGCCCGCCAGCGCTGAGAAATGCTTCTGCCGAATCACCACCAGCCCGTACGCCACGATGCCGATCACAATCGACGGCACGCCATTCAACACGTCCGACACGAACCGCACCGCATCGCCGTAACGATTGCGCCCGTACTCGGAAAGAAAGATGCCGGCGCCAATTCCGAGCGGCACACCCATCAGGCTGGCTATCGCGAGAATTAGTCCCGATCCGATGATCGCATTCGCCATGCCGCCGCCCGCCTCGCCCACCGGCTTCGGAGTCTGCGTCAGGAACGCCCAATTGATCGAGCCCAGCCCCTTATAAACAAGATAGGCGAAGATCGCGAAGAGCGGCAAAAGCACCAGCGCCACCGTCAGCATGGCGACGCCCGTCATCGCATGATCGAGCGCGCGCCGTCGCCAGCTGATGGGCGGCATCGTCACTGTCATCGTCGACTTTACTGTTGCCTCATCCATGTGCGTTCGGCCCGCTAAAGTCCGTTTGCCCGGTTAAACCACGCCCCGCGTCGGCTGCCCGCGCGTCACGCTCCACACCATTATCCGGGCCAGTGCGTTGACCACAATCGTTACCAGAAACAGCGCCAGCCCAATTTCGATCAACGCCGAAAGATACAGATTGCCCGTCGCTTCGCTGAACTCATTGGCCAGCACGCTCGCCATCGTATAGCCTGGCGCGAACAGCGACTTCGCAATCTCGGGACGATTGCCAATCACCATCGTGACCGCCATCGTTTCGCCCAGCGCGCGCCCGAGTCCCAGGATCACGGCGCCGACGATTCCCGCCCGCGCGTTGCGCAACACGCCGAGGCGAATCATCTCCCAGCGCGTTGCACCCAGCGCCAGCACAGCCTCCCGCTGGTGCTGCGGCACCACCGTAAGCACCTCGCGCGTAATCGACGAGATGATGGGAATGATCATGATGGCCAGAATCACGCCCGCGGCCAGCATCCCAACACCGTAAGGCGGCCCCGAGAACAGCGTCGTCCAGCCCAGAGTTTTGGCAAGAAACGGCTGCACGTAAGCACGCAGCACCGGCACCAGCACGAAAATTGCCCAAAGTCCGTACACGACGCTGGGAATCGCGGCCAGCAATTCAGTCGTAAATGACAGCGCCCCGCGCAAACGGACGGGACACATCTCGGTGATAAACACCGCCACGCCGACCGCCAGCGGCACCGCAATCACCAGCGAGAGCAGCGAAGAAACCACCGTGCCGTAAATAAATGGCAGCGCCCCGTATTGATCCTCAACGGGATTCCAATCCGTCTGGCCAAAGAACTTCCAGCCAAACGCGTGCCACGACAGCTCCGACCCAAGAATCAGTTGATAGACGATAAGACCGAGCAGCGCCACCACGGCAAGGCCGCAAAAGCGCATGGCGCCGCCAAACAATGCGTCGGGGATCTCGCTGACCTTCCCCTGCAACAGCGGCGCTGTAGTGGTTTCGAGTTTCAGGGTCGCCTTGGCTCCTCGCTCCGGTTCGGGAGCCTCAAAACGAGGCCGGGGCAAAGCTCGATTTGCCATTCCATTCGAGGCTAGCAAAGGCGTGTTACAAATCGATTAAAAAGCGAAGCGGGTAGTGTCCTAAAAGCGGACACTTCAGTCGACATCGCCCGATCAAACGGCTTCAGCGAAGCGAAGGAGCTACGCGTTTCGCTCGGAACCCACCGCCTGCCGCGTAGAAGTCGGCCTCGCTGTCGCTGTCAGCACAATCCCCGCATGAAACAAAGTCCCCGCAATCCGCGTCGCAATCGCGACCAACTCGCGTTGTCCATAAAACACCTTCACCAGCGGAGCCCGCGACATCTCCGGCAAATTCACCGCCCGCCCCGTCCGAATCAGTGCCACATTCTCCTCAGTCGCCGTCACTCCCGGCAGTTGCGGCGCGATCTTTCGCGGATGCACGAACATCGCCTTCATCGCCTCCGCCCCCTGCCGCATCGCCAATTCCAGATCCTCCAACCGGCACGCGTCCTCGATCCGAAACTCGGCAACCGCCGTCCGCCGCAGCGCAGCCAGGTGCGCGCCGCACCCAAGCTTCTGTCCCATATCATGCGCGATCGCCCGCAAATAGGTCCCCGATCCCACGTGCGCGCGAAACGTCAGCCGGTCGCCCGCCACCTCAAGAAGCGCGAATTCCTTGATCTCGACCAGCACCGGCTTGAGCGTGACCTCCCGCTGTTTGCGCGCCAATTTGTACGCCGGAACGCCGCCTACCTTCTTCGCCGAAAAAGGCGGCGGCATTTGCTCAATCGTCCCGCGAAACTGAGCGGCCAGCGCTTCCATCTCGTCGCGCTTCAAAATCACGCTCTGCGGAGTCGAAGTCGCTTCGCCATCGGCATCGTAAGTATCGGTGGCAAACCCAAAGCGAATCAAGCCTTCGTAGATTTTCTCGGCGTGCGCATAGAACTGCGCCAGACGCGTGAAGCTGCCGATCACCAAGGGCAAAACGCCCGTGGCCGAAGGATCCAGCGTTCCCAGATGCCCGACCGAGCGCTCCCCCAGAATTCGCCGCGCGCGGTTCACCACGTCGTGCGAAGTCAGCCCCTGCGGTTTGTCGATCACCAGAATGCCGTTCATAAAATTGGGTAATTTGATAACTTTGCAATTGACTAATTGAGCGGGCGGAGGAACCGCCGTCGTTCTCGCGCGATTCGGTCTACAATCTCTCAGTTACCCGATTACCAAACTACCAAATCCAGAATGATTCCCCTCCGCGACGACCAACCCACCTTCTCCACGCCCTTCATCAACTATTTCCTGATCACGCTGAATGTCCTGGTATTCCTGTGGGAGATGTCGGTCGGCCTGAACACGCGCGCCTTCCAGGCCTTCGCCTTTCAATTCGGAGTCGTCCCGCGCCACGCGCTCGCCGTAATCACCGGCCATTCGCAGGACCCGCTTGCCACCGCTATCCTGCCCATCTTCACCTCGATGTTCCTGCACGCTTCATTCTTGCACGTCGGCGGCAATATGCTCTTCCTCTGGATCTTCGGCGACAACGTCGAAGACTACCTCGGCCACTTCCAATATCTCGTCTTCTACCTCCTCAGCGGATTCGCCGCCGCCGTCACCCACACTCTTCTCAACGCCAATTCTCGCGTCCCCATCATCGGAGCGAGCGGCGCCATCGCCGGCGTCATGGGCGCCTACTTCATTCTCTACCCGAAGGCGCGCGTGCTGGTCTGGTTTCCGCCTATTTTCTTTTTTCACGTTCCCGCCTGGCTCATGCTCGGCTACTGGTTCCTCATCAATTTCCTGAGCGGGACAGTCAACTCCGCGGAAGCAACGGCCGCCTCCGGAGGCATCGCCTTCTGGGCACACGTAGGCGGCTTCGTGGCCGGAATGCTGATGGTAAAAATATTTCCAGAACGGCAGGGACGCTATCGCTACGGAACGTGGTAGGAAATGCAGTCGCTTATGAATCTGAGCGAAAGCTTGTGTCAAATCGGATCGGAGGAAAAATGAAACGCTATGTGTGTTCGCTCTTCATCTGCTCGATCGCGGCGGTACTGTTTCTTAATTCTGTGGTCGCGCATGCTGAAGACTCGTCGTATCAAGCGATGTCCGACCACTTCTTCAGCATGGTAAAAGCAGGGAAAAACGCCGAAGGAGTTGACTACCTTCTTGACACGAATGCCGCCATGAAAAAGATTCCCGATACGGTGAATCAACTCAAGAGTCAATTCGGATCTCTTGAGACGCTCATGGGCTCGTACGTCTCTCATACCAAGCTGATTGAAACAAAAGTCGCAGACATGTTTGTCTATCAGCACTATTTTGTCGCATTCGACCGCCAGCCGATTTCGGTAAGAATCAGCTACTATAAGCCCGCTGGAAAGTGGATCTGCTATGGACTTCAGTTCGACGCCAATTTGACAGACGAGATTCAAAAGAAGGCAGATGACAACCTGCGGTTCGACACGCAGTACTGAAGAGAAGTTTTCACGCCTTTACCGCCTCGGCTCCGGAGCCGGCCCCGGCGGCAGAATCTCGACTTCGCCTTCGCGCACTTGTCTGCGCGTAACAAACCATACCGCCGCTGTCCACGTCGGAAACAGATCCGCGCCCGGAATCAGCTCGGCCGCCAGCGACGGCAGAAACGCCCAGTGCCATCCCAGCAATCGGATCAGCACAAAGGCCACAATCAAGTCCAGCACCGAATCCGCCGGCGACGCGCCTCCTTCCACAAACAAAGGAAACGCAAAAATCTGGAGCGCGTCCGCTCCAACCGCCACCAGCCAAGCCAGCCGATGCTCCGGCTTGAGCGACTTGAAATATTCCAGAAATGACATGCTTTACCCTTACTGCATTGGATGCCCAAAACCAGCCAGATGTTCCGCGATCTTCGCCCTACAGCGTCCCGCCCGGCGGCCGAATCACAATCTTCTCCACCACGCTATCCGCAGGCAGCATCAGCGCGTCAACCGTCGCCCGCGCCACCGTCGACGCCCGCATCATCCTCCCTCGCGGCGCCTTCGGCCACATCGTCGTCCAGATATCCGTATCCGTCGCTCCCGGCAGCAGCGCAATCACGCGAATGCCCTTCGCTCGCAGCTCCTCGCGCAGCGTATCGGTAAATCCAAGCGCCCCGTGCTTCGACGCGCAATACGCCGCCGATCCCGGAAACACGCTCTCCGCCGCCACCGACAGATTATTCACGATCACGCTGCCGCGCTTCATCACCGCCAACCCGGCCTGCGTCACCAAGAATGTGCCAGTAAGATTGGTTTCGATCACGTCGCGCCAAACGGGATAAGGCAACTCGCTCACATTGCGCCCCGGATGGGCGATGCCGGCGTTGTTGATCAGAAAATCAAGCGGTCGCCGCAAACGTCGCACCAGGGCGAACAGATAATCGACCGACGCGGGATCGCGCACATCGCAAGTCTGCGCGAGCGCCTGCACGCCCAGCTTCTCGATCCGGAGCGCAGCCTGCGCCAGCGACTTCCCATCGCGCCCAGTCATCACCAGATCGCAGCCTTCACGAGCCAGAGCGGCTGCGATCTCGAATCCGATGCCGCGATTGGCGCCGGTCACCAGTGCAAGACGATGAGGGAGGGGTAACAGCTTCTTGGGTTTCACGATAGGCAACAGCCTAGCGCAACAGACTCAACAAGAGCCAGCGGGGTTCCTCCATGGTGCTCTGTGGTTAAGCCTTCTGCCGACGCC
>Ga0181522_10002638_pt1 | contig 10166 bp, 7 predicted proteins | sample PEATcosm2014_Bin_27_FD_121103 | JGI IMG/M metagenome (GOLD analysis project Ga0181522, IMG submission 121103) | Peatland microbial communities from MTU Mesocosm Facility, Houghton, MI, USA - PEATcosm2014_Bin05_10_metaG | ecosystem: Environmental > Terrestrial > Soil > Wetlands > Peat | place...
CGCCCTCTGGCAAGTCGAACGCGCAGGCAAACCCGAAGGCCCGCTCCTTACCCGTACTGGCGCTCTCCTTAAAGACGGGCCCGACCCTTCGCCCCTCGCACAGATGACCCCCGAAGAGCGCCTCGTCGCCGACTACTCCGGCACCGGCCTCACCACCGGCCGCCATCCCATGTCCTACCGCCGCGCCGAGCTCCGTACGCAGAAGGTTCTCACCGCCGAAGAACTCCGCACCCGCCGCGACGGCGAATGGGTCCGAGCCGCCGGCTGCATCATCGCCCGCCAGCGCCCGGGCACAGCAAAGGGCTTCGTCTTCCTCTCCATGGAAGACGAGACTGGCATCGCCAACGTCATCGTCACACCGCAGATGTACGAACAGAACCAGGTCACCGTAACCCGAGCCAGATTCTTATTAGTAGAAGGCCCGCTCCAAAACCAGGACAACGTAGTCCACGTAAAAGCCGCCCGCCTCACAGCACTCAGCGACAACGCCGTACAAATCCACTCCCACGACTTCCACTAACCGCGCGCTGTTTCAGCGCGGCCAAGCACCGATATCATTCTGAGCGGAGCGCCGCTTCGGCTCCTTCCATGAACGAAGTTTCTCGGCGCGAAGTCGAAATTCGGCGTCATCGATGTATGCTGTTCGCGAAACCCGGAGACAGCGAGGTACTCATGGTGGTGACGCTAATAGCCAGACCCAAGAGAATTAATCTGCGCTTTAACGCCAATGGGGATGAAAATCGGTCTGACCTGTGGATCGACTGCGCGCCCGGCCTTTCAACCCGGAGGGTATTGGAAATCGGCAATAGGCATGTTTTCGCAAACAGAGCGAGCCGGCCGATCCTCGGTAAACGCAAGTTATGTGACCTTTCGGTCCTCGTGCATCGAAAGAGCACGCTTACTCCTGAACAGATCGGCAAACTGGGATTGTCCGATTCCAAAATTGGTGAACTGGTGTTTGTCCCGCCCGGGGAAAAAAGCCGATTTTGGTCTCGGCAACCTGCTGCACTACAGGCAGACGTTTGGGTCAGCAACGAACTTTTCGACGGACTAGTAAGCGCATTACAACACGGCGAGAAAGCAACATGGCTTGAACTTGAAATCGAGAAGGAAGGGATCCTTGAATATGGGTGGGAACCTGACGGCTCCCGCGCAACATGGAAGCTCGAAAACGAAACCAAGCTGAACCATGTGGACCTGGAAGAACTAGCGATCGGCGTAGGGCCGTTTCAAGGCCGTCCCTCCAGGTTCTTTGCGCAAATCACGGATATCATTCCCAGCCCACTCCTATGGGTGACAATCGGAATTCTCGCGTTCATCTTCTGGGAATGGATCTGGTCCTTACTCATTCGGAAATGAACGCCCACTCGCTTACCCCGAGTCGGGACCTCGCTGTAGCGCTGGGGCACGTTGAAGGCTCCCGGGCACCGTGAACTTGTTAACGCATTGAAACGCCCCTAGGCTGGCAATCATCCGCTATGCTCTGGGCAGAGGGGTGATACGAACGGTGTCCAGAGCCGAGGCAATCACGCTGATCATTGCCGGATATGGTGCAGTCCTGTCTTCGATCACAATGGTGCGCCAAATCATCGCCGGTCGCGTGAGACTGAAATTAAGAGTAGACCGGGATATGCTTCTTTCGGGCGACCCTCGTTATTCGGGAATGACGCTGGTCATCCTAAAGGTCATCAACGTGGGACATCGACCGATCACCATAACGCACACTGGAGCCAAATGCCTGTACCCAACCAATCCGTTCATGCTCACGGATAACCAACCTGCTCTCGCACGCGAAATAAAGGAAGGTGAATACATTGTGAGCATCCTCAATCAGAACGATGCCGATCTGCCTTCCGTAGATTATTGGCAAGTAATTGATTCACGAGGCAAAATCCACAAACTCCGCGAAGCGTCTTGGTTCGCCCATCTGAAATCTCAACTCAAATGGAAAAGGGCAGCTCGCTCCGCTCGAAGTTGAGACCTCATGGGGACGCGCGCCCGCATACTCACAAGTTCTCTTATAATCGACGGCAACCCGGAATTCGCCACCGTTCTCCGCGTCGTCCAAGCCCTCGGCCTGCGCCTCTGCGTCGCCCCCGCCAACAGCGAGCCCATCGCTTGACCTAACCTAACTCCCCGCTCCCAACCACCCAAACCCCGTCCCGCGCAAACTCCGCCGCCATCCGCGCCACCGATCCATCAACATCAATAGCCCGGCAAGCATCCCGAATCACCACCGCCTCAAACCCAGCCCGCCGAGCATCGAGCGCCGAGAAACCAACGCAAAAGTCATAAGCGAGCCCCGCAAAAAACATCCTCTCCAGCCCTCGCTCCCGGCAATACCCGGCCAAACCCGTCGGAGTCGAGTGGTCATTCTCAAAAAACGCCGAATAAGAATCGATCTCCTTCCGAAACCCCTTCCGCAAAATCAACTCCGCCCGATCCGGCCGCAACGCCGGATGCAACTCCGCCCCCCGCGTTCCCTGCACGCAGTGATCCGGCCAAAGCCGCTGCTCCCGCCCGGCCAACTCGACCACCTCAAACGGCTTTTTCCCCGCATAGCTGGAAGCGAACGAGCAATGCCCCGGCGGATGCCAGTCCTGAGTCAACAAAACATGTTCGAATCGCCCAGCGATCCGACGAATGACCGGAATCACCGCATCCCCATCGGGCACGGCCAGCGCCCCGCCCGGACAAAAATCGTTCTGCACATCCACAACAACAAGCGCATCCCGCCCTGTAATCTCCATCAACGCTATTATCGCCCGCGCCCCATAACCAGAGCTCGGTGCTACAACTGGATTGGATCAAACGCATGCCCGCCCGAACCCACATCCTGCCTGCACTTCTGCTGCTGTGCTGCTCGCCCCTCGCCGCGCGCGCGCAATTCACCGGCCCAAAGCCGCCTCCACCGACGCAAGCGCCGAAGCCGCAACTCGCACCGCCGTCCAACCCGGCGCTCGAGCAGATCCCCGCCTCCTCCTACCCCGACCCCTGCGAGCTGAACGCCACGAAGGTCGACTTCGACACCTGCTACGCCGAGCAGCTCCGCATGACCGACCAGGACCTGAGCCGCCTCTACCGCGCCGCCCTCCTCGCCTTCCAGCAGGACATCGCTGACGACCACAAGCGCTCCGACGCAACCGGGGTCAACAACGACGCCACCGCCCTCGCCGACCTCAAAGCCACGCAGGCTGAGTGGAACAAATACCGCGACCTGCAATGCGCCGCCGCCGGCCAGCAGTTCCAGGGCGGATCGATCCAGCCGATCGTCGTCAACAAGTGCATGATCTTCGTCACTCGCCATCGCATCGATGAGATTCGCGCCGCGTACGAAATCGGCGGCCGCAAACTCGACTAGCCCGCGCCGCTACTGACCCTTCAGCTTCCGGTTGAAGAAGTCAGCGGTCAGCGAGTACGCGGTGATCCAGCTTCGCTCGAGTAAGAAGCCGTGAATCTCATCCGGAAAGACATGCTCCTCAAACGGAGTCCCCTGCGCCCGCAGAGCCGCCGCCAATCGCACAGTCTGCGAGAACTGCACGTTGCGATCATCATCGCCCTGAATCAGCAACACCGGCGACCGCCACTCCTTCACCGTTGAAAGCGGTGACGACTCCCATGCGAGCCGCGCCGCCTGTGGATCGGACTCGGGGTTATAGGTCGGCTGCCAGATTCCCAACTCCAGATTCCAGTCGTGCACGCCGTGAAAATCAACGCCAGCGGCGAACAAATCCGACGCCCGCGACAGCGCCAGCGCGGTCAGATATCCACCATAACTCCCACCCCACACGCCGATCTTCGCGCCATCCACATCCGGCCGGCCGCGCAGATACAAGCCCGCGCCCAGCACATCATTGAACTCGCTCGCTCCTGCCGCGCCGTAATTCAGCGCCTCGCGAAAATTCAAACCGTACCCAATCCCGCTCCGATAGTTCACCGACAGGACAATGTAGCCCAAACTCGCCAGGTACTGATTCATCCCATACGCATTCGAGTAGTAGTCCATGTAATGCCAGCCCAGCAGCATCTGCCGCCGCGACCCGCCATGGAAAAACACCAGCGCCGGATGCTTCTTGCCAACTGCCGCCGACACCGGCAAAAACAGCTGCCCGTGAATCTTCATCCCGTCAGCCGCCGAAAAGATCACCTGCTGCGGCGTCACCAGCTTTGCTGCCGGAAAATCCGCCGGAACCAGCTGCGGCGCCAGATCCTTTAACTCCCCGCCCACCCCCACCACCGCCGGCCGAATCGGCACCCGCACATCCGACCGCAGCACCGCGACGGTCCCATCCGGCGCAATCGCCGGAATCATCTCCAGACCATCCCCATGCGTCAGCGCACGCGGCGATACGGGGCCGCCACGATGCCCGCTGTTGGCATCCTGGGGTGTGGATCCACCATCCGCGCTAACCTCCCACAAATGCCGGCGGTCTACATCATCCTGGTTCGACGAGTACACCAGCGTCTTGCGGTCTTTGCTGAATGCCACATAGTCCACTTCAAATTCGCCGGGCGTCAGTTCCGTCGCCCCGCCACCACCAGCCGGGACGGAATAAAGATGCGTCCAGCCGTTCCCCTCCCACGGAAACAGAATCCGCCCACCCGCCGTCCAGAACAGCTGCTGCTCCGACTCCGTCCCGTGAAAAACGCTGCCCGCCCCCTCACGTGCGCGCCAAACTTCATAGCCCTTGCCTGCACTCACATCGGCCACGCGCAATGACCACGGCTGCGCACTCCGCCGCGGCTTGAAGTCGATCCCCGACGTGTCTGGTGGAATCCGGACAAACGCAATGCTCTCGCTGTCCGGCGACCACACCGGCTCGCGATCGATCTCCGTCGAAGGATCGAGATACTTCAGCGACTGATCCGCAAACGAAAAGACGCCAACAAATCCGTGATCCCCGCGTCCGCTCGTGAATGCCAGCCACTTCCCATCCGGCGACCACTTCAGCGACCCCAGCCCACCGCGCCCATGAAACAGCTGCACCGGCTTTGCCGCCGTGTCGCGCAAATCCAGAGTCCAAATCTGATCCTTGTCCAGATACGCCACGGTCGCCCCATCCGGCGACACCGCGGGCGCACTTCCCGCGGCCAGCTTCCGCGCATCGCCGCCGCGCACCCCGACGATCCAGATCTCCTCCTCGAGGCCAGCCCGCAGCATTGCCGGATTGGCCGCCGGTTTCTCCGGAAACTCAAAATCTCCCCCACGCACATAAAGGATGTGCTCTCCATCCGGCGTCCACACCACGTCGCCGATGTCCACTCCATCGTCGGCATCGTCGCTCGTCACGCGATGCGCCGTATAGGCGGCCCCGCTTACCTCGGCGACCCATATATTCCGCTTGCCCTGCTGGTTCGCGATCCACAAGAATCGCCCGCCCTTCGACGCGGCTTGCAACGCCGAGCTGAACGGCGCGCTCAGCACCTGTTCCAGCGTGAAGCTCTGCGCCCCAGCGCCGAGCGCAACCAGACCAATCCACACAGCCACCACAATGCGTCGGATCATCTATCGCCTCATCAAAAGAGATTCCGCCCATTATCCCGGCGAACTCCTGCGATTTCAAATTCGCGGTTCTATACTCGGCAGTGGTGAGCACGTCGCCCAACCCGCAGAAGCCTGAACACCAACTCGGCTTCTCCTTCGAATCTGTGCCCCTTGCTTTATCACGTCGCATTTGGACGGTCGGCGACCTTGTCAGCGAAGTTCGCGTTCACGTCGAGCGTGAGTACGGTGACCTCTGGGTCGAAGGTGAAATCTCCAACCTCCGCTCCGCGCCCTCCGGCCACGTCTACTTCACGCTGAAGGACGGTGACGCCCAGCTCCCCGCCGTCCTCTTCCGCAAGCAGGCATCGCTGCTGCGCTTTCGTCCCGCGGATGGCCTTCACGTCTTGCTCCGCGGCAAAATTTCCATCTGCGAGCAGCGCGGCCAAATGCAGCTCGTTGCCGAACTCCTCGAGCCGGTCGGTGCAGGCTCTTTGCAAATCGCCTTCGAGCAGCTCCGCCAGCGTCTTGACGCCCGCGGCTTCTTCGATCCCGCGCACAAGAAACCCCTGCCCGCCTTCCCGCGCTGTGTCGGCGTCATCACATCGCCGGCTGGCGCCGTCATCCGCGACTTCGTCAACATCGTCAATCGCAGGCACGCCGGCCTGCACGTTACGCTCTACCCGGCACTCGTTCAGGGTGAGGCCGCTGCCGCCGAAGTCGCCGCCGGCATCGCCTACTTCAACCGCTCCCGCACCGTCGACGTCATCGTCATTGCCCGCGGCGGTGGTTCGCTCGAAGACCTCGCCCCCTTCAACTCCGAGTTCCTCGCCGAATCCATTTTCAAATCCGAGCTTCCCATCATTTCCGCCATTGGCCACGAAACCGATTTCACTATTGCAGACTTCGTCGCCGACCTCCGCGCTCCAACGCCCTCCGTGGCCGCCGAGCTCGTCACCTCCGCCCTGCACAATATCACTGATCGCATTCACACGCTCGACCAGCGTGTTTACCGTGCTGCCCGCTATCGCCTGATGCATGCGTCCCACGCCTTTGCCGGCGTTGGTGTCGACTCCATCCTCATTCGCGAGCGCGATCAGATCCACCGCAGGCAACAGCGTGTGGACGACCTCGCCGTCCGCATGGAATCGCAATGGCGCAGCCGCCAGCGCCGTCTCGCCGAGAAGCTTCATCATCTCTCCGCCCGGCTCCTGCGCCAGGACGTCGTCGCCCGCACCGGCATTGCCCGCGAGCGTCTCGCCTCGCTCGAGGCGCGCCTGGTCCGCGCCTGCCGTGATCGCCAACGGGCCTCTGGCGAACTTCTCGCCTCCCTCCATGTGCGCATTGTCCGCGCACAGCGCGATTATCTGCGGGCCCTTCGCGATCGCGAGGCCGGTCTTTCTCGGCACGTGACCGCCCTCTCGCCCCTTGCCGTGCTCAGCCGCGGTTACGCTCTGGTGTACGACGACACCGGAGTGCTGATAAAAGATACAGAGAACATCACACAAGGCCAGTCGATCGTCACCCGCCTCGCTCGCGGTCGCTTCCATAGCCGGGTCAGTCAGGTCGAGGAGGAAGCGCACCGTCCATGAGGAAGCTGTTTGGCACCGATGGCATTCGAGCGGTTGCGGGAGAAGCCCCGCTCGATGCGAAGACGATTCACGCCGTGGGCCTCGCCCTAGCGCATCAGCTCAACGGCTCCGAGCAGCCCCCACGCGTGCTCCTCGGCATGGATACGCGCGAGTCCAGCAACTGGATCGCTGCAACCATTGCCGCCGGCTTGACCGAAGGCGGAGCGCACGTCGAGAACGCGGGCGTCGTCACCACTCCCGCCATCGCTTTTCTGGCCCGTAAGCACGGATTCTCAGCAGGCGTCGTCATCTCCGCCTCCCACAATCCCTGGCAGGACAACGGCATCAAGGTTTTTGGCAGTGACGGTTACAAATTGCCCGACGAAACCGAGCTGCGCATCGAAGCCGAGATCTTCCGCCGCCTCGAGAATCTCGAAGCGGTCCCCGCGGATACGCCTCCTGCGATCAACCAGAAATATCACAGGGACTACGAGCAGTTCCTTCGTGTGGCTTTCCCAGACCTGAACCTCAACGGCCTGCATGTCGTCCTCGACTGCGCCAATGGTGCCTCCTCTGCCATCGCCCCGGAGCTATTCGCTCATCTCGGCGGGAATTTCGAACTAACGCATGCCGCTCCCGACGGCCGCAATATCAACGCGAATTGCGGCGCGCTGCATCCCGATGTTGTCGCTGCTGAAACGAAGAAACTCAAGGCCAGCCTCGGCATCACCTTCGACGGAGACGCCGACCGCGCCATGTTCGCCGACGCACACGGCAACGTGGTCAATGGCGACGCAGTCATGCTGCTCGCTGCGCGCGACATGAGAGCGCGGGGGCTGCTCCGTAACGACACCGTCGTCGCTACTACCATGTCCAACATGGGTCTCGAAGCCGCGCTTCGCCGCGACGCCATCCGTATGCTCCGCGCTCCCGTCGGCGACAAATATGTCCTCGAGCGCATGCAGCAGGAGCAAGCCTCGCTCGGCGGCGAACAATCGGGCCACATCCTTTTCCCCCATTTGGCCACTACTGGTGACGGCTTGCTCACCGCTCTCGTTGTCCTTGATGTTATCCACCGCTCCGGCCGCGCCCTGCACGAATTGGTCGCCGACCTCAAGGTCTTCCCCCAGGTCATCCTCAACGTCCGTGTCCGCGAAAAGAAACCTTTGGACCAAATTGCCACCGTCACGGATACAATTCGCAACGCCGAAACCGAACTGGCCGAGAGCGGCCGCGTCGTGGTCCGTTACTCCGGGACTGAAGCCCTCGCCCGTGTCATGATCGAAGCCGAATCCGAAGAAGCGATGCATCGCCACGCCGATCGCATAGCCGCAGCCATCCGCGCCGAACTGGGCGCTTAGTCAACGTTTGTCCGAAAACTAGACAGATTGCGCGCCGGCCGTCTATAGCAATACTGGTTCTCGCTGGTCCGGAGTTACACTGGTGCTACTTCAGCAGCACGAAGACCACAAGGATCGCCATCACGGAGCTCCCAGGTCAATAAGCGAATGTGATGGCGATTCGTGTTTCCCGTCTACTTCAGATCTCTCCAGTTCGCGCCCACCCCCACATCTGCAACCAGCGGTACGCTCAGCTCCACGACGTGCTCCATCTCGTGCCGAACCATCGCGCTCATCGCCTCAACTTCATCCTCCGGCACATCGAACACCAGCTCGTCGTGCACCTGCAACGTCATCCGCGACTTCAGCTTCTCCTTCGCCAGCTGCTTATCGATTCGGATCATCGCCAGCTTAATTAAATCCGCCGCTGTACCTTGCAGCGGTGTGTTGATCGCCGTCCGCTCCGCAAATCCGCGCTGGTTCGCGTTCCGGCTCTGAATATCCGGAATCGGCCGCACGCGTCCGAACATCGTGCGCACCTTCTGTTCGTGCCGCGTTTCCTCCAGCATGCGATCGATGTAGGCGCGCACCCCCGCGTACCGCTCGAAGTATGTCTCGATATACAGCCGCGCCTCGTTCTGTTCGATCCCCAGCTGCGCCGCCAGCCCGAACGGCGAAATCCCGTACACAATACCGAAGTTCACAGCCTTCGCCCGATTCCGCGTCTCCTTGGTCATCGTATCCACCGCAACCCCAAACACCTCCGCCGCCGTCAGCGTGTGAATGTCCTGCCCGGTCTGGTACGCATTCACCAGCAATGGATCCTCCGAGAAATGCGCCAGCAGTCGCAGCTCAATCTGCGAATAATCCGCCGATAACAACACGCATCCCGGCGCAGCAATGAACGCCGCGCGAATCTCCCGCCCCAACTCGGTTCGAATCGGAATGTTCTGCAAATTCGGATTCGTCGACGACAACCGCCCCGTCGCCGTGCCCACCTGATTGAACGTCGTGTGCACGCGCCCCTCGCCATCCGCCAGCAGGGGAAGGGAATCGGCGTAGTTCGACTTCAGCTTCGCCAATTGCCGATATTCGAGCACCAGTCGCGGCACATCGTCGTGCGCCGCCAACTCCTCCAGCACATCCTGTGCCGTCGAAATCACCTTGCCCTTGCCGTACCTCAGCGGACGCGGCAGCCCCATCTTGTTGAACAGAACATCGCCCAGCTGCTTCGGCGAATTAATGTTGAACCGCTGCCCCGAGAGCGAAAAAATCTCTTCCCCGACGCGCTGCATCTCCGACGCCAGCCGGTCCGCCATCTTCCCCAGCACGCCAGAGTCAATCCGCACCCCAACCTTCTCCATCCCCAACAGCACCGGGACCAGCGGCAAATCGATGTCCTCATACACGCGCCGTTCCCGGAGCGCGTCCACCTCTTCGCGCATCGTGTTCGTCAGCGCATGCGTCAGGAATGCCGCCTCCGTCACAGCGCGATGCCCACTCTCCCGCGGAGGCCCACCCCCGAACCGCGCCGCCACATCGCCCAGCCGATGCGTCGCATGCGTCGGGTTAATCAGGTAGGAGTAGAGCATCACATCGTCCGTCACGCCGCGTACCATCACGCCATGCGACTCGCAAACTCGCAGCGCCGCCTTCAGATCGTGCACGCTCTTTGCGACTCGGGAGTCCTCCAGCAACGCTCTCACCGCATCCAACTCCACCAGCAGTGCCCCCTCCGTCCCGGCCGCAACGCCCACACGGCACACCGCCGCG
>Ga0181522_10002639_pt1 | contig 10166 bp, 8 predicted proteins | sample PEATcosm2014_Bin_27_FD_121103 | JGI IMG/M metagenome (GOLD analysis project Ga0181522, IMG submission 121103) | Peatland microbial communities from MTU Mesocosm Facility, Houghton, MI, USA - PEATcosm2014_Bin05_10_metaG | ecosystem: Environmental > Terrestrial > Soil > Wetlands > Peat | place...
CGGCCGCGCATCCGGTCGGACGCCGTCCGGTCCCTGTCGATCGTGACCCACCCGGCGGGCAGCGCGTCGCCGAGCGACTCGGTCAGGACGCGGGCGTAAATGGCCACGTCGGCGCTGTCCGCGCGGAGCGCCGCGGTGACCATGTCGAGCGAGGGACCGTCGCCAGGATCGGTCACTTCGGCACCATCCTTAGCTCCGGCGCGCCGTTGCCCCGGCGCGGTCGTGGGACGGTAAGGCCGGCTCCCGTCCGGGGCGGCGGCGCTTACCGTCCGGCGAACGTGGCCTTCCCTGGCCCATTCTCGATGAAACTGCGCATCCCTGTCCGCTGGTCCTCGGTGGCGAACAACCCGGCGAAGTTCAGCCGCTCGATCTCGAGCCCGGAGTCGAGATCCACGTCGAGGCCCTCGTCGATGGCCTGCTTCGCCGCGCGCAGCGCGATGGCGGGGCCGCCGGCGTAACGGCCAGCAAGCTCCCGTGCCGCCTGGTAGACCTCCGTGTCAGGGACGACCCTGTCCACCAGGCCGATGGCGAGCGCCTCCGCCGCGGCCACGAAGCGCCCGGTGAAGACAATGTCCTTGGCCCTGGCCGGCCCGACCAGGCGCGGCAGACGCTGGGTCCCGCCGGCCCCGGGGATGACGCCCAGCAGGATCTCCGGCTGCCCGACCCTCGCGCTCTCGCCCGCCACCCTGAAGTCAGCGCAGAGCGCAAGCTCGAGGCCGCCGCCCAGGGCGTAGCCGGTGATCGCCGCCACCACCGGCTTGGGGATCTTCGCGACCGCGGTGAACGCGTCCTGCAGCCGGCGGGTGTCAGCAGCCATCTGGCTGTAGGTCGCCTCCGCCATCTCCTTGATGTCGGCCCCGGCCGCGAATACCCTCTCGCCCCCGTAGATGATGACGGCGCGGATTTCCTGATCGGCGGTTGCCTGCGCGGCCGCGGCGGCTATCTCGTCCTGGACCTGGGAGTTCAGCGCGTTCATCGGCGGGCGGTCCAGCCGGATCACGGCCACGGCCTGGTCGATCTCGAGCCGGACGAACTCAGTCATGCCGCACCTCCATGCCGAGACACGATCCTACGCGGGCAGCCTGCCGGCGGGCGCAGGCGGCCAGCCTGGGTACGGTCAGCGGCGGCCGGCCGCCAGGTCCGGGGCGTCTCGCGGCCGCCTGAGAGCCGAGCCCGCCGCGGCGAGGGCGGCGGCGGCCAGCCGGAGCGGGCCGGCCAGCTCGGGCCTCGTCAGCCGGCTCAGGGACCGGCCCGCGCGGCTGGGGTCGCAGCTCGGCAGGGCCGCGGCCCCGACCGCGGATGCCTGCTCATCGGAACGGACGCGCTGACCCTGGCGGCGGCCCCGTGCGGTTCCCGGCCGGTCAAGGGCGAGCATTACTCCCATGGTCCCTGCACCCCCTCGGTCACGACCCGGGACGCCCGAGCCAGAGCTGGCGCCGGGGCGCGAAACCCCGGGTTTTCCTTCGTGCAAAGTTAGTGCGAAGGAATGCGAAGGGTCAAGAACTTCGCGCGAAGTTGACAATATGGGCCGCGTGTCGGCTAACGTAGTCCCCGAGTCCAGGAGACCCGTTGCCGTAAGGGAAAGTTGCTAACGGTGACGTCGGCAGGAAGCGGTAACACGACTGCGAAGTTTGTGCGAAGGTGGCGATATGCCTACTCGACCTGCACCACCGCCGTGGGGCACCTTGATCACCGGAGCACTCCGTCAGGCCGGGATGTCGGCGCGCGAGGCGTCGCGCCGGGCCGGGATCAGTGAGGGCCGCTGGCGGCAGATCACCAGTGGATACCAGGTCGTCAGTGCTGGCGTCTACGCGCCCGTGCGGGGGCCAGCGGCCACACTGGCCCGGATGGCAGCCGTCGTCGGCGTTACCCCGGCCCAGCTCGAGACGGCCGGCCGGGGAGACGCCGCGGCGGTGGCCCAGGCAGCGTCCCCGGCGGCCGGCGCGGGCGAGGCGATCCTGCGGCGCGTCCGGGAGATGGACACCGATCAGGCCCGCGAGCTGCTGGCCACGATCGCCGTCCAGCTTGGCGTGACGCTGGCCGCCGAGGACGCCACGCCGGCGGAGCGCCGGTACGGTACCTGATGCAGCTGAACGACGAGTCCCCGTCCGCCGACCTGGATCGCCTGCGCGAGCTGGCCCGTGCCCTCGCGGAGAGCGATCCCGGCCCGGCGAGCGAGCTCGCCTGCGCGCTCGCGGACGCGGTCGCCGGCGTGGCCGGGCGAATGGATGCGCTATGGCGCCTGATCGCCGCGGTGGTCGAGACGGCAGGACTCAGCCTGCCGGACGCCAAGTCACCGCCAGCTGAGTTCACCCGGGCACTCGCCGCTCCGCGCGGCACCGGCCAGCAGAGCGTCCGGCTGAATATCGACGGCAGGGAGTGGGTGGCGGCGATCAGCCAGGATGAGCGCCCCGCCGATCCGGCGGGTGCCTGGGCCGCGATTGAGCGCATCACCAAGGCGGCCGGCCAGCAGGAGCCTGACGACGACAGCCCGTGGTCCCCGGCGGGCTAGGCCGGGCTCGCCCGCCAGCTGGCTGCCCTGGGCTCCGGCCGGTCACCGGTATCCATTCGCCGCCTGCCTGAACGCGGTGATCGCTGGCCCATTGCCTTCCAGCTGCCAGTTCTGCCCGTCCTTGCCCTCGGCATCGAACCAGATGAAACCAAGGATCTGCCGCCGCTGGATGCCGTGGAACAGGCCCGTGATCTGCTGTGCCTCGGGGGCCTCCCGCGCGTCGGCCGCAGTCTCGGAAATGAGGATCGGCAGCCCGGTGAGGCCTTCCACCTGGTCGATGGTCTGCCTGAAAACGCTGCTGAAGGTGTCCGTTGGCGCGTTGTAGTAGCCGTCGATGCCGACCCAGGTGACGTAGTTCTTACCCGGGTACCAGTCGCTGATCTGACTTGTCATGCCGGGGGTGTCGACGTTGATCGTCCACAGCCAGGTGACGTTGTAGTCTCCTTGCGCCCGGAAGACGCTGACGATGTGCTGCCAGGCGGCCACGAACGTTGCCGGCTTAACCTTCCCGTTCCCCCACGGATACCAGTCGGCGTTCATCTCGTGGCCGAAGCCGATCACCACGTTCTGCCCGTAGGCGTGCACCGCCTTCGCGAAATTGACCAGGTAGGGGTCGTATTCCCCGGCGGCGATCCCGGCAATGCTGGTCGGCTTGTCAGGGTTTATCTGGATGACAGGGGTGGCCTGGTTGTCCAGGGCGTCTTCGGCGAATGCCGTCTGGAACGGCTCGCCCCAGCCGCTGTAATAGAGCGCGAGGTTGACGTGGCGCCCGATCGTCTGGGCGAAGGTGAGAACTGGCTCGTAACTGCGCGGGCCGCTCGGCTCATAGACACCGAGGTAGGAGTCGGGCAACTTCGCGAGGTGCTTGTAGATGGGCCGCGGCGACGCGCCCGCGGCGGGGGTGCCGGACGGCACCGCGCGGAACGGCGACGTCGGGATGACGCCGGTCGCCACCCCGACGCCGACGCCGGCTCCGGCGGCCACCACCACCGCGGACGTCACGAGGGCGACGACCGGGCTGTCCGGGGTGACGAACCCGACGAGGTGCTGCACCAGCCCGGACAGCCTGTCGGCCGCCTCGGCGAGCATGCGGCGGATCCTCATATCGAGAAGCACCGGCCAGAGCACCAGGCCGGGGAACCGGTGCGTCGCGGCCAGCACCTCGCGTACCGCGCGCCGGCGGGAGACCTTGTCGAGGCCCGAGCGGACGATGATCGTCTTGCCATCCGCCGAGGCGAGCGCGTTGATCCCCGGCGGCAGGTCGCTGGTCTGCGTGATCCGGGTGATGCCGAGCAGCCGGGCCGGCGCCCGGTCGGCGTGCCGGCCGCGCCGGGGCGCGGCTGGCTGCGGAGGCGGCAGGGTCATGCGGCGCTCCTTCCGGGAAACGCCGCGCGTCCTACCACGGCGAGGTTGATCAGGCCGAAGCATCCGAGGACGGCGAACCGTGGTGACGCGTACTCGGCGGTCCGCCAGGCGAACAGGGCCAGCCAGACGAGGGCGGTGGTGCCGTTCCAGGCGCGGACGCCCCACCGGAACCGGCGGACGTTGCTGACCCCGGCGCCGGATGCCTGCCAGCTCATCGTCTTGCCGCGCGCGTAGTCCCAGATGGCCAGCGCGTGCGCCCAGCCGCGGGCCAGCGACAACGGCAGGATCCCGGACAGCTGGTAGTCGCTGTAATGCCAGATCGGGTAGAGGTACATGCCGACGATCACGGCCGGGACGAGCACCAGGAAATTGCGCGGCTCAACGGTCCGGGACATGAAGGCGAGCAGGCCGATGGGGATAGCCGGGATGACGAACACGGAGACGCCGGTGAATAGGTAATAGCAGAAACCCGACAGGTAAGTAAGCCGGGCGCGGCGCGACATCGGGACACTCCAAAGCCTGCCCGTCAGAATGGTGCTCGTCGATCCCGTGCACCACCGGTACTGCTGCCGGATGAACGCGTCGAGTGAGTCCGGGCAGATCCCGGTGCAGAGCACGATCGGCACGTACCGCAGTGTCCATCCGGCGCGGCGCACGTCCAGGCCGGTGTGGACGTCCTCGGCGTAATCGATGAGCGTGGTGCCGCCCTGCGCCGCCAGCGCGGCCCGCCGGTAGACGGCGCAGGAACCGACGCAGATCGAAGCGCCGAGCCGGTCGCGGGCGGTCTGGATGGACCGGTAGAACACTTCCTGGATCGCGCCGGCCGCCCGCTCCACCCACGTCTGCGCAGGCTGGCTGCGGAAATACTGGGGAGTCTGCACGATAGCCACCCTGGGGTCGTCCAGGTAGGGCAGCGTCTCGGCCAGGAAATCCGGGCGTGGCCGGAAGTCGGCGTCAAGTATCACGAAATGCTCGCCGCCGGTGCGGGCGAACGCGTACCGGAGGTTGCCTGATTTCTTGTGCTCGCCGCGGTCCGGGCGGGTCCAGTAGGTGAACCCGAAGTCGGCGGCGAGCCGCTCCGCCGCAGGGTCGGCCGCGTCATCGAGCACATAGGGCCTGGCGACGCCCGGATATTCCTGCACCAGCTCGAACACGCCGATCCAGGTGTTGCGGAGTACCTCGATCGGCTCGCCGCAGACCGGCAGGTAGATGTCCACCTCCGGCCACCGGATCGGCCGCCATCCGCGCACCCGCAGGACGTGCGCCTCGGTGTCGTAGCCGCGGCCGGTGAAGCACAGCGGCATGGAGAACGCGAACGCGCTGACGCCGAGCAGGGTGAACCCGGTGAGCGCCCACACTCCTGCGTGGATCTCGAACCAGACCTGGCTGCCCGTCGCGGAGAGGAACGCGATCGTCAGGATGGTCGCCAGGTAGGGCAGCGACCGCCAGTCGTAGGCATATTTCTCCGCGTCGTCGGGCGGCTCGGGGAGGACGATGGATCTGCGGTGGCGGCCGGGGGCCGCGGTCAGGATGGTCATCGCGCACCCTGCCTTCGGCGAACCCAGATCCGGTACTCGCCGCTGAGACTGGAGGTGGTGTAGGGCAGGCTGCTGCGCAGCGTGTAGTCGCCGTCTCTGCTGATGTCGTGCTCGATCGCCTTGTCGGTGCTGAGCGTGTCCCCGAATGACAAGACGATGATGGTGAAGTACCCGGCCCGGATCGCGGCCGCGTAGGCAGGCATGCCGAACAGCACCTTGCCGGTCGACGGCTGCGTGTAACGGAAGAACCAGGTGCTGGTCCATTGCACCCAGGGCACCCGGCCCTGCAGGTAGTACGCCAGGATGTCGTCGTCTTCGGCGAGATAACGCGCGTGCGGCCGGAGCAGCCGGCCCAAGGCGGCGGTGACCGGCGTGGTGTCCGGCCAGCCGTCATAGTGGGCGCTGGACAAGGCGCAGCCGAGCAGGCCGGCCAGGATCGGAACCGTGGCGGCGAGCCGCGCCGCTCGCAGCGCCTTAGCCCGCGGCACCACCAGGGGCAGCGCAGCGAGCGCGAACCCGGCCACGATCGACGCGAACATGGCCCCGTATCCGACGTGCTTGAACAGGCTGGTCAGGGTATGGATGCGGGCCTGCTGCAGCGGGGCGAGCAGCGATGTCGCGGCCAGCAGCCAGGCCATCACCGCCGCCGCCCGGCTCCGTGACGTGACGGTAACCGTGACCGCGCCGATGATAGCCAGGACGACGATGATGCCGATCCATTCGCCGCTGAGGTACAAAATCCCGGCGGGAGCGGCCGGCCCGGCCGCCCGGGTGAGGGTAGTGCCGGTGATCCCGTGCCAGTACGACTGGCCGCCCAGGTGGATGGCCGCGCCCAGCGCGGCGGCGGCCGCCGCGGCCGGGACCGCCGCAGCGCGCAGGCCGGCCTTCCGGCCGCCGCCCCGCCACGCCTGCAGCAGGACGGTCGCGAGCACCGTGGGGTCGAACAGCGCCGACGCGTACTTGGTCGCGTTGGCCAGGGCGAGCACCAGGCCCGCCGCGGCGAGCAGCGCCAGCCGCGAGCGCGGACTGCTGCCGGTGGCCCGGACGCCGAGCCACAACGCCGCCGTGAGCAGGCACAGCGCCATCGCGTCGTAGGTGGCGAACGCGCCGAGGAACTGCGCGGAGCCCGTGCCCGCGAACAGCGCGGCGGCGAACAAAGCGGACCGGCGGTCAAAGATCCGGCGGGTCACCCCGTGCAGCATGACCGTGGCGGCGAGCATGAACGCCAGGGACAGGCAGCGGGCGGCGGCCAGGCCGCCGATGCTCGCCACGGCAGCACCGAGTGGCGGGTAGAGGACCGGCGCGCCGGAGAAGTACACCGGGTACGGCGGCAGCAGCGCGCCCGTCATCCAGTGGCTGAGTTCCGCCCGGCCCGCCCACAGGTAGAGCGCCTCGTCCTGGAAGGCGGTATTGGCGGTGATCAGGCGAGCCGACAGGGCAGCCTGAAGGGCGAGCACGACGGGCAGGGTGACGCGCAGCCTGCGGCGACCACCGCGGCGAAGCGACCGGCCGTGACCCACCGTGTCGGCGGGCGGCACCGATACGGCGGCCATCCCGGCCAGCGAGCCGGCGCCCAGGTCCGGCGGCACCGAGTCCGGCGGGGCCGGCTCGAGCAGCGAAGACAACTCCAGGAGCAACGCCAGGGCGCCGCCGTCGGGTAAGCGCGCCGGGACCGCCAAGCCTGGCGGGCGTCGGCGGGGCCGGGACGGGCTGACGCGAGCGCGCCGCGCGGCCTGGTCCTGGTCGACGGCGGTCACCGGGTCGTCTACGGCAGTCACCGGGCCGGCGACGTGGCGGCACCCGGTGAATGGCTATCGGCGGTAACGGCGCTTCACCTCCCTGCGGGAGCACGGTTACACGGCTATACGGCAGACAGCAGAAGACGGCGGACAGCAGAAGGCAGCACGGCTACCCGGCAGCACGGGTACGAGAGGCCCGGCCGGGCTTTCTGGCCAGGCTGTCCGGGCGCCTGTCCCGGCGGCCGCCGGGACAGGCGCCGACGCTCATTCGCCGGCTGCGCGGGGCATCGACACCCGCTGCCACCCGTTCAGGAAGCCGCGAACTTCGCTCTCGCTGTAGCGCCGGTGACCGCCGGGAGTACGGATCGACGACAGCTTGCCGCCGCGTGCCCACCTGGTCACGGTCTTCGGGTCCACTCGGAGCATCGCTGCGACTTCTGCCGGGGTGAGCAGGCGGCTTTCCGGCTTGATCTTGGTTCTCACGGCAGGTCCTCTCGCGCTTTGGGGTAGTTGATCAGTAACAGAAAGTAACGGATGGTGACCGTTACTAACCGAGAGCGTCCTATCACAGGATGTCATGCCCCCCTGGCTTTTGCAGGCGTTCCGCCGGGCACGGGGATAAATTTCCCGCACCTTCCTTCATATCCTCGTTAGGAGGGCGGCCCTGATAGGAGGACGCCGCAATCACCCCGCGGGTTTACGCACTTGCGCAAGGTGACAGTGACGCTATGTCGCGCTAATGTCGCATAGCCAATGCGCGCTACGTCCGCATGGCCGGTGAATGGCCGGCGAGCAGCGCGTTTAGCGGAAATCCCCGTTGGTCATCCCGGTCGGGGCGTCCGGAACCACGATGAGGCCGAGCCCGGCTGGCGCAGTCAGCAGCGGGTGCCGGGGCAGCACCCGGACGGTGTAGCCGAACGGGCCAGGGCCGCCGAGCTCTATCTCTCCGGCGTACCTGGCGACGGGATTGCCGTCGGCCTGGGCCTCGAGCTCAAGCTCCGCGCACGCCGGATCGGTGATCTCGTCCTCATCGCCGGCCCGGCCGTAGACCACCTGGACGGTCACGTCGCGCGGGGACAGCTCGCCCAGCGCCACCGCGGCCCGCACCAGCAGCCGGGCGCCAGGACGGTGCTCGCCCTCCTCGGCCTCGACGTGGTCGATCCGGATCGTCTGCCATGCCTTCCGCACCCGGTCCTGCCAGGCGGCGAGCTGGCGGGCGCCGGCGAAATCAGCCTCCGTCCCGGCACCATCGGCGAGCGCGCGGGACGAGCGGGCCGCGGGCACGTACAGCGCTGTGACGTACTCGCGCACCATCCGGGTCGCCTGCGCCTTGGGGCCGAGCGTCCGCAGGGTATGCGCGACCATCTCCAGCCAGCGATGCGGCGGGCCGCCGACGGCCGAGTCGTAGAACAGCGGCGCCACCGACTGGCTGATCAGGTCGTAGAGGGCAGCGGCCTCGACCTCATCGCGGCGGCCGGAGTCGGCGACGCCGTCGGCCGACGGAATCGCCCAGCCGTTGGCGCCGTCGAACCACTCGTCCCACCAGCCGTCGAGAACGGACAGGTTCAGGCCGCCGTTCAGCGCTGATTTCATGCCCGAGGTGCCGCACGCCTCCAGCGGCCGCAGCGGGTTGTTCAGCCAGACGTCGCAGCCCTGCACCAGCGCGTGCGCGAGAGCCATGTCGTAGTCCGGCAGGAAGACGATGCGGCGGCGTACCCGCGGATCGTCGGTGAACCTGACCATCTGCTGGATCAGCAGCTTGCCGCCGTCGTCAGCCGGGTGCGCCTTGCCCGCGATCACTATCTGCACCGGCCGCGCCGGGTCGAGCAGCAGGTCGGTGAGCCGGGCGGGATCGCTGAGCATCAGCGTCAGCCGCTTGTAGGACGGCACCCGGCGGGCGAAGCCGATGGTCAGCACGTTCTCGTCCAGCGCCTCGTCGATCCAGGTCAGCTCCGCGTCCGAGGCACCGCGCTGGTGCCACGAGGCGCGCAGCCGGCGCCGGGCCTCGGCCACCAGCCGGGAGCGGAGCAGCCGGCGGATCTCCCAGATCCGCTCCGGGCCAGCCGCCGCGATGAGGTCCCAGGCGGGACCGTCCTCGGGCAGGTGCCCGCCCGGCGAGCCGGCGGCCTGCCGCGGCTGACCGCCGGCCTGCTGCGGCTGGCCCGCATGCTCAGGCCGGCCGCCGGCCAGGTCCAGGATCTCGCCCGCGACCCAGGTGGGCGCGTGCACCCCGTTCGTCACCGACCCGATCGGCACGTCAGCCTCGTCGAAGCCCGGCCACAGGCCGGTGAACATGTGCCTGCTGACCGCGCCGTGCAGCTTGCTCACGCCATTGACCCGCTCGGCCAGCCGCATTCCCATCACGGCCATGTTGAACACGCCGGGGTCGCCGCCGGGGAAGGTCTCGGCACCGAGGGCGAGGACCCGGTCACAGGGCAGTGCGGGGTCTTCGCCAGGTCCGCCGAACTGCCGCTCGATAAGATCGCGGGCGAACCGGTCGATGCCCGCCGATACCGGGGTATGGGTCGTGAAGACGGTCCCCGCCCGGCAGGCGACGATCGCCTCGCTGAAGCTGAGGCCGTCGCGGACGTACTCCCTGATGCGCTCAAGGCCGAGAAAGCCGGCATGGCCCTCGTTGGTGTGGAAAACCTCCGGCTGCGGGCGCCCGGCGATCGCGCAGAACGCCCTGACCGCCCGGACCCCGCCGATGCCCAGCAGCAGCTCCTGGTGCAGGCGGTGATCGCTGCCGCCGCCGTAGAGCCGGTCGGTGACCTCGCGAAGGGCCGTCTCGTTTTCCTCCACGTAGGAGTCGAGCAGCAGCAGCGGCACGCGGCCGACCTGCGCCAGCCAGACCTGCGCGGCCAGCTGCGCTCCCCCGGCCAGCGCCACCGTGACCCGGACCGGGGCGCCCTCGCCATCGCGCAGCAGGGCGAGCGGCAGGCCGTTCGGGTCTCCGCCCGGGTAGCGCTCCGTCTGCCAGCCTGGCGCGGACAGCGACTGGGTGAAGTAGCC
>Ga0181522_10002641_pt1 | contig 10165 bp, 6 predicted proteins | sample PEATcosm2014_Bin_27_FD_121103 | JGI IMG/M metagenome (GOLD analysis project Ga0181522, IMG submission 121103) | Peatland microbial communities from MTU Mesocosm Facility, Houghton, MI, USA - PEATcosm2014_Bin05_10_metaG | ecosystem: Environmental > Terrestrial > Soil > Wetlands > Peat | place...
TCGCACGTCAGCGCGCTCCCTCAGTGTTCGAGCGCTAACCAAGAGTCGCCCCAAGGGGGCAACTATGGCTAGACAGAAACGTAGCACCACTTTCGCTCAAGAATCCACTCACCCCATCACGCGAGTCGCGCTATACGCCAGAGTCAGCACGCTCAACAATGAAGATCCAGAAATGCAGCTCGCCGAACTCCGGGAATCAGAGTGAATCGCCGACGATAGCTCGAAACGAACTGGTAGGACTTCTCGTCGAAGCTGTGCCATGGCAGTTTCTTATTTGTATGAGGTAGACAGATGCGCTCGAAAGTGGAGTCATCAAAATTGGGTACCTCAAATCCCGCCACCGGCACGGGGCTAAAGCGCCAATTCTGATCGATAGGCAGGACCAGACGGCCGACATCGTCGGAGGCTTCAGCAAGATTTGAAAGAGCTTTCGGGTTTTGGGCGCCCTATTGACCTTGCATAGCGCCAAAGAACGGAAAGGTAGTTGATTGTCCTGACAATGCGGTATGGACGGCGACACGAGGTGCCGGCCCTGATGTCGGGCGTCCTGACTCAAGTGCGAGTCTTGGCAATGAAATCTCAACGGGTTGACTCCGGGAGTCGTGATTTCCGGTGATCGACTTTTGTGGAGGTGGCTGTGCTGTATCAAAGCGCGTGCGGCGGCTGATCGAGGTTTCAACGGGCCCTTCGGCAAGATCGTGGCTGGGTTGATCGCCGAAGGCCAGAGCGAGCCAGCCCTTCGTCAGCAGTTCTTCGACCGATTGGTTAGTCCCCGGCGAACTGCCACTATCGCCGATCTGCAGAGAGCCAAGAACGCAGGCGAGTTGCGGTCGGATACAGAACCTGACCTGCTGAACGATGCGATCTTTGGCGCGATCTATTATCAACTTCTTATTGCACGCGGGCCCACTGACCAGACGGTTCGGCGAGGAATTGGTCGAGCAAGTCGTTCGCGGGCACCGCGCGCGAAATACCAGGAGTTGATGGAAGCGAGATACTACGGCAAACGCCGGCGAGCCAAAAGTACCAAACTGTCCGAGAGCTTCATAGTCGAAGTGCCACCCCCGGCGTTCGGTCGCCAGCCGTCAGGCTAAGGTCATAAAACGTCCAGGGTAAGGGCTCGCCCGCTAACGCCGACATTCAGGCCCGCGCTTCGTTTTCCGAGGGCTCGACGAGGTCCATGCTCACTCCCGTCACGCGACCGACGATCGTGGCCTCGGCGGGATAGCGCACGTGTTGTGCCCGGCGTTTTGACTCGTGGGAAGGAATCAGAATCAGCCGGCCATCATGCATTTCGCACCAACTGCACACGTAGTGCTCGCGGAGTTCCACGAAAAAGATGGGCCGGTCATGATCGCTATGCCAATCGACCGCAGGGATTTTTTTCTGCCGGGGATCAATCCGGACAAAAGCTCCCGGCCGGATAAAAGGGTGCAGCGTGTTGTCGTCCATGCCGATGTATCCATATAGCGGACTCGATCCGTCCATCAGTTGAAGCGGAAGCGGTACCTCATGCCAACTTTCAAGAATTTTCGGCATCAGGTTTGTCCGCTCCGCACGCAACTTTTCCCGCAGCTCGACTGCGGACGACACGGTCGACTTGTGTACCTCAGGCACCGGTCCGATCAGGTAGGTGCGGGGGAGAGCAAGTTTTCTATGCTCCTTAAGAACCTCGCCGACCGGAACGCCGCACATGCTGGCCAGCCGATCGTAATCACGCCCGTAGATGACGCTCAGGGTGTAAAGTCTGTGAAGAGTCGGTGGCCACTTTCCGTTTTCGATATCGGCGAGAGATGTGTGGGCGATGTTGTAATCGTAATTCTGCCATCGCTCGGCGATGCTGTGGCTGAGAGCTTCCACATCGCGCAGGGATAGGCCGAGGCGTTCGCGTTCAGCTCTGAGGCGCTTACCCGATTCCGGGTTCCAAGACGAGGCCCACATCAGATGGCCCACCACACGAAGTTTTAAGATGTTACAGCAAACACGGGACGTTTCCACAAGTTTCTGAATCTATTTCTGAAAACCGGACAAAATGCCGCTTGTCTGGTCGCGTTTCCGACCGCCAACCCGGAGACCTTTCTCCGTCCCATGTCACTCTAGATTGTTCATTTACCTAGCGAACCCGAGGATTTGGCCGAAGATTGGGACAACCCGTTGATATTTGTGGCGGCCGCTTCCGCTCAGCACTTATACAAGGTGCAATCTGCGAGCAGTTATTCTTGAGCGCATCCGCGAGAGGGGGACTCTACGCGCGACCTACTGAAGTGTAGGCGCGCTTGACGAGTGATCGGCGCGGGCCAGAAGTTCTCGCAGGAACGAACCAGCGAGAGGAACCGTGCCGTCGCGTGCGAGGGAGGGCTCGTCAACCAGCGCCGCAGTCGCCGAAAAAGTTCGCTCCATCCTCGCGAGCAAGCGGCTTACGCTCTATCGAGCATCGCAGCAATCGGTCGCACTGTACGGATTGTCTTCCCCATACTTCCTCCCGCACCATCTCTATTACGACCTTCGCACAGGATCCTTCCGGCCGAGCATTCATCAGATCCTCGCGCTGAGTCGCATTTCCGGCTACCGTATGGCGGACTGGCTGCGGGTCTTTGGTTTTGACCTTGAAGACATTACACGGTTGCAGATCGCGCTGCCTTCAAAACGGACCATTGTTCTCGATACCTCGCTCACTGATCCGAACGAATGGATAACCTGGCTTCGCAACCGGCCGCTCGGTGAACCTATTCCGTCGATCACACCAATCGCGCGGCTTCTGGAGTTGGGGCCTCGGAAGAGAATCGCTTCGGTGTCACAACTCGACCGGCATTTCATTTATGCCAAGGTCGGAGTTGAAGATGCATTTGCGTTTCCAGACCTCGCCCCCGGGAGCATCGTGCGCGTGGATCCAGATGTCACCAGCGATCTACTAGGTGGACAGAACTCCGGCATTTCTGATCGGCTGTTTCTCATTGAGCACAGCAAGGGCTTCTGTTGTTGCCGTATCCGTATCCTGAACGGCGGTGTCATCGTCCCTTTCGACAATGGGCTCTCTTATGCGCAGGTCGAGCTGCACTGCCCTCAGGAGGCTCGGCTCTGGGGCGCGCTCGATCTCGAGTTCCGGCCACTGCTCGGTGGCAAGGAACCGAAAGTCCCAAAGGATCTGGCCCGGCACTGGGAACCTCAGCAGCTTTCCACACACGAAGACTTTGGGCAACTGCTCAAGAGAACGCGGACAAGAATGAATCTGTCTATTCGCGAGGCCGCAGCGATGAGCCGTATCATTGCTGAAGTCCTGAAGGATGATCGATACATTGCGTCACCGAGTTCGCTCAACGATTACGAGCTGCGCAACACCCCCCCGCGGGACTTCCACAAGATCATTACGTTTTGCTCTATTTATGGCTTGCAGTTTGAATCGCTGGTGAAACAAATCGGAATCGATGTCGAGGCGGGCACAGAATCGATGCCGGACCGCTATTTATTCCGTGCTGAACCAGCCGTGGCGGCCAAACGCGGCGACGTAGAGACGGTTGGTGGGGGATTTGTTGAGAAGATGCTAGGAGAATCCCAGGGGATCCCGTTGTTCTTGCGTGATTCGTTAGGATACTTCGCTGGTTCCACACATATTTCCCTGGATGATTTCTTCTGGGTAGGAGGTGACGATGATCCGCTTCACCCCTACCTGGCAGAAGGGCTGTTGGCCATGGTCAACCGCCGCCGAAAAACGCCTTTTCATTTCGCGTCGAAATCCTGGTGGCAACAGCCGCTGTACATCATCCTTATGAGAGAAGGGGTTTACTTGGCCTGCTGTTGCTCGGTTGAAAATGGCCTGCTAGTGATCCACCCCTACAGTCGGGACTTTCATCGCTCCGCGCAGTACCGACTTCACCAGGATGCGGAAATCGTAGGCCAAATTGTCGGGATCATGCGGCGCTTTCCCTAAGTTCGTCCGTGCGACCGGTTATGCCTTCTGGCGTAACGCTGAAAGGCGTATAGGCTATGCGACTTTGGATCGGATCCAGCAGAGGAGCAAAGGATCCAGAAAGAAATACTCTCCCCGGTAGCGATCGATAATATCGCGCGCATCGAGGGACTGGAGCGCCTTCTGAACGCTTGACGCCGGGCCGAGGCGAAACTCGCTGCGGACCGCCTGGGAATATATCTCCGGCGCTCCCCGATGGGCCAGCGCCTGCAAGGTCGCACGCTGTCGAGCGGGCAGTTGCTCCCACAGGAGCTCGTAGTACGTCGATTGGCCGATCACAAGCCTATCAATGACCCTTCTGACGTCAAGGGTGCTCAAGGTGCGTTGGTCGGCGATTTCCGCGTAGTCCCAAAGCTCGTGTGCGATACGCTGCACGTCATAGGGAATGAGATCGGCGGTAGCGAGCAGAGCGGACAGGGCACCCTCATCAATTGTTCGCCCTCGCTTGCGAAACTGAGAAGTTATGAATTCCTCCCAAGCCTCAGCCGGAATCTTATCCAGAAACATCTGGGGCCCCGCTTTGTGAAAAGGGCGCTTGGAAGAAAGCATTTCCTGCATCAGAGAAGGCTGGGACCCGGCAAACACATAGCCCACTTCCCTTTGTTGCTGAACTTGATTTCGAATTGCGTTCTCGATCGAGCCTCCGTTGAATTCCGAGATTTGTTGAAATTCATCCAGGCAGATGGCCATGCGGAAGCCCGCGTTTTTCGTCAGCTCCCCAGGCAAGGCAAAAACATCGGGGGCGATCGGGGCAGGGTCGAAGCCAGTCCCTTTGCCAATCGAAACACTTACCTCGCCCGTATTGATGTTGTAGTTGATATCGGGCTTGACCTGCCGCCCGAAACGCGAAATCCAATCCTTGACGCGCTCCCACGGACCCGCCGCCCGCAGCACTTTCTCCGCAAATTTCTCGAGAAACTGAGCATAGCTGGAATAGCTGCTCACGGTGAGATTCACGGTGTGGATGTGCCGCTTCTTCAATTTGAGCAGGGCAACGGCCACCAAGGAGCTCTTGCCAAAGCGTCGGGGTGAAAGGAGGAAGACTTTTTGACCATCCGCCAGGTCGCGCACCAATTGGCTCAACTCCTCCGACCGATCGACAAAGCGCGTGTCGTCGATGATTTCGCCAAATACAAAAGGATTCTCTGGAGTCATTACGCTAATCAGCGTAACGCTAATTGGCGTAATCTGCAACCTAACTGGTGAAATTTCTCCCCATCGTCAATTGAAATCCGTTGTCGGTTTTTCGGACGTTTTTGGTTATTCCCAAGCCGCTCGTTTCCATGATTTCCCTCGGGACTTTGTGTTGATTGATGGAAACTCGGACAAAGCACTCATTTTCTGGACAAATCCCCATCCGCATCTCTAGGCTCGACATGATTGCTGATCTCGCCGGCATTCGGGGAGCCGCACGTTGTCCTCCGTCACTCACGAGCGAAGGTCGCACTGGCTACCGCCAGAACTCGTCTGGCTGGTCAAAGAGATTCGGCCGCTTCTGGAATTGCACCTGGCCAGCTTCCTGTGCATCACAGCCGGCAGCCTGCTCGCGCTGCTCTCACCACTGCTGCTCAAGTGGCTCATTGACAGCATCATTCCGCAACGAAGGATGGGAATGCTGCTCGTCGCAGTGGCGTTGATTTTCCTCGGTCACCAGGGCAGAGTTGCCCTCACCAGTTTAGGCAGTTACCTGATGCTCAGCGCTTCCCAGAAAATGGCGCTCGCCTTAAGAGTGAGACTGCTCAATCATCTGGATACCCTTTCCGCGGACTACTATGAGCGGACGCCCGTTGGTACGGTCATGTATCCGCTCAAGGAACCGATCGAGGAGATTTCCTATTTCGGATCCGATCTCCTGCCGGCGATTCTGCGAATGCTGCTCATGACCGCTTTCACGCTGGCAACCATGTCCGCACTGAGCCCAGTGCTCACGCTGACCGTTCTCCCCCTGATTCCAGTTTTCCTGGTGACGCGGCGGTACTTCCGAAAAAAGCTTGCGACCGATGCTGATACTGCACAGAATGATCGCCTTGCGTGGAGTAATTTCCTCGAGGAACATCTCTCGTCTGTGATTTCGATTCAGCTTCTGGGCCAGGAGAAGCGACAGGAGAGAAGCGCTTTCCGACTTCTCGCACGCTCCTTGCGGTCACAGCGGCGCCTTTATCGGACCGCCACCTGGTTCACGGTTTGGAGTTCTCTCGCGATTGTTCTGGCCATGTCCGCGGTGATCGGCTATGGCGGGAAGAGCGTGCTTGCTGGGACATTGAGTGTTGGAAGCTTGGTTGCCTTCTATGGCTTTGTGACCCAACTCTTCGATCCACTCAACGGCGCCTCCGAACTCTATGCCACCGCACAGAAAACCTTTGCCAGCATTCGCCAAGTACAAGCCGCATTTGCCTTACGGCCAAGTGTCACAGCCGCCGCGGGCGCAGTAATGTTTTCCAAGCAGGATGCGGTAGAGATCGAGTTTGCCGATGTCGCCTTTGGGTATCCCAGGAACAAAGATCTCCTTCACGTCCCCTCGCTTCGGATACTACCAGGGGAACAGATAGCCATCGCGGGAGAGAACGGTGCCGGAAAGAGCACGCTGGTCAGGCTTATCGCCAGGCTCTACGACCCGGTTTCGGGCGAAGTACGGTTAGGCGGAGAAGACATCCGGAATATCCATCTCAAAAGCCTGCGTAACAGCGTTTGTTATCTGCCGCGCGATCCAGTGTTGTTCGATGGATCGATCGCCTCCAATTTGCTTTTTGTGAGGCCCACTGCTTCGGAACTAGAACTCGAAGAAGCCATGCAGATGGTGGGACTGACGGCTTTGGTTCGATCGCTGCCTGGCGCCCTTCGCCAGCGAATCGGGCCGGACGGCTGCCAACTCTCGGGTGGTGAACGTCAGCGCCTCGCTCTCGCGAGGGCGGTTCTGCAACAGCCGCGGGTGTTGATTCTGGACGAGGCGACCTCCTGCCTGGATGCGTTCGCAGAAGCCCGTATCCTTCAAGAGCTCCGGCGCAGTCTCGGCCTATCAACCTTCATCGTCATCTCGCATCGGCTTTCCACGTTTTCGACATTTGGCCGGGTGCTTTTTCTCTCGCGTGGACGTATTGTCAGTGACGGAGATTCTTGTTCATTTCTGGCGATGCACGGCGTTCAACCGGAATCGGCGATTTCCACAGACTAGTTTCAAGCCGACAGACATTATTCCAATTTCCATTAAGTCCAACGCCGGCGCGATCTTATCGCTTGCACACCTTCTCGCAGACGGCTCGATGCGAGCCAATTAGGATGCAATAGCGAACAGGCTCCCATTCTCAAGTCATCGTTCGTTCCAGAAATCTAGTAAGTCTGTCAACAACATCCACGGGACTAGGTCGCTTTTCTGGAAGTTTTCAACTTTTTGTGGCTTTCGATTCACGTGCGTGTCAAAGTGCGCCCAGACATTGCGACTCACCTTGCACGTCGACGAAGTGGGCTACCGATGTACAAAGTTTCAGAAGCCGTTCGCAGCACGCACAGCCAGGATGGCGCCATTGTTCTGGATATCCGGCAAGGACAAATGTTCAACCTCAACTTCGTCGGCTCACGAATCCTTGAGCTTCTTGAGACCGGGGCAACCGAATCCGCCATTGTCGACGAAATCAGCCAGAAATTCGAAGTGAGCAGAGACGTCGCTGAAAGCGACCTGCGAGAGTTCATCGAGTCCCTGAAACAACATCATCTGCTCGAAGATCCCGGAACGAATGGCCAACACTGAATTGGTGCGAGATCGTGGAATCTCAAGAACAATCCGAGCGCCAGAGTTGCCGCGTGATTGTCTTGGGGCGCGACGGAACCGAGGTCCTGCTCAAGATTGCTGAAGCTGGTTTCGCCTTTCCTGCCGTCGAAATTCCACTCTGGGAACGCTTGGCCGAAAATCTCACGGCTGCTCTAACAAGAGACTTGGGCTATGACGCCGTTTGCCTGTTCACTACGGACCATTCATTGGAGGATGGGAACACGAATGGCAACCACTATGAAGTCATGGAGTGTTGGCGTGACGGAGGACGCAAAGACGAAACGATGTGGAAACCAATCCGCTCCCTGACCGCAGATTCCTTCCAGAAGGAAGCAGAGTTCCGAATACTAGAGCAGTGCCTTCATCAATTGGATCGGTATGAGCGTGATCCATCTTCGCCGTTTGCGAGGAGAGGATGGCTTGCCGAATTACGCCGGTGGACTGCAGGGATCATCCGGCCATTGGGACTCGAACTCACTGGATCGTTCTGCCAGTACAATGCCGGTCCCTCCTTCAGCCTGATTCGCTTTGAGACCAACGGGCCGGCGGTCTGGTTCAAAGCCGTTGGCGAACCGAATCAGCGGGAGTTTCCAATCACACTGAAGCTGTCTCAGCAATTCCCGAAGTATCTTCCCGAGTTTCTCGGCGCACGGGCGGATTGGAATGGCTGGCTTTCGCTCGAAGCGCCAGGCACAAACTTACGCGAAACACGGGAAATCGCGTTCTGGGAAAGCGCCGCCCAATCGTTGGCGAGGCTGCAGATTGAATCGGTCGCGAAGACGGAGGCGGTCCTTGACGCGGGCGTACACGACCTGAGAACTGAAACCCTCTCCGGGCTGGCGCAGCCGTTTCTTGCGGTGGTCGCGCAGCTGATGGAGCAGCAAACGAAGGTCCCGCCCCCAGTCTTGAGCTGTGCGGAACTGAGCCTGTTGGGTGTGCGGATCCAGGACTCCCTCACTCTCCTCGGCGAATTGAGGATCCCAGATGCGTTGGGGCATCTGGACCTAAATCCTGGAAACATCATTGTGTCGGCCGATGGATGCGCGTTCGTCGACTGGGCGGAAGCTCATGTGGGTTCTCCATTCATGAGTTTGGAGTACCTGCTGGAGCACTTCCGCCGCACGATCGGCACAGATGTTGCGCTCCAAATTCGATTGGAACGCTCCTTCAGCGCGCCGTGGCGGCAACTGTTTTCGGGCGAAATCGTCGCGGAGGCTCTGGCCCTGGCGCCTCTTGCAGCGGTCTTCGCGTATGCGGCCGGGAACGATGCCTGGAAAGATCAACAGCGTCTGGAGGACCCGAAAGTCGCTGGTTATTTCCGCAGTCTGGCAAGGAGGATGAACCGCGAAGCCATGCAGTTCGCTGATCGGAGATCGCCATGCCTAAGCTGATGACGCCTCCACCATTCTCCCCGGTCGAAGCTGTTACAGAAGTCCTGCACGGCATGCCCGTTACGGATCCGTACCGGTGGCTGGAGGATCAAGAATCGCCGCGCACCCGAGAATGGCTCCTTGCTCAACAAGAGTATGCGCGTTCTTATCTCGACAGCATCCCTAGCCGAGACCGCATTCGGGATCGCATTCGCGAAATGGTGGACATCGAAACCTATGACTCGATTCAGAAGGTTGGGCGACGCTACTTCTTTAGGAAACGGCAGCCAGGACAGGAACAGCCCTACATCTATTTCCGTGAAGGCGCCGACGGACCAGATCAGCTTCTCATCGATCCTGCCGAGCGCGGCACGGGACCCTACACGGCGGTTAAACCCCTTCGCATTTCTCCGGATGGCCGACTCCTGCTTTATGAAGTAAAAGAAGGCGGCGAGCGTACTGGGACATTCGAGCTTCTGGACATCGAGACCCGTGCCGTTCTGCCAGATGTCCTTCTCCGCGGTTATTTGCGAGGTTTCGCGTTTTCGCAGGACTCGAAGAGCTTCTACTACGTCCATGATCCTTTGACAGCTAATCGGCCGCATTACCGCGCGGCGTATCGCCACGTCTTGGGCACGAGCTTTGATAATGACAAGGAGATCTTCTTCGCTGGCGAGGATCCTCAACTGCGCCTGCAGATCGTTCCGGGGACGGCACAGCTCGGGTTTCTAATCCTTCATTTCGGCGAAAAGACACTGACGGACTTCTTGCTGTGGTCAATGCACGGCACCCGCGATCCAGAGCTGATCATCCGGCGGGCGGAGTACAAATTCGGACCTCTGTTGCTTCAAGACGGACGGATCCTGGCAATTACCGATCAGGACGCAGCGAACTTTCGGATTGTAGAAGTTCGTCCACGGCAAGATCAGGAACCGGAGTTCGTGGACGTAGTGCCGGAGAGCGATGCGACCATCCAGAACTGGGCTGTCGCCGGCGAGAAGATCTTTGTTTCCTACGCCCGCAAACTCAAAACCGAAGTCGATATTTTCGGCCTCGCCGGCA
>Ga0181522_10002642_pt1 | contig 10164 bp, 7 predicted proteins | sample PEATcosm2014_Bin_27_FD_121103 | JGI IMG/M metagenome (GOLD analysis project Ga0181522, IMG submission 121103) | Peatland microbial communities from MTU Mesocosm Facility, Houghton, MI, USA - PEATcosm2014_Bin05_10_metaG | ecosystem: Environmental > Terrestrial > Soil > Wetlands > Peat | place...
ACCGCCGAAGCCTGGCGGAAGACCTTTTTCACGACGCCCGCGTCATGACCGCCCAGGCGATGGACCGAGCTCAGGCATGGCGCAGGCTCCGCACGCAGGAACGCGCCCGCGCGCTTGGGCAGGCCGCCGCTTCCATCGCGTCGGCGCGCGAGGTGGGCGAACTCGCGCGCGCGGTGGACGCTCGTCTTCCCGCGCTGGGCATCGAGCGCTGCTACGTCGCCGAGCTCGTGCCCGACGGGGCTGGCCCGCCGACCCAGGCTCGCCTTCTTCTCGCGTACGGTCGTGACACTCGAACGTCCATCGTGACGCCCTGCGCGCGAACGGTCGCGCAAATCCTGAGGCAAGATGTCCCCCCGGACAGGGGCTTGCACGCGTTCGCCGTGCTGCCTCTCGGCGATCGAGAGCGCGCGGGGCTCGCTATCGTCGAGCTGGGAGGGAGCAGCGGCTACGTCTTCGAGGTCCTCCGTGACGCGTTCGGCGCCGCGCTCAGGAATATCGGGCGCGGACCTTGGAAGTAGGGGGAGGAAGGGCGCGATACCACACCCACTCGTCACTTCCGGCGAACGAGAAGCGCGGAGAGCCGCTCGCCGACCCAAGGCCCGCGGGGACAGACAGGCACAGGAGAACTCATGAGCCACGATCCACAGAAACGGACTACAATTCTACGGTGATGGTGCGTCGGCCGACCATTGGCTTTCTCGTGGATTCCATTCAGGAGTCCTACCAGAGCACCGTTCTCGCCGGAGTCCGGGACGCGGCTGCGACCGCAGACGTCAGCGTGCTCTGCTTCTGCGGCGGCGTCTTCGAAGGCGGGGACGTGAGCGCGCCTCAGCGCAATGCCATCTACGAATTCATCGATCCGCGCACGGTCGACGGCCTCGTCGTGATGTCTGGCGCCATAGGCAATGTCGTCGGTCCAGCCGAGATGGCCGCGTTCTGCGCGGCTTACCGTCCCCTGCCGATCGTCAGCATCGCCGCCGCGCTGGACGGAATCCCCAGTGTCGTCGTCGAGGACGACACGGGGATGCGCGACGCCGTGGCGCACGTGATCGACGTGCACGCGCGCCGGAGAATCGCCTTTATCCGGGGCCCCCAGGCGAACGAAGAGGCCGAGCGCCGTTATCGAGTTTACCGCGAGGTGCTCGAAGCCCGAGGTCTCCCGTTTTACCCCGATTTGGTCGTCCACGGGACCTTCGAGCGCGAGAGCGGCGAGCGGAGCGTGGGGGTGCTCGTCGACGAGCGCAAGATACAGTTCGACGCGCTCGTCGCCGCGAGCGACGAGATGGCCATCGGCGCGGTTCGCGAGCTCCTCGCGCGCGGGATCCGAGTACCGGACGAGGTGGCCGTCATCGGCTTCGACGACGTCGAGGCGGCCCAGTTTTGCTTCCCGCCGCTGACGACCGTGCGTCAGCCGCTGTACGAGCAGGGGCGCATCGCGGCAGAGATGCTCCTCGCCGAGCTTCGAAGCCAGTCGGCCCCCTCGCGGATGCTCCTGCACACGAGGCTCGTTACCCGCCGTTCGTGCGGATGCGGGCCGGATGGCAGCACCGACAGCCTCATCGTTCCGGAGACCGAGGATCTGGGGACGCTCCTTCGGGAGCGAGGCGCGGCCGTCACGGCGGAGGTCGCCCTGGCCCTCGGGACGTCGACCACGAGCGACGATTCGCGTTGGTGCAGCCGTCTCTTGTCGGCCTTTGTCGCCGAGGTCGGCGGCGGAGCCCACCAGTTCTTGCGCGTCCTGGACGATGCCCTCAGGGCTCGACTCGCGACCGGAGAGCCGATCGGTTCCTGGCAAAACGCGTTGAGCGCGCTGCGGCGACATACCCTCGGGTGGTTCAACAGCCCGCCGCGACGAAGCGCGGCGGAGAACTTGGTCCATGCCGCGCGAACGCTGACGGGACGCTACGCCGAGCTCGCCCAGGCCGATCGGCGCACGAAGGCCGAGAGCTTTGCCCGCGTGCTCAACGAGACGAGCGGCGCGCTGGCGACCTCGTTCGATCGCGCGACGCTCTTGGCGAACCTGAAGAAGCACCTCCCGCGACTCGGGATCGATCGCATGTATTTGTCGGTCTACCGTGGCCAAGAACACAATACGCGCAGCTCGCGGCTTCTCTTCGCGGTCGACCCCGACGACCCCGAGCGCACCGTCGACCCGCACGCCTCGACCTTCCCGTCGAAATGGCTCGTACCTCAGGGGACTCTCCCGACGAAGAGGTCCGACTTCGTCGTCCAACCCCTCTTCTTCGACAGCGAGCGCTTCGGCACGGTGCTCCTCGAGATGGGGCCGCGCTCGGGCAGGATCTACGAAACCTTGCGAGACCAGATCAGCGCGGCGCTCAAGGGGAGCGAGCTCGTCCAGCGAATCATCGAGCACGATCACCAGCGGCAACAGCTCCTCCGCTATATCCTGGACGTGACACCGGACATGCAGCGGGTGCAGCCGCTCGCCGATCTCTACCAGAAGATCCTGGGACACGCGCTCGGGATGCTCACGGCGCGCCGCGGCGACTCCGAGGAGCGCGACTCGACGATCCCTCCTCCGCTTCGGTCGGGGCTGCTCGCCAGCGTGGAGGGGTCGACGATGATCGTTCGGGCGAGCACGGTCCCCGGGACCCTCCAGGCACCGATCGAGCAGTGCCTCGACGCGCGCCAGCTCGAGCGAGTGCGCAGCGCGGTCGAGCACTGCGCGGTCGAGGCGGGGGAGCGCTCGGTCGTCATTCCACTCCGCGCGGGCGAGACGACTCTGGCGGTCGTCCACCTCGACTGCGCCGGCGCGATTCTCCCGGACACCGAGCTCCTTTCCACCCTCGCCAACCAGGCCTCCGCGGCGATACGGAGCATGCAGCTGTACGAGATCGCGGCGCTCGATCCGGTGACCGGCGCCCACACGAGACGGTTTCTCGACGACTGGCTCCTCCGCGAGGTGAAGGCGGCCTTTCGCGCGGGGGTTCCCCTGAGCTTGCTCATGATCGACGTGGACGAGATGAAGAAAATCAACGACCGGGCCGGCCACCTCGCCGGCGATCGGGCGCTCGCGACCGTCGGGAAGGTTCTCCGAGAGTCGACTCGGCCGACGGATCTCGTGGGCCGGTACGGTGGGGACGAGTTCGCCGTTCTCTTGCCGCGAACCGGCACGCGCGCTGCGGAGCGCGTCGCGTTGCGCATGATCACAGCCCTGGCGGAGCGCGCGGAGGAGCCGGCAGTCCGGATCAGTATCGGGTCGGCGACCCTCCCCGCGTCGGCGTCGGCTTCCGTCCCGGGCTCTTCCGCCTCGGGACCCGGAAACGTGTCCGCAGACTATTTCGTCCAGGCCTTGGAGGCGCTCGTCAAGCGCGCCGACGACGCCCTTTATCGGGCCAAGAGGAGAGGCGGGATGCGGGTTTGTTCCAGCCGACCCTCGACGTGGAGCACGGAGGCGGTCACACCATAGTCGCCACGCGGCACTTGGGAGATGAACGGCAGGACCGTGTGATGATATAGGGGGCGGCAAAGGAGCCTAGCCAGACTTGAGCAACGACATCCGGCGCGTAGCCATTCTCTTCTCGGGCGGCCCTGCGCCAGCCGCCAACGCGGTCATCGGGACGGCTGCCTCGGCCTTTCGGCGCGGTGGCGCAGAGGTCATCGGCATCCTCCACGGCTACGGGGCCCTTCAATCCTATGATCGAACGAGTCGCCCTCTCGTCGCGGAAAAGGAGTACCACGTCATCGCCGACCGCGATCTCTGGGGCCTTCGCAATACGCGCGGCGTGTTCGTCGGGACCGGACGCGCGAATCCGGGAAAGGACGTCCGGACGCGCGGCGACCTGGACGACCCGGACAAGACGCGACGCCTTCGGCGCGTCTACGAGGCGCTCGTCGATCTCGACGTCGACGCGCTCGTCTCGATCGGCGGCGACGATACGCTGCGCACTGCCAATTGCTTTTACGAGTTCCAGAATCGCCTGCCGTCGGGGGCGCGGCGCGTGCGCATCGTGCATGTGCCCAAGACGATCGACAACGACTACCGAGGCATCGACTTCACATTCGGCTTCTTCACCGCCGTCGACGTGATGGCGAACGAGCTGCTCAACCTTCGTGCCGACGCGATGTCGACGAGCAGCTACTTCATCGTCGAGACGATGGGGCGCAAGGCGGGATGGCTCGCTTACGGCGTGGCGATCGCCGGGGAAGCGCACATGGTCGTCGGCGTCGAGGACATCGTGGGCGACCTCGTGAGCACGGAGACCGGCGCGGACGGCAAGACGACGCCCTCGGAGCCGCGGCTCTCGATCGATCGTCTGGCCGACCGCATCGTGAACCTCATCCTCGCCCGCGAGAGCGGGGGCAAGGACTACGGCACCGTCGTCCTCGCCGAGGGGCTGGCCGAGATGCTCCCCGAGTCGTACCTGCGCGAGGTGGCGCGCGACGACCACGGACACGTCTCGCTCGGTCGCATCGACATCGGAAAGCTCGTCGCGCGCGTTGCGGCCGAGCGCTACGAAGCCCGGACCGGCAAGCCCAAGAAGCTCACGGGCGTGCAGCTCGGCTACGAAGCGCGCTGCGCGCCGCCGCATGCCTTCGACGTCGTCCTCGGCAGCCAGCTGGGACTGGGGGCGTACTACGCGCTGACCGACAAGGGGCTCGACGGCCACATGGTGAGCGTGTCGGGGCAACTCGACCTTCGCTACGTCCGCTTCGGCGAGCTCATCCACCCCGAGACGCTGAAGACCGAGGTGCGGTTCATCTCCCGCACGAGCGATTTCCATCGGCTCGCAACGCAGCTCGGGACCAAGCTTCCCGCGCCCTGAGGGCCGGGGCAAGGGAACATGAGCCGAGACTCCTCGTTCGAGCACGGGCGAAACTTCGAGGCCGGAGAGGTCTCGGGCAACGTTCGGCTCGGACGCCTGGAGGGCTACTACGAAGAGCTGTTCGCCGAGGTCATCGACGACGGCGTCATCACGGCCGAAGAGCGAGCGCGGCTCGACCGGATGGCAGACTCTCTCGGCCTCGACCGGTCTCGCCTCCTGGGGCTCGAGCAAGCGCTGCAGGCCGCGTACGAGGCGCGGCACCGGAGGGCGATCCGAGAGGAGGTCGCCCTGCCGCCCACGTCACTGTCGCCCATCGAGCCGGCCACCGACACGCGATCGCTCGCGCTCGAGCGTCGCATCGTCGCGCTGACGGCGAGGATCGCAGAGCTCGAGCGGGAGCTGGAGCAAGCGCGGGCCCAGGTCGCCGTCGAGGTCGACCTCTCGGGCATCGCACCCGCGACTCCGGATGGCGTCGCCACGCCCGCCACCGAGATCCACCGCCGCCTCCAGCACGATCCGCGCGACCCCGCGAGCCTCCACGCCCTCTTCGGGCACTACGGGCGGAGCGGCGACGTCGACGGGCAGTGGCGCGTCGCCGCCGTTCTCTCTTACGTCGATGCCTCGACCGACGAGGAGAGAGACCTGTTCGCCCGTCATCGCCGCGGCGGACTCATCCAGCCGACCGCCGCCGTCACGCGCGACGCCTGGGCGCGGCTCCTGTTTCACCCCGAGCAAGAGGTGCTCACGGGCGAGATCTTCGCAGCCGTCGCGCCCGCGGTCTTGATGGGGCGGATCTCCGCGCTGCGACGCGACAAGCTCTTGCCGCGACTCGACCCCAAGACGCGGCAGGATCCCGCCGCGTCGACGATCGCCGCCGTACGCTGCTTCTCGTGGGCCGCGGCGATCCTCGGCATGGCCTCTCCGTGGCTCTACGCCGACCCGAGCTTCGCGGGGATGGTGGAGATGGTCCCGGCCATCCCACCCGCGACGCGGATCGGCGCACTTGCCCTCTCCGGGAGGAGCACGACGGAGCTCGCGTTCCTCGCGGGGCGGCACGTCGCCTACCACCGCGCCGAGAACTTCATGCGGCTCCTGGTGCCGCAGATCAAGGACCTCGAGGACATCTTCCTCGCGGCCCTCAGCATCGGCAACCCGGGGCTGCCTCTCAGCGCGAACGTCAAGGAGCTCGTCGTGCCGATCGCGAAGGCGATCGAGCCCATTCTCGAGCCGGTGACGGTCGACCATCTGCGCGGCTATTTCCTGCGCTTCCTCGAAGAGGGGGGGCGCACGAACCTCCAGCGCTGGGCGTCGGCCGTCGACCGGACGGCCGCGCGCGCGGGGCTCCTGCTCGCCAACGATCTGGGGGCAGCGCGCGCGGTGCTCGCGCTCGAGGACCCGGGCTCGGTCGAGGAGAAGATGGAGGATCTGCTCGTCTTCGCCTCGAGCGACCGGTTCGCCAGGCTCCGCCGCCAGATCGGCACCGCGCTTTGAAGATTTACACCAAGACGGGGGACGACGGGACGACCGGCCTCTTCGGCGGGGCGCGCGTGAGCAAAGCCTCGGCGCGCGTCGAGGCGTACGGGACGGTCGATGAGCTGAACGCCGCCATCGGTGTCGCTCGCGCGACCGGGCTGGAGCCGCTGTCGGAGGCGTGCCTCTCCGCCGTCCAGGTCGACCTGTTCACGCTCGGAGCCGAGCTCGCGTGCGCGCCTGGCAAAGAGGCCAAGCTCGCGATGGCGCTCGTCGGACCGGCGGACATCGAGCGCCTCGAGCACGCGATCGACACGGCCGAGGCCGATCTCGAGCCGCTCCAGTCGTTCGTGTTGCCAGCGGGGTCTCAAGCGGCCGCCACACTGCACCACGCGCGCACCGTGTGCCGGCGGGCAGAGCGCGAGGTTCTCCGGATCGAGGACGCCCCGGCGCGCCCGGACGTGGTGATGTATCTAAACCGATTGAGCGACTTGCTCTTCGTTCTGGCGCGCCGGGCCAACGCGCACGCGCAGGTGCCCGACGTGCCGTGGCGGCCGCGGAATCGGTGACGCGGCGCTCCGCGAACCCAAAGACGTACGGGGTCTCTCGGTCCTCGATGGTCGTCAACGATCGCGACCCCGACCGCGTTGACGTGAACGGCGACGTCAACGAACGGCAAAGGCCGGTGCGCGTGTTAACCGCGATCCCAGAGACAAAACGGGTTGGACCGCGGATCCCGGGTGCTGCCCTCTTACGGCTCCGAGAGCAGGTCCGCCGCGATGCGAGCGGTTAGGGCGCGAGCGATCCACCGATCGAGCCTCTGGAGATCGGTACTGCCGAGGATGGCTCGCTCCTCTTCCGGCGAGCAGGTGAGGCCGCGTGCCGAAAGAATGGCCAGGACCGACTCGGCCTTTCCTTTGGCCTTGCCAGCGGCTTCGCCCTCGGTCTTCCCTTCGGCCCTCCCCGCGGCCTTTCCAACTGTCTCGCCCTCAGCCTTGCCTTGCCTGTAATGCGCTTTGGCCCACTCGCTCAGCGGCTCGCCGTTCACCATGAGATCCTCCACGGCGCGGGTGAGCGCCTGTCCAAAGGTAGCCTGAAGCAGGTCGAAGTACAGACTCGCCCGATCGCCCTCTTCGGCGGCAAGCATGGCCGTCACCTCGCGGAGAGCGGCGCGATCCGCCTCGCGACGGTGAGCGAGGAGTGAGAGCACCGCGAGCTCGGGGGAGCGTTCCCCTTCGGCCAGATCAGAGACGCGAGGAACCTCGTCGGGCCCGAGGACTACGGGGGCGAAGCTCCCCCTCGGACCGACCGCATACGGCTTGCGCGCCCAACGAGCGACACGGGCTGCGGGAGCCACGACCACGACGATGACCGGGCAGCCGTGCCTCTCTCCGGCGGCTACGTGATACGTGAGCCAGCGCGCGGGCTTTTCAGGGTCGGTCGTAAGCTGGACCTCGAGAACGACCACGAGCGTCGCGCTTCCGTCCGCGCCGCGGAAGACGACCACGACGTCGGCGTGCGTGTCGGCCATGGACACTGGAAAGGTCGACTCGACCACCTCGGGCGTGAGACCGCGCGCAACACGGACGCCGGCGCGGCGAAGCAACGCGGCCGCGACCGAGGGGCGAGCGCGAAATATGTCGACGAGGATCGCGTGCGCGCTTGAGGGCATTCGGGGGTGCAGCACTGCACGCGGGGTGCCTTCGACGGAAATGCGCCGAATCGAGTGCTCATGAGCGGGTGGCGAGGTGGCGCCAGCGACCGGCGGGTGTCCGAGGCCACACGCGAACTTTTTGTGAGAGAGCTCGCGCGATCGTCGTCCCCGTCCCCGACCCCGGAAACGTTACGTCAGGGTTCGCCACTGCGTAGTCCCGCCCCCGGCCGCGTGCCCTCGCGGGTAGAGGCGGCTCGGGGAATCGGGGGGCCCTCGGCGCTCGCCGTGGGCACTGTTCGGGATTCGCGTATTCCGCGCGATCCCACGGATGAACGGGGTGGACTGTGGATCGCTACGCTCGCGCCGTCCGTGGAAGCGGCGCGACTCCGAGCTTCCTGGCGAGCAGGAAGAACCACCGTCTTGGCGCACCGGAACCCGTTGTTGTTGTTGCGGTTCGTCGGGGTGTTGTTGTTGAGGCCTGTGCAAGCAGCCCCAGCTTGTCTCGTATGTAGGTCGCTTCCACGAGAGCGCACGTCACGTCGAGACACGCTTCCACGAGCTTGTCGCCGATGGCGAACTTGTGCTCGCGCGGCATCTTCGCCACGCGCTCGACCACCCAGTGCGTGACATCCTCCATGCGAAGGGCCACGACCGCGGGAGGCACTCTTCGTCGTCCACCCGGCTGCGCCGGGGGCTTTGCCCCCGGACCCCCTGCATCGACCCGACCGGATGCGTCGTCGCTGCTCATGCCCCAAAGATCAAGGGTTCAAGTGCCAAGGATCAAGGGACCACGCGGCGTCGCCGCAAGCACGCAACATTGATTCCACTCGTCACGGCGTCCTGGCGCACCGGAACCCGCTGGTGTAGCTGCGGTACGACGGGGTGTAGTTGCTGCGGTACGAGGGCAGCAGGGTCGTCGCATGGCCCTCGAAGAAGCTACCCCGGATCACCCGGTAGGAAGCGGGAGCCGCCGGCAAATAGGCACAATCTGTGCATGGATCTACATACGTATTGTACCAGTCCAGGTTCCACTCATACAGCTCTCCCGCGAGATCGAGCTGGCCCCAGTAGCCGGCTCCAAGGGACGCATACCCCACCGGCGTGATGTTCGCGAAGCCCGTACAGCTTCCTGTGCCGCTCGGGTAGTCACAGTTGTAGATGGCGTACTCGCATCCGGTTCCCGGACACGCCGTCCCCGGCGGCGTCGATCCCCACGGGTACTCCCGCTGCTCGTAGCCCGCTGCCGCCGCGTATTCCCACTCCGCCTCGCTCGGCAGGAAGCCGCCGTCCCAGATGCAGAATGCGTAGGCTTCGTACCAATTCACGCAGTTGATCGGCAGGTTCTCCTGGCCACCGATTGTTGGCGTCCACGTCGCGTAGGACGCGTTGCAGTTGAGGTTCGCGTCGGTCGGAGCGACGTCCGTGTTCCAGGCCGTGCTCCAGCCGCTCTCGTACGCCCCCCCCGAGCCCGCGCTGTTCGCCAGCCCCGAGCCGCCATTCAGGTACGTGTGCCTCCCCGCCTCGTTCGCCGGGTACCAGGCGGCGCCTCCTTCCGAAGGTACGTTGACGACGGCGTTCACGAACGGACGGAAACGACCCACCGTCACAAGGTACTTGTCCAGCCGAAACCCGCTCACCGTCGCCGGGTCGGCCTCCGCCGTCGCACCGCCGTCCGACTCGCTCGTGTAGGTCCGATTGTAGGGGGAAAAGTCACCCAGTATCTCCAGGCTCGTGCAGCAGCTCTCCGTCCCGCTGCCACCGGGGCCGCAGTTCGTCGTCCCCTCGCCGCTCGTCGCGCAGCTTGGCGGCGCGACGCAGTTCGCCACGTCGGTCCACTCCGTCGTGCTCGTCAGGGGTTCGCAGACCTGGCACGGGTTGCTGGGGTTCGGCGCGCCCGGCGAACCGACGGGCAAACGCGCGATCGACGGATAGAACGTCTCGGCGATGTAGCACCCCGAAAGGCAGCTCCCGTTGTAGCAAGTCCGCCCTGCCTCGCCGCCGCAGTTCGTTCCGTTCGGACCTGCGACCAACGTGGACGTGCTTGTGGTTGGATCGCACGTTTGGCAACCGATGGTCTCATAGCCCGGCGCATAGAAGGTCCCCTGGGCGTAGCACCCCGACACGCAGCTCCCCGCGTGGCACACTTCTTCCGAACCGCAGCTCGTCCCCTCCGGCGCCGTCGCGCAGGAGACTCCGGAGCCCCCGCTGCCACCCGAGCCACCCGCGCCGCCGCCCCCACTCCCCCCACTCCCT
>Ga0181522_10002644_pt1 | contig 10162 bp, 11 predicted proteins | sample PEATcosm2014_Bin_27_FD_121103 | JGI IMG/M metagenome (GOLD analysis project Ga0181522, IMG submission 121103) | Peatland microbial communities from MTU Mesocosm Facility, Houghton, MI, USA - PEATcosm2014_Bin05_10_metaG | ecosystem: Environmental > Terrestrial > Soil > Wetlands > Peat | place...
ATCTGAAATTAAGAGCAAAATCTGGCGAACACTTGCATCGAAAAACGGAAACGCTCTATCAGACATCTGGTGGTTTAGTCAGAGGAATTGCATACGGTAGTGAAAGTGAAAAGAGACCTGACAAATGGTTTCTCGGTTTGCCTCATGGACAGTTTCAAGAAGCTGTGCTGATCTGTGAATCTCTGAATGGTGCAGCCGTCCAAATCCATTTGCCCAAAAGTTTTGTAGAAAAATACGGAAAAAATTTCAGTTCTGCTCACGGGCAAACACTGTTCAATGTAATTCGAAATTCCGGAAAATTTTTTCTCAACGTTCCAAATATTGGAACAATTGATTTAATGAATTTTGCAGAACGCGGACCTTCAAAACCACTTTGAAAGACTATGAACGATAAACTAAAATCACATTTGGCAAATGGCGACTATTTTTTAGCACAGCGAATGGGAGAACTTGAGGACATTCTAAATTATTTAACAAAGCATAAAGTTTCACCAGACGAGCTTAAAAAATATGCACGGCGTGGACTTCATTGGCTAAAACCTTGCCACGAATGGGCCAAAGAGTTAGCTGATTTCAAAAGCGAGTTTTTTCAAACGCCGCCATGAAAAATCGTCTGCGCGAACTGCGCGCGGCGAAAGAATGGTCGCAATCCGATCTGGCCGACAAACTCGACGTCTCGCGCCAGACCATCAACGCGATTGAAACGGAGAAATACGATCCGAGCCTGCCGCTGGCCCTCAAAGTCGCGAAGCTGTTCAAATTGAAAATCGAGGACATTTTTGAATTGGACAAAAATTAAACCATTGGATTGGAACGCGGCTGGGAAAATTACAGCGGCATTTTTTTCAGCGATTTCATTTTGATTTCGCGCCGGTTCCGCTTTGATGTTGAGAAATGAAACAAACGCTTTTCATCACCGGCACGGACACCGGTGCGGGCAAGACGGTTTTGACCGTGCTGCTCGTGAAATTTTTGCGCGCGCGCGGCGTGAACGCGGCGGCGCTGAAACCAATCTGCTCCGGCAATCGCGGCGACGCGCGGAAAATTTTCGCGGCGATGAACGGCGCGCTCGCGCTCGGCGAAATCAACCCGTGGCATTTCCGCGCGCCCGTCGCGCCCGCGCTGGCCGCGCGCAAGGAAAAACGCCGCGTGAAATTGTCGCAGGTCCTCGCGTGCGTGCGCGCGAGGCAAAAGCAGTTTGACGTTTTGCTGGTGGAAGGCGCGGGCGGTCTGTTGAGCCCGCTCGGCGAAAGTTTCAATTCGCGCGATTTGATTTTGGCGTTGCGCGCAATTCCCATCATCGTCGCGCAAAATAAACTTGGCGCGGTGAATCACGTTTTGCTCACGCTCGCGGCGTTGCCGGAAAATCTGCGGGCAAAGGCGCGCGTCGTTTTGATGTCGCCGCCGAAACCGGATGCCTCGGCAAAAACCAACGCAAAGCTGCTGGCGGAACTTTCAACGGCAAAAATCTTTTCGCTGCCGCGGCTGGATAAAAAAATATCCGCCGTAAAAAATCTGCAAGTGCGCCGGGCGCTCCGCAAATTGGCCGGAAATTTGATTTAATTCTTCGGCGGGATTTCCGGCGGCGCGTTGGTGGACAAAAATGATTCCCGCCACGGCTGGCGGTTTTTGTAAAGTTCCAGCCGTCGCTGGATCGGTTCGAGCCCTTTCATTTTGGCGGCGGTGGCGAGGTCGAGCGCGTTTTGAGCGCAGATTTGGGCGTTGCTGAAATCACCGTTGTCCGCGAAGGCCATGCCGAGGATGTCGAAGACGGACGGTTGCGTGCCGCCGGTCAGGTTGTTGGCCTTGGCGGCGAGGATGAGCGCGTTTCTTCCGTCGCGGACGTCGGGATTTTCAATCGCGGCGAGGATGTAGGCGGTGTGGGCGTAGGTTGCAAAATTGAGCGGGTCGAGGCGCATGGCTTCATTGAACTGTCCGATGGCCTCGGTGTCGCGGCCCTGCTTGAGCAGAGTGTCGCCCAGCCGGATGTGCGGTATCGAATCGGACGGGTCAAGCCGGATGGCGTTGGTGAATTCATCCATCGCCGCGGCAAAGCGGCCGAGTTCGGCCAGCACGATGCCGAGGCTGTCGTGCAAAAACGGGCGCTCCGGCGCGCGGCGCACCGCCTCGCGATATTCGGCGATGGCTTCTTCCGGGCGGCCCAGCGTGTCGAGCAGGTTGCCGAGGTTGTTGTGGATTTCGAACCGTTCCGTCGCGAGCCGTTCGGCCACGAGATATTCGGCAAGGGCCTCGTTTAATTTCCCCTGCTGTTCGAGGGCGACGCCGAGGTTGGTGCGGGCGGCGTCATTGTCATCCGTCACCGCGAGCGCGTGGCGGAAAAGCGTTTCACTGTTCCGCCAGCGGCGCAGCTGGTTTTCCGTGGCGAAAATGCTGCCGCTTAAAATCAAGACCGCGACGGCGGCGACGGCGGTTTGGGGAATTTGCCGCCGCACGTTCAGGCTTTGAACGCCGAAAACGACCGCGATGAAAATTCCGATGGATGGAAAATAACTGTAACGGTCGGCCAGCGCCGCGCCGCCGACCTGCACCAGGCCGATCACCGGCACGAGGGTTCCGAGAAACCACAGCCAGCCGACGAGCAAACAAGGGCACGACCGGCGCAACCGCCAGGCTGCGGCGGAAATGAAGGCAAGCGCGGCCAGCGATTCCGCCACGGCCGCCGCCGGGATTTTTTCGTGCAACGGATAAAAAACCGCGAGCTTCGCCGGCCAGATCAGTTTCAGCAGGTAAATGGCGTAGGCGACCGCCGTGTTTTTCAAGCGATAATCCAGTGAAACCTGTGCCAGCGAGACGACCGGGCCGACGCCGTGCCGGGATTGCGCGAGAAAGGTGATGACGCACGAGAACGCCACGGCCAGAAAAAACGGCCATTTTTCCAGCAGCCGGCGCGCGACGTCCGGGAATTGAAAACTGGAAAACCTCCGCAGCGGCCAGTAATCGAGCAGCAGCATCACAAACGGCAGCGTGACGACCATCGGCTTGGACATCAGGCCCAGCGCAAAAAAAAACCAGGCCAGCCAAAAATCACGGCGGCGATTTTCCTGCGCATATTTTGTGTAGGCCAGCAGCGACAGCAGCGCGAAGAACGTGCTCAACACGTCCTTGCGCTCGGCGATCCACGCGACGGATTCGACGTGCAACGGATGCCAGGCGAACAGCGCGGCGATGAAGGCCGCCGGCCACAGCGCGCGGGTCAGCCGCCAGAGCAGCGTGAACAGCAGCGCCGCGTTCGCCGCATGAAACGCCGCGTTGACCAGGTGCTGCGGGCCGGGTTTCAAGCCGAAGAGCTGGCAGTCAAGCGCGTGCGAAAGCCACGTCAGCGGATGCCAGTTGCTCGCGTAAAAAGTCGTGAAGGCCCACTTGATGGCGCTCCACGTCAGGCCGTTTTGGATGTCGTGGTTGTTGGTGATATAATCGTCGTCGTCAAAAACCACGAAGCCGTTCCACGCCGTGGGCAGATAGACCAGCAGCGTGACAAGCGCGAGCAGCAGGGCAATGGGGCGCGGACGAGACATCGGCGCATTTTGTATGCGATTTTCCGGCGCGGACAAAGTTTGTTTTTTCGCGGAAAAAGGCTTGGCAATTTTTTTGCGCCGGATAATAATTGGTCGGCGGGAAAAATTGTTCGACCTGCCGCCATTGGCTGGTTTAATCCCTCACGGCCAAGTCACCGTCGGAATTTTATGGGTGGACTTTATCTATTTGCCGTTGCGGGAACCGCTGCCAAACAGTCGGAACTCGGTTACATCTGGGATGTGGCGACGCCGGAAGCCAAGGCGATCATCGCCTGCCTTTTCATTTTTTCCATCGTCGCGTGGTCCGTCATGATTTCGAAGGCGGTCCAGATGCGCCGCGCTAAAAAATTAAATTATTACTTCGAGCAGGAATTTCATTCGCAGAAAAAAGTGCTGGATATGTTCGACCGCAAGCTGCACGTCGAAGGCTGCCCGCTTTACATGGTCTACCAGACCGGCTGCGTGCAACTGGATTCGCGCCTGCGCGGGCCGGGCGGCGAACGCCGCAAACCGCAGGTCTCGCTTAAAAACATGGAGCACGTCAAGCGCGCGATGGAAAATGTCGTCGCGCAGGAATCCTTGAAGCTGGAATCCGGTTTGATTTTGCTCGCGATTGCCGTCAGCGGCGCGCCGTTCATCGGATTGCTCGGAACGGTCTGGGGCGTGATGAGCACGTTCGCCGGCATCGCGCAATCGCCGCAGGGTCAGGCGACGATGGCGGCGATGGCGCCAGGCGTCTCGGCGGCGCTCATCACGACGGTCGCCGGATTGCTGGTCGCCATTCCCTCGATGTTCGCCTACAACTGGCTCGTGCATAACCTGCGTGTGTTCACCGTCGGCCTCGATAATTTCGCGCAGGAACTGGTTTCCAAAATGGAGACGGAATTTCTCGCGGACGAATGAATATGAAAATCGTTACATCGTTACATCGTTACATTGTGGCAGCCGGTTTGCGACCGGCCCGCCGATTCAACGATTCAACGATTCAACGATTCAACGATTTTTTTTAATCATGCGAAGATTTTCCCAGCGCAGTCACATGGTCACGTTGAGCGAGATCAACATCACGCCACTGCTCGACCTTGCGTTCGTGCTGCTCATCATCTTTGTCATCACCACGCCGCTGTTGACGCAGAGCATCGAATTGCGGCTGCCGCGCGGCGGTTCGCCGGAAAAACCAATTGACGCGCACAACGTCCGCACCGTCGAAGTCACCACGACCGGCGTTTATACGCTGGGCGGAAACCGGATGAGCCTCGACCAGGTCATCGCGCGGATCGCGGCGGACTTTCGCGGCAACCCGGATTTGATCGTCTACATCCGCGCGGAAAAAACCAGCCCGTATGAAAACGTCGCCGCCGTGATTGACCGCTGCCAGAAAAGCGGCATCACGCGCTACTCGCTGCGCACCGACCCGACGACCCCATGAACCGCCTGCAAAAAAAATGCGTCATCGCCACGGCAAGTTTTCATTTGCTGCTGCTCGTGATTTTAATTGTCGGCCCGGCATTTTTTAACGCGAGGCCGAAAGCGGACGACTCGCGGGTGCTCGACGTGATTCCCGCCAACCTCGTGGACGCGGCAATTAACAGCGGCGTCCGAGCCGTCCAGCCGCCCGCACCAACGCTGATTGTCACGCCGCCGCCGCAACCAATTTCGCCAACGCCAGTCGTCGTCCCGACGCCAGCACCCGTGCCGGAAAAAGTCGAGCCGCCGAAACCGGATTTAATTCCCGTTGTCAAGCCAAGCGAGACCAAACCGCCAACGCCAAAAATTAGTTTGGTTCCCGTCATCCACAACGCCCCAAAAAATTCCACAACTCAAGCCAAACCGAAGCCCGATAACTCCAAAGCCGTCAATTCCGCGCTCACCGCATTACGCACAAGCTTGTCTCACGAGACAAAAATTGACGTTCCCGGCGACAGCGGCGCGGCGGCTGCAAACTACGCGTCTGTAGTCCAAAGTGTTTACAACCGGGCTTGGACGTTGCCAAATGATGTCGCCAATGTGGATAAAAACATAAAAGTCGGTATTACCATTGCCAAGGATGGCACGGTCATTTCTGCGCGCATCATCACCCCGTCGGGAGACACGTTTGTGGATGCGACCGTGCAGCGTGTATTGGAGCGGGTTAAGTTTATAGCGCCGTTTCCGGCAGGTATGACAGAGAGTGAATGGAGCCGCACCCTCAATTTTAATCCTGCAAACAAAAAAGAATCTGAATGAAAAAACACCTCAAAATCTATTTGCCTATTTTATTTTTAGTTTTTGCCGTCAGCTTTACTTTCGCTCAAAGTGAACAAGGTGAAATTATAATCACTCCCGAATTCAGCCATTTCGGCATGAAACCCATCCCCGTTTCACTCGACGGTTTCAGCGGCGAGGTTTTGGACGTTTTGAAATTTGACCTTTACGTCCAGGGCTTCAGCTTCGTCGCGCCGGACGCCGCGCAATATCAGATCAGCGGGAGCAATTCCGGCAACGTCACCGGCCACGTCACGGACAAGCTTGCCAGAAAAGAAATCCTTTCGATCAGCTACACCGGCGCGGCGTTGCGGCGCGAGGCGCACGCGTTCGCAGACGACATTATTTTCACCATCACCGGCAAAAAGGGAATCGGGCAGACGAAAATCGCGTTCAAGGCCGCCGCGGCTTCCTACGGTTCTGGAGAAATTTACGTCTCGGATTTCGACGGCCACAACGCGCTGTCCGTCACGCACGACGGCGCGATTGTCGCCGCGCCCGCGTGGGTTCCGGGACGGCTCGCGCTTTATTACACGTCCTACCAGCCGGGCAACCCGGATATTTTTTTCCACGACTTAAGCACCGGGCGGCGCAGCGTCATCGCCAAATTTTCCGGCGTGAACACGAGCGCGGCGGTCTCGCCGGACGGCTCGAAGGTGGCGATGATTTTGGACAAGGCCGGCGTCGTCAACGTCTATGTCTGCAACGCCGACGGCACGGGCTTGAAACGGTTGACGACGAGCGAGGAGGATTCGTCGCCGTGCTGGTCGCCGGACGGACAATGGATTTGTTTCGCGACAAAAATAAACGAACGCCGCGTGCTCGCCAAAGTCCCGGCGGCCGGCGGCGAGATTCAGGTGATCCACACGGTCGGCGCGCCGAGCCCGACGGAGCCGGACTGGTCGCCGGACAACAAATGGATTGCGTTCACCTGCCAGTTCAGCGGCGAGTTTGACATCTGCATCGCGCCGGCGGGCGGCGGCGCGCCGGTGATTTTGACGGCGGGCGAAGACCCGTCGTGGTCGCCGAACTCGCGGACGCTGGTCTGCACGCGGCGCGCGGGCGGGCATTACGCATTGTCTGTGCTTGACGTGTTCACGAAACAAGTCAAGGATATTGGCCGAATTTCGGGGAATGATTCCCAGCCTGCCTGGGCGAAATAATTTTGACTCCTTAATTTAACTTAACAAATTTTTAACCAACTTTTAACCAAAGGAAAAACATGAAAACAATGAAACTGATTTACCCGCTCGCGTTCGCGCTGGCGGTCACGCTGGCATCCACTGGCTGCCGCACTCACAAACCCGTTGGCCTCACGCCGATTCCCGATTCAAATTCAGGAATTGTCGGTGGTGGCGATAACCCAGGCACTTTGCCGGGCGGACAATTGCAGCCTGAACCTGTCCCTCAAAGTGGAAATCCGCCCGGCCCGATTGCGACAGCGGACGGTTGGAATTTGGGAGACATGAATCAAGACCGCGCCGCGCTGGCCGCGAACACAGTTCATTTCGCCTACGACAGTTCCGCCATCAAAAAGAGCGAGCAGTCGAATCTTCAGGCCGTTGGCGCCGCGTTGAGCGCGGACGCGAGCGCGAAGCTGCTGATCGAAGGCCATTGCGACGAACGTGGCACGGAGGAATACAACCGCTCGCTCGGCGAACGCCGCGCGCTGGCGTTGCGCGAGGCGCTGGCGAAAATGGGCATTGACCCGATGCGCATCCGCACCATCAGCTACGGCAAGGACAAGCCGGTTGACCCGGCCAGCACCGCCGAGGCGTGGGCAAAAAACCGCCGTGGCGAATTCGTGCTGCTGCATCCGAAAACCGGCGTTTAATCGCGCAACAAAAAATTGAAACAATTCAAGGGCTGCGCTCAAACGCAGCCCTTGTTTTTTGGCGCGCGGCGTTCACGCCGCTTCAGTGCGCGAAACAAGAGTGTCCCGCCATTTCCAGCGCCTTGCCAGTGCGGACGGTGAAGCGGGCTGAAGCCCGCGCTTCGTTCAAATCCGCCCCGTCCTTTTGGGCTTTACTATTTGCCCAGACGGGCGTAGGGTTGATTCAGATTCGGAAAAATTTATGAATATCATGCTGGCAAGCGTCTTCGGCGGATGGCAGGTAATCTTGATCATCGCGCTGATTGTGATCCTGTTCGGCGGCAAAAAAATCCCCGAGCTGGCCAAGGGTCTCGGCCTCGGCATCAAGGAATTCAAGAAGGCCGCGCGCGAAGTGACGGATGAAGTCCAGAAAGCGGCGGAAGACACCCCGGCGCAGCAGACCAAAACCGCCCCCAACGGCCAGACGCCGCCCGCGCAGACCGTCTCGCAATCCTCCAATCCGCCCAAGGCCTGACGGCGGAATTTCCCCGCATGGCTGGCGACTACGAAACGGAACAACCCGAAGTCCACGAAGGCGGCCCGGTCAAAAGTTTCCTCGAACACCTCGAAGATTTCCGCTGGGTGCTCATCAAGAGCGCGGTCACGCTCGGCGTCGCCATGCTGCTGTGCCTCGTCGCGGGCAATTACGTCATCGGCGTCATCAAGTGGCCGATGACGCGCGCGAAAATTTCCTGGCCGGGGACGAACCAGGTCGCCGTCGTCAATTTCGGCACGAACCATCTCGGCAATTTTCAACTCTCGGACGCGGAGCAAAAATCCCTCAACCTCGGCACGAACCGTTTTGTGTCCGTCACCGTCGAGCCGCTCACGCTCGGCACCAACCAGGTCCTCGGCTGGCGCGTCAATTCGGATGCCGGCGCGATCGCTGACGCGCAGAAGATGCACGTCGAACTTGTTAATTTGAGCCCGGCGGGCGGATTTTTCGTTGCGTTCCAGGTGGCGGTTTACGGCGGCGCGGTCCTGGCGTCGCCGTTCATTTTTTATTTTTTCGCGACGTTCATTTTCCCGGCGCTGAAAATGCGCGAGCAGAAATATGTTTATCGCGGATTGTTTTTCGGCGTGGGGCTTTTTTTGACCGGCGTCTTGTTTTGTTATTTTATCCTGATGCCGGTGGCGCTGGCGGCGTCGCAGATGTATTCGCAATGGCTCGGCCTCGGCGCGTTCGAGTGGCGCGCGGAGGATTACATCAGCTTCGTCTGCCGTTTCCTGCTCGGCATGGGACTGGGATTTGAACTGCCGGTCGTCCTGCTGACGCTCGTGAAGATCGGCGTGCTGAATTATTCCATCCTGCGGAAAATGTGGCGTTATATGCTCGTCATCAATTTCATCCTCGGCGCCGTGCTGACGACGCCGGAAGTGCTGACGCAGGTTTTGATGGCCGTGCCGCTTTATATGCTTTACGAAATCACCGTCTGGATCGCGTGGTATTGGGAACGTCGCGACCGGAAGCGCGCCGCGCTGGAATCGTAAAACGCACTTTACAAAATCTGATTTCGGCGTAGGCTCAATTCATCAACTGAAAATCGTATGCGAAATGCAATTCCCTTCATCGCGGCAGCCGCCCTTGCGGCATTGTTCACCTCCGGCTGCGCCGGCCCGGAGCAAAAACTCGGGCGCGGCTTCAGCAACACTTTTGAAGTCGTCCGCATGGGCGAGATGCGCCGCTCCATCGAACAGACCGCCCTGTTTGATTCACCGGGCCAGGGCTACACCGCCGGCCTCATCCACGGTTTCGACCGTTCCATGGAGCGCACCGGCCTGGGCATCTTTGAAATCGCCACCGCGCCGCTGCCGCCGTATCACCCGATCTTCACAAAATATTTTTCGCCCGAACCCGCGTTCCCCGCGAGCTACAAACCGGCGCTGTATTCCGACGCCTTGTTCGACACCGACACCCGCGTGGGTTTCAGCGGCGGCGACGTCGCGCCGTGGTTTCCGGGCAGCCGGTTCAGCGTGTTCAACAACTGACCGTGGCAAAAATCAATCTGCCCAACGCGCCGGCAAATTTTCTCCGGCGCGTTTTGCTTTCGTGAATCAAAATGCGTCTCGAAAAAAGATCGCCCTGCAAAGTCAATCTGCTGCTGAACATCCTCGGCAGACGCGCCGACGGTTTCCACGGACTCGAAACCGTCATGCAGCCGGTGAATTTTTGCGACGAACTGGTTTTCGAGCGTGGTGGAAATAGAATCCAACTTTCGTGCAGCGACAAAAGTCTGCCGACGGATTCACGCAATTTAGTTTTTCGCGCGGCGGAAAATTTCCTGTCCGCCGCTAAAATTTCCGACGGCGTAAAAATCCATCTGGAGAAAAAAATCCCGCTCGCCGCCGGTCTCGGCGGCGGCAGCGGCAACGCCGCCACGACGCTGCTCGCGCTGAACGAACTTTTCGGCCAGCCGCTCGCGTCGGAAAAACTTCAAGAAATCGCGGCGGCGCTCGGCTCGGACATCCCATTTTTTCTGCAAGCCAAACCCGCGCTCGTCACGGGACG
>Ga0181522_10002645_pt1 | contig 10161 bp, 5 predicted proteins | sample PEATcosm2014_Bin_27_FD_121103 | JGI IMG/M metagenome (GOLD analysis project Ga0181522, IMG submission 121103) | Peatland microbial communities from MTU Mesocosm Facility, Houghton, MI, USA - PEATcosm2014_Bin05_10_metaG | ecosystem: Environmental > Terrestrial > Soil > Wetlands > Peat | place...
CCGCTTTCCGAACGCAGCATCAGCGCCGCGAACCTCGTGCGCAGGCTTCAGTCCAGCCTTCAGAAAGTCCAAGGCATTTCTCTCTACATGCAGCCCGTGCAAAACATCACGGTAGACGACCGCGTCAGCCGGACTCAGTATCAATACACGCTCGAAGATCCGGACGCCAACGAATTGAACGACTGGAGCAATCGCTTCGTCGCGAAGCTGCAAAGTTTGCCCGAACTTGAGGATGTTGCTACCGACCAGCAGACCGGCGGGCTGGCGGTGTCGCTGGTCATCGATCGCGTCACTGCGTCGCGCCTTGGTATCGCCCCTTCAACCATCGACAACACGTTGTATGACGCCTTCGGCCAGCGTCAGATCAACACCATGTATACCCAGCTCAATCAGTATCACGTGATTCTCGAAACGCAACCCCAGTTCCAGCAGAATCCCAACACTCTGAAAGATTTGTACATTCAGGCCAACGCATCCTCCGGAACTTCGGGGCCGGGAGCGTCTTCCTCTTTCTCGTCCTCCGGCTCCTCCGCCGCGGGGTCCAATGCCACGACCACCTCCGTGTTGTACACGCCATCTTCTTCGGTACTCACTCCGCCCTCGAATGCCTTGGCGGCGAGTTCGAATGCTTCACTGTCAGGCATAGGCTCATCTGCCAACACAACAGCCACTACTTCCATGAGTAATGCGATTCCGCTGAGTGCCTTTACTCATGTGCAGCGCACCAGCGAAGCCCTTTCCATCAACCATCAGGGACAGTTCCCTTCCGTCACCGTGTCGTTCAACCTCGCGCCCAATGCAGCGCTGGGCAGCGCCATCACCGCCATTACAAAGGTGCAGGAAGACATGCATATGCCGGCCAGCCTGCAGGCTGATTTCCAGGGCACGGCAGCCTCCTTCCGAAACTCACTGTCGAACGAAGCTCTTCTGATTCTCGCCGCCCTGGTTACGGTTTATATTGTGCTGGGCGTGCTCTACGAAAGTTTTATTCATCCCGTCACCATCCTTTCCACGCTTCCTTCCGCGGGAGTAGGCGCCCTGCTCGCGCTCATGCTGTTTGGCCAGGACCTGAGCGTGGTGGCCATCATCGGAATCATCTTGTTGATCGGGATTGTGAAGAAGAACGGAATCATGATGGTTGATTTTGCGTTGGAGGGGGAACGCGAGCACGGCAAAAATGCGACCGATGCCATCTACGAGGCCAGCCTGCTGCGTTTCCGTCCGATCATGATGACCACCATGGCGGCGCTGCTCGGCGGTCTGCCGCTGGCTCTGGGCACGGGCATCGGCTCAGAAATTCGCCGCCCCTTAGGAATTGCCATGGTGGGCGGACTCTTATTGAGCCAGGCGCTCACCCTCTACACCACACCGGTAATCTACATCTTCTTCGACAATCTCGGACAAAGATTCTCCCATTTGCGTTCCCGTAAATCGGACTCAGGTGAAGCCAATACCGGGAACGTGACCCCGCCAGAACCCGCATGAATCCCTCCGCACTATTTATCCGGCGTCCCGTGGCAACTACGTTGCTGACCATTGCGATTGCCATCGCCGGAGCCGTTGCTTTCACCGTGCTGCCAGTTTCGCCGCTGCCTCAAGTTGACTTTCCCACCATCTCCGTCTCTGGTTCGCTGCCCGGAGCGAGCGCCCAGATTATGGCGTCTTCCGTAGCCACCCCGCTCGAACGGCAATTCGGCCACATCGCTGGAGTTTCAGAAATGACCTCCGCGAGTTCGCTCGGCAGCACCTCGATCACCATTCAATTCGATCTCAGCCGCAACATCGACGGCGCCGCGCGTGACGTGGAAGCCGCCATCAGTGCGGCTCGCAGCTATCTTCCCGCGAACCTGCCCGGCAATCCCACTTACCGCAAAGTAAATCCTGCCGACGCTCCCATCATGATTCTGGGATTAACCTCCACCAAGTACGACACCGGCAAGCTGTATGACGAAGCCTCCACCGTGATGGAGCAGAAGCTATCTCAGATTCAAGGCGTGGGCCAGGTTGCGGTCGGCGGCAGTTCCCTGCCCTCGGTGCGAGTCGACGTCAACCCAACGCAACTCAACAGCTACGGTCTGACGCTCAGCAGCATTCAGGCCATCTTGAGCACGCAGAATTCTGACCTGGCCAAAGGTCAGATATCAGACGGCTCGACCACCGCCGACATTGTTGCCAACGATCAAATCTCGCAAGCCGAAGACTATAAGCCGATCATCATCGGCTATCACAACGGCACCGCCGTCCGGCTTTCCGATGTCGCCGCGGTTACCGACTCTGTGCAGAACGTGCGCTCCGCTGGCTACCTCAACGGCATTCCTTCGGTCACCGTGATCATCTTCCGTCAACCCGGCGCGAATATTATTCAGACCGTCAACAACATCCGCGGCCAGTTGCCATTCCTGCAGGCTTCCATTCCGCAGGGAATTGAAACTACGATCGTGCTCGACCGCACCACCACGATTCGCGCTTCCGTGAACGACGTGGAGCGCACTCTGGTGATCTCGGTGTGCCTCGTCATTTTCGTCGTCTTCATTTTTCTGCGCAATGGACGAGCCACGCTCATTCCGAGCGTCGCAGTTCCGGTTTCTCTGATCGGCACTTTCGCCGTGATGTACCTGCTCGGGTACAGCATCGACAACCTTTCGCTCATGGCGCTGACCATTTCCACCGGCTTCGTTGTCGATGACGCGATCGTCGTAATGGAAAATATTGCTCGCCACCTTGAAGAGGGCATGGCGCCGTTCGCCGCCGCCCTGCAGGGTGCGCAGGAAATCGGCTTCACCGTGTTCTCGATCAGCGTTTCGTTGATCGCGGTCTTCATTCCCATCCTGATGATGGGCGGGATTGTAGGCCGTCTTTTCCGCGAGTTCGCCGTCACCCTTTCCACCGCGATCGTAGTGTCGATGGTGATTTCATTGACCACAACGCCGATGATGTGCGCGTATCTGCTCAAGGCGGAGAAAAAAGAAGGCCATGGCAGGCTGTATCAGTGGAGCGAGAAATTTTTCACCTGGATGCTGGACACCTATCGCAGCAGCCTGGTCTGGGTGCTCGATCATTCAGCGCTAACGCTGGCGGTGCTGATTCTTACCATCGTGCTGAATGTGGTTTTAATCTACAGAATTCCCAAGGGATTTTTTCCCCAGCAGGATACCGGCGCAATTGTCGGCGGAGTGCAGGGTCCTCAGGATTCATCGTTCCCCGCGATGGACAATTCGATCCGCCAGTTGGTGGGGGTGATCAAAAGCGATCCTGCGGTTGCGAATGTGAACGCCTACACCGGCGGCAACGGTTCCACCAATACCGGATTCATTTACATTGCCCTAAAGCCGCTGAATGAGCGCAAGATTGGCGCCCCCCAAATTATCAATCGTCTTCGTCCCAAGCTGAATCGTCTGCCCGTGGCCTCCGCGTTTTTGCAGGCGGCTCAAGATTTACGAATCGGAGGCCGATCGAGCAACGCGCTCTACCAGTACACCATTCAATCCGATAACGTACAGGACCTCTCGAAGTGGGGCCCCATTCTTCTGGCTGAAATGAAGAAGCTTCCCGGCTTTCAGGATGTCAACACCGACCAGCAGAACGGTGGATTAGAAGAGTTGTTAACCTACGACCGCGCCACCGCCGCGCGCCTCGGCATCACCGCACAATCCCTTGATAGTTCGCTCTACAGTGCTTTCGGCCAGTCGGAGGTCTCGATCATCTACACGCAGCTCAACCAATATTATGTGGTCCTCGAAGTTGCTCCACAATATTGGCAAACACCGGAGGGTCTCAAGCAGATTTATTTGAAAAGCTCAGGATCGACCTCCGCTAGCACCTCGACAAGCACGAGCAGTTCGACCCGCGGAAATGTACCCGGCAGCACCAACGTCCCCCTGACTACGGTAACAAAAACTCAAGCAACTACCACCCCTCTTTCGGTGAACCACACTGGACTGTTTCCGTCGGTGACAGTTTCTTTCAATCTAGCGCCCGGCGTATCTCTCAGCGATGCCACGCAGCGGGTCGCCGAAATGCAACAACGAATGGGAACGCCGTCCACGGTTCGCGGCTTCTTTGCCGGCACCGCGCAGGCCTATCAGCAATCTCTCAGCACGGAGCCGATGCTGATCGGGACCGCGCTCCTGGCCGTTTACATTGTGCTGGGCGTTCTTTATGAAAGCCTGGTGCATCCCTTGACCATCATTTCTACGCTGCCTTCAGCCAGCGTCGGAGCCATTCTCGCCCTGATGCTCTTCAAGATCGACCTCAACGTGATTTCGATCATTGGAATCGTACTATTGATCGGCATCGTCAAGAAGAACGCCATCATGATGATCGACTTCGCCCTGGTCGCCGAACGCGAGGAAGTCAAGAGCACCCGGGACGCAATCTTTGAAGCCAGCATGCTCCGTTTCCGGCCAATCCTTATGACCACCATGGCCGCTCTTTTCGGAGCCCTGCCCTTGGCATTTGGAACCGGCACCGGATCGGGGCTGCGACAACCGCTGGGAATCACCATCGTCGGCGGGTTGATCGTCAGCCAGATGCTGACGCTCTATACCACCCCGGTGGTCTACTTATTCCTAGATCGTTGGCGGTTGCGGGTTCAGCACAAATCTCACGACACGTTGGCAGCGCCCGCCCCGGAGGCAAGCTGAAACTATTGGAATCCGTCGAAAAGAAAACTTATGAAGATCTTCTCGCAAAAACTCGCGAACTGTTCAATCGCACTATGCGCATCCGCTTTTTTGTGTTCGTCCCTAGGCTGCGTAGTCGGCCCCAAATACCACGCTCCGTCACCGCAAGCGCCCGCACCGGCTTACAAAGAATCGACCACACAGTTCACGGATAACGGCCCTTGGACCGTAGCTCAGCCGTCCGATGCCATGCTCCGCGGCAAATGGTGGGAGATCTTCAACGATGCCGAACTGAACGCTCTTGAAGAACAGCTGAACATCAACAACCAGAACATCAAAGAATATTTCGAGAATTTCATGGAGGCGCGCGCGGTCGTGCGCGAAGCTCGTTCGCAATATTTCCCGACTTTATCGGCCGTTCCCTCGGCTACTCACTCGCGTACCTCGGCAAACCTGCGGGGAGAGACCACGGTGAATACTACGGGCACTGGCACAACCACTCCAGCCACGACCACGCAACTGCAGAGCACGCTCTACTCGCTGCCCCTCGAAGCGTCATGGGCCCCAGATCTTTGGGGCAAGGTCCGCAACACTGTGCGACAGGCGCAATATTCCGCCCAGGTCAGCGCGGCCGATTTGGAGAACGAGCGTCTCACCGAACAGGCCAGCCTGGCCGAATATTTTTTCGAACTCCGCGGCCAGGATGAACTGCAGAGGCTCTACAACGAAACTGTCGCAGCCGATGAGAAAGAACTAGAACTTACCCGCGCGCAGTACGAGACCGGCATCACCAACGAGATCTCCGTGGTCCAAGCCGAAACTGCGCTGCAAAGCGCGCAGGCTGGGGCAACCAACGTAGCCATTGCGCGGGCCCAATATGAGCACGCGATCGCCACGCTTGTGGGCAAGGCCGCCACAGGTTTCTCCATCCCGGTAAAGCCGATGATCGTTGCTCCTCCGCCAATTCCCGTAGGTGTGCCTTCACAATTGCTGCAGCGGCGTCCCGATGTCGCCGCCGCCGAGCGCACCATGGCCGCCGCCAACGCCGAGATCGGCATCGCCTACGCTGCCTATTATCCAGATCTTAGTCTGACCGGCGAAGCGGGCTTCGAAAGCTCGGCCATCGGTAGTCTGCTCTCCTGGCCGAGCCGCTTCTGGTCTGTAGGCTCGTCGATCTCAGAAACTATTTTCGATGCCGGACTGCGCCGCGCCACCGTTCAGCAATACGTAGCAACCTATAACGCCGACCTCGCTGCATATCGTCAGACCGTGCTCACCGCATTTCAGCAGGTGGAGGATGCTCTGGCCGAAGTGCGAATTCTCTCGAAAGAAGTTCAGCAGGAACAACAGGCAGTGAATTTCGCCCAGACCAACCTCAAACTGGAAGAGGCTCGCTACCAAACAGGTATCGACCCCTACATCGACGTGCTGATTGCCCAGACCACCGTCTTAGCGGATATGCAGACGCTGAACAGTCTTCAGGTGGAAGAGATGACCGACGCAGTTGCGCTGGTGCAAGCTCTGGGCGGAGGATGGGATCGTTCGCAGCTGCCTGGCCCGTCTCAAGTGACGCAGAAGCCGGCCGGAACCGACACCGCCATCGAGCAGTAGAATCTCGAACGACTCTCACCGTCTTGCGATTCCCTTCAGGCTTCGCGCCGGATGGCCGCTTTCAGCCCATCCGAGGAGCGAATCGCAGAGTCGTCAAACTTGACCCCAGCCAGTTCGATTTCCCGGAAGAGATGCAAATTGGATGACATCACCACTCCGGGGCTCAGATGGACGTTAGGCGGGAACGCTACTTTGCTGGTCAGGTGGTCGACCATAAGGCGAACCGCCATCTGACCCTGACGGTGCGGCTGCTGATAGATGGATGCCGTGATCGTTCCCTTCTCAAAATAGGTTGACATCTCCGGGAAGAGGTCCGTGGTGATGAGTTTTATTTTTCCCGCCAGCTCGCGAGCACCGAGGGCGCGACATACCGGAAGGCAGTTCACAGTATTCACGTACAGCCCAGCAAGATCGGGGACACGACCCAGAAGATCGAAAGTTTTTTGAAAGCTTTCGTTCTCGTCTTCGTGTCCTTCGACCACACTGACAATTTCGCCTCCAGGGCAGTGCCGGGGAAAGGCCTCGGAAAAACCTGCCGTTTTCTGGCGATGATCCTCGATGGTCAACATCCCCGCAACCACCGCCACTTTAGACGCGGGCGGCAAAAATTTGCCCATTAATTCTCCCGCCAATCGGCCGTTCAGCGATGGTTCCACACAAATAATGCTGGAGCGCCGACTCTCCGGAGCATCGGTGGAAACGCAAACCACCGGTATGCCTTTTTCTTCCGCTGCGTCGATCAACGGACTGAGTGAGGTTAGGCTTCCTGGCGTGAGAATAATTCCATTGACCCGATTTTCCAGCAGCTCCTGGAAAGCTTCCGTGTCATCTTCCCCGAGCGCGCGAACCGGGCGGCATAAGAACTGGATTCCGAGTGAAGCAACCCGGCTGGCTTCCTCCAGCACACCGCTCCAAACCTGATCGTAAAAAAAATGGATTTCTCGCGGAATGCACACGCCAATGTGAGCGCTGGGCTTGGACGCCGCCAGGGCGCGCGCCGCCAGGTTTGGCGTATAAGCAATCTGCTCCGCGATTTTCAGAATGCGCTGACGAGTAGCTTCGTTGATTCCGGGGCGGCCATGCAAGGCGCGATCGACCGTCCCAATCGAGACCTCCGCCAGTTCCGCAATCAGGTGGATGCCGCGCCGATCTTTCTTTAGGCCCCGCCGCACCTGGCAATCATACCGGAGTTCTTAGAAAACCAGCGGCTCCTCCGCCCTGTTTTCGAAGGTTCAATGGCATGCCATCTCTAAGCCGAGGCTTCTGAGATGAGAATGGAGTTCTGCTTATCTGGGCGTCCACTGCGGGTGCCCGGAAAACAAACCATTCCCGAAGCCAATCTGGTATGCCAGAAAGAGCCCGAAGCCCAAACTCACCAGACCCGAAGCAAGTCCGAGCCAGTGAGAGAATTGCTCATTCTTTTTTTCGAAAAACCGGAAGGCGGAAGCAATACTCATGGTAATCAGCATCATCCCTCCAACCGTTCCGGCGCCGAACACCAGCAGGTAAACCATGGCCCAGCGAGGATTGCGGATGGTTGTGAGAATCAGCAGGACCGCCGCCGCCGAGCCGGCGAGGCCATGCACGATCCCGATAACAAGGGGGCGAACCTGGCGGTAGAAGCCGATCTTGCCGAACATTCGGTCCAGCCAGGTCAGTGAATCTCCATGGCTGTGTACGTGGATCTCGGTAGCATGCTCGTGAGCATGGTTGTGAACAACTTCTCCGTGAGCGTGGGCATGGCTATGAATTACCCGCTCTGCGTCCTCCCGAACAGCAGCGATCGTGCGCGTGGACCGAAGAAAACTCACAATATTCATCGCGCCCAGCACAATCAGCATGAGTCCTACGGAAAACTCCATCGACAGTCCGATTCGCGCCGGAATTACGACATCGAAAAGAATGATCAAAGAACCGACTGCGAAAATGGTGAGGGTATGCCCGATGCCCCAGAAAACTCCCGTGAGCGCTGCCTTGAAGAGATTGCGCTGCCGGCTCACGATCGTCGTGACCGCGATCACGTGGTCCGGATCGGTAGCGTGACGCATCCCCAGGAAAAATCCCACCGCGATAATCGATAGAAATGTCAGCATGGGCTTTCGCCGAAATCATCTCATAGCGCAGCTAACCGCCGTTGCAATACCAGGAAATAGAGCGCCAGCAGCACCAACAGAAATCCGTTCACTCCCAGCACAACCGGCGCGGTAAAGACCGGAACCAGCCAACCCGAGAGCAAATTTCCCATGGGCATCCCGCCCCGGAAAGCGACGTTATACACACTCATCACGCGGCCGCGCATTTCGTTGGTGGTAATCAGTTGCACCAGCGAAGTCACAGTGGCAAAAACCACCATCATCGATGCGCCCACCACCACGAGGATCGTCCCGCTCAAGTGGACTGATTTCGAAAGCGCAAATCCGGAAATGCAAGCCCCCAGCAACATCAGCGCAACCAGCGCAGCGCGGCCTTTGTGTTTGAAATTGCCCGCCCAGGCAATCGCCAGCGACCCCAGGATCGAACCCAGTCCCATGAGAGACAAAAGATTGCCATAGGTTGCCGGTCCGCGGTGAAAAATGTCTTTCACGAAAACCGGAATGTAGGTCCGCATCGGCATCCCCAGAAACGTCATGCAAAACGCCAGGACGATCAGGGCTTCCATCGAACTTTGCCGGCGAGTGAACTGTAGTCCTTGTTTCAAGCTGTCGAACATCGTCTCCGCAGTCTTCACCGGCAGGAAGCGCGTAGTAATGATCGAGAGCGCCACAATCGGCGCCAGGAACGAAAGTGCATTCAAACCGAAACACCATTTTTCTCCCAGTCGCACCAACTGCCCGCCGAGCGCCGGCCCGATCATCACGGCCACATTGAACTGAATGGAATTCAGCGCGATGGCATTCGGCATGTCGTCTTTATCGACTAACGTTGGAATGAGCGCCGAATACGCCGGACCTCCAAAGGCCTGCGCCAGCCCGGAGATGAAGGAGAGCGTAAGAATGTGCCAGACGTGCACCACCCCGGTCGCCACCAGAATCGTCAGAATGCTCGCGGTTGCCATCTGCACCCACTGAGAGGTCAGCAGAATTTTCCGCCGTTCTAAGCGATCCGCCACGACCCCGCCAATCAGCGAAAACAAGAAGATCGGGATGCCCCCAAGAAATTGATCGAGCGCCAGCAGGAACGCTGAATGGCTCAAGCGATAAATCAACCAGCCCTGGGCGACGATCTGCATCCAGGTGCCAATACTGGAGGTGCAGGCCCCAATCCACATCAGCCGGAAATCGCGGTATTGAAATGCTTTAAAGACCCGGGCGATCACTCACACATCCTCGAAGGCTCACCGAAAAGCCTACCATGCTGGTTTCGATCCTGAGGGGATGAGTGCTTGCGCTGGCAACCGCCGAACTGCTCCGGGACATTCTGGTCAGTCATCATGGTTCCAATGTCTTTGACTGTTTGAGGCAGTGGAAGGTAGCAATTTGTTTGCGGATCCACGGCACGAGCGAGGTAGGCCCGAGATGCTTTCCCGCTCTGTAAAATTTCCTGCAGCTGCCAGGTTGAAGTTGTTTGGTTGAAATTGTTCGGGAAGGGCACGACGTCAGTCGTGCCGTAGGCATCGCTTACTTAGTGCGGCTTCAGCCGCTGAGCGGACGCTTTTTTCAAACTGCGCGTCACCTAATTGTCTACACGCCACTCGACACCTTGGGAAGTTCGAAGTCGGTGGCTCGCGGATGTCCTGCCACCAACTCCATGGTATGAAGAATAGTCTGAAGCACCGCTTCATTTCCGATCGCGGTGTTGATCATCGCGTGGTAAAGAGAGCGCGTGGGCCAGTCGGCGTCGAAGTAATGTTTGACGAACGCGATGCGCTCCCGATCCACGGAATCGACGTTGCGTTCCGCCTCCGACTCCGTGGCACCATCCTCCCGCA